>Ga0302314_10004780_pt1 | contig 24853 bp, 24 predicted proteins | sample III_Palsa_N2_3_FD_200533 | JGI IMG/M metagenome (GOLD analysis project Ga0302314, IMG submission 200533) | Peat permafrost microbial communities from Stordalen Mire near Abisko, Sweden - III_Palsa_N2_3 | ecosystem: Environmental > Terrestrial > Soil > Palsa > Peat permafrost | place: Sweden... | reverse complement strand
CCAATATTTTTCCAACCCCCCTTTAACTCAGAGGGTTTGGGGAAATCGCTTTCGAATTGTTGCTGAAATTGAAATTATCAGTTTAGGCAAGCGTCGTTAATTGGGGGAAGACAAGGGTATACACTGTTTCTTGTCGACACACCGACCGGCCAGTCCGGTACAAGCGTCCCCCGTTCAACGATATTGGAGAATTACCATGAAAAACAAACTTTTCGCAGCTCTGTTGATCTCTGCCGCTGTTGTCGCTTCGGCTCCCGCTTTCGCCGGTAACGCAAGTGTCGGCGACGACGTCTCGGCATGGGCGGGTGTCAGCACCAAGACCCGCGCTCAAGTTCGCCAAGAACTGATTCAAGCGCAGCAACAAGGTTTCATCCAAGCGAACGACGAAACTTATTACCCGTCGGTCGCGGCTGTCGGCCCGTCGAAGTCGCGCGCCGAAGTGAAGCAAGAATTGGCCGCAACGCCTAGCCGTCAACTGGCCGCTGGTGAAAACGAAAGCACGATGTACCCGACGCGTGCCGACGTAGCGACGTCGTATAGCGCACCGGCAGTCGCATTGTCGCAAGGCAACGGTCAAGCCGCGATTAACAACGACTAAGCGGTTCTCGTTGGCCGGCAGCGTCCGGCGCGATTCGGTGAAGTGATGAAAGGCCTATGACGATTGCGTCGTAGGCCTTTTTGTTTGGGCCGGCGTGACGCGGTTGGATGACGCGGTTGAATCACGCAGCAGTGCTCAGGCAGGCCGAGATTGCGGGCTGAAATATATTTAGCTTTAAAATACGCGATTGGGCGCGCAGTCGATTGCTTCCACATCCGGGCACTGAAGAAACCGCGCGTCGCCACCGGAGGGCTGGCCATGCAGCACCGAATCGTCAGCGAATCGCGCTCGCCGCGCGAAGTCGACATTGCGCATGCGAGCGGCCTGCTCGCGAGCTTGGGCGACGCTGCCTTGCGTCCATTTGCCGTCCAGGTACTGCGCACTGCGCGGGCGTTCTTGCCGATCGAGCAATGCACGCTATTTGCCTATGAATTCGGCAATCGCCCTCGCACCGTGGCGGCCGCCGATCAACGCGACGGCCGTGAACTGGACCGGATCGCCAGCCTTTACGCGCGTCTTTATTACACTCAGGATGGTAATCAGGCCGTGCTTTTCGGGCCGGAAAGCCGCGCGAGACGTTCCGACGGCATCGTGTTGCATCGGCAACAGCGCGATGAAGTCGCCAGCGATGCCTATCGCGCTACCTGCTACGACCGCCCTGGTGTGCAGGACCGAGTCGCGCTGTTATTGCATGTACATGACGACGTCAGCTTGTCGCTGAACCTTTATCGCAGCGTGGCGCACGGCAACTTTAGCGCGAACGAACTGGAAATTCTTGAAACACTCGCGCCGCTGCTCGGCGCCGCGGCACGTCAACACTACACACTGCTTAGCCGCACCGAGACGCTACCCGAGCAAATGCTCAAGCGGCTCATGTGCCTGTGCCCGGCACTAACCAAACGCGAGACCGACGTCGTGCGTGGCGTGCTGAGCGGTGCAAGCGCGACAGCAATCGGCGAGCGCATGGGCATCGCCGTCTCAAGCGTGGTGACTTATCAAAAGCGTGCCTATCGACGCTTGGGCATCGGCAGCCAGCGCGAACTGTTTGCGCTCGCGGCGGGCAGCGCACACTAAGCCACGCCCTCAGTTGCTTACCTCATCGCTTACCTCATTGCTCGCCTCATCGCTCGATCCGGCACCCCACCCCGCATGACCGCCCCCGTGCGACGCTTGTCCCCAAAATGAGGACAAACCGCGACGCGACAACCGCTAAGATGCCCTGACACGCTCCGCTCAGACGGGTCAAAATTCGCGCCGCCATCGCGTCAGGAGACTTATGCATCAGCCCACCGCCACCGCGCACCCTTCGCTGTACTACGACTACCGGGTGCATCCTTATGTGCCGCCACCCGAGAGGCTGGGTCAAGGCGCGCGTCATCGCGTCGTGATCGTCGGCGCCGGCCCGATCGGCCTGGCTACCGCGCTGGACTTGGCGCGCTATGGCATTGCCAGTGTCGTGCTCGAATCCGAACTGCAGGTGGTCGAAGGCAGCCGCGCCATCGTATTTACACGCCGTTCGATGGAAATTCTGCAGCAAGTCGGTGTGGCCGCCTCGGTTACGGCAAAAGGCTTGCCCTGGCGCTACGGCAATTCGTTCTATCGCGGCCAGCGCGTGTTTCGCATGGAAGCGCCGCATCCGCAAGACGATCGCTTCGGGCCGCTGATCAACCTGCAGCAACAATACCTGGAAGGCTTTTGCGTTGAGCAGATCGAGCGCGAACCGTTGATCGACCTGCGCTGGGGCAATCACGTCACCGGCATTGTTCATAACGACGACGGCCACGCGACGCTCAGCGTCGATACACCCGATGGCGGCTACGAGATCGACAGCGAATGGGTGATTGCCACCGACGGCGCACGCTCCGGCTTGCGACAGAAACTGGGCCTGAAGATGCAGGGCGACGCCTACGAAGGCCGCTTCGTGATCGCCGACATTCGCATCAAACTCGATCTGCCCACCGAGCGGCTGGCGTTTTTCGATCCGGTCTGGAACCCGGGCAACACGGTGCTGATGCATCGTGAGCCCGACGACATGTGGCGCATCGACTATCAATTGCCGCCTGGCGAAGCGCCCGAGCAAGCGCTGCAGATAGACTCGCTCACGGCGCGCATCAATGCCCAACTGGAAATGATAGGCGCGGGCGGCACGCCTTGGGAGCTGGATTGGTACTCCGTGTATTCGGCACGCGCGATGACCTTGTCCGATTATGTCTGCAAGCGAGTGATCTTCGCGGGCGACGCGGCCCACATGCTGCCGATCTTCGGCGTGCGCGGCGCGAATACCGGCTTGCAGGACGGCCACAATCTCGCGTGGAAGCTGGCCTTTGTGTTGCGCGGCTGGGGCTCGCCGCGCCTGCTCGATACCTATAGCGAAGAACGCGTTGCGGCAGCGCTAGAAATCGTCGGCGAGGCGGGCAAGAGCACCCGCTTCATGACGCCGCCTACACGCGGCTTCCGCTTGCTGCGCGACGCCACGCTCTCGTTGTCGCTGCAACATGAATTCGTCCGGCCGCTGTTTCACTGGCGCACCTCGCGACCGCACGAATATTTGTCGTCCAGCCTGAATCATGCGAGCGCTGCGGGGCCGCACCGCGCGCCGGGTCTGTCCGACGGAGCGCCCAACGGACTGCCCGACGGCGCACCCATACCCAACGTGTGCCTGGGTCCGCACGACTATCTGTTCGATCATCTGGGCGCATCGTTCTACCTTTTCTACTACACCGCCGAGCCCGAACTACCGGAAGCGCTGCGTGACGCGATCGCTGAGATTGAGCAAGGCGGATTTCCTTTCGAGGTAGTGGCGATCGTTCCCGCCGGGCATCGTGCAACACCGACCGTGCTCGGTGCTGCGCAGACATTCAGCGACGAGGGTGGCCGCTTCGCCGCGCTTTATGGTTTTGCGCCAGGGGGCGCGCAGGCTTATCTCGTGCGTCCGGATCAACATACCAGTGCCCATTGGCGGGCCGATGGTCAGAAAGACAGTCAAAAAATAAGCGCCGCGAGCCTCAAGGCTGCGCTGCATAGCGCGCTGGGCATAGCGCACGGAGCATGATCAAGATGAGCGATACCTCTTTAGCCGATCTCGAACGGATCTATGACGCGCTGGCGCAGGCAATCGATCGCGCAGGGCCTGCGAAATCGGAGCTGCTGCTGGTCAAGTTCGCGTTGCTGTTGGGCCAAGACATGAACGATCGCGCCCGCTTTGAACACCTGCTTGAGAGCGCCTTGCAGGATTTGTGAACGCCACTTTCCGCGTTTGCGCTCAGGCGCCCAAGCGATAAGAAGCGGCAAAGCCCGGTCATCGAATCGGGCTTTGCCGCTTTTTATCTGGCGTTTTCCCCCCAGAACCGCGTGACAGGCCCAAAATACGCTTGCGGGCGTCCTGTCCGGTTGCCTTAATGCCGCATTAGTCAAATTGTGAGTGCCATGTTTGCCTGTTTTCAACCCCGCCCCGTGCCTTGCGCGCGAACTGTCGACCCCACCATCGACCCTGCTGCCTTTGCTGGAGCCGCACGATGACCGAGCTGCCGATGCTGCATTGGGACGAAGCCGATCAACCCCGCTCGGCGCTCTGGCGTTCCGAGAGCGGCATGCCGCCGCCCAAGCGCGTCATGGTGGTCGATGATCGGCTCACTGCCGATTCCGCATTTCGGCTAGCCAGTGAAGGCACGGCGTTATTGTGGCGCGGCGACTTCCAGAATGCGCGCCAACTCTTGCAAGCGCTCGCGCGTCGCATCGAGCGCCGGCCGCGCAAGGAGCCGGCGACGCTGCTGGACGCCTTCAACCAGCATCGCCAAGCGCAATCGCAGCGGGCTCGCACGCTGGCGATGGTGCTGCTGCCGCTGGACGCCGAATACAAGATTACGCTGCGGCGCGCACCCGACGTGCACGAGGCCTGCGTGGAAGCGTACGGCGAGCCCCAGGCCGAATCGGTGGTGTCGCTGCGCGAGGTGCTTGGGCTCGTGGGCGCCCACGAATGGCGCAAGAAAGGCGTCGAGATCGATGTACTCGGTGAGCGCATCCATCCCCACTACGGCGTGTTCTCCCCGGTTCGCGGCGAATACCTGAAGCTGGTCGCCGATGCGGTGCTGCCGGCACGCACGCTCGCGTTCGATATCGGCACGGGCACGGGCGTGCTCGCGGCACTGCTGGCCAAACGCGGCGTTGCCCGCGTGGTCGCCACCGATCTGGACGCGCGGGCGCTGGCTTGCGCTCGCGAGAACCTGACGCGGCTAGGCTACGGCGCACAAGTCGAGGTGCTCAAAGCCGATCTGTTTCCTGCCGGCCGGGCCCCGCTGGTGGTATGCAATCCTCCGTGGTTGCCGGCACGCCCCAGCTCGTCGTTGGAACATGCGATATTCGACCCCGAAAGCCGGATGCTGCGCAGTTTTCTGAGTGGCTTGACGGATCACCTCGAACCACGCGGCGAAGGCTGGTTGATTCTGTCGGATTTTGCCGAGCATCTTGGTTTGCGCAGCCGTGAACAACTGCTGGCGATGATAGAGACAGCGGGGCTGAAAGTGCTCGGGCGCACCGACATCAAACCGCATCATCCTCGCGCGGCCGACAAGAGCGATCCGCTGCATGCAGCTCGTGCTGCGGAAGTGACGTCGCTGTGGCGACTCGCGGTGCGTTAGTCGCGTCGCGTTACTTGAAACTTGCAGCGGCTATGGCGCCGCCCGACGCTCACACCGCAAGCTTACGGCCCAGATAAGCCAATGCTCCTTGCCCGGCCACGCGTCCGCTGGCCAGGCAGGCGGTGAGCAGATAGCCGCCGGTCGGCGCCTCCCAGTCAAGCATCTCGCCCGCGCAAAACACGCCGGGCGCCATCTTCAGCATCAAACTGTCGTCGAGCGCCTCCAGTGCTACGCCGCCCGCCGTGCTGATCGCCTCGGCTATCGGCCGCGGCCGCAGCAGACGCAGCGGCAACGCTTTGAGCGCATGTGCGACGCGTGTCGTATCGCGAGTCGTATTGATAAACGCGTCCTTGCTCAGGCATTCGTGCAACAGCCCCGCCTTCACCCCGGTGATACCCACTCGGCTTTGCAAGTGGCTGCTCAGTGAGCGAGCGCCGCGCGGACGTGCCACCTCAGCCAGCACGCGTTCGAGTCGCAACCCGGGCAGTAAATCGAGCGTCACGTTGGCTTCGCCTTGCGCGAGCCACTGCTCGCGGATCGGCGCCGACAACGCGTAGATCAGACTGCCCTCGATGCCGGTTTCAGTGATCAAGCATTCGCCGGCACGGGAGATCTCGCGTCCGTCGGCGCCCGTTAGGGCGAGCGCCACCGATTTCAGCGGCTGTCCGGCAAACCGGTCCTTGAAGTGCGCGCTCCATGGCGTGTCGAATCCGCAATTGGCAGGTAGTAGCGGTTGAACAGGGACGCCATGTTGCACGAACGTCGTCACCCAGGCGGCGTCAGATCCTAGACGCGGCCAGCTCGCACCGCCCAACGCAATGACCACGGCGTCGGCCGCGATCAGCTTTTCGCCTTCGGGGGTGGCGAATCTCAGCTGTGACATGCTGGCAGCGGCGGTTGCCTCATCCTCCCATCCCAGCCAACGATGTCGCATGTGAAATTGCACCCCACTCGCACGCAGTCTATGCAACCAAGCACGCAGCAGCGGAGCCGCTTTCATGTCGGTGGGAAACACTCGCCCGGAACTGCCGATGAACGTGTCGATGCCCAACTCGTACACCCAAGCGCGCAGCGCGTCCGGACCGAACACCTCCAGCCACGACGCAACGCGTTCGCGGCGCGCGCCGTAACGGCCGAGAAAGAGCTCGGCCCGCTCGGAATGCGTGAGGTTCATCCCGCCTTTGCCGGCCAGCAAGAACTTGCGGCCGACCGAAGGCATCGCGTCGTACAAGTCGACGCGCAGGCCGTGGCCAGCCAGCGCTTCGGCAGCCATCAGCCCGGCGGGGCCGCCGCCGATCACGGCGACTGAGAGGGAGGGGGAACCAGGCATGCAAGACGCTTCTTAATAGATGAAAAAAGTAGTGAAGCTGCAGAGGAAAGAACCGGTGAACGCCATGATATTACTGGGTTGCGGCCGCGCACGGCGGCTTAAACGCGCGGCCGTGCTTTAGATTCCTGTTTTTATCCAAACCCACGCGTCGCGGCAACGATAAAATCGGCCTTCCTGTTCACGTTCACGTTGCGCGACTCGACACGACCGTGCTGATAAAAAAGATAACGCTGCATAATCTGGCCTCGCTGCCCTCGCTGGCCTCGCTAGCCTTGCCGGCTCTGACCGCGCTGACCGTCCTGGGAGCTAGCAGCGCCGCCCAGGCACAGGTGACATTGCTCAACGTTTCCTACGACGTCACCCGCGAGTTATACAAAGATATCGACACTGCCTTTATCGCCAGCTACAAACAAAAAACCGGCGAAACGGTAGCCATCAGGCAATCGCACGGCGGCTCCAGCCCGCAGGCGCTAGCGGTTACGCAAGGCCTGCCGGCCGACGTCGTGACGATGAACCAAGCCAGCGACATCGACCTGCTGCATGAACGCGGCGATCTGGTGCCTGCCGACTGGCGCACGCACTTCCCCTATAACAGCAGCCCGTACACCACCACGATGGTGTTCCTGGTGCGCAAAGGCAACCCGAAACACATCAAGGACTGGGATGACCTGACCAAGCCCGGCGTCGCCGTCGTGATCCCCAATCCGAAAACGTCGGGCAACGGCCGCTACAGTTATCTGGCCGCCTGGGGTTGGCGCGTCCTGCACGGCGGCACCGACGCGCAAGCCAGGGATTTCGTCACCAAGCTTTTCCATAACGTGCCCGTGCTCGATACCGGCGGCCGCGGCGCCACCACCACCTTCACGCAGCGCGAAATCGGCGACGTGCTGGTGACGTTCGAAAACGAAGTCGCCCTGATCGATGGCGAAGTCGGCGCCGGGAAATTCGAAGCGGTCTATCCGTCCTCCAGCCTGTTGGCCGAACCGCCCGTGGCGCTCGTCGACAAAGTGGTGAACAAACACGGCACGCGCAAGGAAGCGCAGGCTTATCTGGATTTTCTGTTCGCTCCGGAAGGCCAGGAAATCATCGCCAAGCATTATTTGCGTCCGCGCGATCCGGCGGTGCTGAAGCGCTACGCGGCGCAGTTCAAACCGATCAAGACGTTTACGGTCGAGCAGGTGTTCGGTAGTTGGGATAAGGCCCAGGCCACCCACTTCGACGACGGCGGCACGTTCGACCAGATCATCGTCGACGCAAAGCGCGACGGCGGTTAACCATTGAAAAACGGCATCGAAAACCCGCATTGAAAACTCGCATTGAAAACTCGCATGGGAAACCCGCATAGGAAACTCCCATAGGAAGCGCGCACCTCATTTCAATCCCAACCGCTTCGCGAGCCGATTCAGGTTGGCGCGGTCCAAGCCCAGCTCGCGCGCCACGGAAGCCCAATTGTGTCGATGGCGCGCCAGCGTCTGCCCGATCAAATCGCGTTCGAACGCCGTGACCGCGCTACGGAAATCTTCCCCCGGCGTATCGGTGGTGGTCACGGCGCCCGGCGCCGGCGCGAGGCCTGCAGCGAGGCCTGCATTAAGCTTCGGCGTGTTCGTCAAATCGAGGTCCCGCTGCGTGAGAGTCAGGATCCGCGGGCGCTCGCGATGACTGGCGAGCGCCTTGAGCGAGCTGCGTCCGATCAGATGTTCCAGCTCACGAATGTTCCCCGGCCACGGGTAAGCGACGAGCGCCGCTTGCGCATCCGCGCTCAGGCGCAAGCTTTGCAGGCCCAGTCGCGAACGATTTTCCTCGAGGAAGAAGCCCGCCAGCAGCAGCGTGTCGCGCCCGCGCTCGCGCAGCGGAGGCACTCGCAGCGGGTACACGCTGAGCCGATGGTAAAGATCGGCGCGAAACCGGCCGGCTCGGACTTCTTCCGCGAGATCGCGGTTGGTCGCGGCAATCAGGCGCACGTCGACCTTGTGGTCAAGGTCGGAACCGATGCGCTGCAATTGTCCGTTTTGCACGACCCGCAACAGCTTTGCCTGAACGCTGGGCGACAGCTCTCCAACTTCGTCGAGGAAAAGCGTGCCGCCGTCGGCCAACTCGAACTTGCCGCGCCGGTCGGCCGATGCGCCCGAGAACGAGCCGCGCACGTGACCGAACAGCTCGCTTTCGACAAGCGTATCGGGCAACGCGGCGCAGTTCAGGACAATCAGCGGTTTGCCGACTCGCGGCGAAAGCGCATGGATACCGTTCGCAACCAGTTCCTTGCCGACCCCGGTCTCGCCCAGGATCAGCACGGTGAGATCGCTATCGGCGGCGATACGCATTTCTTCGGTCAAGCGCTTGTGCGCAACGCTGCTGCCTATCATTTCGCGGCGGCTCTGCCCGCTCGCCTGGCGGTAGGCCTCCGCGCGCTGCCGCTCCTGTTCGGTGTTGCGCGCGAGCGTATCCATACGCTCGACCACGCTGACGGTGGCGGCCGCCAGACTCAAAAACGCCTGCAGTGACGGCAGGTCGAGCGTATCGAAACGCGCGGGATCGAGCGCGTCGAGCGTGAGCAAACCCCAGGCGCGTCCACCGATGTGCAGTGGACAACCGAGGCAATCGTGAACTTCCAGCTCGCCGCTCACGCCATGCACGAGTCCATCGTAAGGGTCGGGTAAAACGGAATCCGCAGGGAAGCGGGTCGGTCCGCGCTTGGTGAGCAGTTCGAGGAACCGCGGATGCTCGCTCACACGAAACCGGCGCCCGAGCGTATCGCTGCTCAAGCCGTCGATCGCGACCGGAATCAGGATATCGCCTTCGAGCCTCAGCAACGCTGCCGCATCGCTCGGGAACAGAGAGCGCGAAGTCTCCAGCAAACGACGGTAGCGTTCGGCGTCGGGCAGGTCGCGGGACAGATCTTCCATGAGCGGCAGCAACGCATCCAGAACCGCTCTCGTAGTCATTTTGACTGCTGTTGCAGTCTTATCGACTCGTGTCATATTAACTGCCTTGATTTACATCATCATGATTTTAAAGCATTTTCTAGCTGGCACGGAAAGTGGATATATAGAGTGCTTTTAACGGATCTGGTGTTGCCGGGTTCGGACGCATCAATCCACTTTTCAAGGCAAGCGATCATGTTATCCATCGAACACCGTAGCATCATCAAGGCAACCATTCCGCTACTCGAAAGCGGCGGCGAAGCACTCATCAGCCACTTCTATAAAACGCTGCTCGAAGAAAACCCGCAAGTGCGGCCGCTTTTCAACCAGGCACATCAGGCGAACGGTGCACAAGCCCGCGCGCTGGCCAACGGCGTATTGATGTATGCGCGGCATATCGACCAACTCGAACAACTGGGCGGCCTCGTCGGGCAGATCATCAACAAGCACGTCGCGTTGCAGATTCTCCCCGCACACTATCCCATCGTCGGCGGCTGCCTGCTGCGCGCGATTCGCACGGTACTCGGAGCGGAGATCGCGACCGATGCGGTCATCGAAGCGTGGGGCGCAGCCTATCAGCAACTCGCCGACCTGTTGATCGGGCTGGAAGAAAAAATCTACGCGCAGAAGGAACAAGCCAAGGGCGGATGGCGCGGTGCGCGCGCGTTTCGCGTGGCGCGCAAGGTCCAGGAGAGCGACGAAATCACGTCCTTCTACCTTCGCCCCGCTGACGGTGGCGACTTGCTCGCATTTGAACCGGGCCAATACATCGGGCTGCGCGTGGTCGTGAAGGGTGAGGAAGTTCGCCGTAATTATTCGCTTTCCTGCGCATCGAACGAGCACGAGTACCGCATCAGCGTAAAGCGCGAATCAGGCGGCAAGGTGTCCAACTACCTGCACGACGAGATACACGAAAACGGCACGCTGGAACTGTTCGCGCCATCCGGCGATTTCACGCTCGAACCGAATACGCGTCCGCTCGTGCTGATCAGTGGCGGCGTCGGCATTACGCCCACGCTCGCGATGTTGCAAGCCGCGTTGAAAACGCTGCGGCCGATCCATTTCATTCATTCGGCGCGCCACGGCGGAGTGCATGCGTTTCGCGGCTGGATCGACGAATTGGCCCATCGTCATCCGCAGCTCAAGCGCTTCTATAGTTATGACCAACACCGCGAAGGCGATACGCAGCCGAACGCGATCGGCTTACTCGATGAGCAACGCTTGAAGGAGTGGCTGCCGAAAACGCGCGATGTAGACGTCTATTTCCTGGGACCGACCGGGTTCATGAAGGCGATCAAGAAACACTTGAAAGCACTGGGCGTCCCCGAGACGCAGATCCGTTATGAATTTTTCGGACCCGCTGCGGCGCTCGAATGAGCTTGTACGACTGCTACGCGTGGCGTCGCGCTTCAGGCTCAGTCCGCTGCGCGCCGCACGCGCAGCGGCACGACGCTTTCTTCGTTGTTCGCCTCCACGAGTCGGATCAACTGCAGCATAAACAAGTCTCGCTGCGCCGGTTCAAGATGCTCCAACGTGCGGTCGTGCGCACGTTGTACGGCCGGCGCCATCTTGCTCACGAGTCGCTTGCCCTGGCGTGTCAGCTTCACCAGCTTGATCCGCTTGTCGGTCGGCGACTGACTCCTATCGATAAAACCCCGCAATTGCAGACGCGGAATCACTTCGGCGACGCTCGATCGTTCGAGGCCAATCTCCAGCGCCAGTGTGTTCTGGTCAATCTCACCCATTTCCGAAAGCGTCGTCAACAAACTGTACTGCACCGGCGTGATGTTGAATGCGCTGGTTTCCTCGGCGAATAACCAGCCGTGGATCTGATGCATGCGGCGAATCAAAAAGCCCGGGCGCGTGAATAACAACGACCTGGCCTGACGTTGGGCAAGTTCTACACGCACCGCATTATGCTCAGTCGCGGACTCGGTCTCTTCTTCGGTCATGATCGGTACGATCATCTACGGCTCCCTGGATGACAGCAATGGTGCGTCGACGAACACCACGCAATAATCGCGCCATTCTACCTCTCAACTCCGGCCTCTCGCTAAATATGTGGTACACCCCGCAAATCACCAAAATCGCGCGGAGCGCACGCGCTTGGTGCGTGCCGTGCACCGAATCTTTGCTTTGGTGCGAAAAATTATGGGGTATGGCACATATCTCGTCGCGGCAAAAATTACAGCCCCTTGTTTTATATGGATAATCTTCGAATTCGAAGCGGCTTGAAAACCCGGCACAGAATTTGCGGTACACCACACATCTTCCTCAAGTCGGCTGACGCAAAATGACAAAAATGTTGCTCAAGGGCGGGCGCGTAATCGATCCCGCGGCCAAACGTGATGGCGTATTTGACGTACTGGTCACTGACGCCACCGTCACCGCGATCGGCGCGGATCTGTCCGCCCTGGCGGCAGACGCGGAGGTCATCGATTGTCGCGGTCGATTGGTGTTGCCGGGCCTGATCGACACGCACGGCCATGTCTATCAGTACGTCACCGGACGCTTCGGCCTCAATGCCGACATGTGCGGTGTGCATTCCGGTGTCACCACACTGATCGACCAGGGTGGCCCCAGTTGCATTACCTTGCCGGGCTTTCGGCATTACGTCGCCGAGCCGGCCGCCACCCGGGTATTTGCATTTCTGTCTGCGTATCTGGTCGGTGGCCTCGAAGGACATTACTACCCTGACCTGTACCGCCCGGACTGCCTCGATGGCGCCGCTACCGTCAAAGCGGCGTTGGCCAATCTGGATCTGGTCAAGGGCATCAAGGCACACGCCGAAATCGGCGGGTTCGCGCGCTGGGGCCTCGACGTGATGAAGATTGCGGCGCAAATCGGCCGCGACGCGCAATTGCCGCTCTACATCCACTTCGGACAACTGTGGCCCAAGCCTTCGCAGGGCGGACGCGAAGTCGAGGCCGATTCGATTTTCAACCAAGTCGTCGAAACGTTGAAGGCTGGCGATATTCTCGCGCATCCATTCAGCCGGCATCCAGGCGGCTTCGTCGAACTCGATGGCTCGCTGCATCCGTTGGTCCATGAAGCGGTCGCGCGCGGGCTCAAGATCGACGTGGGCTACGGTTCGCATTTCAGTTTCAAGACTGCGCGTATCGTGCTCGATGGCGGCGTGATGCCTGATACGCTGGGCGCAGACATGCACGGCTATAACACGACGGTACCGCAGCCCGCGGGCACACCCGACTCGCACCCGGACGAGGAAGAACACCTTTTCGTCGGGCGCACTCGGTTCAGCCTCGTCAGCGCCATGACCAGCATGTTGGCCCTGGGCTTGCCGCTCGAACAGGTAGTGACGATGGTGACCGATAACGCCGCCAAGATGATAGGCATGCAGGGCGAGCTGGGCACGCTCAAGGTCGGCGGTGTCGCCGACATCAGTGTGCTGGACGATCAACGCGGGCGCTGGGTGCTGCAGGATAACGAGGGCACGCAGATCGTCACCGAACGGATGCTGTCTCCGTTGTTCTGTCTGCGCGCCGGTCAACGCTTTGCCGCCGACGCGTCGATTTTGCCGCTCGCGCACGCTGCCTGATTCGGGAGCCGAGATGAACCCGCTAGAACATGCCAGTAGGCCGCAAGGCATAGGCGCACCGCTCACCCGCAAGGAAGACGACCGCTTCATGCGCGGGCGCGGCGAGTACGTCGGCAATATCCGCATGGTCGGCATGCTGGACGTGGCGTTCGTGCGCAGCCCGATTGCACACGGTCACATCGTCGGCATCGAAAAACCTGCCGGCCTGGAGCACGCCGTCTACACGATGGCCGAGCTGACCGGCGTGCTGCCTATCGTCGCCAATTCGTCGTTGCCCGGTTTCAAATCCTCCGAACAGCCGGTGCTGGCCAGCGGCAAGGTACGGCAAGTGGGCGAGACGATCGCGATGTGTGTGGCTGAAACGCGCGCCGCTGCCGAAGACATTGCCGCCCAAGTGTTTGTCGATTTCGAAGAGTTGCCCGCGGTCACCGACATGCTGGCGGCACGCCTGCCCGAATCGGCGCTGGTGCACGATCATTGGGGCGATAACGTATTCCTCGAAACGCGTATCAACACCGAGCCCAACGCCGCTTTCGACGAACTTTGCAGCAATGCCCCGATCAAGGTGCAACGCAAGCTGCGCACCGCACGCCAAAGCATGGCGCCGATGGAAGGCCGCGGTGTCGTCGCGCATTGGGATAAACGACTGTCGCAACTGATCGTTTACACCTCCGCGCAGATGGTTCATGTCACGCGCACCGGTCTTGCGCAGTGCCTGGGCCTCGACGAAGGACAGGTGCGCGTGATCTCGCCCGACGTGGGCGGCGGCTTTGGCTACAAGGGCATCCTGTTGCCCGAGGAAGTCTGCCTGGGTTGGTTGGCGATGCGCCTGGGGCGTCCGGTGCGCTGGATCGAAGACCGGCGCGAGCAACTCACCGCCAACGCGAACTGCCGCGAGCACGACTACAACATTACCGCCTATGCCGATCACGACGGCCGCCTATTGGCCGTCGATTGCGAAGCCAGCGTCGATTCGGGCGCGTACTCGTCGTATCCGTTTTCGGCGTGCCTTGAAGCGGCGCAGGTCGGCAGCATCCTGCCTGGACCGTACAAGATGGAGCGCTATCGCTGTCATACCTGGTCGGTGGCCACCAACAAGCCGCCTATCCTGCCGTATCGCGGCGTGGCGCGCACGGGAGTGTGCTACGCGATCGAAACGGTGATGGACGCGATCGCGGTTGCCGCCGGACTCGAACCGTACGAAGTGCGCCTGCGCAATCTGGTCGGCCCGCATGAGATGCCCTACGACAACATCACCAACAAACACTTCGACAGCGGCGACTATCCGCAAGCGGTGCGCCGCGCTATCGCTGCGATTGACCTGCCGGCGGTACGCGAGCGCCAGCGCCAGGGCGAACCGGACGGTCGCCGAATCGGATTCGGCTTGGCCGTTTTTTGCGAGCAGGGCGCGCATGGCACTTCGGTGTATCACGGCTGGGGTATCCCGATGGTGCCGGGCTTCGAGCCCGTCGTGATCCGGCTAACACCCGACGGCGTGCTGGAGCTACGCGCCGGCGTTCATTCGCACGGGCAAAGCATGGAGACCACGCTGGCGCAAATTGCGCACGAGGTGCTCGGCATCGATACCGATAGAGTCCGCACGGTGCTCGGCGATACGGGTGTCACGCCCTATTCGACCGGAACCTGGGGTTCGCGCTCGATCGTGATGGCTGGTGGCGCAGTCGGCAAGGCGGCAAAGGAACTCAAGGAACGGCTGATGAAAATCGGCGCGTGGTTGCTGCAGGAACCGCTCGAACAGCTCACTTGGGAGGCGGGTGCAGTGGTCGGCGCTAGCGGTCGTCGCAGCATCGCGGAGATCGCTCACGTCTGGTATCTGAAGCCGCAATTGTTGCCGCCCGATGTCGATCCGCGCGGCCTCGAAGTGGCCACCAGCTATCAAGCCCGGCGCGATACCGGCACGTTCAGCTATGCGTGTCACGCCGTAGTGGTGGCGGTCGACACGGAACTGGGCAAAGTCGAACTGCTCGATTATGTGATCGTCGAAGATGGCGGTGTGCTGATCAATCCGATGGTGGTGGATGGACAAGTGTATGGCGGCGCCGCGCAAGGCATAGGCACCGCGCTCTACGAGGCGATGCCCTATAGCGAGGATGGTCAGCCGCTGGCCTCCACCCTGGCCGATTATCTGCTGCCCGGTGCGACCGAAGTGCCGGCCATCCGGATCGAGCATATGGAAACGCCGTCGCCCTATACGGAATTCGGGCAGAAAGGCATAGGCGAGAGCGGCGCGATCGGCTCGCCCGCGGCAATTTCGAATGCGGTGAACGATGCGCTGCGCCCGCTCGGTGCTGAAGTCAATCAATTGCCAATTACACCGCGCGCCATTCTCGAAGCGCTGGCCGTGGCCGCCCGCGCCTCGACGCCGTTAGCGGGAGCCGTCGTATGAAAGCCGCGCGCTTCGATTATTTCAAACCCGCCGATCGCGCTGAGGCGGTTCGCCTGGTCGCCGCGAGCGACGGCATGGGCAAGTTCGTATCGGGCAACCAGTCGTTGGGGCCGATGATGAATTTGCGTCTGGCTCAGCCTGAGTTGCTGGTCGATGTACGCGGTATCGCCTCACTGCGCGAGTGCCGGCACGAACACGACAGCTTCGTGATCGGCGCCGGTATCACGCATGCCGAGATCGAAGACCGCCGCATCGAGGACGTGACGCAGGGCTTGTTGCCTTTTGTCGCGGCCGGTATCGCCTACCGCGCGGTGCGCAACCGCGGAACCGTGGGCGGCAGTCTTGCGCATGCGGACCCTGCGGCGGACTGGATCAACGTGATGCGGCTACTCGATGCGCAGTACCTCGTGAGCGGGCCTGCCGGCGAGCGTGTGATCGCGAGCGACGCCTGGATGGCGGGCGCATTCACCACCGCGCTCGAACCCGACGAATTACTCACGGCGGTGCGCATACGGCGCCTGGCGCCCACCGCGCGCTGGAGCTATTACAAATTTAATCGCAAGCCGGGCGAATTCGCCGAAGCGATAGGCGCTTTCTACGACGATGCGGTTAGCGGCGTGTGCCGCGCCGTGATCGGCGCCATCGACGCGCCGCCCTTCTTGATAGCCAACGCCAGCGCGCTACTCGAACGAGACGACCCCGCGTTGCTCGCGCAGCATCTCGAACACGCTGGCCTGGAACCCGGCAGTTATTCCTATCAGGTTCATCGCGTGGCGCTCGAACGCGCGGCGCACATGGCCCGCGAACATCGCAGGACTCCACAATGAGCGACACCATCAAGAAGCCGATCGAGTTGGTCATCAATCGCGTCAAGGTCACCGCCGTCGTCGAGCCGCGTACGCACCTGGCCGATTTTCTGCGCGAGCAGCAATTGTTGTGCGGCACCAATATCGGCTGCGAGCAGGGTGTGTGCGGCGCCTGCACGCTGCTGGTCGATGGCGTGCCGACACGCTCCTGCATTACCCCTGCGATTGCCTGTGCCGGTGCGCAGGTACAGAGCATCGAAGGCTTCGACGAAGATCCGCTGATGGCGCAATTGCGCTCGGCATTCAGCGCCGAACATGCGCTGCAGTGCGGGTATTGCACGCCGGGCATGTTGATGACGGCGCGCGATATCGTGAGCCGGTTGCCCGATGCCGATGACGCACGGGTACGTCTCGAACTGTCGGGCAATCTGTGTCGCTGTACCGGCTACGTGGGGCTGGTCCGCGCGATTCGGCGCGTGCTCGATGCGCGTCGCGGCGTCGTGCAGCAAACCGACGCCGTGAGCGTTTGAGCGCGCTGGATCCCGCACCTGGGCGTTCAATCATTCTGACTATGTCGAACCACCTGATCTAGCCACCTCATCTAACGTGTTTTAAGCCGAGCCGTACCATGGAAATTGCACAGCGTTTTACCGTACCTTATCCGCGCGATGCGGTGTGGGCCTGCTTTCACGATACCGCGGCAATTGTCGCCTGCCTGCCGGGCGCAGCGTTGAGCGCCGAACCGCAAGATGGTCAGTTGAAGTTGGCCATGACCATCAAGCTCGGTCCGATTGTCGCGACCTTCGCCGGAGACGGTTTGATGATGCTCGACGAGGCGGCATATTGTGGCAGTGTCAGCGGCACCGGCATCGATCGCAAGAGCGCCTCGCGGGTCAAGGGTGTAGCCTCGTTCGCGCTTGACGCGAGCGTACCGGGTGAGACCGGCGTCGATGTGAAAGTCGACTATACGATCGCGGGGGCACTGGCCCAGTTTTCACGCGGCGGGATAGTGCAAGAACTGGCGACGCGATTGACCGAAGCGTTTGCCGGCAATTTGAAAACGCGGCTTGATGAGCAGGCGTCTTTGAGCGCGGTTGCCGGCGACAGTGTTGCGACCGATGCGGTGGCGAATCAACCTTCTGGGCCAAGCGAGAGCGATGCATCGGATCATGACGTTATGCCAAGCGACAAGGCTGCGTTGATTGCGTCGAATGCGCTGCAAAGCGAGGCGACCGATGCGACAGCGACGCACGCCACAGCGGCCCCCGAGCTTGCTTCGGCTGCTTCGGCTGCTTCGGCTGCTTCGGCTGCGCCGTCTCCCCGTCCGACAGCACCGCCACCTGTCGCACCATTGGATCTCGGCAATCTGTTTTGGAAGATTCTCTGGGATCGTGTCCGTAACCTGCTCGGCTTCGGCCGCAAAGCATCATAAGTCGACGGTCATGAGCCCCACTAACGAACTCCCTCAGCCCGCCGACACACCGCGTGCGCGTGCCAACCATGCCGCACTGGAACGCTTGTACGCCACGCGGCCGCAGTGGCATAGCGTACGTTGCGCGCGCGACGCAATCGGCCTGCCCGATCGCACGCTGCTGCATGCCGGCCCCCCTTACTCCGATCCTCGACTACCCTCCGCCCCCGTGCTCTCGTCCGCGGTGTTGTGTTGTCTATACGAAGGCTGGGCTCGCACCGAATCCGAAGCGGAGCAGCTGATTGCGAACGGCACGGTCAAATTGGTACCGGCTCAATCGTATGGCGTAGTGACACCGCTGGCCGCGGTGATATCGCCCACCACCTCGCTAGTCGAAGTCAGCGATGCCGCCGCCGCGCCCGCTGAAACGGGACGGCGCGCCTGGTCCCTGCTCGGTAGCGGCGCGGGCGCGCAGATACGCTTCGGCAGCCGCGACCTGGCCATCCTGGCACGCCTCGCGTGGCGCGACACCGTACTCGCGCCGTGCCTGAGCGAGGCGTTAGCGACGCGGCCCATCGACTTGCTGGCACTCGCAGCGGCGGGGCTTGCCGCCGGCGACGACCTGCACGCCCGCACCGCCAGCGCCACGCAACAACTCTGCGCGCAGTTGTCGCCCCGGCTCGCTGCATGTCAGCGGCCCGAGCACGGTGCGGCGGTCGAAGCCATGTTGCAGCAGACGCCACTATTTTTCCTGACGCTCTGGATGGCCGCCTGTCACTTGATGCTCGATACCGCGGCGGCAGGCGGCCAGGATGCCGCCTCGACGCTCGTCGTCGCACTCGCCGGCAACGGGCAAACGTGCGGCATCCGGCTTGCCGGCGCGCCGGACCGCTGGTGGACTTGCACAACAGGGAGTCCGCTCGGACCGCGCCTGAATCCCGCATCGACCGACGCGATAGCTGCGCTCACCGGTGACAGCGGCGTGATCGATAGCGCAGGCTTTGGCGCCCAGGCGCTTGCTGCAGCGCCGGAAATCGAACAAGTGTTTGCCCCTTGGTTGCCGAGTGATAGTCGCGAGCAGCAAGCCAGCTTGCTAGCCGGCGCGCACCCTTATTTTGCGCACACGCCGCGGACTGCCGCGCTTCGTTGTGGAATGGATGCCGCAGCCGTTGCCACCAGCAGTACCGCGCCGCTGGCGGCGATAGCGATGATCGCCGCGGACGGCCGCGCCGGACTGCTCGGACGCGGCCTGTATAGTGCACCTTCGGAACTGTTCGCCACCGCTGTCGCGGAGCTTGGCAACTGATGGACTTACTGTCGCGCTGACTATCGCGTTGACTACCCCGCTGACTACCCCGCTAACTACGCCTCTCCGATACACATTGCCGATGCAGATCAACGACCCCGCCGTGCTTGCCGAAGTAAGCGCCGCTTTCGATGCCTACGAACTCGCGTTGACGAGCAACCAGGTAGAAACGCTGGACGCCCTGTTCTGGAATAGCGAACACACGCTACGCTACGGCGCTGCGGAAAATTTACAAGGTTACGCGCAGATCCAGTCATACCGAGCGCAACGCCCATTGCGGGGCTTGATGCGCACGGTCGTTTCGCGTTCCATCACAACCTTTGGCGCTGACTTTGCGGTCGCGAACATCACCTTCACGCGCGAGGGTGAGCCGCGCGTAGGCCGGCAATCGCAGAGCTGGGTGCGTTTCCCCACCGGCTGGCAGGTGGTCGCCGCTCATGTCAGTTGGATGGATGCGTAGTCAACGGGGGTCAGCCGGCTCGACGCAAACGTAACGTCGCGCTGAAACCGACGACGCGGACGATGCGCACGCAGACACACCTAGTCGGTCTCACGCTCCTTCGCTCGCGTAACCGGTGTACGGCTCGACTCATTACCCGCTTCGACCAGCAACTGCAGATAATGCATGAATTGCTCACGAGCGGCCGGCGGTAATTTTTCAATCGTGCGCTGGTGCGCGCGCGCGACCCCCACTTCAAGCCGCGCCAGCAACGCGCGTCCCACTTCGGTCAATTCAGCCACTTTCGTGCGCTTGTCGGTACGCGCAACCTTGCGTTGGATAAAGCGCCGCTCGACAAGTCGCGTGATCACATCGGCCGTGTTGGCGCGATCTAGACCGACCGCGCGCGACAGCACGATCTGCTCGGAAGGTCCAAGTTGTTCGAGCGCAGTCAGGATGCTGTACTGCACCGGCGTAATCCCCTCCGGCGCGCACTCCTCGAAAAACAGCGCGACGTGAATCTGGTGCAGCCGGCGAATCAGAAAACCGGGCCGAGACTCCAGCGAAGTGCCGCGCCAATCGGTCGTCGCTTGTTTACCAAACTCTGCAGACTCGGCAACCGGCAAATCGCCCATCGCTTGCGTACTGGATTCAGCGACCGGCAGCTCGGTCGGCGCTTGTGCACCGCGACGCCGTGGAGCAACGGGCAATTTAGCGCTCGCCATCTTGATCACTTTGCGAGGCGGGCCAAACGCTGACGTGTATCGGCGTCGGCTTGAAGCCTGACGAAGGATTGTTCTGCTGCGGGCAGTTGGACAGTACGGCAAGCACCGGCATTTCCGCGCGCAACTCGACATAGTCGCCGGCCTTCGATGAACTAGGCTCGATCGCAACCTGCCCCTGCGCATCGAAAGCGACACGCATAAAGAAGTTGATGTTGGACACGATTTCCGAAGGCGCCAACGCCCATTTGGATAACTCGGCGACGAAATTACTGCGGCAACTCTGCGTCTTGACTACACCGTAGCGCAATTCGTCCATCTCGTTGCTGCAGCAACCGGCCAGCGTGTCGTGAAACCCGCAGGTATCTTCGATGACGGTAAAGAGCGTCTTCGCGTGATCAGAGTAGAGCTTGTTGCCTTTGGTCACATATAGCGAGCGATTCAGTTTGATGGTGTTGGGCACATTAAGGCGGTCCAACGGCAAACTCGCCGAGTAGCAAAGGAAGTCGACCGCCTGCTGCCCTTCGAGGTCGACAATGCGCAAACGCTCGCCCGCCTCCAATCGCCGTGACCAGTGTCCGCCTGCCTCGATCGTCTCGCTCGCGAGCGGCTCGACCTCGCGACTCGAATGTTTCTGTGGCTCTTGCATGCCGCGCTCCTTTTTTCTCAATGGGAATTAATGCCAGGTAGGTAGTAGTCCCGCACCATGACGCAAGAACCGCGCCGCCTCGCGCATATCGTCAGCATACATCGTATCTTGAAACTGACGATGCTTGAACTACCTATCGGGAAATATCCCGGAGCTAATCGTCGCCCCGCAAAGAGCGTTCTTCATCCCCCTGCAGCACGAGCCAAATCGGTGCGCCATGCACCGCTGTATAAGCATCTTAGGCCGAATCTGTGCACCGGCACGGTGCTTATCCCAAGCAGAAAAACGAGCCGGTCTTCGCCCAGCCTTTTGCACATTCGCTGGCCCGTCTCTGGCATGAGCCTTGCATAGTTATGCACGATTCGTCAGTACCCGTACTAATTGTGCGAGTGCAGCGAACTCCACCCGACCGCGGACGACGTGCATCGCACGTGGAGACGGTCTCAACAGCGAAAAGGGAAAAAATCGATGTCGTCTCTCATATCACGTGCCTTAGGTCAGCCACGCCGCACATCCAACCGACCGCAACGTGCAGGGGTGCGCCGCACCGCAGCGCTCGCCGTCCTCACGCTCGCCGCGACCTTTGGCGTGTATGCCACCGCGAGCGCCCAGACCGCCGACGCGATCAAGGCGCGCGGGTCCATGACCGTTGCGACCGAAGATGATTTCAAGCCTTTCGAGTTCGTCGACAACGGCGTGCCTACCGGCTACGACACCGAAATGCTGGCCTTGGTCAAAAAGAAACTCGGCATCAACATCACGCAACAGATCATGCCGTGGTCGGGCATCCTGCCAGGCGTCACCACGGGCAAATACGACATGGCCGTCACAGCCGTGCTGGTCACCCCCGAACGCAAAGCGGTGTTCGATTTCACGTCGCCGCTCGCGCAGTCCACCACGTTCTACGCCGTCAAAAAAGGCTCGAGCATCACCTCGGCTGACGATCTGGTCGGCAAGGTGGTCGGGGTTCAGACAGGCAGCGCGATGCTGGCCGACCTGAAAGCGTTCGACGAAGCGATGAAGAAGAAAACCGGCAAAGGGCTCAAGCAAATCGTCGAGTACCAGTCCTACCCCGAGATCTATCAAGACCTGGCGCTTGGGCGCGTCGACGCTGTCGCCAACACACAGATCAACCTGAACTCGTTGATCCAGACCCGCCCCGACACGTTCGTGATAGGCAAGCCGATCGGCAACCCGGTCTATATCGCATGGGCGGTCAAGAAGGGCAATCCGGGCGCCTTGGCGCTCGTGGACGGCGCGCTGACCGACCTGCGCAAGAGCGGCGAAATGTACGCATTGCAAAAGAAATGGCTCGGTGCGAGCTTCGAATCAATGCCGCAATCGATTAATTGATTTACCGCGAGCCCGTCGATGACCGCATACGATTACTGGAGCATCACGCGCGGCGCGCTGGCGACGATCTCGCTGTCGCTCGTGAGCATCCTGCTTGGGGTCCCGCTCGGGCTGGCGTTGGCATTGATACGCTGGGCCCGTGTTCCCGTGCTCAGCCGGCTGGTGTATGGCTACGTCAGCGTGGTCCGGTCGTGCCCGACGGTCACACTGACCTTGCTGGTGTATTTTGCGCTGCCCCAGCTCGGGTTGTCGCTTGAGCCGACCGGGGCGGCCATACTCGCGCTGACTGTCAGTACCTCGGCGTTCAACTGCGAGATCTGGCGTAGCGCGTTGGTCGAGTTTCCGCGCGACCAATACGATGCGGCACGTGCGTTTGCGATGTCGCGCTGGGTGCGCCTCAAGTTGATTGTGTTTCCGCAAATCTGGCGGGCGAGCCTGCCTGCGCTCGTCAACGAAATGACGCTGCAAATCAAGTCGACGCCGGCCGTCGCGGTGATCGGCATCGTCGACATTACGCGTGCGGCCTTACGGGTGGGCGCCAATACCTATCAACCGCTGCCGCCGTTTATCTTCGCGCTGCTGCTTTATGGCGTGATCGTGTTCGCCTTGTTGCGCGTGCAGCGCGCGCTCGAACGCCGTCAACGCGTCAGCGGGGCAATGGCATGAGCGATTTCCTGATTATCTGGGGGCAGCGCGATGTCGTGCTGGCCGGCCTGCTCAACACCGTGATCCTGCTCGTGATCGCAGCAGTCGCTTCGATCGTGCTCGGCGCGGTGCTCGCGGCACTATTGATGTCCAAGCACAAGGCGGTGGCAAAAGGGGCGGCGCTGTATGTCGATGCGATGCGCTGTTCGCCGTTCCTGCTGTTTGTTTATCTGATTTATTTCGGCTTGCCGACACTGGGCATCAGCTTGTCGAACTGGGTATCGGGCGCGATCGCGCTGATACTCTACAACACCGCTTACATGGCCGAACTGATGCGCGGCGCATGGCTGGAACTGCCGGCCACGATGATCGAATCGGGCAAGGCCTTCGGCTTTCGCGGCGTGTCCCTGCTGCGCTATATCATCCTGCCGCCCGTGCTGCTGCGCGCGATGCCGTTGATCAGCAGCCAATTGATCCAGATCGTCAAGGACAGCGCGTTTCTCACCGTGATCGCCGTGTCGGAACTCACGCACGAGATGACCAGCATCCAGGCGACCTACTTTATTCCGTTCGCGGCCTTCGTCACGGCAGTCGCTCTGTATTGGGGCATCTGCCTTACGATCGAAGCGGCAAACGGCATGCTCGACAAGTATGCAGAACAACGCAGGTCGTGACCCCTACTCAACGGCAAGCCCATGAACTCGATTTCTGTCAGCGCCACAGACGCGCATAAGCCCGATGGACTCAACGCGGGCGCCCCGGCCGCCGCCGTGGGCGACGTTGCGCTGACCGTGCTACACCTGAACGGCATTTCCAAATCCTTCGGCAGCAATCAGGTCCTGCGCGATGTCTCCTTGACAGTGGCCAAGGGCGAGACGGTCTGCCTGCTCGGCCCCTCGGGCTGCGGCAAGTCGACTTTGCTGCGCTGTATCAACTGGCTGGAGGTACCCGATGCCGGCAGCATTCATGTGTCCGGCAACCGCATGGGCGTGCGCGGCAACACCAGCTTGAAGATGAGCGACGCCGACCTGGCGCAGGTGCGCGCCAAGATCGGCATGGTGTTCCAGCATTTTGCCTTGTGGCCGCATTTGAGCGTGATCGAAAACGTGATGGCGGCGCCCTTGCATGTGCTCAAGCGCGACCGCGCCGAAGTCAGGGCGGAGGCGGAGCAATTGCTGGCGCGAGTCGGGCTTGCCGAAAAGTGCGACCAGTTCCCGTCGCAACTCTCGGGCGGTCAGAAACAGCGCGTCGGCATCGCCCGCGCGCTCGCGATGAAACCCGACGTACTGCTATTCGATGAGCCGACCAGCGCGCTCGATCCGATGCTGGTCGGTGAAGTACTGAGCGTGATGCAGGCACTGGCCAGCGAAGGCGCGACGATGGTCATCGTTACGCACGAGATGGAGTTCGCGCGGCAAGTGGCGAACCGGGTGGTATTCATGGACGCCGGCCAAGTGGTGGAAACCGCGCCGCCCGCACAGTTCTTCAGCGCGCCGGCATCGGTCCGGGCTCGGCAATTTTTGGCACGCTTTCACGGGCAGGGCACGGTGGCCTGAGGGCGGCCGGGGGAAACGTGGGGCGTGGGAACGGGCGGCTAAGGCAAACGCGGGGCCGTGCAAACAAGCACCTCCGTCAAACCGGTAGGCTCGGCTTGCACGGAGGCACCACCAGTTCATTCAAGTTTTCTGCTTGCTCTGCAGCGACTCGACGAGCGCCAGCAGTTTCGCCATTTCGGTTTCGAGGAGCTCGGTGAGATTGCGCAGCGCTTCTTCTTTCGAAGTCCCGCTCGCGCTGTATTTCCTCAAAACCTGGGCGTGGTCGGCCGACAACGCTGCCAAGTCCAGGAAAATTTCGTCGCCTTGGCGGCTCGGCGCGGTGGCGCAGTAGCCACCGCGTTGCGCGCTGGTTGAAGCCGCCTGGGTTGAAGCCCCCTGGGTTGAAGCGCCCTGCGCGGGTTTCGCCGCTGCGGTACCGCCAGGAAGAAAGCCCGAGCCCAGCAGGCTGCGCCCGCGTTTATGGTCCTTGTACATGTCGCCTCCCGCCCACCTTAAGAATCGCAAAAGATCCCGA
>Ga0302314_10004779_pt1 | contig 24860 bp, 23 predicted proteins | sample III_Palsa_N2_3_FD_200533 | JGI IMG/M metagenome (GOLD analysis project Ga0302314, IMG submission 200533) | Peat permafrost microbial communities from Stordalen Mire near Abisko, Sweden - III_Palsa_N2_3 | ecosystem: Environmental > Terrestrial > Soil > Palsa > Peat permafrost | place: Sweden... | reverse complement strand
CGGACCGTCCGAGCGTTCGCTGGTGCACTGGCTGCGGCGCTTGATCTTTCGCAGCGCGTGGCTCGATCAGCGCGTCAAGGAGGGCGAGCTCGACGTCAGCTTCGACGAGGGCGCGAGCACGTTCGTCTACATTCAGCCCGACCGTGGCGGTGAGCCGATCGAGCTCGCGCCCGAGCCGAGCTGGAACCGTGTCGCATACATGCCGCGGTAGAGGACGCCCCGGCGCCTCGGGGCTCACCCCCCGCGCCTCGGGGCTCACCCCCCGCGCCTCGGGGCTCACCCCGGCGCCTCGGGGCTCACCCCCCGCGCCTCGGGGCTCACCCAGCGCCTAGCGACGTCGCCGGTATCACGTCCTGGTCGCGGGGCGGCGGGTCGTCGAGCAGTAGCCGCGGCACCGTGACCAGCCGATAGCCGCGCGCACGCAGCCCTCTGATGATCTTGGGCAACGCCTCGATCGTCTGCGTGCGGTCGCCGCCCGCGTCGTGAAGCAGGATGATCGCGCCAGGTTGCGCGCCCGAGAGCACGGTATGGACAATGGCCGCGACTCCGGGGCGCAGGTAGTCGTTGCTGTCAACGGTCCACATCACCATCAGCATCCCGTACTTGTGCAGCAGCGCGAGCGTGGTCGCGTTGTACACGCCGTACGGAGGCCTGAACAGACGCGGGAAGGGCGCCCCGTACTGGCTGATCGCGGCGGCCTGGTCGAGTAGCTCGGCGCGCTGGTCGGCCTCGGACAGCTCGGACATGGGCTGGTGCAGCTCGGTGTGGTCGCCGATCGGATCGCCGCGGGCGACGATCGCGCTGGTGGATGCGTGGAAGTACTGCAGCATCGCGCCAACCTCGAAGAACGTCGCGGGAACATGCTCGCGCTGCAGTACAGCGAGTACACCGGGGGTGTACGGGCCTGGCCCATCGTCGAATGTCAACGCGATCTCCCGTTCCTCGGAGCCCGCGATCCGGACATATGGCGTGTACGCAAGCGTGCGATTTATCGCCGTGTTCTCCGCCGCGAGCTCACGCGCCTCGAACGATCCATTCCCGGTCCCCGCCAGCAAGTTGATGCGCGCGAAGAAGCCCGCCGGCAGCCGGAGCGCCTCCGCACCGTGCTTGGCCCGCGCGCCGCCGGAAGAGCCGACCGAGATGCCCGCCACCAGCGATATCAACGCGACGATCGCGATCACCGACAACACGAGCGCCCGACGACGCCGACGGTACGAGGCTGCGGCATTCGGCATACGAGCAACATTACGCAGCTCTCTGCCGGCTTGGGGGACGGATAGCCTCGGCCCAGGTGAACTACGCTGCACGACGATGTCAGCGCGCGTATGGGTTGTGATGCCAACTTATAACGAGGCCGAGAACCTGGATCGGATCGTGCACGCCACCGTCTCGGAGCTCGAGCGCGCCGCGCCGGGCGAGCACCGGATCCTGATCGTGGACGACAATTCGCCCGACGGAACCGGAGCGGTCGCCGACGCTCTCGCAGCCGAGCTCGACTCCGTCGAGGTGCTCCATCGCACCAGCAAGCGGGGCCTGGGACATGCCTACCTCGAGGGGTTCGGGCAAGCGCTGGCGAGCGACGCTGAGCTCGTGATCGAGATGGACGCCGACTTTTCCCACGATCCTCGCTACCTTGAAGCGATGGTGCGCGCCGCCGCCGACGCGGACCTCGTCCTCGGCTCGCGCTACGTGGAGGGCGGCGGCGTCCGTGACTGGGGGGTGATGAGGCGGCTGATCAGCCGCGGCGGCGGCCTTTACGCGCGTGCGATCCTCGGGATCAGCGTCCGTGACCTGACCGGTGGCTTCAAATGCTTCCGACGCGAGGTCCTTGAAGCGATCGAGCTGCAGAGCGTGCGCTCGGAAGGGTATGTGTTCCAGATCGAGCTGACCTACCGCACCCTGCTGGCCGGTTTCCGCGTCCAGGAGATCCCGATCGTGTTCCAGGATCGGGCCGCAGGTAGCAGTAAGATGTCAGCCCAGATCGCGCTCGAGGCGATCTGGCTCGTGCCTCGCCTCCGCCGCAGTGCCGCGGCGGCGGTTCGCCGGCAGCACGAGCTCCTAACAGGATCGCAACCTACGAAAACGCGGATTTGACGGACACGCGGGAAACGTCGAGCAGATGAGCGCGCGCGGTCGTCAATTGGAGGCGGTGCCGCAGACCGGCGCCATCCAACTCGAGGCCCTTCCGGCCGGCACACGAACTGCAGCTCTGTCCGCACGCGCCGGCCTCGCCGGCGTGCTGCTGACGGGCGCGGCACTGGCCCTCTCGGCGGCGCGCACGAACGACCTGCTGCCCCAATCGGTGCGTCCGATTCCGGGCTGGCTGGCGGGGGCGTTCGCGAACACGGGCGTGCCGCTCGGCCATGCCGCGCTGATCACGCTGTTCACGCTGATGTTCGTGTCCTACGTGCTCGCAGTCCGCGGTGCCGCGGGGCTGTCCCCGCGCGCGGTGGTCGCGAGCATCGCGGGGTTGAACGCGCTGTTCCTGCTCGCCCCCGTGCTGCTCTCGACGGACATCTTCAGCTACCAGGCGTACGGACGGATGGGCGCTCTTTACGCGGCCAATCCGTATCTGCATGGCCCGAGCACGATCATGCTCGACCCGCTGTACCCGTTCATCGGCTCGAAATGGGTGTCGACGCCAACGGCGTACGGCCCGCTGTTCACTGCCCTCAGCTATCCGCTGGCCGCCCTCGATATCTCCGCGAGCGTGGCCGTGTACAAATTGATCGCGTCCCTCGCGTTCCTTGCGACCGTCGCGCTGGTGTGGAACGGCGCGCGCCTACGGGGACTCGATCCCCTACGCGCGGCGATGATCGTAGGACTCAATCCGCTGACGGTCGTGTGGGGGCTCGGTGGCGGGCACAACGATCTGCTGATGCTCGCGCCGCTGGTGGCCGGCGTGTATGTCCTGCTACAGGCCCGTCAGGCAACCGGCGGCGCGATGTTCGCCATAGCAGCGGGCATCAAGCTGACGGGCGGACTGTTGCTGCCGTTCGCTCTTGCCCGGCCGCACGTACCCAAGCGGCGTCTGTTGCTCGGCGCCGGTATCACGAGCGCAGTGATCGCCGTACTGGGGTTTGCAACGTTCGGCACCGGCCAACTGCACCTGCTCGCGACGCTGCGCCAAAACCAGTCCATCGGCGATTGGCAGAGCATCCCGGGCTTCATCTCCACACAGCTCGGGCTGGGAGCCGTCGGTCATTTTGTCGGCATCCTGCTCGGCGTCGTCTTCGTTGGCGTGACCTGCTGGCTCCTCCTGCTGGTCCGGCGCGGCCGCGTCGACTGGATCGCCGGGGCAGGCTGGGCGACCGTCGTGCTGCTGATCACCGCAGGCTCGCTGCTGCCGTGGTACATCGCCTGGCTGACCCCGCTCGCCGCGCTCAGCCCGGATCCCCGTCTGCGCCGCTGGACGCTCTGGATGACCGGCATCATGCTCGCAATCAACCTGCTCAGCTGGGTGCCGAACGGCGCCGAGCTGCTCGCGCGCTAACAACCCCTGCGTGGCCACCGCGGGTGCACCCGCGCCGTAACATACGGTCATGAACTGGCAGCCCAGCGGCGAGGGCCGTGAGCCGCGATCGCTTGGGCTGCTGAGCGTGGTGGCTCCCGTCTGCAACGAGGAGGCGACGATCCACGAGTTCTACGGGCGAGTCCGCGGCGCGCTGGAGGGCATTGACTTCGAGCTCGTACTGGTGGACGACGGATCGACCGACGGATCGGCGGCCGCGCTGGATCTGCTTGCAGCCGAGGACACCCGGGTCAAGGTGATCTACCTGTCACGGAACTTCGGTCACCAGACCGCGCTCACCGCCGGTCTCGACCATGCCCGAGGCGACGCTGTGGTGATGCTCGACGCCGATCTCCAGGACCCTCCAGAGTTGATCCCGCGCATGCTCGACCACTGGCTGAGCGGCACCGACGTGGTGTACGCGGTCAGGGAGCAGCGCGAAGGCGAGTCCAAGTTCACGCTGACGACGGCGAGGTGGTTCTACCGGCTGTTCGACACCCTCGCGCAGGTCGAGCTCCAGCACAATTCCGGCGACTACCGGCTGCTGGACCGGCGCGCGCTCGATGCGCTGCTTTCGATGCGCGAACGCAACCGCTTCCTGCGGGGCATGACCGTGTGGGTCGGTTACACGCAGGCCGCGGTTCCTTACCGGCGCGACCCGCGCTACGCAGGCGAGACCAAGTACACGCTGACCAAGATGCTGCGCTTCTCACTGGACGCGATCGTGTCGTTCTCCGACAGGCCACTCCAGCTGGCGACGTTGCTCGGCTTTCTGATCTCGACGCTCGCGTTTGTCGCGATCCCGGTGGTGATCGTGCTTCGAATTGCCGGCTCCTACCTTCCGGGCTTCGGCGCGATCACGATTGCAGTGCTGCTACTCGGCGGGATCCAGTTGATCGCGATCGGGATCATCGGTGAGTACGTCGGCCGCATCTACGACGAGGTCAAGGGACGCCCTCTGTATCTCGTTCGCGCCAAGCGGAACGTGCTACAGAACGACGCCGATCCTCTGCCTGCGGGGCGCGAGCCGGTAGAGAGCTAGAGAGCGGTCCGCAGCGCGGCGCCGCCGCGATCTACAAGGAGCTGATCCGTCCACCGCGCGGCTCGTAGAGGAAGCGCCAATCCGCCGTGAACGTGCCTGCAGCGGGAGATATGCGAACGCTGAGGGGTCGGCGGGCGATGTATCGCTCGATCACGAACGTCGCCCCCCAGATGACCCGCGTCAGGTGTAGCCCGCTCGGCAGGCCCGAGAGTTTCGGCGGCGATGCACGGTTCGCGTCACTGCCCGACGGAAAGCCACGCCACGGCATCGTCACTACATCCAGCTCCGTGATCCGGGCGCGGGACCGGCCATAGACCTCAGCCGCCGGCCGATACTCCTCCAGCGGCACGAGATCCCAGCGCTGGTTGATCGCAATCAGCCGATCCGTGTCGGCCACGCCGAGCGCTCGAGCGGCACCGCGGGTGTCCTCTCTGCTGCCGAACCTGGACTCGGTGGCGGAGGTGATCCCGACCAGCAGCCAGATCCCACAGAGCAAAGCCGCCGCCGACAGGCCGAGCTTGCCGGACTCAGCAGAGCCGAGACCGCAGCCGATCGCCACCGCGGCGGGCACAGCCACTGCGAGTAGATACCGCCCGTCGATTCCGATCTGAAGTGCGAGGAAAACGGCAGCCGTCAAAGTTCCCGGAATGGTCAGCATCAGGGCGAACTCGCCAGCCCGCAGCCGCGGGCTGGGCAGTCTGCGCAGGAATCCGAGAGCCACCACGAAGATCAACAAGACGAGAAACGTCAGGAGGGCCTTATCGGGGCCTCCGGGGCCGATGAGCACCTGCTGCACGATCTGCGATGGACTGTTTCCGGACGCCGCCGTTCGAGCGTTGAACGGCTGGAGCACGAACGGCGACGTGAGGATCCGCTGAACGTACGTATAGCCCCGTCCATACTGATAGGCGAGCAGCGCCGCGAGGGGTATGAGTGTCAACGCCGTGACTCCCACGGCGATTGCCGTGGGCCGACGCGCGGCCTGGCGGCGCCAGGCGACGAGCAGCAGTAGCGCCCCCTCGGGAAACACCGCGAGAGCGGCGAAGTAGTGCGTGATCAGGGCCAGCGCCGAGACCACGGACCACAGGCCCAGGTTGCGCTTACTCGGGATCCGCAGCGCGACCAGGAAGAAGAGCAGGCCGAGCGCACACAGGAGCACGAGGAGCGAGTACATCCGCAACTCCTGCGAGTAGTACAACAGGACCGGATTCGCAGCCACGAGAATCGTCGTAACCACGGCGGCGCGTCGCTGCACCAGCCTGTCGGCGACCGCGAAGACCACCGGTATCGTCAGCGACCCTGCCAGCGCCGAGAGCGTGCGCATGTCAACGGCGCTGGTACCGAAGGCTTGCCTCCAGATCCACAGGCACACGAAATAGAACGGGGGCGCTTCCTCCTTATAGGAGACAGTGCTGAATACGTGTGCGAGATTCCCGCTCACGTTGATGATCGTCCCCGCCTCGTCGAACCAGACGCTCTGCGAGAGCGTCGCGAAGCGCAGGATGGCGCCGGCCAGGGTGATCGCCGCAACGACACCGACCGTGGCCCTGCTAAGTCCGCTGCGGTCACCGCCCGACTCACAGATGGTGTCGTGCAGACGGTCCGTGGCAGCCGCCAAGCGCGTCTGAATATTCGCAGCGCTCGAGCTCAGCTCCGCCCGCGGAGCGCCGCAGCGCACGAGCCGGTCGACCTCAGCCCCCCGCCGGATTAGGGCCACGCAAGGGGCGGAACGGCCGGACGTCGCCCTTGGCGGTGAACTCCCCATTGCCAGGATTCGCGGCAAGCGCACGCTCCAGGTCCGTAATCCGATTCGCGAGCCCCTTGATCGCGTCCGCGATCGGGTCGGGCAGGTGCACCCAGTCAGTGTCGGGGCCTTCCGGACGACGGCCCTCGACGCGGACGGGATGGCCGGGGTTCCCGACCACGGTTGAGTTCGGCGGCACGTCATGGATGACGACGCTGTTGGCCCCGATCTTTGAGCCGTGGCCCACGGTGATCGGCCCGAGCAGCTTCGCGCCCGAGCCGATCGTGACGTTGTCCTCGACCGTGGGATGACGTTTGCCGGTCGCGAATCCCGTGCCGCCGAGGGTGACCCCCTGGTAGAGCGTGACGTCGTTGCCGATCCGAGCGGTCTCGCCGATCACTACGCCCATGCCGTGGTCGATGAACAGGCCGTCGCCGATCTCGGCGGCGGGATGGATCTCGATCCCGGTCGCCGCGCGCGAGATCGTCGCTATCGCTCGCGGAGCGAGCGGGACACCGACACCGTGCAGCGCGTGCGCGACGCGGTACGCGAGCAGCGCGTGCACCCCGGGCCAGCTCGCGAGGATCTCGACCGAGCTGACGCCGCTCGCGGCGGGGTCACGGCTGTTGGCTGCAGCGACGTCACGCCGGATCTCCGCCGCTGTGCGCGCCAGCAAACCTAATCCCAGCATGTGCACAGCGTAGCGTCGGCGAGTGGCGGGCTGGGCGCTTGGGCCTCAGACCCTATGGCGCGAAGAACGGTGTCGAGACATACCGTTCCCCGGAGTCCGGCAGGATCATCACGATCCTTGCTCCGCGGGACTCGGGTCGGCGGGCGATCTCGAATGCCGCCCAGGCAGCGGCGCCACCGGAGATGCCGGCCAGCACGCCCTCGTGCAGCGCGAGGGCGCGGGCGGTCTCGATCGCATCCTCGTCGTCGACGGGGATCACCTCGTCGATAACCGCCCGGTTGAGCACCGCGGGTACGAAACCTGCCCCGATTCCCTGGATCTTGTGTGCCCCCGGCAGGCGCCCAGACAGGACTGCCGAGGAGCTTGGTTCGACGGCGACCACGCGGCAGCCTGGATTGCGTTGCTTGAGCACCTCACCGACTCCGGTGATCGTGCCGCCGGTGCCGACGCCGGCGACGAAGACGTCGACCCGGCCTTCGAGGGATTCCCAGATCTCGGGTCCGGTGGTGCGACGGTGGATCTCCGGGTTGGCCGGATTGGAGAACTGATCGGGCAGGAACACGTCGTCACGCTCGGCCAAGGCTTTTGCCGCGTGGACCGCCTCCGTCATCCCGCCCAGCGACTCGGTCACCTGTACCTGCGCGCCGTATAGCCGCAGCAGCCCCTCACGCTCTCGGGGCATTCCCTGGGGCAGCGTGAGCACGAGCTCGTAGCCCTTCGCCGCGCACACGAACGCGAGCGCGATTCCGGTGTTGCCGCTCGTCGCCTCGACGATCGTCGTGCGTCCCGGCTCGATCAGGCCTTCGCGTTCTGCCGCCTCGATCATCGCCACCCCGATCCTGTCCTTGACGCTCCCGCCAGGGTTGAGCGACTCGAGCTTGGCGAACAACTCGGCGTCGGTGTCGGGCAGCATCCGCGTGAGCTGAACCATCGGGGTTCGGCCGACGTGCTCGGCGATGTTGGTGGGTATCCGTGCCATACAGCTAAACGGTGTCGCCCGGCCTAGATGTGGTACATCGCCGTGCCGGCGTCCCGCGCCTCGCGCTCGGCTACGTCGGCGATCGTGGAGGCCGCCAGCACCGATCTGGCGGCGGCAGCGGCATCAGCGAACACTCCCGTCGCATCCGGGCCGACTGGCCCGTCGAGCAACTCGACGATCTCGAGCACGGAGACCTCGGTGGGACTCCGACCGAAGCTGTATCCGCCCTTCACACCCCGCTGGGACCGCAGCACGCCGGCGCGGCGCAGCGTGGCGAAAAGCTGCTCGAGGAACTGCACCGGAATATCGCGCCGCCGCGCAAGCTCGGCGATCGGAACGGGTGCGACATCACCGCGACGGTGCAACTCGACAAGAGCGCTCAGCGCGTACGGGGACTTTGTCGTGATCGAAATCATCGGACGGACTGCATTGTCTCTAGATCACGAAATCAGTGCGGATTGCCCACGGCGTCCGGCCGTGCGACTGGCGCGGGACGAACGCGCCAGGAAGGCCTAGATCCAGCCCCGCTCAGTGGCCATCAGTACGGCCTGAGCGCGGTCCATGGCCCCGAGCTTGCCGTAGACGTTGTGGAGATGGGTGCGTACCGTGCTGGTCGACAGGTTGAGTTCGGCGGCGATCTGCTTGTACACCATTCCGCGAGCCAGCCGACGCAGAACCTCGACCTCGCGCGAGGACAGCGGGCATGGGTCGATCTGTCGCGGCCGGCCGCCGGAGCCCGGCAGCGGCAGGTCGTACATGACGGCACGCAGTTGCTGGGGTCGGATACCGACGAGACGGGCGACTCCGAGTAGCTCCGCGGGCGACACTGCGCCGCTGAGCGCGTAGTGGGCGAGCATATCCGCGAGGCGGATCAGCGAGGACTCGCCCGAAGCGTCCTCGGAGTGGTGGCGCTCGATCACGCTCGCGACGGACTTCGGCAGCCCCCACCTGCGCGCGAGGACTCCGCCGACGAGCGCATGGTCGACGCCGAGCTCGCGCCGTTCGCGCTGGATCCGTTCCTCGGGGGTGCGGGCTTCACCGTGTATCTGACGCGGATATCCGGGATAAGCGTGGATCAGGACGAGCTTTCCGACGTCGTGCAGAAGCGAGGTCACCATGAGCCGGTTTCGTTCCTCGAAGCCGAGCTCCCGTGCGATCCGGTCCGCGGCTCGCTGGGTCGCGACTGCGTGCAGACGGAAGCGCTCGGGTACTCCCTGCCAGACGGCCGTCCGCTCAAAGAAGTCAAACGTGCGCGCTCGGCTGGCAATCGACAGCACGGTGCGCGGTGACAGGACCTCGACCGCCTTGACGGCCGTGTCGACCCTGCCCCGTGTACGACCCTCGATGCTGTTGGCCAGCCGCAGCACGGCGACAGCAAGCGCCACGTCTCCCTCGACCGCCGCGACCACGTCCGAGCTCGCGGGCTCACCCACCTCGAACAGACGCAGCACTCTGTTGCGTGACTCGACGAGCACGGGGAACCCTTCGAGCGCCTCGAACGCCGCGGTCAGGCGGCGACCGTGGCCCTCGTTGTGGTGCCGCTGGCGGGCAGCGGTCGGCTCGTCGGTGGTTGGTTCAGCTGCTGCAGCAGCGACGGGCGGCATAGATGGCTCACTCATTCCCGGCGTGTCTCGTTCACGCGCAAAGACTCGGCGTCCTGGACTTCCCCACGGTGTATCGGCACAGACGTAAGAGTTGTTTAGTGCGCGGCCGGCCCAGCTCCTGCCAGCGCGCGGTCGATGCGGACTAGTGACTCCTCGCGGCCGAGCAGCGCAACACTCTCGAAAATACCGGGTGAGGCAGTCGTCCCGGCGATCGCGACCCGTACCGGCTGGAAAACCTTGCCGGGTTTCAGCCCGCAGCGCTCGACCACGCCGCGCAGCGCCGACTCTACCGTCTCGACGGTGAACGGGTCGGCCTCGCTCAGCGCATCCCGCGCCGCCGCCAGGATCCGGCGCCCGTCATCGCTCGCGAGCGTTCGCTCGAAGGCAGCCGGATCGTCGGAAGGCCCGTCGAACAGGAACCCGGCGAGCGGCCAGAAGTCGGCGAGTGTCTGAATCTTCCCGGCGGAGATCTCGACCGCCTCACGGAGGCCGCTGCGCCCCGTGAACTCCTCGAGCCGTCGCGTCAGCTCGTCGAGCCCAAGCTCGCGCAGATGACGACCGTTGAGATGCCTGAGCTTGCGCTCGTCGAATACGGCCGGGCTCTTCGACACGCGCTCGAGCCGGAACCGCTCCGCGAGCTCGTCGAGCGTGAAGTACTCCTCGTCGGGCGCGAACCCGGCCCCCAGCAGCGCGACGTAGTTATCGACCGCCTCGGGCAGGTATCCGGCCGCACGGAGCTCTTGAACGGATGCGGCGCCGTGACGCTTTGAGAGCTTGCGGCCGTCCGGTCCGTGCAGCAGCGGCAGGTGGGCATAGGTGGGTGGAGCCTGTCCGAGCGCCTCGAACACGAGCAGCTGCTTCGGGGTGTTCGAGAGGTGGTCTTCACCCCGAACCACGTGCGTGATACCCGCATCGAGATCGTCGACGGCGACCGCGAAGTTGTACAGCGGCGAGCCGTCGGCGCGCGCTATCACCGGATCGTCCATGCTCGCGTTGGGGAACCTCGTCTCGCCGCGGATCACATCGTGGACCACGGTCTCCCCAGTGTCAGGAACGCGCAGGCGGACCGCGCCATCAGGCTCCGGGTCGCCGCGGAAGCCGCGGTCGTTGCCGTGGCGCTCCTTGTAGGCCTTCACCTCTTCCGTCGTCGCGTTCGAGTGGTAGGCGTGACCGGCGTGCAATAGCTGCTCGAGCGCGTCCCGGTGGCGCTCTGACCGCTGTGACTGAAATACCGGCCCTTCATCCCAGTCGAGGTTGAGCCACTTGAGGGCGTCGAGGATCTGCTCCACGTTCTCCGCCGTCGATCGCTCGCGGTCGGTATCTTCGATCCGTAGAACAAGCGTTCCGCCCTGGCCGCGGGCGAGCAGCCAGTTGTACAGGGCGGTGCGGGCGCCACCGATGTGCAGCGCACCGGTCGGCGAAGGAGCGAAACGAACTCTCATGGCGATCGCCCCATGCTAATCGGCGCCCACGTCTCACAGGCGGGCGGCCTGCCGCTCGCTGTCGAGCGCGGCGTGGAGCGCGGCTGTCGCTCGATCCAGATCTTCAACCAGTCGCCGCGGATGTGGCGGCCGACGGCATACGGGCCCGACGACTTCGAGGCGTTTCGTGAGGCGATGGCGGCGAGCCCGATCGACGCGGTGCTGATCCACGCCGTCTACCTCGTGAACTGCGCCTCCGAGGACCCGGAGATCGCCGACAAGTCTCTTACCTCGCTGATCCAGTCGCTGCGCGTCGGCGACGCGATCGGCGCCACCGGTGTGGTGCTCCATCCCGGCTCGGCAAAGACCGGCGACGCCGGCGAGGCGATCGCGCGCGCCGGCAAGGTGATCGCCGAGGCGCTCGCCTGCACCTCGGAGTGCCCGCTGCAGCTGGAGAACACGGCCGGCGCCGGCGGCACGCTCGGGCGCTCTTTCGCCGAGCTGGCCGCACTCGTGGACGCGGCCGGCGGCGACGGGCGGCTAGGTCTTTGTCTCGACTCCTGCCATCTGCTGGCGTCGGGATACGACATCCGCACGGCGGAGGGCCTCGGCCACGCGCTCGAGGAATGCGACCGCGCCGTTGGACTGAACCGGCTTAGCTCGCTGCACATCAACGACTCGGCACGCCCGCTTGGGTCAAACCGCGACCGCCACGCCAACCTCGGAGACGGCGAGTTGGGCGAGCGTGGATGCGCCGTGTTCCTCTCGGAGCCGCGCTTCCAAGGGTTGGCATGCGTCCTCGAGACGCCCGGGCCCGATGGGAGCGGTCCGACCGCCGAGGAGATCGCGTTCGCCGGGAAGCTGCGCAAGCGGGGCCAGGCAGCGAGACGAAGAGCTGCAGCGCGGTAGCGGGACCGCGCGAGCGGACCGCGCGAGCGGACTATCGCGAGCGGACTATCGCGAGCGGACTATCGCGAGCGGACCGCGCGAGCGGACTATCCTCGTCCGGGCGCCGGACCGACGAGCTCGGCGGCTCCTTCGCGCGAGCGCACGCGGCGGTGCCGGTGCATTTCGTCGAGCCATCCGATGATCGCCAGCACCGACAGCGCGCCACCGAGTGCGCACACGGCGAGCCATCCCCCGTCGCGCCAGGCGAAGTCGGTGGCCGCTGACGCGAGCGCGGCACAGAGGAAGTTGCCGGTCATGTATGCAGTCGTCAGGCGGCTGCGGGCGTCGGGACGGAGGGCGTAGATAATCGTCTGATTGAGGATGTGCTGTCCCTGGATGCCGAGGTCGAGCACGATGATCGCGGCGGTCAGGATCACCACGTCGCTGCGCCCGAGCGCACTCAGGCCCCACCCGAGCGCGATTGCGGTGAGGAAGAATCCGGTCGCCGGCGCGGAGCCGCCGCGGTCCACAGCGCGACCGGCAACCTGCGCGGCGAGCATTCCCGCGACTCCGGCCAGCCCGAAGAGTCCGATCACGGCCTCACCGTAGGAGAACGGCGGTCGCGACAGCAGTAGCGTCAGTGACGTCCAGAGCACCGAGAAGCTGCCCATCCCCAGTCCGCCGTAGACCATCCGGCGCCGCAGCACCGGCTCCTCGCGGATCAGGGCGCCGATCGACGCGAGCAGCCTCAGGTAAGGCGGGCCACCCTGGGCTCGAACATCCGGCAGGGCCTGCCACAGCGCGAGCGAGAGGATCAGCATCGCGCCGGCTGCGACCGCGAACACGACGCGCCACCCGGCGACCGACGCGACCAGGCCGCTGAAGGTACGCGCGAGCAGGATGCCCATCAGCAGCCCGCTCATCACCTGCCCGACGACGCGACCGCGCTCCTCCTCTGCGGCGAGCGCACTTGCGAACGGGACGAGTACCTGGGCGACGACCGAGGTCACACCGACCACGCCCAGCGCGAGCGCGAGCACGCCGAGGCCCGGCGCCACAGCCGCACCGGCGAGCCCGACGGCGGCTACGACAAGCAGGCACGAGACCAGCCGCCGGCGGTCGAGCAGATCGCCGAGCGGGACGAGTAGCACCAGGCCGGCGGCGTAGCCGATCTGGGTGGCCGTGACCAGTAACGCCGCGTTCGAGGGAGACGTGCCGACTCCCGCCGCAATCGTGTGCAGCAGCGGCTGTGCGTAGTAGAGGTTCGCCACCGCGGCTCCGCACGCGATCGCGAGCAGGATCACCAGCGACCGCGATATCTGCCGCTCGGCGGTGATTGAGTCGGGAGGCACGCTTCTCAATATAGGTCGGGCGGGTTGCTCGCTACGCTCTCCGAAACTCGATCTCGGTAAACGGAGGCGGAATGGCTCGGGAGCTGTACACGGCGGAGGCGGTAGTCACCGGCGGGCGTGCCGAAGGTCACGGACGCACGAGCGACGGCGCGCTGGACGTCCAGCTCCGCCTGCCGACGGAGATGGGCGGCGAGGGCGGGGGTACGAACCCCGAGGAGCTGTTCGCGGTCGGCTATGCAGCCTGCTTCGAAGGCGCGATCGGGGTCGTCGGCCGGCGCGAGCGCGCCGAAGTCGGAGATGTTTCCATCGCCAGCCGCGTAAGCCTCCTCCCCACCGAGGAGCATGGATTCAAGCTCGCGGTAGGTCTCGATGTGACGCTGCCCCAGGTCTCCGACCCCGCCGAGGCCGTCCGTATCGTCGCCGCGGCGCACGAGGTTTGCCCCTATTCGAACGCCACGCGCGGGAACATCGACGTGACCCTGACGGCCAACGGCGCACCTGTGGAGTCGGCATCCATGCCAACTCCATTGGCAGATTTGGCAGAGCCAAATCTGCCGGGCGCGAGCTAGCCGGGATGGCTGTGACTGGACGCGCCGCAATCGTGACCGGGGGATCGAGCGGGATCGGGCTCGCGATCGCACGGATGCTCGGTGAAGAGGGCTACAGCCTCACCATCTCCGCCCGGCGACCCGACAAGCTCGAGGCGGCCGCCGGCGAGCTCTCTGCCGCCGGATACACGGTGCAGCAGGTAGCCGGCGACGTGGCAGAAGAAGCGGTCGTCCGCAAGGTCCTAGACGCCCATCGCGAGCGCTATGGGCGACTTGACGTACTCGTCAACAACGCAGGGATCGGGATCGGCGCGCCCGTCGCGGACATCTCTACCAAGCGCCTCGACATCCAACTGGGAGTCAACCTGCGGTCGATCGTCCTCTTCTATCGCGACGGGATCGAGATGCTGCGCACTGCCGGCGCCGAGCACGGTAACGCGCTCGTCGTCAACACAGCCTCGATCGCTGGCAAGTCAGGACAGGCGTGGCTGTCGGTGTACTCGGCGACCAAGCACGGGGTAGTCGGATTCACGCAAGCGATGAACAAGGAGCTCGCCGCCGACGGCATCAAGTCGTGCGCGTTGTGCCCCGCGTTCGTCGACACGCCGATGACCGACTTCGCAAAGGCCAGCGTCCCGGCCGAGGAGATGATCCAGCCGCGCGACATCGCCGAGGGCGTCCGTCTGCTGCTCCGCCTTTCCCCCGCTTGCGTGATCCCGGAGCTGGTGTTCGAGCGCCGGGGCGGCGAGCTGTAGCGGGGACGCCGGCGCGGACTACGCCCGCGCCGTCTCGGAGCGCGCGAGGGACCGCTCGCCGCCCGCAGGAGCGTCCCGATCCGAGGGCGCCCGATCCGAGGGCGCCCGATCCGAGGGCGCCCGATCCGAGGGCGCGGCGGACTGCGCCTCGAGACGAGCGAGCGCGCGCTCGTAGTCGTCGTAGCGGCGGAACGCGCGCATCCACGCCGAGCCGGGCTCGTTTCGCAGCTCGCGATGACGGTTGGGATCGCCCGGGCGAATCGCCTCGATCGCACGCTGGGCCCGAGCGCGCTCGCGGCTCGCGGCGCGCTCGCGGCTCGCGGCTCGGTCGCGGTTCGTCGCGCGACCGGCCCTCGCTACGAGCTGGCGATGCTCAGCAAGCGCGGCCGCGAGGTCAGGCGCTTGCGCGGTGTCGGCGAGCAAGCTCATCTCGAGGTTGGTCGTCAGGATCAGCACCTCGCGCTCGGTTGCGCGCCGCGCCCGCCGGCCCCCGATCCCGCCGAACCGATCCCACGTCTTCGCGAAGCCCTCGGCGTTCGTGCGGCCGCCGCGGCGATGGGCTGCGAGCATCGGGCAGACTCCCCCGTCCGTACTGGTGTAGCCGCCGACGATGATCTCGTTGTGGCGGATGCCCTCGAGCATCGCGACCCTCGTCTTCAGCGGCAGCGAGTCGATGACGTGACGGAGCTCCTGGATGGTTGCGTTGCGGCGCGTTCGCATAGGGTTTGGCCCTCGTAGTTGGCGGCCAGGCCACTGTATCGTCGCCCGTCGTAGCCCTCAAACGAACTCCTGGGGACGAAAGGAAACTTGCATATGAAGCTCGGTGTGAACCTCGCCTACCTGGCGATGGGGGTGACCGCGGCGGACCAGCTTCGGGTGACCAAGGAGGCCGAGGCGCTCGGCTACGACTCGGTCTGGGCGGCTGAGGCATACGGCTCGGATGCCGCGACCATGCTTGCGTGGCTCGCCGGACAGACGACCACGATCAAGCTCGGCTCGGCGATCTTCCAGATGCCGGCCCGCAGTCCGGCGATGACGGCAATGACCGCCGCCACGATCGATCAGCTTTCTGGCGGGCGCATGCTCCTGGGTATCGGATCGTCAGGCCCGCAGGTCGCCGAGGGGTGGCATGGGCAGCGGTTCGGTCGCCAGCTACTCCGGACCCGCGAGTACGTCGACGTCGTACGTGCTGCCCTTGCGCGCGAGCGGGTCGAGTATCACGGCGAGACGATCGAGCTGCCGCTTCCGGACGGCCCTGGCAAGCCGCTCAAGCTGATGATTTCGCCCGTCCAGGATCGGATCCCTATCTATCTCGCCGCGATCGGCCCGAAGAACACGGCGCTCGCGGGCGAGATCGCCGACGGGTGGCTGCCCGCGTTCTTCTCCCCCGAGCACGTGTCCGAACTGCGAGCGCTGCTGGAAGAGGGTGCTGCCCGTGCCGGTCGCTCGCTCGAGGGCTTCGACATCGCGCCGTCGATCAACGTGTTCATCAACGACGATCTCGAGCTCGCACGTAACGTGTTGCGCCCCGCGCTCGCCCGGTACAACGGCGGAATGGGCTCGCGCGAGCAGAACTTCTACAACAAGCTCGCGCAGCGCTACGGCTTCGAGGCGGCCGCCAAGGAGGTCCAGGACCTGTACCTGGAAGGCAAGAAAGCCGAGGCGTGCACCGCGATCCCGGACGAGCTGGTCGACATGGTCTCGCTGTGCGGGCCTAAAGAAAGGGTCCGTGAGCGGATCGCCGTCTTCCGCGATGCGGGCGTCGGCTCGCTGCTGATCACCCCGATGGCGTTTACGGTCGAGGACCGCCTCGCCCAGATCCGCGCTGCGGCCGAGCTCGCCGCGGCTTGACGTCGAGCGGCAACGAGCTCTCAGTCTTCCTCGGCGCGTTCGGCGACCCTGGCCACGCGTTTCCGATGCTGGCGCTGGGCTCTTGCCTGGCCGGGCGCGGCCACGCTGTAACGCTCGAGACGTGGTCGCGCTGGCGCGAACATGCCGAGGTCGGAGGAATGCATTTCGTCGCCGCGCCGGAGTACCCTGTGTTCCCGACCCGAGAGCATCCGGTGAAGCCGTACGAAGCCGTGGTGCTGGGGACCGCCCAGACGCGACGCGCGATCGTGGCCGCACGGCCGGATGCGGTCGTCCACGACATCCTCACGCTTGCTCCCGCGATGGCCGGCGAGCTCGAGGGGCTCCCCGTCGCGACCCTCATCCCCCACGTCCACCCAGCCGGAGCGCCGGGGTTCCCGCCCTACGCGTTCGGCGCGCGCCCACCGCGCACGGCAGCCGGGCGCGCGGTGTGGCGGAGACTGGAGCGCGGAGTGGAACGTGGCCTCAGGCGGGGTCGCGACGAGCTGAACGACACGCGAGCCAAGCTCGGCCTGCCGCCCGTGAGCAGGCTCCACGGCGGCATCAGCACGCAGCTATGCCTTGTGGGGACGTTCCCCCAGCTCGAGTACCCACGACCGGCTCTCGATAGTGTCCACGTCGTCGGACCACTGTTGTGGGAGCCGCCCTCGTCCGATGTGGAGCCGCCACCCGGAGACGAGCCACTGATCCTGGTCGCCCCGTCGACGGCCCAGGACGCCGAGCACCGGCTGCTGCGCGCCGCTCTGGGCGGGCTCGCCCGAGAGCCGGTCCGCGTGCTCGCAGCCTGGAACCGGCGGCCGATCTCCGGCCCGCTTCCGGTCCCGGCGAACGCCCGGCTGGTCGAGTGGCTCTCCTACGCTCGCACGATGCCGAGCTGCCGGCTCGTGATCTGCCACGCCGGCCACGGAACGATGGCGCGTGCGCTGGCGTCGGGCTGTCCCGTGGTCGCCGTCCCCGCCGCGGGCGATATGAATGAGAATGCGGCGAGACTGGACTGGGCGGGGGCAGGAGTTCGACTACCGTGGCGGCTGCTCAGTCCGGCCACCCTGCGGCTCGCGGTGCGGCGGGCGCTGTCAGAGCCGGCGCTGGCCCGGCGCGCGCGCGAGCTCGGCGACTGGGCGGCGCTGCACGACGGCGCCGAGCGTGCGGCGGACCTGGTCGAGGCGCTGGCGCGCGGTCGGGGGTCGTGAGTGCTCAGGCGGCAGCGGGGTGCTCAGGCGGCCGCGGGGTGCTCAGACGGCAGCGGGGTGCTCAGGCGGCAGCGGGGTGCTCAGACGGCCGCGGCCGGATGCGACCCGGCCCAGTCGGCGATCTCGCGCGAGCCGTGCACGACCTCGCCGTCGTCGGTCACGAGCGCCGGCACGACGTTCGAACCGGTCAGCCGCTTGACTTCGCGGCGGCCCGGAGTCTGGTTCAGGATGTCCGGAAGAATCCCGAGGCCGTACGACCTTATGACCCGAGGGTGATGCCCCGCATCAACAAGCGCGTGATACGCCGTGCCGCAAGGGTGCCCGCCCGGGCGGGGGGCGGCCTTCCAGGTTCCGTAGCAGACATAGAGCTTCATTGAGATGACCGGCGCGGGTGGGCCGCAGCGGGAGCTCCGGGGGTGGGACTCGAACCCACAACACCTCGGTTAACAGCCGAGTACTCTGCCAATTGAGTTACCCCGGAATGTGGTGTGTCGTCGTGGTGCACGTTGATTCTCCGCCCCTGTGCGGCTGCCGCTAAATGTACCGGGAGCCGAGGTCGGCGGGTCCGCGCCCCCTACTCAGCCGTCCTTTTCCAGCCGTGCGACGACCGCCCGCACCGCCTTCAGCACCTCCTCGCGGCTATGCGCCAGCGCCGATGTGTCGGCACCGCCCTCAACCCCCCGTGCGCGCCTGATCGCACGGTCGAGCCGGGCCAGCTCGAGCACGAGCCGGGCGTGCTCGAGCCGGTCCCTGCTGGCGTCGGGATAACGCGCGGCTCGCTTGACGAGGTCTGAAATCACGACGGCCAGATCGTCTTCCTCGGGTGGCTCGGCAAGCGGACTGTTGAGCCGGCCCGCGAGATGGCGCGCCGCGCGGCGCAGCGGCTCGCTGGTCAGGTGCTCGTCCGGGTCGGTCGCCGCGAGCGCAGCTTCCCCGGCGTCGGGGACCGCGATGCAGAGCACCAGGAAGGTGCGCTCGGCACGTACCCCATGGTCGAGTGGTGAGGATGCGAGCGGCGGTCCGCCGTTGGTCGGCGAGCCCGGGCCGGCCGTCGGAGCGCTTGCCAGCAGCGACTCGAGTCGCCGCTCGGGCAGCTCGAGCCGCCCCGCCACCCGCTGGACGAGCTCGTCGCGCAGCGAGCTCGGTGGCACCTCCGCAATCACGGGCCGCAGGTCGGTGAACGCCCGGTCGCGACCCTCAGCGCTGCCCGTGTCGGCGCGGTCGAGGATCTGCTGCACCTGGAAGACGACGAACGGGACCGAGCGCCGGACGAGCTCGCGGACCGCGTCCGCTCCTTCCCGCTGCACGAGCTCGGCGGGGTCCGTGCCCTCGGGCAGCGCCACAACGCGCAGCTCGAGGCTCCTGCCCGCGGCGAGTCGCGCGGCGCGGAGCATCGCCTCCTGACCGGCACCGTCGGCATCGAGGCACAGCTCGAGCACCCGCGCGATGCGCTCGAGCTCGCGCAGCTGCTCCTCAGTCAGAGCCGTACCCATGATCCCTACGGCGTTGCTCAGGCCGGCCTGGTGGAGCGCGAGCACGTCGGTGTAGCCCTCGACGAGCAGCGCTCGTCCTGCGCGGGACGCCGGGCCACGAGCCAGGTCGATGCCGAACAGCTGGTTGCCCTTGTGATAGAGCTCGTTCTCGGACGTGTTCAGGTATTTGGGGCGTTGGTTCTCGCGCATCGCGCGGGCGCCAAAGCCGAGCACACGGCCGCGCGAATCCGCGAGCGGGAACATGATCCGCTCCCGGAAGCGGTCGAAGATCGATCCCGGACGCGACTGCGATCGCTGCGCGAGCCCAACCGCGAGTAGCTCCTCGTCGGTGAAGCCGGCGCGGCGCGAGGCCAGCAGGATCCGATCCCATGCGCTCGGCGCGTATCCCACCCGAAACTCCCTCAGGGTCTCCTCGGTGAGACCGCGACCGATCAGGTACGTCCGCGCGCCGGCGGCCTCCTGTGCCTCCCACAGGTAGCGTGCGTAGTACGTGGTCGCTCGGCCGAGCAGCTCGTACAGCCGCTCACGCCGCTCGCGGCGCGCGGCCGCAGCCGGATCCTCGTCCTCGGTCTCGAGCTTGACGCCGAAGCGGTCGGCGAGCATCTCGAGCGCGCCGACGAAGTTCAGCCCCTCGGTTTCCATCACGAACGAGAAAGCGTCGCCTGACGCCTGGCAGCCGAAGCAGTGGTAGCGCTTGTCGTCGGGCAGCACGTGAAACGACCCGGTCCGCTCATCATGGAATGGGCACAGCCCGAAGTAGCTGTTCACCCCTGCGCGACGGAGCTCGGCGCGCGGCGAGACCAGGGCGAGCATGTCGACGGCGTCGCGTACACGGTCCTTGGAGTCGGCCGTGTATCGCATCACGGCGCGAACGCGACCGGCACGCTCAGCGCCTCAAACGCCCTGATGCAGTACCGATCTGTCATGCCGGCGATGTAGTCGGTGACGCGCTGGGCAGTGTCGCCCTCCGAATCCGGCATCGCGTCGGGATGCTGGCAGTAGTGATCGAACAGAGCGCGCACGACGCCCTCGATCTTGGCATGCTCGCGTCGCGCCTCAGGACCGAGGTAGACGCGCTCGAACATGAACGTCCGCAGCCGTGTCATGGCGGCCGCTGCGCGCTCGCCCTGGACGATGTCGCCCGCCGCCTCCGAGTGCTCGACGAGGTCGTGGATCAGTGTGTCGATCCTGTGTGATCCGGTGTTGCCGAGCACGGCGATCGCGTCCGAGGGGAGATCCGAGTCGGCGATCACGCCGGCGCGAAGGGCGTCGTCGATGTCATGGTTGATGTATGCGACCCGGTCCAGCAGCCGTACGATCTTGCCCTCGAGCGTCGCCGGCTGCGCGGCGCGGCTGGAGTGACTCAGGATGCCGTCTCTGACCGGCTCGCAGAGGTTGAGACCGTCACCGTCACGCTCGAGGCGATCGACGACCCGGAGCGAGTGCTCGTGATGGCGAAACCCGCGCCCGAAGCGCTCGGTCAGGCAGCGATCGAGGACGTCTTCGCCGAGGTGGCCGAACGGCGGATGGCCGAGATCGTGGCCGAGGCCGATCGCTTCGACGAGGTCCTCGTTCAGTCGCAGCGCCCGGGCCACGGTCCGCGATACCCCGGTGACCTCAAGCGTGTGCGTGAGCCGCGTGCGGTAATGATCTCCCTGCGGAGCGACGAACACCTGCGTCTTGTGCATCAGGCGGCGGAACGCCTTGCAGTGAACGATCCTGTCGCGGTCGCGCTGGAACGGGGTACGCAGGCCGCAGTCAGGCTCGGGCCGGGAACGACGCGCCGGGTACGAAGGCGTCGCGAGCGGCGATAGCACCGCGGCCTCGAGCGCCCGGATCCGGTCGGCGAACGCGGTCGCGACCGGTCCACCCGGGTGGACGCCAGGGCCGGTCACATCCGTGGGGCCGAGATTCGTCGCGGTCATATCAGCGATTCTGCCAGCGCCAGGTGATGGGCTGGTGGCCGGATGCTTCTGCTGCGACGAACTTGCGACACCTTTGTGCCACCGGGACGGAGCCGCCCGCTCAGCCCCCCGCCCCCACAAGCGGCCGGAGCCGGACATGCGCATGGTGCTCGGCCGTCTCGCCGATTGCGCGCTCGGCCTGGCGGAGCGCACGATCGGATGCCTGAGGAGCCCGTGCGAGCGGGGCCCCGAGGGCATCGACGAGGAAGCGGTAGGCCTCTTCGTCGAGCCGGAACGCGGATGCCTCACAGCCACCGCACACAACCCCTCCGGCCGCGCCCGAGAACCCGACCAGATGCTCGGTCGTCCCGCAGCTCGCACAGGCGGTCAGCTGCGGCACGATCCCTGCCGCGAGCAGGAGCTTGAGGCGAAATGCAAGGCCGGTCGCCGCGCCCGAGTGTGTCGCGTCCGACGCGAGCAGCGCGAGCCCGTTGGCGAGCAGGCGGAACACCTCGGGGTGTGGATCGCCGGTCTCGAACAGCCGCGCGACCGCGTCGCAGGCGCGAGAGGCGGCATCGAGCGTCGAGGCGTGGTCTCGTACCGCGGCGTGGGCGCTGAGCGTGTCCGCGCTAGTGACGGTGAACAGGTCGCCGCGCCCTTCGTGCAGGACCACGGTGATGTGGAAGAACGGCTCGAGCCGGGCTCCGAAGCGACTGCGTGTCCGCCGTGCCCCCTTCGCGATCGCGCCGATGCGACCGTGATTGGGGGTGTACAGGTGGAGGATCCGGTCCGCCTCCCCGTAGCGGATCGAGCGCAACACGATCGCTTCCGTCCTCAGCGGCGCGGGCATACTATACTTTGTGAAGCCGTGCCTAGCGTAACCATTTACACATCCGAGCCGTGCGCATATTGCTCCGGAGCCAAGGCGCTGCTGAAGCGGCGCGGGATCGAGTACGAAGAGATCAATCTGTCAATGGACCCGGACGGTCGCGCGGAGCTCGCGCGTACTACCGGGATGATGACGTTCCCGCAGATTGTGATCGGCGACTACACGCTCGGCGGCTTCGATGAGCTCCAGGTGGCCGACCACACCGGTCGGCTCCAGAAGCTGCTCGCGGCCTAACGCCGGCCCCAGAAGCTGCTCGCGGCCTAACCGACGCGTCTGTGCCGGGGCTTCGGCTGGCAGTGCTCGCACACGTAAGTGCCACGGCCGCCGACAACCATTTTCCGGATCGGGGTCCCGCAGGTCGGACATGGCTCGCCCTCGCGGCGGTGGACGAGGAAGAGGTCCTGGAAGGACCCCGTAGCGCCGTCGATGTGGCGAAAGTCGTCGATCGTCGCCCCCTTGGCCTCGATTCCGGCACTGAGCGCGTCCTCGATCGCTTCGCGTAGCGCCCCGAGCTGGGCGGTGGTCAGCCGACCCGCGGGCCGGAGCGGGTGGATCCGCGCGCGGTGCAGAGCCTCGTCTGCGTAGATGTTCCCCACCCCTGCGATCCGCCGCTGATCGAGCACGAACGCCTTGACGGGGGCGCGCACGCCGCGGGCGAGCGTGCGCAGCCGCTCCACGGTGAACTCCGGCGTCAGTGGCTCGACACCGAGACGCTCGTCCAGATATTGGTCGCGAGCCGCGGTGCCGTCGATCAGGAGAGCGGTCCCGAACCGCCGCGGGTCGACGTAGACCAGTCGGTGGCCGTCGTCGAGATCGAACCAGGCCCGGGCATGCGGGAGCGCCACGGACATTTCAAGGGCCGACAGGCCCCCGCCGGCCGAACTGCCAATGGCACTGGCGCCGGCCAATTCGACGGGGTCGTACAGCAGCGCGCCAGTCATTCGCAGATGCACGAGCAGGTGCCGATCGTCCGCGAGCGACCAGATCAGATACTTGCCGCGGCGCCCGAGGCGCTCGATCCGGGCGCCGGTCAGCCCGGACGCGACGTCGGCCGGCGCCGTCGGGCGGGTGAAGCGCGGGTCGCCGATCACGGCGCGCACGATCGTCCGTCCCTCGAGGTGCGGGGCCAGCTGACGACGGATCGTCTCGACTTCGGGCAGCTCGGGCATCAGAGGAAAGGGTCACCAGGCAGGCCCGGCGCGTCACGGCCGGCCAGCCAGCGCAGCGCGCTTGCGCCGACGTCGGCAAGCGGGCCGTCGTGGCGAGCGCCGCCGTGCCCTGCGAAGGCCGCCAGCAGAGGAACGTACTCGCGGGTGTGGTCGGTATGGGGCGCCGTCGGGTCGCAACCGTGATCGGCCGTGAGCACCAGCAGGTCGTCGGGACCGACCAACGCCAGCCATTCGCGGACGGCCGCGTCGATCTCGCGTAGAGCTCCGTGAAAGCCTTCGACTTCGTGCCGGTGGCCATACACCTGGTCCGTCTCTACCAGGTTCGTGAACACAAGCCCGTGCTCGAGTGAGCGGATCAATTCGCCGGTCTCGGCGAGCGCCCTGGCGTTGGTGGCGCCGGCATGCTGGCGATCGATTCCGATGCCGGAGAACAGCTCGCCGACCTTGCCAACGGAATGCACCGGGACGCCGGATTCGCCCAACTCCTCGAGGTAGCTCCGGGTCGGCGGCGGGAGGGAGAAGTCACGGCGCCCATCGGTGCGGGCGAACGCGCCGGGCGGTCCGGCGAACGGCCGCGCGATCACCCGGCCGACCGCGTGCTGACCGGACATCTCGGCGCGCACTCGGTTGCATGCGTCGTACAGCTCCCGCGGCGGGACGACGTCGACGTGAGCGGCGACCTGAAGCACCGAATCCTGGCTCGTGTAGACGATCAGAGCGCCGGTCTCGAGGTGATCCTTGCCGAAGTCCTCGATCGCGCCGATGCCGTTGTAGGGACGGTTGCAGATCACGTCGCGGCCGGAGGCAGCACGAACGCGCGCGATCACGTCCGGGGGGAACCCGGCCGGATAAGTCGGCAGCGGGTTGGATGCCACGACGCCCATCAGCTCCCAGTGGCCGGCGGTCGAGTCCTTGCCTGGTCCGAGCGCGTGTAAGCGCCCGTGGAGCACCGGATCCGCCGCCGGCGCCACCCCCGCCAGCGATACGATCGAGCCGAGGCCGAGAGCTTCGAGCGTCGGCAACGCGAGCCCACCCGCCGCCTCGCCCAGATGGACGAGCGTGTTCGCTCCCGCGTCACCGTAGCTTGCCGCGTCCGGAAGCGCTCCGACGCCGCAAGCGTCGAGCACCACCACGAATGCCCGCCGGCGCCCTCGCGTGCCGCTCACTCGCTGCCCACACGAGCAAGACGCACCGAGTGCAGCAGCGGCGAGAAGACCGCCGCGTCGACCGCGTGGAATAGCGACTCCGGCGCGTACTCGTCCACGACGAGCTCTGCCCCGTCCTTGTACAGGTGGGTCGAGCGCACGCGGCGGACCTGGCCGCGGATCGTTTCAAGCGCGTCGAGCTCGACACCGGGCACGCCGTGGAGGTCGATGATCGCGGAGGAGATCACGCGGAAGGTCCGGTCACGCGCACTAGCGGCGCCGATCAGGGCGGTTCGCGCCTGCTGCAGCGTCGAGGCATTGTCCGGCAGCACCTGGCTATGGCTCCGCGGATAGCGCCAGATCGTGATGATCGCCGGTCCGGAGTCAAGCGTTACGACCATCGGCGCCGCCCCGGTCTCTGTCGCCCAGTTAGGTGGCGCGTCGAAGCGCAGTCCCCCGGCCAGATAAGTGGTTTTGGTCATGCCCTGGGGTTGCTGGAAGGTGGACAGATCGGGCGCAGCCGTGCGGGAATCGCCGCACCCGGCGAGCACCCCGAGCACGAGCACGAGCGCGAGCACGCGCGCGAGCGCGAGCGCGAGCGCGGGCACGGGCACGAGCGCGGGCGCGGGCACGAGCGCGGGCGCGGGCACGAGCGCGGGCGCGGGC
>Ga0302314_10004778_pt1 | contig 24860 bp, 23 predicted proteins | sample III_Palsa_N2_3_FD_200533 | JGI IMG/M metagenome (GOLD analysis project Ga0302314, IMG submission 200533) | Peat permafrost microbial communities from Stordalen Mire near Abisko, Sweden - III_Palsa_N2_3 | ecosystem: Environmental > Terrestrial > Soil > Palsa > Peat permafrost | place: Sweden... | reverse complement strand
GTCACCGATTTCTTCGTGACCAAGCTCGACGTGCTTTCCAACCTGGACAAGGTGCCGATCTGCGTGGCCTACGAGGTCGACGGCAAGCGCTACGACGAGATCCCGATGACGCAGACCGAGTTCCACCACGCCAGGCCGGTCTACGAGTACCTGGACGGCTGGTGGGAGGACATTTCGGAGGCGAAGTCGTTCGAGGAGCTGCCCAAGGCCGCCCGCGACTACATCAGGACGATCGAGGAGCTGTCCGGCGCCCCGGTCGCGGCCGTCGGCGTAGGCCCGCGCCGCGACCAGACCCTCTCCCTCCGCCCGCTCCTGTAGCACCGGCCTGTCACCGACGCCAGCGACCGGGAACCCCATCTGCAGCCGCCCCACGCTCACCTCGGATAGCGGTCGGCGCTGCTGACACGGGTAGGCTCCCCGAACGTGCGCGTACTTGTGATTGGGTCTGGCGGGCGGGAGCATGCGATCGTTCGGGCGCTTGCGGCCGACCCGGACGTTAGCGAGCTGCATGCCGCTCCTGGGAATCCGGGCATCGCTTCGCTCGCCCGGACGCATGAGGTCTTGGCCACCAATCCTGCTGATGTGGTTGGCCTGGCCAAGCGGCTTGGGGTGGACCTCGTGGTCGTCGGGCCTGAGGCGCCGCTGGTGGCCGGGGTGGCGGATGCGCTGCGGGCGACCGGCTTCGCTGTGTTCGGGCCAGACGCGGCGGCGGCGCGGATCGAGGGGTCTAAGGCATTCGCCAAGGACGTTATGGCGGCGGCCGGGGTGCCGACCGCCGAGGCGCGCGTGGCCACCACTGCGGCTGAGGCGGCTGAGGCGCTTGACTCCTTCGGGGCGCCGTATGTGGTCAAGGATGACGCGCTCGCGGCGGGCAAGGGGGTCGTGGTCACCGAGGACCGGGAAGTCGCGCTTGCGCACGCCGCGTCCTGCCAGCGGGTGGTGATCGAGGAGTACCTGGACGGGCCCGAGGTGTCCGTGTTCGCGCTGTGCGATGGGAGCACCGCGGTTCCGCTGCTGCCTGCGCAGGACTTCAAGCGGGCGCACGACGGGGATCTCGGGCCGAATACGGGCGGCATGGGCGCGTACACTCCGCTCCCCTGGGCCCCGCCGGGCCTCGTCGACGAGGTGATGGATCGGGTGGTCATGCCCGCGATTACCGAACTGGCCCGCCGCGGCGCGCCCTATCGCGGCGTGCTCTACGCGGGTCTCGCGCTCACCGGCAAGGGCGTCAAGGTGATCGAGTTCAACGCCCGGTTCGGCGACCCGGAGACCCAGGTGGTCCTCGACCGGCTGGCTACGCCGCTGGCGGGCCTGCTGCACGCGTCGGCCGTAGGCGGCCTGGCGTCCGCCCCGGCGCTCCGCTGGCACCCGGGGGCGGCGGTCACGGTCGTGCTCGCGGCCGAGGGCTATCCGGAGTCCCCGGCCAGGGGCGACAAGATCACCATCGATCCTTCCGAACGGACCGATGGTTACCTCCTGCAGGCCGGCACCGCCCTGGCAGGGGGCGACCTGGTAACGGCGGGCGGCCGGGTGCTCAGCGCCGTGGGCTCGGGCCCCGATCTGGCCTCGGCCCGGGCCGCCGCCTACGCCGCCGCCTCGCGCGCGTCCTTCCGCGGCGGCTGGCACCGCCACGACATCGCCGAGCGCGCGGCGTCGGCAGAGTAATCACTCCGCCCCCGCGCCGCTGACCGGCGGCCCGCGGCCGACGGCTACCGTAGAAGCATGATCGACAGGTATACGTTGCCCGCGATGGGGCGAGTCTGGTCCGAGGCCCACAAGTACGAGCTCTGGTGCCGGGTGGAGACGCTTGTCCTTGAGGCCAACGCCCGGGCGGGGACGGTACCCGCGGAGGCGGTCGGACCGGTTCGCGCCGCGCCCCCGCCAACCCCCGAGGCCGTGGCCGAGATTGAGGCCGTGACCGAGCACGACGTGATCGCGTTCCTCAGCGCCTGGGCCGACAACACCGAGCCTCGCTCCGCCGCCGCCTACGTGCACTACGGGATGACCTCGTCCGACCTGCTCGACACCGCCCTCGCGCTGCAGCTCGTCGAGGCCTCCGACCTCATACTGGAGAAGGCCGACCGGCTGGTGGCGGTGCTGCGCGACCACGGGCTCGCGCATCGGGACACGCTCCGCTCGGGCCGGACGCACGGCATCCACGCCGAACCTGACGTGTGGGGGCACCGGGTGGCCGACTTCGCGTTCGCCGCCGCCAGGTCACGGGACCGGGTCCGGCGGGCGCGGGAGGCGGTCGCGGTCGGCACGCTGTCCGGTCCGGTGGGCAGCTACTCCAACATCGACCCGTCGATCGAGGCCGAGGTGATGCCGGAACTCGGGCTCCGCGCCGCTGACGTCGCCACTCAGGTGGTCATCCGCGACGGCATCGCCGAGTGGGTGTCGGCGCTGGCCATCCTGGCCACGGTCTGCGAGGCGATCGCGCTCGAGGTCCGGCACGGGCAGCGGACCGAGGTGCGCGAGCTCGCCGAGCCCTTCCGGACCGGGCAGAAGGGCTCTTCTGCGATGCCGCACAAGAAGAACCCGATTAGGTCAGAGCGGATCGCCGGGCTCGCCCGCGTGGTGCGGTCGTACGTGACGCCGGTGACCGAGGGCATACCGCTCTGGCACGAGCGCGACATCTCGCACTCGAGCGTGGAGCGGATCGCTCTGCCGGACGCGGCCATCGCCACCGACTACATGCTCCACCTGACCACGGGTCTGGTCGAGGGCCTGGTGGTTGACGTCGACCGGATGCGCGCGAACATGAACGTCACCCACGGGCTGCTGTTCTCTGCTTCCGTGCTGCTCGAGCTGGTGAGCGGCGGGCTCTCCCGGGAGGACGCGTACGCCCTCGTGCAGGCCGCCGCGATGGAGACCTGGGACAACCAGACGCCGTTCCGTGATTCTCTGATTACTCAGGGTAAGAAGAGGAACATGGTGCTCGATGAAGCCGCCCTTGACCGGGCGTTCCGCGCAGAAAGCTACGTCGAGCGGCTTGGCGAAGTCTTCGCTCGTCTGGCCGACCTCACTTGAGCACCCGCATCGGGTGGCATACTGGACAACGCGTTCGCTCGGTCGTGCTCGTGGAGTGCGCCGTTCTCGCCGTTCCCCCTCGGACAGGAGCTGTATCTACATGACCAAGGGCACCGAGATCCGCTACCGTGTTCGCGGCGGAGCGCCGCTGCAGGGCACGGTCTTCATCCAGGGCGCCAAGAACGCGGCCCTGAAGATGATCGCAGCGGCCCTGCTGACCGACAAGGGTCGGACCGTGCTCCGGAACGTCCCGCCGATCGAGGACGTCCACCGCGCCGTCGAGCTCGCCCAGGCGATCGGCGCCCGGGTTGAGTTTCACGAGAGCGAGCGCACGCTCGTGGTGGACGCCTCAACGCTGAACTCGCCCGTGCTGCCGGCCGAGATCGCCCGCCGCTTCCGCGGCTCGGTGCTCTTCGTGCCCGCGCTGCTGCACCGCTTCGGCGAGGCCGTCATAGAGGGCATCGGCGGCTGCAACCTCGGCAGCAGGAACCTCGACTTCCACTACCGCGGGTTCGCCCGCCTCGGCGCGACCGTCGACGAGGGCGAGTCCGTCATCAGGATCACCGCTCCCGACGGCCTGCGCGGGGCGCACCTGTACCTGGACACCCCGTCCCACACCGGCACCGAGAACCTGATGATGGCGGCGTCGCTCGCGCCGGGCACCACGATCATCGACAACACGGCGCAAGAGCCGGAAGTGCTCGACATGATCTCGTTCCTCACCAAGATGGGCGCGGAGATCACCGGCGGCGGCACCGGCTTCATCACCGTGCACGGCGTGTCCGAGCTCTCGGCGGTCGAGCACACGGTGATGTCCGACCGGATCGATGCGGGCGTGTTCGCCATGGCGGCGGTCGCCGCCGGCGGCGAGATCAACCTGGTCGGCGCCAACATCGACCACTTCGGGGTCGCCCGCTGGAAGCTTGAGCAGATGGGGGCCGAGTTCTCCTCGAGCGGCGCCGTGCTCCAGGTCCACCGGGAGAAGCCGCTGCGGCCGATCAACGTGATCACGAGCCCGTACCCGGGGTTCGCGACCGACCTGCAGCAGCCGATCATGGCCGCGGCGACGCTGGCCGACGGCGCCAGCTACATCCGCGAGACGATCTTCGACGGCCGGTACGCGCTGGTGTCCGAGCTGAACAAGATGGGCGCCAAGGTCGAGATCGACAACAACGTCGCGATCGTGCACGGGCCGTCGGCGCTCCGCGGCTGCGATGTCGTGGCACCCGACCTGCGCGGCGGCGCGGCGCTGGTCCTGGCGGGCCTCGCCGCCGAGGGCGAGACGGTGGTCTCGCCCGGCTACCTCATCGACCGCGGGCACGCGAATTTCGCCGAGCGACTGCGCGTCCTCGGCGCTGACGTGACCGCCGAGGAGCACGAAATCGGCGAGCCCTAGGGGCTACGCCCGGTAGGGGAAGGCACGCGCCGCCGCGAGGAAGGCGTCGTTCGCGGCGGCCGTGCCGATCGAGATCCGCGCACCCTCGCCCGCGTAGGGGCGGACGGCGATCGCGGCCGCGTCGCACGACTGCGCGAAGGCGGTTGTCTGATCGCCGAGGCGGAGCCAGACGAAGTTCGCCTCGGTCACGGGGACGGTCCAGCCGTCCGCCCGGAGCGCTTCGCGGACGCGGTCGCGCTCCTTGACGATGGTCTCCACCCGCTCAAGCAGCTCGTCCTCGGCGTTGAGGGAGGCGACCGCGGCGGCCTGGGCGATCGCGTTCACCGTGAACGGGAGCATGGTCTTGCGGATGGCCTCAGCCACCGGCTCGTGGCCGATCAGGAAGCCGATGCGCAGGCCCGCGAGGCCGTACGCCTTGGAGAAGGTGCGCAGCACGGCGACATTGGGACGGTCGCGATAGAGGTCGATGCCGTCGGGGACGTCGGCGTCGCGGATGTACTCGCGGTAGGCCTCGTCCAGGATGACCAGGCAGTCGGCCGGCACCTGGTCGAGGAACTCGGTCAGCTCGCGCTCGCGGACGACGGTGCCGGTCGGGTTGTTCGGGTTGCAGACGAGGATGAGCCTCGTCCGCGGGGTGATCGCGGCCGCCATCGCGGCCAGGTCGTGGGTCTCGTCCCGCAGCGGCACGCGGACCGAGGTGAGGGCCGCGAGGTCGGCGAGCGGCGGGTAGGCCTCGAACGAACGCCAGGCGTAGAGCACCTCCGCCCCGGGCTCGCCGACCGCCTCCATGAGCTGCTGCAGGACGCCGACCGAGCCGCAGCCGACGGCGACGTGGCCGACCGGGACCGCGAACCGCTCCGCGATCGCCGCCGTCAGCGCGCCCGCTCCGTTATCCGGGTAGCGGTTGACGTCGCGGGCGGCCTCCGCGATCACCTCGACGACGGACGGCAGCGGCCCGTACGGCGACTCGTTCGATGACAGCTTGTGCGCCTCGCCCGACGCGGCGGTCGGCGCCCGGCCGGGCTTGTAGGCGGGCACGGTGTCGAGCACCGGACGGAATCGCGGCGATACGTCATTCATGCCTATCAGTTTCCCACCGGCGGATCACTGCCCGCGCCGCCCGCGCCGGTCTAGGACAGCGACTTCTCCGCGTAGGCGTAGGCCTGCTGGCCGAGCTGGCGGACCGCGGTCTGGGACGCGTTCGGGCCCGCCACGGTCACCGCGCCGACGAACCCGGCGCCGCGGTAGACGAGCGACCACAGGCCGTCCGGGCCGCCGGCCGCAGGCGAGACGTTCATTACCTTGGCCTGCTTGCCGATCCCGGTGAGGGACGATTCCGTCACCGTGTAGCTGACGGACTTGCCGTCGACGGTCTCCCTGTAGCGCGCGCAGGAGGCGGGAAGCCGTCCGGCCAGCGCGCTCGCGGCGGCGGTGCCGGGGGCCGCCGCCACCAGTTCGGAGACGTCGTTGCCGCCCACCTTGAAGGTGACGGACGCGGCCGTCGCGCCGGCCAGCGCGGCGGAGTCGAGCCCGGTCTGCACGGCCTCCGCGCACGCCTTGGGCGCGCCGCTGGCCGACTGGCCGGCCGCCTGCGCGGAGATCGCGGCGTAGCCCCCGCTCGCCGCCGGCGACGTCGCCCCCACGCCGTTGACCCGGGTGAGCAGCGCGGCGCGGAGCTTCGAGGCACTGAACGAGTTCCCCTTGGCCGCCGACAGCGCCGCGCTGGCACTGTGGCTGCTGGAGCTGGTGCAGCCGGCGAGGCTCACACCGACCACTGCGGCAGGCATCAGCAGCAGGATCGCCGTTTGCCGCCTACGACCGTCGAGCATCGCACATCCTCTCACGCTACGAATTCAATCGATGTCGTTGCGTGATGATAGCGCACGTAGAGTTACCGACGATGACACTGGGTCCACCGAACGCGGTCGGGTTGGTCTAGCTCAGGTGAGCGGGGCCGGCTTTTTGGTGACAACGTGAGGCTTGACTGCCTTGTGGGCTTGGTCGGCCTTGTGCTGCCTTGCCGTCCATTCGACGGCCGCCACCTGGTGGGCGAGCTGCGGCGTCATCCAGTCGAGCATCGGCGTCAGCGCCGCCCGCCAGACCATCGCCTGGTGCCCGCCGCCGGGGACGATATCCAGCGGCACGTCGGCGTCCCTGAGCAGGAGTTCCTGCTTGAAGAGCTCCGCCCCCTGCACGTCGCCCTCGTCGGTGGCGCCGGCCGCGAGGAAGAACTGCGGGACGCTGGCCGTGACCGGAACCCGCGTGATGTACTCGTCGGGCGAGTTGATCAGCAGCAGCCTCTTGCTGTGGGCGAAGTCGTTGACGTCGACCGGTGTGCCGCCGGCATCGCCGTGCAGCGGCACCTGGCTCTCAACCGGAGAGAAGTAGCCGCTGAGGGACCCCGCGTAGCCGAACAGGGCCGGATTCTGCAGGGCGATGTTGGCGGCGCAGTAGCCGCCCTCGGAGTAGCCCGCTACGCCCCAGGCCGTCCCGGGCGGCTGCACCCGGAGGTTGGCGGCGGCCCAGTCCGGGACCTCCCGGGCGACATAGGTCATGTCCTGGACGCCGCCCGGGTCGTTGAGGCACTGCAGCCCGTACTGCTCGCCGCCGTCCGTGTTCGGCATGACCAGCACCGCGGGCTTGGCCTTGCCGCTGTCCATCGCGTTCAGGTCGATCGGGACCACGTTCATCACGTTGACCCATGCCTGGGGATCACCGGGCGAGCCGTGCAGCAGCTCGATGGCGGGGAACTTGTAGTTCGCGTACGCCTTCTGGAAGTACTGCGGCGGAAGGTAGACGTACGCCGTCCGGCTGATGTGCGTGCGGTGGCCGGTGATGTTGGCGCTGAACAGCAGCCCGTACTGCTCGTCGATCTGGGAGTCGTTCGCGGTTCCGATCAGCGACTTGAGCGACCCCGCAGTGCCCTTGCCCAAGCCGGCCGCCGTCAGGTGCGGTATCGACGTCGTCTGCCCGGACAGGTCGCTGTAGAGGGCGCCCCAGGTCTGGTAGTAGTCGTAGTACTTGTTGACGGCGAAGATGCCGAACGCCATGGCCGGGACGAAGGCGAGACAGGCGGCGATGACCCGGAACACTACCTGGTTGGCTAGGGCGACCCAGGTAATGAGCCCCCCAAATGCCAACACCAGCAATACAAGGAACAGCGTCCCTTGGGGTTCCAGCACGACCTCTCCTCGCGGTGGTCTCCGGCCTGAGATCAGCCGGAGACCATGTATGGCGGTGGAGGTGGGATTTGAACCCACGGAAGGGTTGCCCCTTCACACGCTTTCGAGGCGTGCGCCCTCGGCCACTAGGCGACTCCACCGCCGGTGAGCTTACCTGACGTTCGCATCAAACAACGAGTCGGATCACTACCTGTGTTCCGAGAAGAACCTTCGTATTACGTTCAGGCACTCGTCCGCGAGCACTTCGCCGATCACTTCGGGCACCGGCGCGAGTCGCTGATCTCGCACGACGTCCCAGAGCGAGCCGACCGCGCCCGCCCGGGGGTCCGCCGCGCCGAAGACCACGCGGCTCAGCCTGGCCGCCGTTATCGCGCCCGCGCACATGGTGCAGGGCTCAAGCGTGACGACCAGCGTCAGGCCGTCAAGTCGCCATCCGCCGACCGATCGCGCGGCCGCCCTGATCGCGACGATCTCCGCGTGCGCGGTCGGGTCGCCGTCGGCCTCACGACGATTGCGCCCGCGCGCGATCACCGTCCCCGACGGGTCGAGAATGGCCGCGCCGACCGGGACGTCGCCCGAGTCGAGGGCGGCACGGGCCTCGGCGAGCGCGGCCCGCATGGCCGGCTCGAACGAGGCCTGGTACCCAGTGGGCAACGGTCAGGCGCCGAGGGCAACGTCGAGCGCGCGCTCCATCGCCGGGCCGAAGCCGAGTCGCACCGCGATTGACTCCACCGCGTCCTCGACGTGATCCCAGGGGTCGTCCTCGGAGTCGAAGTCCAGCCGGCTGCAGATCGCGGCGAGGTCCATCTCGTCGAGGCCCAGGTCGGCGAAGATGGACAGGTCGCCGACCGGCAGCACCTGGTCCAGGTCATCCTCGTCCGGGATGGGGATGTCGAGGTAGTCGAGGACCTGCTCGGCCAGTGGGTAGTCCAGCGCCGCGCCGATGTCGGAGAGCAGCACCGAGACCTGGTTGCCGATCATCCTGACGGCCACGAAGAAATAGTCGTCGATCCCGGCGAGCCCTATCGTGCCCGCAAGACTCGGCTGCTGCCGCAGCGCACGGATGAACCCGTTCAGGTCATCGGTCACGGCCACCGGCAGGACGTCGGCATTCCACCCGTCGTCCTCACGGAAGACGACGATCGCAAAATCAGTCTCGCTCACCTCAGGCATCGCCATGGTCCAAGCATGCCTTGCCGGGAGGAAGGTTGTCAGATCGACGGGGGTGATGGTGACCAACCCGAGTCTGATCCGGCCCCTCGGCGTGGCTTCTTCTCCTTCTCCGCAGGTCGGGGCAGACTGGCCGCAGGGCGGCGTATTCCCGCTCTCGGTCAGGCGTACCGCGCGCGAGATGCGGGCATAATTGGTCCCGGTAGGGACGGGCATGGCCAGAGCCGCACCTGCTTGGTGGTCCCCCATCCAAGCGGCGTTTCGGTCTACTATTAAGGAACTGGCACGATGGAGCACTCTGCGCTTCCAGGGAGGCGGCAGTGAAACTCAGCAAGATCCTCACCTATGTGGCTATCGCGTTTGTCATCTGGTGGGTGATCCAGCAGCCGACGAGTGCCGCGCACCTGGTGCATAACATCGGGGACCTGCTCAGCACTGCTGCACACGGTCTGGCGTCTTTCGTGGCGTCGATCTGACGCCGGGGGCGGGAATTAGCAATGGGCATTAGGGTCGTTCCGAACGAGACGGTCCCGGCGAGCATCTACCGGGTTCTCCTGCCGCACGAGCGCCGGGTGATCACCGTTCGGTTCCACCCTGCGGTGCTGATCAAGCCGGTCGCCCTGGCCCTCGCAGGGCTCGCGGTGGCCGGCTTGCTCTCCACCATCGCACGCCTCGATAACACTGACATCCTGGTTGTCATCTGGCTCGCCTGGCTCGTTCTCCTCATCAGACTTCTTTACAAGATATATGTGTGGCTCGAAGATTACTTTGTGGTAACTTCGCAGCGCCTGCTACTCGCCACCGGCGTCGTCAGGAAATCCGTTAAGATGATGCCGCTGGCAAAAGTCACCGACATGAGCTTCAATCGCTCGGCGATGGGACGGCTCCTCGGTTACGGCACGTTCGTTGTCGAGTCAGCCGGGCAGGATCAGGCCCTTCGCACGATTGACCACCTGCCCTACCCCGAGCAGCTCTACCTAGAGGTCTGCGGGCTGATCTTCAAGGACCAGGGCGCCGGGGACGACTAATTACCGATCTGTGCTTGCCTGGTCACTGCATGCCACCTGAATGCGCGTCCGCCCACTCCCTGGCGGCGATGGCGGAGCCCCGAGCGCCGGCCATATCCAGGTCGGGGACCAGGGTGATCTCGGCGATCTCGGCCTGCTCGACGTAGAACACCGTGTTCTCCTTGACGGTGTCGACGAACCAGTCGCGGAAGTGCGGCGCCGCCTCGATCACCCCGCCGCCGACGAAGTAGGTGTCCGGGTCGGTGAACTTGGCGGCGATGGAGAAGACCCGGCCGATGGCCATCGCCTGCTGCCGGAAAATCTCCAGGGCCATCGCGTCCCCGCGCTCGGCATAGCCGCGGACCAGCTTGGCCGCCCGGCCGATCTCCACATCGGCCAGGTCGTGGCCGGGGAACCTGGTCAGCCAGTACGGCAGCAGGTTGCGTGTTATCCCGGTCAGCGAGGCGACCGACTCGGCGTCGCCGAGCTGGCCGCAGTTACACGACGGCAGCGTCTGATCCGGCTCGAGGAGCCCCTCGAGGGGGATCATCATGTGCCCGAGCTCGCCCGCCATTCCGGCCGCGCCGGTGATGACGCGGCCGGCGTGGATCACGCCGCCGCCGCATCCGGTGCCGACGATGACCGAGACCGATCCGCGGGCGGCGGCGTTCGCCCCGTGCCGCACGTGATGGGCGTAGAGGGCGGCCGCGTTGCCGTCGTTGTTATAGACGACGGGGAGGCCGAGCCGGGCCTCAAGCGCGCCCCTGATATCGAACCTGGACCAGTCCGGGTGGCCGAAGTTGGTCGCGCCGCCGGTCATGAGGACGCCGGCGGCGCTGGCCGGACCTGGCGTGTCAAGCCCGACCGCGCGGACCCGCTCCCTCGGCACCGAGGTCATCGCGAGCACCTTGTCGAAGGAGTCCACCAGCGCGGTGATCGCCTTGTCGGGTCCCTCGCGGACCAGGCTGGGGAGCTCGGCCATCGTGTCCACCAGGAACCGGCCGCGGTCGTCGAGGACCGTCCCGTTATTGGCCGTGCCCCCGTTGTCGATGCCTACCGTCACCCAGCCGCCCGGTGCCAGCATGAATCCTCCCAAACCGTATACCTGCCCGTGTCCAGAAGACGGTATCCCAGCCGCACCGCAGCAGGGAACAGGCGGCCGAGGTGCCGGGCCGAAAAAGAAACCTGGTCACCGGTCAGGGGTGGTGACCGGTGACCAGGGGCTTAGAAGGGAGCTCCGCCAGCGACCAGAAGGTTCACAGGTCGTGCGCCATCTCGGCGGGCGGCGTGGACGGGAAGAAGGCCTCGTGCGCGACGTTATTGGTACTGTACGCGAACATCCCGGTTACGTGATCAAGCTGCAAATAGCCCGTAGCGTCTTCGTAAGACCGGGCCCAGCGGCCAGGCGCTGGGGGCGCCCCGCGACCCCGTATGACCCACGCTCACGCCGGAACGGCCTGGGCCTGTCACCAACGCGATCAGTGAGGCTCATCGTTCGACCGCCCAGAGCCACCACCCCGCCCGCGCGGCGAAGCCCACCTCAGGTGACCCAAACCAGGCATCCGGACCCGCCACCGCCTGATTTGCGGGCTGCAAGCCCGCCTCGGAGGGTACGGGGGGTCGTCCCCCCGGAAGATGCACGGAGTGGGAAGCTGGCCGCCAGGCCAGCGAACATGGTTCGGCGGAGGATCGGGGATTTGAACCCCGGATGGGATCACTCCCAAACCGCATTAGCAGTGCGGCGCCATAGACCGGACTAGGCGAATCCTCCATCCGCGTCCGCGCTGACTTCCGTCGCAGAGATGCCGACATCAGCCGTAAAGGACGTGGTGCCGATCAGCGTACCGGTACCGGCGGCGCTCGGCAAAGCGAGCGCCGCCGGCGGCCGCCGGCGACTGCGGGCGGCCCGGCGCACCCGGCCGGTCCTCAGTGCGGTAGCGGCGCCAGCGTCGTCACCTCAAGGTCGCCGTCCGCGTACCGGTCCCGCAGCGTCGTCTTCTTGAACTTGCCGACGGAGGTCTTCGGCACCTCGTCGATGTAGCACCAGCGCTCGGGGAGCTGCCAGCGGGGGATGCGCTCGCCGAGGAAAGCGCGCAGCTCGTCCGGCGTCGCCGGGGGCGCGTCGGAGCGGAGCACGACGGCGGCGAGCGGCCGTTCGCCCCATCGCTCGTCCGGCACTCCCACCACCGCCGCCTCGGCCACGGACGGGTGCGCCATGAGGATGTTCTCAAGCTCCATGGACGAGATCCACTCGCCCCCGGACTTGATCACGTCCTTGGCCCGGTCGGTGAGCCTGAGGAATCCCGCCTCGTCCAGCGTGCCCACGTCGCCGGTGCGCAGCCAGCCTTCATCGAACTTCTCCGGCGCGGCGTCCTTGTAGTACGACGCGGTGATCCACGGGCCGCGGGTCTCGAGCTCGCCCACGGCCTTGCCGTCGGACGGCAGCACCTCGCCGGTCTCGCCGGTCAGCCGCCCCTCCACGCCGCAGATCAGCCGCCCCTGGGACGCCCGGTACGGCCAGACCGCCTCGCCGGTGACGCCCGCGGGCTCGCGGGCGACCGATCCGATCGGCGAGAGCTCGGTCATCCCCCACGCGTGCGTCATGACGATCCCGAACTCGTCGGCGTACGCGCGCATGACCGCCTCGGGCAGCGCCGAGCCGCCGCAGACCAGCGTCCGCAGCGACGACAAGTCGCCGCCCGCGGTCCGCAGGTGGGCGAGCACGCCCTGCCAGATGGTCGGCACCCCGGCCCCCACCGTCACCTTCTCGGTCTCGATCAGCTTGACGATGACAGCGGGGATCATGAACCGGTCCGGCATCACCAGGTCGGCCCCGGACATCATCGCGGCGTAGGCCAGCCCCCAGGCGTTCGCGTGGAACTGGGGGACGATCGGCATCACCCGGTCGTGCTCGGAGACGCCGATCCCGTTCACCGTGCAGACCGCCATCGAGTGCAGGTAGGTGGAGCGGTGGCTGTAGGCGACGCCCTTGGGCAGCCCGGTCGTCCCGCTCGTGTAGCACATCGCCGCGGCCGACCGCTCGTCGATCTCCGGCCAGTCGAAGGAATCCGAGGCGGCGGCCAGCAGCTCCTCGTAGGAGTGCACCTCGCGCCCGTGGCCTTCCAGGGACGCCAGCGCCTCGTCATCGGCCGGCCCTGACACGATCACGTGCCTGATCGTGTCGGCGTACAGCAGGACCTTGGCGAACAGCGGCACCAGGGACGCGTCGACGATGACCGCGTGGTCGCCCGCGTGGGTGGCGATGTAGCCGACCTGATCAGCCGCGAGCCGGATGTTCAGCGTGTGCAGCACGGCCCCCATGGCCGGGATGGCCAGGTACGCCTCGAGGTGCTCGGCGTTGTTCCACATGAACGTGCCGACCCGCTGGTCGCCGTCGACCCCGAGCGAGCGCAGCGCGTTCGCCAGCCGCGCCGTCCGCTCGCCGACGTCCGCGTACGTCCGCCGCCGCGACGGCTCGTCACCGGCGCAGGTGACGACCTCCTTGTCGCCGAACACCGTGGTGCCGTACCGCATGATCGCGGACACCGTCAGCTGGAAGTCCATCATCGTGCTTTCCACGGCGGACCCACCTCCTCGTGAAGTTCCACTGAGTGCTACCAGCAACGCTAGCGCCTCGTTATGCGCTGATTTAGGGCGCTGAGCCTGATAGTGCCACGTGATCCGGGGTTGTGTTAAGCCTCCGCCGCGCGCCGACTCACGAGGAGAACCCCCGCCGAGCTCGGCGTCGGCGCCGAGTTCGGCGTCCTTGCGAAGCTTGGCGACCGCTCGCGCCACGGTGGACTTGACCGTCCCGACGGAAACGCCGAGCGCGGCCGCCACCTCGGGCTCGGTCATATCGTCGTAAAACCGGAGCATCACCGCCGCCCGCATCTGGCGCGGCAGCCGGTCCACCGCGCGCTGGACCACGTCGTGCAGGTCGCTGTCGCCGGTCGCGTCGGCGGCCGGGGAGTCGGGGATCTCATCGGTCGGGTACTCGTCGAGTCGCCGTCTCCGCCAGCCCGAGATGTGGGTGTTCACCATGACCCGGCGGACGTAGGTGTCCAGCGCGGCCGGATCGGAGATCTTGTCCCAGGACTGGTAGGCCTTCACCAGCGTGGCCTGGAGCAGATCCTCGGCGTCGGCGCGGTTCGCGGTCAGCGCCTGGGCAGCCCGAAGGAGCGCGCCGCTGCGCGCACGCACGTACTCGCCAAACGCAACGCGCTCCCCGACGCTCATGGACCCTCTACGCTCAAGACAACGCTACTCTGGGTGATTGACTGATAACGATACGCCCCGACCGGAGACTTCTGCCACTCGGCCACAAGAAGCGCACCGGCGAAACACTGGTCACTCTGATAAAGCGCAAATGGCCCGTGGGCGATCTATCTGCGCTTCCTCGCTGACAGAAATTGCCGAATCACTTGACGTGTCTGCGCGTATGTGAGCATCGTCGGACATGACCTCGCGAGGGTCGCAATCCCATGGCGGGCAAGTGCGGCGGAAAGCACATGTTTGCGCGGGTTGCGCCGACCTGACTGATTCAGGACCAACGACCCGATATGCACGGCGCGCTTTGCTGCGCGCCGCAGTCTTCGACAGCCCCGTTTTCGATGGTCACGACCAGGAATTTTGGGCCTATCGGCCGCCCCGTGCCGCCACCGTCGTCACCGGCGTGCTGGCCGAGGTGACCCCCCGCGCCATCGTGGTCGCCAGGCCCGACGGCGACCAGTTCATCGCCCTCTCGCCGAGCACGGTCACCTGGCTCGGGGCAAAGGTATCGCCGACGGCGCTGCGGGCCGGGGACCCGGTCATCGTCCGCCGCCGAACGCACCGGCTGATCCCCGGCAGTCCCCCGGCCGACGGCGACGCCGGGCCCGGGCCTGGGCCCGCCGCCAGCGTCGCCGAGCGCATCTGGGCCAGGATCGGCCGGGTCGCGGGCGAGATCCTGGAGGTGCGCGGACGGGAGCTGCTGGTCGATACCGGGCAGCACGGCCGCGAGCCCGAGCGGGTCGTGATCGCGGAGGCGTCGCTCCGCCATGTCCAGGTCCGCTTTCCCCGGCTGACGCCCGGCTACCTGATCGACGTGATCGGCACCCGCCGCGGCGATGGCGACCTGCTGGCGGTCACGCCTGCCACCGCGCAGCCGCCCTACCTGGCCGCCCATCCGCCCGCTCCCCCGCCCACCGGCGCGTACAGCGGCGGCCCGATCAGCGGCGCGGCGGTCTGGCATGAACCGGGCGACGAGCGCGCCGATCTGCTCGGCGTCGGCTACGCCGCGCTCGACCCGGAGACCGAAGGCGGGTCGGTCGCCCCGGGCGACGCCGCCCACCAGCACGAGCCCTGCGCGCGGCTGCCGTACCTGTCGCTCGGCAGCGCGGTGCAGGTCAGGAACGAGTGCGCCGACCGGGCGGCCGTGCTGCCGGTCACCAGCTGCAGCGCCAGCGCCCGCCAGTTCTGCGACCGGTGCGTGAAGTGCGGCACCTCACCCCGGGTACGGGTGGCGGACCTGACCATGGCCGCCTTTGTGGAACTGGGCGGGAATCTAGAGGACGGCTGCTTCAACGCGACGCTGACGCTGGCGGGCTGAAAACCGGACGGCGGGACGCGGAAATTTGGAACGGGCGTAACGGGGTGTACTGGGGGTGGTGTTTGTGGGTGGGGCAGGGGTGCTCGCGATAGCGCGCGAGGTCCAGATCCCGTTGCTGGCCGTGCTGCTCATCGGCGGCTTCGCGGCTAAGGCGCGGCGTGCGCTCGGCGCGCGGTCAATTGACGCGGGCATCGGGCCGACCGGGCTGTTTCCGTTCCGGCTGCAGCGGCCGGCCGCGATCGTGATCTGCGTCAGCGAGTTCGGCCTGGGGGTCGGCCTGCTGGTGACCGCGGGGCGCATCGGAGTCGGCCCGCCCGCGGTGGCGGTCCGGGCGGCGACTTTCGTGCTGTTCTGCACGGCCGTGGCCGCCCTGGCGGAGTTGCGCTCGCGGCGGCCGGACGTCGGCTGCGGCTGCTTTGGCGACGTGAGCAGCACGCCGGTCGGCTGGCGGACCATCACCAGGGCGGCGCTGCTCGGCGCGGCCGCGCTCTCCACGATCGGCGTGCCCCCGCTGCACATGCTCGGCTCGCTCGACCAGTCCGGCCAGGCGCTCGCGGTCACCGTGGCCGAGCTCGCGCTGCTGGCAGTGCTGTCGCCGGAGATCGGCGAGCTGATGGTCAGGCTCGGCCGGGCCGAGCCGTGCGAGCTGCGCCGCGTCCCGGTGGCCAAGACGCTGGACACGCTCTGGGCCAGTACCTCGTGGCGGCGGTACCAGCGCTACCTGATCACCACCACCCCGACCGACGTGTGGCGCGAGGGATGCTGGCGATTCGCGGTGTTCCCGGGGATCCTCGCCAGCCGCCGCGTCGAGGTGATCTTCGCCGTCTACATGTCCGGCCGCCACGCCCCGATCCGGGCAGGCGTGATCGACATCGACACCCCGCCGGCAACTTCTCCCTCGTCCCGCTACAGCTCTCTAACCGTGTATAGGAAAAGCGCAATACTAAAGAATAAAATCAATATTTCCTCGAACGGTCCCGGCTGACTCTGGCCCCGGACACTTAGACCGGCTGTGCGCGCAGGAACTTGCCGAAGTGCGGGACCGTGAACGCGATGAGGCCGCGCTCCGAGCTGTAGATCAGGCCCTTCTTGATCAGCCCGTCCCTGGCGGGCGAGAGGCTGGACGGCTTGCGGCCCAGTTCGTCGGCGACGTTCGAGGTCGGCACGGGCTCGTCCCCGATCGCGGCCATCGCCCGCATGTACTCGCGCTCGGCCGGGGTCGCCCGCTCGTACCGTGAGCCGAAGAAACCGACCGCGAGCTCGCCCTCGGCCTCCGGCGCCGCCACCCTGACGTCCCCCAGGGTGATCGGGCTGGACGCGGCCACGTCCCAGGTGACCTTGCCGTACGCCTGCACGAAATACGGATAGCCGTCGGCCGCCTCGTACAGGGCGTCGAGCGCGTCCTGCTTGAACAGCACGTCCTCGCGCTCGGCGGGGGCAAGCAGCGCCTGATCGGCCGCCTCCCGGTCCAGCCGGTCGATCCGCGCGTAGCGGAACAGCCGCTCCGAATAGCTCTTGCTGGCCGACAGCACCGAGGGCAGGTGCGGCAGGCCGGCCCCGACCACGATCAGCGGCCCGCCCACCTGGGATAGCTCGTGGCAGGCGGCGCAGAGCGCGGACACGTCCTCGGCGGGCACGTCCTGCATCTCATCGACGAACAGCGCGATCCCGACGCCGAGGTCGGCCGCGACCGAGGCCGCGTCGGTGAACAGCTCGGTCAGGTCGACCTCGAGGTCGCCCGAGTCCGCCCGGCCGCGCGCGGCGGGCACGTCGATGCCGAACTGGGCGCTCACGGTGGTGCCCTTGGGCGCCTTGGGGTCGCGCAGCGCGAACGCCTTGAGCACGCTGAGAAAGTCATCGACCCGGTCCGGCGCGCGGTGCCTGGGCGCCAGCTCGCGGACCGCCATGTGCAGCGCGCTCGCGACCGGCCGGCGAATGGACTGGTCCGGCCTGGCCTCGAGCTTGCCCGTCCCCCACAGTCGCTGCAGCGCCATCGACCGGAAGGTGTTGAGCATCACCGTCTTGCCCACACCGCGCAGCCCGGTCAGCACCATCGACCGCTCCGGGCGGGACCTGGCCACCCGCTCGAGGACCACCTCGAACTGGCGGATCTCCCGGTCCCGGCCGGCGAGCTCGGGCGGCCGCTGCCCGGCACCGGGCGCATAAGGATTCCTAATGGGGTCCACAATGGGACTCTATGACGCCCTCTAGTCGAATTCGTAGATTTCCGTAGAGAGCGCTACCGGCGTGTCGCGGCCTCCCCCGAGGGCGTCGACGGCGGTCAGTTGTTGCGGCCGAGGAAGCGCTTATGCGCCTCGGCCAGCTTGAGGTACGCCCGGGCCGCGATCTCGGCCCGCCGCGCGGCGTACTCGTGCGGCGCCACCTCGAACCGGGTGAGTTCGACCTGCACAGCCGCAAGCTCGGACTCGTACTCGTCCTCGATCGTCAGCGCGTCATCGACGTACTGGGTATCTGCCTTGCTCATGTTCACGGTCAACTCTTCGTACCTTTCATGCTGCACCCCCGGCAGGCTAGTCAATCGCATTTGCACGCGCGAGCGGGCTCACCTGGGTTAACTCATTCTTCACAGCCGAAACACCCATGCCTGGCGGTCACACGCGGTTATTTTGGTCATCTGACGTATTGCGTGATGTAAATCACACTGACCGCTAGTCGGTCGCTTTGCTGTTATGGCTTACGGGGCCGTTGATGCGGGTGAGATAAGCGTTGTAGGCGGCGAGCTGATCGTCGTCGTCGTCGACGTCGGCCGGGCGTCCGCTCTGGCCGGGCGCGCGCCCGCTCCCCGCCGCCATGGCGGGCGCGGCCGGCGCGTTGGGCGCGACCTCGTTCATCCGGTCGGCCATGGTCGCCCGGCGCGCGGTCTCGAACCAGCCCATGGACGCCGACGACCGGGGCTCCCTGGTCCAGGAGAAGAACGTCACCATGATCACCACGAACATGATCGCCGCGCCGCCGATCCACATCACCGCGCCGCCCTGGTGGATGTCGTTCAGCGGGGACGGCCCCCAGTTGCGCGGCTCCATCGGCAGGAACGGGTAGGTCTGGTAAGAGCCCAGCACCACCCCGGTGAACGCGTCGACCGGCATCGCCAGGAACAGCAGGAAGAGCCGGAGCGGGTAGGACACCTTCCACTTGAGCGGCTCCTTGCCGACCAGCGGAAGGAAGTAGAGGTACCCGACGACGAGGTAGAGCACGTGCTCGGCCTCGTGCACCGCGTCGTACTGGATCACCAGGTTCATGAAGTTGGTCAGGTGGGTGCCGACGATCACCGCCGCGTACGCGACGATGCCGACCGCCGGCCAGGTGATCCACGTCACCGGCTTCGACCTGATGAACGTGATCACCCAGGCGTGCACCGGGTTCCTGCTCGCGTGCAGCAGCAGCGTCACCGGCATCCCGGACACCAGCAGCGGCGGCGCGATCATGAGCAGCATCAGGTGCTGGATCATGTGGTCCCAGAACAGCGTGTCGTCGTAGGTCCCGATCCCGCTCTGGGTGGCCAGGTTGATCACCAGCAGCCCGAGCAGGAAGAGGATCGTCCGCCCGAGCGGCCACGGCCGCCTCGGGTGACGCTTGCGGACGCGGAATGCCCCCCACAGGTAGAGCACCGCCAGAATGGCGGTGAACCCCGTGACTATCGGAGCGAACTGCCAGTTGGTGGCTGCCTCGCTCCAGCTGAACGGCGGCAACATGGAGCTTCCCATACAGGCGAGGGTACCCCTACGCCCCGTCGTAGCCGACTGCGGCGGTGCGCCCGCCAGGGCGCCGTCACACCCGTCTCACCAGGCCCCGGAGGCTCAGCCGGACGGCGACGGCCAGTTGCAGCTGATCATGGGATCGACACCCAGGTAGTTGAGCGGGCCGATGGCGATCGTGGCGGCGATGGTGGCGCCCTGACTGCAGGTCATCGTCGCGTTGCTGTAGTACCCGCGCTGCCCGGCGGCGGCGGCGCCGATGATCAGCCAGAGGAACAGCACAAGCGTCTTCCGCGACATGCCACCTCCGACCGCTGGCAGAAAACAACACACAGGCAACCTAGTCGGATAATAGTGCCCAACCCCCCTCTCCCCATCACATTGGCCACATCGCCACGCCGAGCAACTACACGCCGAAAAACGATCGCCGGATGCCCGCCGCAGTCACCCTGTCACCGACGCCATCCACATGAACAGCGCGACCCAGCCATAGCTACCAGGCGATGCCGGCTCGCAATCGCGTTAAGTTAGGGGCTTTGTGGGTTAGAAGAGTTGCGAGTAAAGGGCTGCGAAGATCAAATATTCGAACCGCTTGTCGCTTCCGTCGTTATAGTGAAGGAAACGACAAACACCTATTTGATCGTCAGTCAGCCGCATACGCCCTGTGATCAAGTTGCGACGCAAGGCTCGCACCGGGTTTCGCAAGACCCCGCGCGAGGACCCGTGAGCAGACACTCCATGACAAATCACCGCAGGGAGCGCATGGCGGTCGCGCGGCTCGCGGTCATTCCACCGTGCTGCGACACATCACACAGCGGAGGGCGTGGAGCGGAGGGCGTGGGATTCGAACCCACGAGCAAGGTCACCCCTACTAGCGGTTTTCAAGACCGCCGCCATCGGCCACTAGGCGAGCCCTCCTGCGTGGAACAACATTACGCGAATGGGGACCCTGACATGGTGTTGGCCGATGAACGGCGCGGGTGCGCGAAGCCGTCGGCGACCAGGGCGGCCAGGATGAGATAGGCGTCGGCGGTCTCCTCGTTGAGCATCTCCAGCTCAACCTCCGCGCCCTCCTCCAGGTGCGGGTCATAGGGCACCCGGACGACCGCGCGGGAGCGGGCGGCGAAGTGCTGCTCGAGGCGGTCGAGGTCGACCGTTGACTTGCTCCGGCGGCGGATGGCGGACAGCACCACGACACCGCCGCGGACCAGGTCGGCGTAGCCGTGCGCCTCCAGCCAGTCGAGCGTCGCGCTGGCGCTGCGCGCGCCGTCCACCGACGCGGAGCTCACCAGGACAATCTGGTCGGCCAACTCGAGGATGCCCGCCATCGCCGAGTGCAGCAGGCCGGTACCGCAGTCGGTGATGCAGATCGAGTAGTAGCGCTCGAGAACGCCGGTCACGGCCCGATAGTCGTCGGCGCTGAACGCGACCGAGATGCCCGGGTCCCGGTCGGACGCGAGGATCTCGAGTCTGCTCGAGGCCTGGGACGTGTACGCCCTGACGTCGGCGTACCTGGTCACCAGCAACCGCTCGTTCAGCAGGTCCCTGATGGTCGCCGGGGTCTCGAGCCGAACCTTGTCCGACAGCGTGCCTCGGTCCGGATTGCCGTCCACCGCGATCACCCGGTCTCCGCGCAGCGAAGCCAGCGTCGAGCCGAGGCCGACCGTGGCCGTGGTCTTGCCGACGCCGCCCTTGAGGCTCAGCACCGCGACCCGGTGGTGCCCGCCCGCAACCGGCGCCCGCACCCGGCCGACCAGTTCGCGCCGGCGCATGCTGGCGGCCGACTCGCCGACGTGGACCAGTCCCCCGGTCGCACGGTAGACCGTCCGCCGCCAGCCGCCGTCGGGCGTCGCCCGCTTACCGGGAAGCAGCAGGTCGGAGGTGAGCGTGTCGGCGGTCTGCCGCTGCGCGGGCGGGGCGGGCGGCCCGACCTCAGACGGTGCCGTCGTCGCAGGCAGTGGCGCGGCAGGCGACGGCGCCCCGGGAAGCGGGGCCGCCACCGGGACGTCGGTGCCGACGCGTACCTGCGACCACGGCACCGACGGGCCGCGCAACGGCGGCGCCGCCTCCGGCGGCCGGGGCGCCGTGTACGGGTCGGTGCCCCACGCCGGCTGCACATCAAGCGGCCGCTGGGCCGAATGACGCGGCGCGTGCGGTCGTTGCGGGATCGGCGGGATCGAGGCGGGCAGCGTCCAGGTGCTCGGCGTCGCGGTAGCCGACGGCGCCGTCGGCGCCGGAGGCTCCGGCGCCGGAGGCTCAACCAGCGGCGTTGACGACGGCGCGGGCCAGGGCGGGCGCGTGGCCGGCGGCTGTGACGCCACCGGCGGCGGCGTCGCCGGCATGTCCGGATAGCCGGGGTCGGGGAGCGCGTCCGGATCGGGCAGCTGCTCCATCACCGGCAGGTCGGGCAGCGGCCGGTCCGGCGCCTGCCAGTCGGGAAGCGGGCCTCGGGCCGTTCCCGCCTGCTGCGGGTTACCGGAGGCGAACGGGTAGATCTCCGTGGCCTCGCGCGCGTCGGAGGCCGTCGTGTTGTCGTGTTCGTCTGCCATCATGGCCGCCCCCAGTAGCCACCTGCCTGCTCTTGCCATACTGTTCGCGGCACCCTTTAACTCACTACGCGGCTCCCCTGACCCAATCGGGTGAAAGACCCTAGTTAGGGAGATTCCCGCCAAGGAGGCAGCTATGCACGCGGTCGTCATCAGCGAGCCCGGAGACCCCGAAGTTCTCCAGTGGACCGAGGTCCCGGACCCGGAGCCGGGGCCGGGCGAGGTTGTCGTCGAGGTGGCGGCGGCCGGCGTCAACCGGGCCGACCTCATGCAGCGTCAGGGGCTCTACCCGCCGCCGCCAGGCGCGCCGCCCTATCCGGGACTCGAGTGCTCGGGCACCGTGGCGGCCCTCGGCGACGGCGTCAGCGGATGGCACGTCGGCGAGCAGGTCTGCGCGCTGCTGTCCGGCGGCGGCTACGCCGAGCAGGTGGCCATCCCGGCCGGACAGCTGCTTCCGGTCCCGAAGGGCAGCACGCTCATCGAGGCGGCCGCGCTCCCGGAGACGGCCTGCACCGTGTACTCCAATGTGTTCCAGATCGCCCGGCTCGCGGCCGGCCAGACGCTGCTCGTGCACGGCGGCGGCAGCGGCATCGGCACGATGGCGATCCAGCTCGCCAAGCACGCCGGCGCCCGGGTCGCGGTCACCGCGGGGTCGCAGGAAAAGCTGGATGTCTGCCGGGCCCTCGGCGCCGACATCACGATCAACTACCGCGAGGAGGACTTCGTCGACAGCCTCATGGCGGCGACCGACGGCCACGGCGCGGACGTGATCCTGGACATCGTCGGCGCCGCCTACCTGGCCAGGAACATCGCGGCGCTCGCCCAGGACGGCCGGATCGCCAACATCGGCATGCAGCGGGGCCGCAAGGCCGAGCTCGACTTCGGCGCGCTGATGGCCAAGCGCGCCGCGATCAGCTCGACCAGCCTCCGCGCCCGTCCCAAGGACCAGAAGGCGAGCATCGTCGCCGCCGTCACCGAGAACGTCTGGCCGGCGGTCGAGGCCGGCCTGATCCGCCCCGTCATCGACACCGAGCTGCCGATGCAGCAGGCCGCGCAGGCGCATCGGATCATGGCCGAGTCCACCCACACGGGGAAGATCCTCCTGCGAGCCAAGTAACCGTCGCCACCCGATAGCGTGTGAAGCATGAGCGACGAAATCAGCCCACAGGAGCCGGGCAGGCCGCAGGTCGTCGTGGTCGGACCCGACGGGATCGCCGTCGGCGGCGGCGGCGAAGACGCCGATGCCAATCCGTCCGAGCGGCCGATCACGGAGATGGTCGAGCAGCCCGCCAAGGTGATGCGGATCGGCTCGATGATCCGGCAGCTGCTCGAGGAGGTCAAGTCCGCGCCTCTCGACGAGAAGAGCCGGGCCCGGCTGAAGGAGATCCACCAGAATTCCATCAAGGAGCTGGAGGACGGGCTCGCGCCCGAACTCGTCGCTGAGCTTGAGCGGCTGTCGCTGCCGTTCGAGGACGACACGCCGAGCGAGGCGGAGCTCCGGGTGGCGCAGGCCCAGCTCGTCGGCTGGCTCGAGGGTCTCTTCCACGGCATCCAGACCACGCTGTTCGCCCAGCAGATGGCCGCCCGCGCCCAGCTCGAGCAGATGCGCCGCGCGCTCCCGCCGGGTCTGCTGCCCGCGCAAGAGCAGGAGCAGCAGCAGCCGCTCCGAGGCGCGGGTCCCTACCTTTGACTGCCTGACCTGTTCACAACCGAACCCGAACCCGAACCCGAACGCGAGCCCGACCCGACCGCCCGGAGCCGCTAGGCCCGGCCGTACCGCAGCCTGGCCAGCCAGGCGGCGGCGTCGGCAAACTCCACGTCGGTCGTGCCCGGGCGGACCTGGGTCGGCCCCCGGTCGGCGCGCGGGTAGCTGCCAAGGAACCGAACCTCGGCGCAGACCCGCCGCACGCCCATCATCGCCTCGCCCACCCGGGCGTCGTCGATGTGCCCTTCGCAGTCAATGAAGAAGAAGTAGCTGCCGAGCCCGTCGCCGGTCGGCCTTGACTGGATCGTGGACAGGTTGATCCCGCGCACGGCGAACTCGGTCAGGATCTGCATCAGGGCGCCCGCACGGTCATCGCCAAGGAACGCGGCCACCGAGGTGCGATCGGAACCGGTCGGCGCCGGCAGCGATCCGGCCGGCCCGACCTCGACGAACCGGGTGACCGCGTTCGACCGGTCGTGCACCTCGGGCACCAGGACCACCAGACCGTACCTGGACGCGGCCGCGGCGGACGCGAGCGCCGCGTCCAGGTCTCCCTCGCCTGCCCGCCTGGCGGCCTCCGCGTTGGACGCGAACGGCACCCATTCCCGGCCGGGAAGGCTCGCCGCCAGCCACCGCCGGCACTGCGCCTCGGCCTGCGGGTGACCACCGACGGTCTTCACGTCCGCCAGCGTGGCGCCTTCCCTGGCCAGCAGCGCGAACTCGATCGGGAGCCTGGTCTCACCGACGATGAGCAGGTCACCGCCGGCCAGGTCGTCGACGGTGGCGGTGACGATGCCCTCAACCGAGGATTCGATCGGGACGACGGCGCGCCCGGCCGCCCCGGTGCGGACCGCTTCCAGGGTGGTGCCGATGGTGGCGCACGGCACCGGTTCCACCTCGCCCTCGGGGCGCCGTCCGGCCTCAGCGAGCCTGGCCACGGCGGCCTCGCTAAACGTTCCCTCAGGACCGAGATAGGCGTAACGCATGACCTCATCTTGCCGCAGCGGCGGGCATGCGGTGGCCGACGTCCGTCAGTTGGAGGCGGCGGCGCGCTTGGCGGCCGCGCCGCGCCGCCCGGCCGGCGCCGGGACGACGGCGGAGAGCCCGGTGCCGAGCCGCGCGGAGTGAACGGCCTGCGCCTCTTCGGGCGAGAGCTCCTGAGCGCCCGCGCCCGACACGATCGGCTTGGCGTAGGTCCGGGTCTCCGCCCGCCCGTTGATGGAGCTGATCACCACGCCGTCACCGAGGGTGTTGAGCAGCGCCAGGGAGAACGAGAGCTGCCCCGACATCTCGTTGAGCGCGTCGTATCTGACGATCCCGACGTCCCGCAGCGCCCGGGGGTCGACGGTGCCGTGCGACCCGACCGCCCCGTGCACAAGCGCTGCGCATTCGCTGACGGACCGGGCGGCACGTCTGCTCGCCCTCAGCCCCACCGCAAGCCCGAGCACCCCGAACAACACCCCTACGGCAGCAATCACGATCGTCGTCACGGTTAGCACTATAGCGGTTACCTAGGGTGGC
>Ga0302314_10004777_pt1 | contig 24868 bp, 20 predicted proteins | sample III_Palsa_N2_3_FD_200533 | JGI IMG/M metagenome (GOLD analysis project Ga0302314, IMG submission 200533) | Peat permafrost microbial communities from Stordalen Mire near Abisko, Sweden - III_Palsa_N2_3 | ecosystem: Environmental > Terrestrial > Soil > Palsa > Peat permafrost | place: Sweden... | reverse complement strand
GCCACATGAAACTTGCCAGCAACCGATCATTGGGCCTGAAGGCGAGCGTCACACGCGTGGAATATAAATCCCTGCCGTTCACGTCGTCTCCCGTTTGGGTATTGATGCCATAGCCGTCGCGTTTCATAACCGACGCGGCAACGCGCAGATCAAGCATATCCCCGACCAACGGAACGTTGATGAAGCCCTTCAACTTGCGCGTATCGTAGTTCCCGCCCTCGAGGCTGACTTCTCCCTCGAGCTTATCGCTCGGCTGGGCCGTCGCCACATTCACCACGCCGCCGGTGGCATTTCTTCCGTAGAGCGTTCCTTGTGGGCCGCGAAGCACTTCTGTTTGCCCCTGATCGAAGAATTCCGCCTCAAAGAAGCGGCTTGATACCAGCGGCATCTCGTTGAGATTGATGGTGACTCCCGCATCGGCCGACGTGGTGCCCAGCTGAGTGCCGACGCCGCGAATCTGGAAGTTGAACCCGCCAAAATAACCCTTGGCGATAGTGACATTTGGAGTCGCCAATTCGAGGTCGGCGCCCCCCACAATCTGGTGTTTATCGAGATCTGCCTGCGAGAAGGCTGACACTGCAATCGGGGTGTCTTGAAGATTTTCGGCGCGACGCTCGGCGGTAACGACGATCTCCTCCAGGCCACCTTGCTCTGCAGCGGGTGCCGACGCGGCATTCGCGCCTCCCGTGTCAACGGCGAATACCTTACCAGTCGAGGCGAAAGGTATTACGAATACCACGAACAATGCCAATATGCGCCAGCCCTTCATTTGAATCCCCCCTCATTTTTGTATCGATCCGCATCACTTCGCCAAGCACGACCCCCTAGAGCGTCTCGAGTGGCCAGCGAATGGTGCATGGCGAACAACGGTGTAATGCGACTGGCTTTCAGAAGATAGGGGGCGTCGTCATTATCGCAATGGTGATTTTTGCTTGCCTGTCGGCAAGATACGACATCAGCTCGAACGGCCAGCCGTCGCCCTCGAAAATTGCCGTACGGCTCCTGCGACCGCCGCCGGCGCATCGATCTCGGCGACGTGCCCCGCGCCCGGGATCGTAACGACCGCGACAGATCCAGAGATCAGGTCTGAGAAGCGCCTAGCGTAACTCGAGGGAACGATCCGATCCTGCTCACCCCACAGAGCGCAGGTTTGCGCAGTGATCCGGGAAAGACGGCGGCTCAATCGAGTGTCGCCCAAGGGCCACAGAAAACGGGCGGTCGCTTCGTTGGACCGGCTCGTCTCGATCGACCACGCGACGGGCTGTACTTCAGCGGGTGCGGCGATCTGGGCTTTGTACAAATCGGGATTCGTGGACAGTAGCGCCGCAGCCTCGCGCGGGTGGAGCGCGAACATGTCCCGCGTGGGTTCCGCCAAATCAAATAAGCCATGCGGGGCAACGGCGCGGAAGCCAACCAGAATATTGCCGCGCCCTCGCCTTTCTCACAGACACGACAATGGCGGCCGCTCGCATTCACAAAGCGCTCGCGGTAAGCGCTCACGCTGCAGCCACCGCGGTGGGCACTACTCGCTCGGACTTGGGTAGCGGTACCGGCCACCATTGGTGTTCCCATTCGTTCTCGAACAGATCGGCGAGCCGCGGGATGACCTTTTCGGCGAACAGCTTGGTGTTGCAATTGGCTAACTCCTTGCTCATGTTGCCGAACTGCAGCAGGAGCATGAGGTTACCGACATTGAATTTAACGGCAACCTCACGCAGCTTGGCAGCGACGCAGTGCTCGCCACCGGAACCGGCACGCGTCACCCGACGACGTCGATCTGTCAAATTGACAGTCGCTGTTTGACTATGGCGTGTGCCCGTTGATAGTCGCCTTTACCACTCGCGTGGCGCGGCAACTCCGGCATCGGCAGAAGGTATTTCGGGATTTTGTAGGCGGCGAGCACTCTTTTCAGTTCCGTACGTACAGACGCCTCGTCATAGCCGAGTTCCACGCAAACTAATGCTGTCAGCACGCTACCCCACATCGGATCGGCGACTCCAACCACGAGCGCGTCCTCGATGCCAGGTACGCGTTTGAGTGCCTCCTCCACCTCTTCGATAAATACCTTTTCGCCGCCGGTGTTGACACACAGATTGTCGCGGCCGATTAACCGGATTAGGCCTCGTTCGTCTCGAGCGGCCAGATCGCCGGGAATTGCATAGCGGATTCCACCGATCATCCGGTAAGTCGCGGCGGTTTTCGCCTCATCGCCGTAGTAGCCTCGCGCGAAGGGCGCACGCCGTGCAAGCCACCCCTCACCCACTTCGCTCGACTCGAGTACGTGTTCGTCTTGAACGCGGATCAGAACCGTGTTGCGACCGGGTGCAAAAATTCCGGTTGCCGGCTGCGACTCCCGCGTCGTGATCGCGTAGCCGAAACCTGAGGCCTCGGACGCGCCGAGTATGTCGACCAGCGTCACGTCGGGCAGCAAACTCACGAGCGCGCTCCGCACCTCTTTTGACCACGTCAATCCAGCCGATGAGATGACTCGCAGTGCCGATAGATTCCAGCGACGCGGTTCCGATTCGAGCGCGCGCAGCATGGGTCGTGCAAAGGTGTCGCCGACGATGAGTATCCGGGTTGCGGCGTGACGCTCGGCTTCTGTCCATAGCTCCTGTGGATCAAATCGCCGGGATGGCAGTAGAATGGCGGTCCCGCCGCCGACTAGCTCGGCCATCGAACTGTTGAGCCCGGCGCCGTGCATCAGTGGACAGGCGGGAATGACGCGGCCCGGCATTGGATTCCCGCGAACCATGGCGACGTGTTCCTCCATGTTCCTGACGACGGTCTTGATCGTAGGCGCTTCGAGCTGAACGGCACGGGCATCACCACTGCGCCACATCACCCCTTTCGGCCTGCCCGTAGTGCCGCCGGTGTACAGTAGGTATCCGTCGTCTGGCGAACGAACGATGCCTAGCGGACTCCCATCTCCGGCAGTGGCGAGTTCCTCGTAAACCGGACCGGCCGCCGACTCGGTCGCACCGATTTGAACACGCAGCCTGAGATGACTCGCCGATCCGAACAGCGGCGTCACGGTATTCGAAAACTCCTCCTGGTAGAATAGCGCCGCCGCGCCACAGTCAGCAAGAACGTAGTCGATCTCGGCGGTGGTGTATCGGTAGTTGATGTTGACGTGGGTGAGCCGAGCCTTGAATGCCGCCGCCGCAATCTCGACGAATTCCGGTATGTTGCGCGCGAGTATCGCCACCCGGTCGCCGACGTCGAGGCCCGCCGCGCGCATCGCACGTGCAGCTCTATTCGTACGCTGGTCGAAATCCGCCCAAGTCGTGACCCGATTGTGATGGATTAACGCCGGGCGGTCACCGCGCACCGCGGCGGCGGTCGCATCGAGCAAATCGCCAAAATTCCAATCCATATGCTACCTATTCAGCGGCCGACGAACACCGGCTTGCGCTTCTCCACGAAAGCGCGCACGGCCTCGCGCGCGTCCTCGGTTTGCGCCAGCTTGGCGGTGTTGTTCTGTTCGTAGAGGTAGCCATCGGCCAAGGTCATATTCTCGATGGTTCTCATGCTGTCTTTGGCGAGAGCCGTCGCGATCGGGCTCTTCGCAGCAATCGTCGCCGCCATTTGCAGCGCGAAGGGCATGAGTTCATCCGGAGGTAGGCAGGCCTCGATGACTCCCCGACGATACAGCTCCTCGGCGGGGGCGCGATATCCCGTGAGCATCATCCGCCGCACCAGAGAATGCGGTAGAATTCGCATGGCGTGTTTGCCGCCCCCCATGAGACCAACATCGATCTCCGGCAGTCCAAATACCGCGGACTCGGAGGCAACGATAATATCGCAACTTGCGACGAGACCGAGACCTGCGCCGAGCGCCGGCCCATTGACCGCGGCAATCACCGGCTTGCCGCAATACATAATCGAATAGCTAACTTCGCGCACCGCGCGATTGCGTTTCCAGCGCGACCCAGGAGCGTCCAGGTTTGGACGATCTTTGAGATCGGCACCGGCCGAGAACATCTTGCCAGCGCCAGTGAGCACCGCGACGCGGACATCACTTCGATCCGTAATCGCATCGAACGCGTCGGTCAGTGCACTGATGAGTTCCATCGGCTGCGAATTGACCGGCGGGTTATCCATTGTCACGAGGGCGATTCCCTCAGATGTGTCGAAGCGAATCATGGTCATGCCCCCGGGAGAACTTAATACAAGGTCGTCAAGGCTGAGCTGTCGAAGTTCTTCAGCTCGTCATTGCGCCCGGCATGCACCTTGCGCGCCCATTCGGGATCGTGCAGCAGGGCGCGGCCGACACCCACCAGGTCGAACTCCTCGCGCTCCAGCCGGCGCAGCAGTTCGTCGAGCGATGCCGCCACGGCGGCCGGGCCGGTGTACCCGGCGATGAAGTCACTGCTCAAGCCGACCGCATTGGCGGCCCGGCGGCGGTAATAGGCCGCCACTTCCGAGGTCGCCACACCGCCGGGCGAGCAGGACCGGGTCATGGGTGCCATGACCACACGGTTTGGCAGAGCCACGCCCTTGACGGTGAACGGTGTAAATAGCGCATCGGTGGCCATCGAGTACTCCAAGCCCGGACTGGAAGTGTAGACGGGAGCGCGTGCCGTTCCGAGGGCTCCGAGCGTACCGAGTAGCACAATCCCCTATGTGATAATCGGAAAATCGGTCGTCGATCGAGTACTACGTTTCAACCTCAACCCCGCGCTGCCCGTAGCGCGCATTATTCCACTGATGATAAACGCAGGACCGATCGACGAAACCTCGTCCGACAGCGCGTGCCGACCTATAGTACAACCGTGTCCCAGCTCGGCAATCAAGTCGCTCTCGTCACCGGTGCCGCGCGGGGCCTCGGTCGGGCGATCGCGGAAATCTTCGCCCAAGAGGGCGCAACCGTCGTCGTCGCCGATCTGAAACAGCATTGGGCACAGGCGGTGATCGATGGCGTTGAGAGCAAGGGCGGTCGCGGATTGGCCATCGGTGCCGATCTCTCCGACCGAGATGCCGTCATCGCGGTAGTCGACCGGATCAAGGATTCACTCGGGCGGCTCGACGTCGTCGTCAACAACGCCATGTGGAACCGATACGAACCCATCGCCGACATCCGACCCGAGACACTCGATCGTATGTTCGGGATCGGCTTCGGCGCAGTCGTCTGGACAATGCAGGCCGCAGCCCCCCTGATGCGTGCGACGGGCGGCGGTTCGATCATCAACATCGCATCGGTCTCCGCGCAACTCGGAATCCCTAATGCGCTGCTGTATTGCGGCATCAAGGCCGGCGTAACCGGACTCACACGTTCGGCCGCAACCGAACTCGGACCCGATCGTATCCGGGTCAACGCGATTTCGCCGTCGACAGTCGCGACGGAAGGCGTTCGTGCGATGCTCCCGGCGGAGGTCATTGCGGCACGCGTTGCGCGAACACCCCTGCAACGCCTCGGGGCTACCGGCGACATCGCCTCCGCGGCCCTCTTCCTTGCCTCGAAGGACTCGCATTTCATCACGGGCCAGGTGCTCACCGTCGATGGCGGCCTCGCCAATGCGTTTCTATGAGGCGAAGGTCGATTTATACGCTGTCCGCGAACAGCCCGCGGTGATAATCGGCATTGCCATAGGCAAGATCGATCATCATCAGCCGCTTGAGATGATGGCTGACCAACAGTTCATCCGACGTGCCGACGCCGCCGTGAAGCTGCACTGACTCCCGGCCGACGAACAGGCCGTTCTGACCAATCCGTACCTTTGCCGCAGACACGGCGCGGCGTCGACCGACGAGGTCGGCGGTGAGCTGCAACGTGGCGTGATAAGTCATCGAGCGGGCTTCCTCGCAGGCTATCGCGATGTCGACCATCCGATGCTGGAGCGCTTGGAACGACCCGATCGTCACGCCAAACTGCCGCCGCGATTTAAGATAGGCGAGCGTCGTATCACGCAGCATCTCCATCGACCCAACCGCCTCCGCCAGATGCGCTGCAATGGCACGGTCGACCGCCGCTTCGAGCAACGGCAGCCCGCCATCGAGCGGACCCAGCAACGCATCGGTACCGACGGCAACCGCATCGAATTGCAAACTCGCGTGGCGGTGATGGTCGATACTGCGAAAGCCGCAGCGCCTCAGGCCCGGCGCATCGTGCGGCACCAGGAACAGGCTGATGCCGGCGCGCTCATCGACGGCGCCCGCGGTGCGGACCGGAACGATGAACCAGTCGGCTTCCGCGCCATTTTTCGCGTAGCTCTTGGTTCCCGATATTCGGAAAACACCGTCCACGCGGGCCGCGCTGGTGGCCACGCGATTCAGGTTGAATCCAGAACCTGGTTCCGCCAGTGCCGGCGACACCTGCACGTCGCCGGTCGATATTGCCTCCAATACGGGGCCAACGGTGCCGTTTGATCCCAGCGCGAGAAGTGGAGGAGCGAAGATGCAGGAGCTCACGTACGGCTCCAGCATGAGATGACGGCCGAACACTTCCATGAAGGCCATCACGTCCACCGATGTTCCGCCGAGGCCGCCGCGTGCATCCGGCAGCGCCAACGCGAGCCAGCCGAATTCGGCCATCATTTTCCACCGCATCCGGCTGCCCGCGGCACCTTGCGCCACCAGGCTGCGGCGACCGCCTGGAAGATAATGCTCCGCCGCAAAACGCCCGATGGATTCGCGAAGCATCACCTGCTCGTCGGTCCACTCAAAATTCATGTTCGCCCGCCCGGCCCGCTCAAAGTCCGAGCCAACGCCGTGCGACGATGTTGCGTTGGATTTCGTTCGATCCGCCGTAAATCGACGTCACCCGCGAATAAAGGGCCCCATGCATCGCGTGAGGCATATCGGCGGGAAAGCTCACGTCACCATGGTCGAGCGCTCGAAAGACGGCGGCCTCATAGCCGAGCACCTCGACCCATAACTCGGTCGCCCGCTGCAACAGCTCGGACCAGCGTAGTTTGATCATCGATGCACTCAGCCTCGATTCCGCTCCCGAGCTGGATTGAGTCATCACACGCATCACCATGGCCTCGACGCCCAATGTCTCAATCTCGAGTTGCGCCAGCTTGGCACGAAATGCCGGCTCTTCGATCAATGGCCGCCCGCCGTGCCGCACCCGACCGGCCGCCTCGCGTACCGCGCGTAGCTGTTGGGCGAGCCGCAGAGCGTTAGCGGCGGTCACACCCCGTTCACGGTCGAGCAGCGCCTTGCCGTAACTCCAGCCGTTGCCTTCTTCGCCAACCAGATTGCCCACCGGCACTCGCACTTCGTCGAGAAATACCTCATTGACGTGGTGCCGTTCATCGAGCGAGTCGATCGGCCGCACCGTGATGCCCGGTGTGGCCATGTCGATGAGCAACAGCGAAATTCCCGATTGTTTGCGCTTCTCAACGGAAGTACGCGCCAGAACGAACATATGAGAGGCGACGTGAGCATAACTCGTCCACATTTTCTGTCCGGTTATCACGTAATAATCACCATCCCGAATCGCGCGAGTGCGCAAAGAGGCGAGATCGGACCCGGCGCCGGGCTCGGAATAGCCCTGGCACCACCAGTCATCTGCCGAAATGATCCGCGGCAGATACTGCGCGTTCTGTTCCGCCGATCCATAGGTGAATATGATCGGACCGATCAATTCCAGACCTTGATGAAACAGACCCGGTGCATCGGCGAGCGATGCCTCCGATTCGAATATGAACAGCTGAGTTGGCGTCCAGCCGGTGCCCCCGAATTCCAGCGGCCACGTCGGCGCGCCCCACCCGCGCGCGGCGAGACATTTCTGGTATGTAATGTAATCGGTGGGCTCGAGACGAATGCCCGCTCGCACACGATCGCGCCATGCTCCTGGCACGCGGATTGCGAAGAACGATCGTACCTCGTCACGGAATGCCCGCTCGGTCTCATCGAGATCTAAATTCATGTCGGATCGCTCATTAGCGCAATGATACTGTCCATGGGAGATTGGCTAAGTGCACGGCCGTGTTAATCGCGCATGTGATTTTCGATCCCGCAGCGCGCCTTGGGTAATCCGCGGTCGCCGCCGGACGCCTGGAACCGGACAGGATCGCATATGAAAACCTGGGCGAGCCGTCAGAGACGGCAGCGCGTCTCAGCGATCCCGGCGACACCCAGGCCCTCGACCGCCATCAGGCGACCGCCATCAGGATGGTCCGTGACCAGGCGGCCGCCGGAGTTGGCGATGGCGGTGACATAGAGCGTGTCAAGGGCCTCGCCGCCGAAGGCAGGGCAAGAGGGGAGCGGCACGGGCAGGTCGATGCACCGCTCGACCCGGCCCCTTGGACTGACGCAGGCGATCTGCCCGGCCTGCACCAGGGCGACCCAGATCCGCCCTTCGGCGTCCACCGTCGCCCCGTCCGGCGCCGAGCCCAGGGGCGTTGTGTCGATCAGCGTCTCCTGGGGACCAAGCGCCCCGGTCTGGGGATCGTAGGCATAGGTCCAGATCGCCATCCGCAGGCTGTCGGCGAAGTAGAGGCGGTCGCCCGCGGGACTGAAGCAGATGGCGTTCGAGATCTCGATGCCTTCCGCCAGGACCTCTGGCGCCCGGTCCGGAGCGAAACGGAACAGCTTGCCCGGCGGTGGATGCACCCCGGCGGGGACGAACGAGCCGGTGAGGAAACGTCCCTGGCGATCCGTCTTGCCGTCGTTCAGCCGTTCGACCCCCGTCAGGCCGGGGGGTGTCAGGATCGGGGAAAAGGCGCCGGAGGCGAGGTCGAGACGACTCACCGCCCGGCGCAACCCGGCGATCAGTGTTCCGGGCGCGCCCAGGACGATACTCCCGACCAGGTCGGGCGCCGGGATCGCGACCTGGGTTGCCGTCGCTGGATCGTAGCTCCAGACCGCCGGCGCCACGGAGTCGATCCAGAAGAGGCGCTGGAGATCGGGGTCCCAGACGGGGGATTCCCCGAGACGGCAGCGGCTCTCGCCGATGATGGAGATCTGAGGTGTCATGAACCAAGCCTAACCAAATCTCCGGGTAGACGGGAGCTCGACCCTCCCGCCCCTTCCGAAATCACACTTCTGATAAATCCGCCGCGGTCGCGCGTCCTTGGCGGCGCAACCGGTCAACATCATGCGTCGTACCTGCGAATGCGGAAGAATGCGCATGGCGTGCATGCCGCCGCCCATCAACCCGACATCGACCTCTGGCAGGCCGAAGACCGCCGTGTCGGAAGCAATAATGACGTCGCAGCTGGCGACCAGTCCCAAGCCAGCGCCATGCGCAACCGGTGAACCTCGTGTTTGTTCCAACTCACGGATGTGATTTTTTCGCGGTGCCCGAATTTATCCTCGCCAATGACCTGACACGCTCGCACAATGCGCCACGCTCTAGGGAATCAGGTATGCAACATGCGCGAACGAATCGAGACGCCACATAACGGCCTCCATGACGAGCCGACAAGAACGGATGCCGTCGTGATCGGGGCTGGAATCGGAGGGATGTGCATGGCGCATCGCCTTCGAGGCATGAACATGTCAGTTCGCGGAATCGAAGCGGGTGCAGATGTCGGCGGCGTCTGGTACTGGAACCGATACCCGGGCGCGCGATGTGACCTCATGAGCATCGATTACAGCTACTCGTTTTCGGAGGAAGTCCAACAGGAATGGACCTGGCCGGAGCAATTTGCGAGCCAGCCGGACATCCTCTCCTATATCCGTTTCGTCGCCGACAAACTCGAGCTTCGGAAGCATTTTCAATTCAACACCCGGGTCGTGAGCGCCGAGTTCAACGAGGCTAGAGACGTTTGGCAGATCAAGACCGACCGCGGTGATGTTTACGAAGCCAAGTATTGCATCATGGCGACCGGTCCGTTGTCGGTTCCAAAGCCGGCAGATTTCCCGGGTGTTGATATCTTTGGAGGCGAACTGTTCAACGCGGCGAAGTGGCCGCACAAACAGGTAGACTTCTGCGGCAAACGCGTGGGCGTGATTGGCACAGGATCCACGGGGATTCAGATCGTACCGGTGGTCGCGGAACAGGCGGCAGAGCTCTTTGTGTTCCAACGGACGCCCAGCTTTAGCCTGCCGATGCGCAACACGCGCTTGGACGCCGATTACCTCGCGGAGGTGAAGCGAAATTACCCCGGCATCAGATTGGCCGCGCGCAATAGTCCGCTGGGTGGTGTGCGGCCCACGACGACCCGTCCCTATTTCAGTGTGCCGGCAGCGCAGCGCCGCGCGCTGATGGAAGATGCCTGGCAACGCGGAGGCCTGGCCTTTCTGGGCACCTTTTCAGATCTGCTGACCAACCCCGAGGCGAACGAACAGGTCGCGGAATTCGTCCGCGGCAAGATTGACCAAATCGTGCACGACCCAACCACCGCCGAGAAGCTGAAGCCTCGTGGGTATCCGATCTTCGCCCGTAGACCGTGCCTCGACACCAACTACTACGAGACCTTTAATCGGGCAAATGTACACTTGGTCGATTGTCTCACTGACCCGATCGAGCGTCTGACTGAGCGTGGCCTCAAGACACGCACACGGGAGTTCGATCTTGACGTTCTCATTCTCGCGACGGGCTATGACGGACTGACCGGGGCCATGTTGGCCCTCGACATCAGGGGCCGGAACGGGCAAGACCTGCGCTCGAAGTGGGATGACGGCGCGCGATCCTATCTCGGCGTCTTGATGGAGGGATTCCCAAATCTGTTTATGATCTGCGGCGCCAACGGTCCTGCTGCGCTCGCTAACATCTTTACGCTCGATGAGCACAACGTCGATTGGATCGGTAACTGCATCGAGCATATGCGTCAGAACCAGTTCAAAACCATCGAAGCCACCGCGCAAGCCGAAGCAGAATGGATGGAGATCGTCGCAACGCTGGCCGAAAAGACCCTGCTGTCGAAGGCCAAGACTTGGTACGTAGGCGCGAATATCAAAGGAAAGGCCCGAGGACTCACTCTTTACACCGGCGGTTTCCAAAAATATCGAGACTACTGTGCCAACGTGGCCGAAAGCGGCTATCGCGGCACGGTATTCGGGAAAGCGAATGACCCCGTTTCCCTCTGACGGCAAAGAAGGTCATAGCAGTTTCCAGGTACAGGCGACATCGAACGCATCTGGAAGCCAGCAGCGTTCTAATCGACATCAGCAGCATCGCCTGAGTCTCCGAAAGCCAACCAGCCTCCATCGACTGGATAGACGCTGCCGGTCACGTACGACGCGCGCGCCGACGCCAAGAACGCCACGGCGTCGGCCACCTCCTCCGGATAACCCAATCTGCCCATCGGCACTCTGCGACGTTTTGCGCGCAGTGCAAGCTTTCCGGCTGTTTCTAGCGCGATGAGACCAGGAGTCTCGATGTAACCAGGTGCCACCGCGTTCACTCGAATACCAGCCGAGGCCCATTCACACGCGAAACTCCGCGTCATCATCACGATGCCGCTCTTCGCCGCACAGTAGCCGTTGCGACGTGGCAAGCCCGCGAAAGCCGCGATTGAGGCCAAATTAACGATGGCGCCCCCGCCATTCGTGGCCATTACCTTGGCGACACACTGGGCCATCGCGAACGGGCCAAGAAGGTTGGTCGACAGTCCGCGGCGCAGGCTTGCCAGCGACTGATCAACAGTGTCCGTGAAACCGTCCGCGACTCCTGCGTTGTTTACGAGCACGTCTATGGTTCCAAAGCGCTCAGTGATGGAATTCACCGCCCGCTCGATCGTGGTCGGTTCGGTAACGTCAACGAGAACTCCTAATCTGTCTGGCCCGAGCGCAGCCAGACCGTCTACGTCGCGGTCGAGAACCACGACATCGGCGCCGTCACGCACAAAGCGGTCGGCGATCGACGATCCGATTCCCCGCACGCCACCCGTGATAACAACAACGGGTCGGGGCCGCGAAGGCGATGCCGGAGACGGCTTCAGGGCAGCCGCGCGACTTCCTCCGTACGCGTGGTAACCGCCATCAACCACAATCGCTGCACCCGCTACGTATGTGTTGCTTGCCGTCCAGACAATTGCCTCGGCAACTTCCTCCGGTGTGGCCATCCGGCCGAGTGGCACGCGTGCTGCGACAAGATGAGGATCGACCGCCCCCGAGGCGACCAGCGAGCGAACAATCTCCGTCGCGACATAACCGGGCAATACGGCGTTGACCCGCACCCCTCGGCCTGCCCACTCGCACGCCAACGCACGTGTAAATCCGAGCAGCGCAGCCTTTGATATGGAATATGCAGCCCGCCCCGCAATGGCGATATCGCCGGCCACCGAGCCGACGTTGACGATCGCGCCTTTCCCCCGTGCCAGCATCGATCGGCCCACCTCGCGGGCAGCAACATAACTGCCTTCGAGATTCACACGAAATATGTCTTCGACCTCCGAAATCGGCTTGTCAATTGCGAGGGCGGCGTTCGAATCAACGATTGCAGCATTGTTGATCAGCACATCGATCCGCCCGAAGCGCGTCAATGCCGCACCAATACCGTTGACCACGGCCGCCTCATCGCCTACATCGATCGCCATGCCAACGTGACGGGATCCAATCTTCATGGCCGCATCGTTAGCGGCGTCGCCGTTGCGGTCGCTCAGCACTACCGTGTCTCCCAACCGGGCGAACGCTTCGGCAGTCGCACGGCCGATCCCCGTGGCGGCTCCGGTGACAAAAACGATCCGGCCGGTCTCAGGGGAGGGATATGACACGCGGGATCAGCTCGAACGAACGCAAGTCATCTCAGAAGCGGCTCGACAGACGCGCGCCGCGATGCTGTCCACCCAGTACAGCAACCCGGACTCGTCATCCCACAGGGGACTCTCGCCCAGCCGGTTGCGCCACGGTCCGAAAAAGCTGATTGGAACGCCCAAGGGCCTCATCCCCGGAGGTTAACTTGCCGCCTCGACAATCAGCGGCACGCCGATCACGCAGGCATGAATGCCGAGATGGGCGACGAGTTGCATGACTTCCAACAGCTCCTCCACGGTCGCGCCCTGACGAAGCGCACGACGAATATGCATGCGCATGGCATCGCGGTCGAGATGGGTCGGTGCGGCCGCGAGTGCCAGCGATATCAGGCTGCGCGTCTTGTGATCGAGGGCACCGGTGACCGACGGTGCCGCGAGCAGTGCCGTCATTTCCCGGAAGTACTCAGGCGCCAGGCGTAACACTCGCTCGCACCATTCAGGCCAGTCGCCGAACTGCTCAACATAGGTGCGCTTCAGCGCCTGCATCTCCGCAGTTGCCGGCATCTGAAGCTGCTGCGGGGGCTCGAGGCCGGCTGATTCCATTTCCTCGACGATGAGATTTACGCCCACGGCGACGCTGTCCAGCCCCTGTGCGGTGGCCAGTTGCATGACTTCGATCAGCTCGATCGGCGTACATCCGCATTGCAACGCCGCGCGGATATGGATGGCTAGCCCTTGAGCGAACATATGCGTCGTCGACGTATCAATCGCGACATAAATGAGTTCACGCAACCGCCGCGGCAGCGCGCCGGTGCGCGCCGGCACTCCCGCATAGCGCAGGTACGTCTTCAGAAACTCAGGACTGTAAGCCAGCAGACCGTCGTTGAACGACACCCAGTAGCCGCGCCCCCGGATGTATTCCTCCTTGAACCGCTGTTGATCCTCGGTGAGTTCCATCACGCCCCCATGTCTTGATTAGGAATGCAATTCTAAGGCGCAGACCGCCGTGAACCGTCGATATTGAGATCTCTGCGCACAAATTCACACTCGGGATATTGACGATCCGGACTTTCGCGAACCCATGATGGCACGTAGTCTGGCTGAGAGTAAATCTCCGCCGCGCGGACCAGCCCATCGTGAGGATAAGTGCTCGGCCAGATGCAACAGACCCCATTGCTCACGTCGTCTCTCATCGAGCATGCGGGCGCCAATCATGCGAGTACTGAGATCGTTTCGCGATCCCCCGACGGTACGCTGACGCGAAGCACCTGGGGAGAGGTGGCGCGGCGCGCACGACGCGTCGCCAACATGTTGCGGCGCCTGGGCGTGCACCCCGGCGAGCGAGTAGCAACGCTTGCCTGGAACAGGACGCCTCATCTAGAGCTATATTTTGGTGTGACTGGCGCGGGCGTCGTCCTCCATACGGTCAACCCGCGGCTGTTCACCGAACAAATCCAATATATCCTCGACCACGCCGGAAGCGGCTACCTATTTGTCGATCCCGATCTGCTGCCGATCGCCGAAGCCGTCGCAGAGAAATTGACCCAGATTCGGGGCTACATCGTTCTGGCCCGAAGGGCGGCAATCCCTATGACAACTCTTGGCAATGTACTGTGCTATGAGGATCTTTTGGAAGCCGAGAGCGACGAATACGTATGGCCACAACTCGATGAGAACAGCGCCTCCACGCTCTGCTATACATCGGGCACGACCGGTAACCCCAAAGGGGTGCTCTACAGCCACCGCTCCACGGTATTGCATGCGTTCTGCACGGTCGCTGCCGACGCAATGGCTCTATCGGCGCGCGACTCCATTTTGCTGGCTACTCCATTGTTTCATGTCAACGCTTGGGGTGTGCCGTTTGCCGCCGCAATGTGCGGCGCCAAGCTGGTTCTTCCGGGAGCGCAGCTCGACGGGCGATCAATTTACGAGTTGATGCGCGACGAGCGCTGCACATTTTCGCTCGGCGTGCCGACAATCTGGTTCAACGTGATGGACTATATCGAACATCATGTGGGTGTTTCCGAGCGCGGCTCGCTCGCGCTGCAGCGCATCCTCTGCGGAGGTGCCGCGGCCCCGCGCGCGCTCATCGAGCGCCTCGACGGGCTGCTCGACGTCGAACTCATCCAAGCCTGGGGAATGACCGAAACAAGTCCGCTGGCCACCGTTTGTCGGCCACTCGCCAAGCACGCTGCGCTCCATACCGCTGAGCGGATGGCGCTGCGGGCGACGCAGGGCCGTGTGCTTTACGGCATCGAGCTGCGGATCGAGGACGATGCGGGTAGAGTGGTTCCGCGCGACGGCGTTTCCACCGGCGAGGTCAAGGTACGAGGGCCGTGGGTGGCGAGCGGCTACTTCAAAGGCGAAGACGGAGCGGCCATTTCTGAGGAGGGCTGGTTCTCGACGGGTGACGTGGCACGAATCGATGCCGACGGATTTCTCCTGCTCACCGATCGCTCCAAGGATGTCATCAAATCGGGCGGCGAATGGATTTCATCGATCGACCTGGAAAACGCCGCAGCGGGTCACCCGGCCGTGGCCGAAGCCGCAGTAATCGGAGTTTCACATCCCAAATGGCAGGAACGCCCGCTGCTGCTGGTCCGTATTGCCGCAGGCCATAGCCTCGATCGTGACTCGATGCTTTCCTATCTCGCCGACAAAGTCGCCAAGTGGTGGTTACCGGATGATGTGATATTCGTGGAACAGCTCCCGCATACGGCGACCGGGAAGCTGCTCAAGACGCAACTCCGTCAGGAATTCCGCGATCATCTGCTACGAATTGCGAATCACGGCTAACGGTTCGGCCTGCGGCGCGCCATTTGGCCGGCGTGACCGAGTCAGTGGCACCCGGGCACCCGGGGTTCCCGACGCTTCATGGTTGACGGCCGGTACGGAGAGTGACCCGGACGAACGCTTCTTGAAGTCAGCCATTGCCTTCCGAAAAATCTCGACGAGTTCCGACTTGCGCTCCGATATGCGTTCGCTCAAGCCACCCACACCGATCGCGAGCGGAATACCGTGAATCTGCTCACCAAGCGGGAACGCAATGGAAGATACCGCCGGGAGGGGGAGATTCGGAAGATAGCAATAGCCCATCTGGCGCACCTTCGCAACTTCCTTCAGGACCCGGGACGGTTCGACCCGCTGCCCGGGCTCGAGCTCGTAATAATTCACAGACCTGCAGATCCTGTCGACTTGGGCGTCCCTCAACTGACTCAGCAATGCAAATCCGGCGCTGGAGTTGGTCAGAAGCCGCATCGTTCCTTCGGGTGGGGCGAGCTTGAATTCATGATCCGGCGTCTTAATGCGCACGTACTGAATGTACAGATCGTTCTGCGTCGCCAACACTATCGTTTCGTTGGTCTTGATCAGCAACTCCTCGAGAAGATCTTGATACCCGCCCTGGCCATATAGAAAGCTGACTAACCAGCTGCCGAGAAACGCGACGCGGTTGGTCGGCAAGTACGCACGCGTCGCCCGGTTATAGTTCAGATAACCGGTCATGACCAACCCTTTGAGCAGATTCGTTGTACTCGACTGTGGATAGTCGAGAGCCAAATGGATATCGTGCAATCGCAACGGACACCGACGCTCGCTGAACAGTTCGAATACCTCAAGCGTTCTAGCCGCTGATTTGACGGGATGTCGCCGCATCGTGATGCTCCCCAGCATCTAGTTCATTCGGTTCCTTGTGGCACCGGTTCGATAGTTATACCTTTGGCGTGCCTCATAAGCAACCGTACCACCGTTGCGCCGGTCGGCTCAAGCCGTCAAGCAGGAGAGCGATCCAAACCGAGGGCTGCGCGGCGATCGCGAAAACTCTTGACCGCATCCATAGGGGGAAACTTGATGATGGCAATCCCATCCGGGGCAGGCGCTGAGCCTTCAACTGCCAGAAACTTGCAGCCATGGCTGTGCGCGATTGGCGTGGAACGAAGCGATATCGTCAGTCACGGGACAAAAAAATGTCACTCCAGTGCGGAAGCGTTAAATCCAGATGGGGTCATCAGTCTCATTTCGGACTAGTAGACGGCCGAAGCGCTTCTACCGCACCGCGACGCCCCACGATTTTTAATGCTTCCAGCCGACAGGCATTCACCCCACCATTCGAAACGGTTCCAATCGACACAAGGGTCTGTTGTTGACGCGCGATGAAGTTGCCATCTGATATGCTGGCGCCACGACCGGATATGCCCACTTTCTGGTTGTCACAGGACGGACCGATGGGCTGTTACTTGTGACTCAGAAAATAGGCGTGAAAATCAGTAGGGCGATTAGGGACCCGGGAGCATCTTTCGACCCGCGCGTGTGGCTGTTGGCGCTGGGTACTTTTGCGATTGGCACGGACGTCTTCGTGGTATCCGGCATTCTTCCCGCCATATCCGACGATCTGGGGCTCAGCTTGTCTGCCGCCGGGCAGATTGTGACCGCCTACGCGTTGATCTATGCCATCGGGGCACCGCTGCTAATTTCGTTTTTGGCGCAGTTGCCACAAGTGCGGGTCGTGACGCTGACGCTCGGTCTATTCGCTGTGGCCAATGGTCTGTGCGCACTCGCCCCTAGCTATGGCTTGCTCATGGCCGCACGCGTAATGGCTGGGATCACGGCCGCCCTCTATACTTCAACGGCGTATTCGCTTGCAGCCTCGCTCGCTCGACCGGATCACCGGGGTGCGGCGCTCGCAGCGGTCGCGATCGGCCTTACAGCGTCGGCCGTATTGGGCGTTCCCTTCGGCACATTTGTTGGGCAGCGCCTCGGTTGGCGCTCTACCTTTTGGCTGGTAACACTCGTTTCGGTTGTTGCCGTCCTTATTCTTTTTTTCATTCCTCCGACCAATCTACCCAAGCCGTCTGCGGCGCCAGCCAGACTTGCATCTCGTTTTGCTCCGCTTGCAAAAGCGCCCGTGCTGCTAGCCCTTCTACCCGGCTTGCTGTGGAACACCGCCAATATGACTAGCTATACCTATCTCGGCGCGTCGCTGGCCGAACGGCACGAACCGAACGCCGTGACACTCCTATTTTTCGTCTATGGCGTGGGCGGCCTTGTGGGGAGTCAGCTTGGCGGACGCCTGACCGATAGATTCGGGTCGTTGCGTCCCCTCGCCTTCTGCCTCGCGATTGCGACCGCCAATCAAGCGCTCATGGGGATAACTGCAACCAACTCGCTTACGATCGCCGCTGCGCTAGTTGTGTGGTCCGTCACGGGTTGGGCTACTTTTGCGCCTCAGCAAAGCCGCCTTATTGCAATAGAGCCGCAAAATGCGCCGATCGTGATCGCGCTATATCATTCGACGATTTACGTCGGGGCGGCCGCAGGTGCTGCAATCGGAGGCGTCCTGATGGAACATGCCGTGCCGGCCACAGGCCTGCACTGGGTTACGGCTGGTCTTCTGGTGGTCGCACTGCTAGCGCTCGGCGCGAGCGCGCTGACGCTGCGTCGCGCGTAAGATCCGTCATTGTTTGCGCTCGTCAGGCGTCAACAAGACTGTTTCAAAGACCGAACCTGTTTCTCAGCGATTGGGATTCCTGACTCCTAGCCACTGCCTTCATCGGGCACTATGTCTCATATATGGGACCTATTCATTGGCGAGTTTTAATAGGCACAAAACCACGCCGTATTGACGTGCCGGCATTCTTCGGTCCACTGGTGACTTGGGAAATGGTCTGCTGAAGGAATTCGGCCGTTGCAGACGGACAGAGTGTCCGGGCGGTCGAGACCGCTAGATCCTTGGTAGTTGGCATCGACGATACGTACGTCAAGCACCGCGAGCACTTGGTCGCACGGCAATTCCAGGTAACAGCAGGGCGAATCGAGCGCAATGGAAGGCTTGGGGCGCGTTTCGTTTTTGTATCGTCCAAGCCGGGATGGACTGATAATTTCTTCGACGGCTTCCTTCTCCAGCAAGGCATGAGAAGAAATACCATCATGCGTGTCGTTACGGACGGTGATGATGGTCTTCGCAATTTCGTTCAGCGGAGTTCGCCCAGGCCTATGGAATCGCAACTTGATTGGTTCCATATCGGCATGAAACTCGAACACTTGCGCAAGGCTGTCGCCATGCCCGTCACCTACCAAGAGTATCTCGACGATCCCCGTGCCTTTGACCCTCTGAAACGCCGTGTCTCGCGATTGCGCGACGCTCTCTGGCGAGGTAAATCATGGCGAGCTCTTCTTCAGTTCGCGTGGTTGCGCGGAGGCATCGATCGATGGGCGGCCGAGCACCCGGGACACTGCGCCGACTCGGTTCGCCGCGCAAGGCGGGTCATCAAAGAGATTCGATATTACGTGTGCGGAAACCGCCGCAGCCTCCCGGACTTTGCAAGCCAACGTGCGGCGGGGCATCGCATCTCAACCGCGCACGTCGAATCAGTCATGAATCACCTGGTCAATCATCGATTGAGCGAAAAGCAGCAGATGCGTTTCAGCCCAGAGGGAGCCCATTACCTGCTGCAGGTTCGCGCCGAGCTTTTAGACGGCACGCTGACTGATGCTTATCGGGTGGCAAATCCACGTTTTCGCGGCTTGTCGGGCTTTTCGCATGTGGTGCACTGACAGCCGACACCCCCACTTACGTTCCACTCCCATAATTGGAGGTCAGAAGTCTCTGCCACTCGACGCCGCACCGCCAGCAATACTCGATCCGTGCCCATCAGTAGGCAGTAGCGCAAAAAATAGGCACCTCGATCGTTCGGACCGGCTTGCGTGTTGCGGTGACAGCCATGGAGTGGGCATGGCACCTAGGCCTTCGGTATACCCTCCGATAAGACCGCTTTTGGGTCGCCGCGCGTGCGAGAGGCGTCGCGGACCAGGCAACGGCAGCGCAGTCGTTCGTTTCAACACCCCAAGCCCAAAGCTGGAATTCACTGTCTTTGCTGCTTGCACAGATCGCGAAGGCAGAAGCCCATACTTTTCTTGCGCCCTCGGTTTGGTCGGACTTGAGTGCATGCGCTAGCGCTGCTTTAGTGACGCCGCCGCCGGTGCGCCCGTCGGTTCGACCCGGATGGTGCCCATCATGCCGCCGTCCTCGTGCTCCAACAGGTGGCAATGATAGGGGAACACGCCCACGGTATGCGGGCCACGGAAGTCCATGCGCACTACTACCCGCGGATAGTCATTCGACTCCGGGTCGAAGTACGGGATACTCACCGTATCCCTCAGGAACGGTTCGTCCACGTCGACCTTCATCCACTGACGCAATTGGAAGTGCAACTGATGGATGTGGAAGGCGTGCAGTTCGCGCGAGCGGTTCTCGATCACCCAGTCCTCCACCTCGCCCTGCTTCACCACGATGTCCGGCTCCGAAGCGGGATCAAACACCTTCGGCTCCTTGCCAGCCTCGGTGATGTAGAACTTCATGGGACTGCGCGGGTCGGCCGGATCCGAATGCTGCTCTGAAAAATACAGCAGCCGCGTTCTCGACGGCTGCACCGAGCCTACCCAGGGTCTAGTGGGCCGCGGCGCCGATCCTGCGACGGGCAGCGGCGGCGGCTCAGGCACATCGGTCAAGGCCTCCACCACCGCGATGTTGCGGTTGGGATCGTTTTCCCCGTCCGGCCCGGTGTCCACCATTCGGGTGAACAGCGTGGCGTGCGCGCCCGAAGGTGGCATCTGCACGATGAATTCCGCGCGACTCCCAGGCGGAACTGCCAGATGATCCACCATTTTTACATGCAGGCCCTGCGCATCGGCCTGATTCACCGGCGATCCGTCGATGGCAGTGATACCCAGACTCTGTGGCGCACCATCAAGCTTCAACTCGATGTTCAGGTAGGTAATGGCCGAGGCATTGAGCACGCGCCACAGTTCACGCTGCCCGGCACGCGCGCGGATGCGCGCTGGGGGATAATTCGGGTACGGCACGGGCACGAAATTGATCGACAGATCACGCGCCGGCTTGCCATAGCCTGTGTTGTTGTTGGCCACGTCCCCCTCGGGGTCCAGCAAGATCTTCGGTACCACGGGCTCGGTGGGTGAAGGTGGGGCGTCTGGGTTGAACAGGTTCGGATCGCGGATCACGAACACCCGTTCGGGTAGCCCAGCCACCTCCGGGACCATTTTTTCCAGTCCTTCAACGATGATGGCCCCCGAGGCTCCGGCGGTGACCTGCTTGGAGCCGAAGCCGTGGATGTGGGGGTGGTACCAGTACAGCCCCGGAGCTTCGTCTTGCGGCACCGTGAACCGGTACTCAAAGGGTGGATCCTCGGGCTGGATGGAGGTTTGCAGCACCTCGTCCTGGTGGCACACCGGTGGCAGCGTCATGCCATGAAAGTGCAGGTTGGTGGCCAGCGGTGTCATGGCGCCGCTGCTGCAGGGATCCTCGCCCGGCGCGCCGCGGGGCCTGCCGCCGCGGGGGTGATGCATGCCCGCCATTGCACCCCCGGTGGGAATCCCGCTATCCGCCCCTCCGGTCCCATCGAGGTGATTCGCGAGCCGCAGTATCACCCGGTCCCCGGGGTGCACCCGCAGAGTCGGTGCCACGCGACCGTCGGGCGTGCGGTAACAGTAACGCACGGCGGCATGCGGTGCCGCGCGATCGCTGTAGATGGCCAAGTCCGTCTTCAGGATCCCGTTGACTGCGAGGATCTCCGGTGGCCCCTCAACCAATGAACCTGGGGCCGGCGACGGACACCACTCAGCCGGCTTCGGTACGTCGGCGGCGGGGGCCCGGGGAAAAAGCAAAGCCAACGCGAGCAACGGCGCCAGCCACCGATGCGTGGCATGAAAGGCGCGACAATTCTGGAGGACCATTGGTCTATAAAGAACGTCGGGCGCGCGCTGATCAACAGCGCGCGCCCTTGACGTCACAGGATTGAGGACAGATTACGGCTTCTGCGACGGATCCAATTCGCAGGCGCCATGCTTGTTCCTGACGTAATCGCCCGAGCATGTCAGTAGCACCGCCTGCTTCGACGGCCACGCCTTGAAGTTGAACATGCCCAGCAGCGATCCGGAGGTCCGGTCGAAGGACCCCGCGCCCGGCGGCAGCTCGGTCGCGTCGATGCGGCCCAGGTTCCAGTTGTCCTCGATGAACTTCAGTATGGACGCCTGGTTGGTCAGGGTGTGATCGACGTAGTTGGGGTTCGCCCAGGGTGAGAGCACCAGCAGCGGCAGACGCGGGCCGTAACCGCAACGGCCCGGGATGGCGAGCGCAGCGCCGGCGGCGTTCCCGCAACCGTGGCTAGAGTAGACATCCGCGCTGGTTTGCGATGGGCTCACGATGGGACCGGTCACGTGGTCATACCAGCCGTCCGAGTCGTCGTAGGCAATGATGATCGCGGTGCTCTCCCAGTCCGGCGACTGCATGATGGCGTTAACCGTCTGGGTCAACCAGTATTGCTCCACCGTGGGGTCCGAGTTGCCCGGATGACCGTTGTACGCCGAGGGCGCCTTAACGAAGGACACCGCCGGCAAGTGGCCGCTGCTCAGTGCGGCGAAAAAGTCCCGTGTGTCGTACTGGTGGTTGGCCGGGTCCTGCTGACCGATCGCCGCCACCGAGCTCGGCGGCAGGTGATGCGAGTTGCGGGTCGAGGCGTAGAACTGGAAGGGATCGTGGTGCGAGACGTAGTCGTAGTTGGTGGAGCTAGTAGCCGGCGTGTGGATGTCCGTCCCTGTCAGGAACGGCGGGACGGGATTGGGCACCACGACCGTCGGATTGACGCTCGGATACTGGTGCGGCACGCGCCCGTCGTGGCACTGGGCCACGCTGCCATTGACCGAGGCTGTCGTGGGGCGGAAGCCGCCCTGGAACCAGCCCCAGCTCACACCCTTGGCGTTCAACAGGTCACCAACGTTCTTGCTAGTCATTTCCAGCGTGGTCGTGCCCGTGCTGGTGCCGCCGGCGTCCCCGCCGCAGTCATCCAGGTAGGCATCGAAGTCGCCGATCACGGTCAGGCCGGCACCCACCGTGCCCGCTGGGTAGGACGCTGTGCTGCCGCCGCCGAAGTGCGTGACGGCGCCGCCAGTCTGGCCCGACACCAGGTTGATCGCACCGACCGACGAAGGACCGAAGTTAGAGCCGAAAGAATTGTCATTCAGGGCGTAGTTTTGGGCGTAGCGCCAAATCGCACCCACGGTGTTGGCGTCGTAGTAGTCCAGCACGGTGGAACCATCGGCCGCGCAGCCCTCGCTCGTCGTACGGCCGGTGGCGGCAGGGAAGTTGTCCAGCAGGCCGCTGTCCACCGCCGTCTGCTCCGGGGTGTAGTTATGGCTCTGGCTGCAGGTGTAGGCCTGCGCGGGCGACAGGCGCTGCGGGTTGACCTGAACGCCGAGAGTGGAGACGTTCTGGTTCTGGGTCAGCAGGGACGGCGGTAAGCCGTTCACGCTCGGAGTCCCCGGGTAGGCATTGAAAGGCTGCTCACCGGGGGCGTTCAGGGCGTTCGGGTAAGTGCCCAAATAGTGGTCGAAGGAGACATTCTCTTGGAACAGCACGACCACGTGCTTGATCGGCGTCGCGGTCGGCGCGTGATCGAAGGGCGAGCCGGCGATGGCGCTTAGCGTATTGGCGGACAGCATGAGCGCCGCCGTTGGAATCACGGCCAAGCGAGCCAGCTTTTTTCTGCGTTTCATTGTTACTTTCCGTTGCGATATTGGGCGATGCTGCCAGCGCAAGAATGTCGCTGTTGCATGTTTCGCTGCGGTGACTGCGAGGTGAATTCTCCGTTGCAGCCACATGACGCACATTGCGCCTGCGAGGACTGCCCCGACGGTGCGGCCTGCAGTACACTGTTTGCAGTAACTGACTTGCGGTAACCGACCGCCCCGCCGCAGACCAACGATGGCCCCCACCGCCCACCTCCGCTCTTCCACCCGCTTCGCAGCGCTGCGCCAAGTTGTCCTGCGCCTGCCGTCCAGCGTTCGCCTGGCGTTGGTCATCGGGCTAGGCGTAATAATCGGTTTTGCGATCGACAACCTGCGGCGGAACCTCGTACCCGCGGGGATGACTCAAGCTCGGACCTTCCGTGCCGCGGGCGCCCTCTCGCGCCTCGGTGCCGCAACCGCAACCCGCGAAACACCACAGGAATCCGCGCCCGCCGTCGGCCGCCCGCCGCGCACTGCGCTACCGGCGGATGCCCTCGCGGGCGGGGAGACACAGCCGGCCGGCATGGACGACTCCGTGCGGGCGGGCGCGCTCGGCAGCGAAGACGCAGGGGAAGGAACCATCGAAGGTGTGCGCGTGTTCCCCGGACGCAACCGTGGCGCCTTCGCCCGGCTGGGCCTGCATCCCGGCGACCTGGTCACCGCGGTCAACGGCGGGGAAGTGAGCGCCGACGCGAACCTGCAGCAGATGCTCCAGGGTGGCGGCACCGTCACCGTTTATCGGGCAGGCCAGCCGCAGACCATCACCGTGCAGCCGGCGCCCGCGGACGGGTCCGATGACGCCGGCATCGCGGATCCCTGACGCGAACCCCGACCTCTTGCAACGCGTTGTCGTCGGCGGCTGCCTGCGATCCGTATAAAGCCACTAGCACGCCAGCGGTCAACGAGGAGTCATCAAGATCGGTCGATTTGTGACAGCCACCCCCAGGTTTGTTCCGGGTCCGTACGTAAAATGTCGATTTAGCAGAACGATCAATAAAAAGGACACGCTTAACATCGGCTCACATTGGGCGTGGCCTTCCGCTTCTTTAAAAAATGGATCGATGATCTCCCTTTTCGCCTACGTCAGGGTCAGTGGGGATTCGAGAATATGCCTGACTTTGACGGCAAGCGCGTCCAAGGTAAACGGCTTGCCAATCATTTCAACCCCCGGGTCAAGCACGCCAATATGGACGACGGCATTTCGTGTATAGCCTGTCGTGAATAAGACTTTGAGTGACGGGCGACGGCGTCGCGCTTCATCAGCGCGCCACCCGCCGAATGCCCTGCGCATGACGCGTTGTAGTATGACTCCTCAGGTAGTTACATCCCAACCCATTTGAATCATCGTTTTGACGCAGTCATCGGGCAGATACGCCGTCCACTGCAGGATATTGCTTTCCGAGCGTGCAACGTCCGCATCGATACGGGGATCCATCGAAGACATCGGCGAGAGGTCCTCTACGAGATCGATGAATACGCGGCGCGGCGCTTGAGCGTACGTATCCATTCGGTTACTCCTAGTTTCGTTAGAATGCGTTGTAACAATTGCATAAATCCGCCGTGGCCTCTGTGCGCTAACGCACCCTGGCACGGTCCGATCGCCGCGAGCACGATAGCCGGCGGCGACTTCGTCGCGCATCCAGGTGAAAGAGTACCGGGCTCGTAAACAGCCGAATTAACAGCTCAAGGATTCATATGAA
>Ga0302314_10004775_pt1 | contig 24874 bp, 20 predicted proteins | sample III_Palsa_N2_3_FD_200533 | JGI IMG/M metagenome (GOLD analysis project Ga0302314, IMG submission 200533) | Peat permafrost microbial communities from Stordalen Mire near Abisko, Sweden - III_Palsa_N2_3 | ecosystem: Environmental > Terrestrial > Soil > Palsa > Peat permafrost | place: Sweden... | reverse complement strand
CAAGTCGGCGTGAGGGTGAATCGAGCGACCGCGCTCCGTGGCGGAATCGCGCCGGGGTGGCGGATGGTTTCGCTGGCTAGGCCCACGCCGAAGCGAGCGGCCTCGACGGGAGCGCGGGCGGCCAGCCGCGCGGACAGGTAGCCGGCATCGAAGGCGTCGCCCGCGCCGGTGGTGTCGACCGGCGCCACCTCCTCAGCCGGGACGTGATTCGCACCGCTTGCCGACCAGACCAGCGCACCTTCTCGCCCCAGTTTGACCGCCACCTCCCGCGCGCCCGCCCCTCGCCAGCGGGCCAGAACAGATTCGGCGGTCTGGTTGTCCCCATGCAGGAGGCGTTCGTCGTCAGCGGTCGGCAGTACGATGTCGACCATCGGCGCGAATGCCGCGAAGGCCTCGGCCGCGGCGTCCGGGCTCTCCCAGCCCGCCGGACGATAGTTGGGATCGAAGGCGACCGATCCGCCGCGCGCTCTAACCTGCTCGGCCAGTTCGGCGATCCGCCGACGCTCGGCCGGGCCGAAGAGGGAAAGGGTTATGCCCGAAAGGAACAGCAGATCGGCATCGGCGGCGTGCGCGATCAGGGCCGCGCTTTCCCTCAGTTCGAAGAACGCCCGCGCCGCCGAGCTTTCCCGCCAGTAGGTGAAACTTCGCTCGCCCCTGGCGTCGGTGCGGACGCCATAGAGGCCAGGCGCCCGCGTGGGATGGCGCGCCACCAGCGACAGGTCGATCCCCTCGGCGCCCCACGCCGTGGCCAGTTCGTCCGACCACGGATCGACGCCAAGGGTGGTTAGGAAGGCCGGCGCAAGCCCGAGCCGCGCCATGGCGACAGAGACGTTGAGCACGTCGCCGCCGTAGCCAATGTTGCTCGCCGCGCCGATGCGTCCGGCGATCTCGATCATTCCCTCGCCGAAAGCGACGATCCGCAAGGCCCTTACCAATTCCACATGGTTCCGTCGCGCAGACGGGCGATCGGCAGCTGGCGCGGCTGGTAGGGATATTTGGCCGCTTCCGCCTCGTCGATATCGACGCCGTGGCCCGGCGCCTCGCCGGGATGCAGCAGGCCGCTCGCGAAGCGGTAGGCGTGGGGGAACACCGCGTCGGTCTCCGGAGAGTGGCGCATGTATTCCTGGATGCCGAAGTTGGGCGCCCAGAGATCAAAGTTGAGCGCCGCGCCCATCGTCACCGGCGAGAGGTCCGTCGCGCCGTGGCATCCGGTCCGCACCTGCCACACGGAGGCGAAGTCGGCGATGCGGCGCAAGTGGGTCAGGCCGCCAGCGCCGACCACGGTCGCACGGATGTAGTCGATCAGCTGCTCCTGAATCAGCTCCTTGGCGTCCCACAACGTGTTGAACACCTCGCCCACCGCCAGCGGCGTCGTGCTGTGCGCGCGGATCAGGCGGAACGACTCCTGGTTCTCCGCCGGGGTCGGATCCTCGAGCCAGAAGAGGTCGTAGGGCTCGAGCGCCTTGGCCAGCCGCGCGGCCTCCTGCGGCGTCAACCGGTGATGCGCGTCGTGCAGCAGTCGCGGCGCCTCGCCGAACCGCAGGCGGAGTGCTTCGAACAACCGCGGCGTGTGGTTGAGATATTCAGGCGTGGACCAGATCGTCTCGGTGGGCAGCGCCGCATCCGCCGGCTCATAGAACATCCTGTCCTTGGAAACGCCGTAGGGCTTGTCGAGGCCGGGAACGCCGCTCTGGGCGCGCACGGCGTGGTAACCGAGGTCGAGGTAGCGCGCGACCTCGTCAACCGTGTGGGCGATGTCGGCGCCGTTTGCGTGGCCGTAAACCAGCACCCCCTCGCGGCTCGCGCCGCCCAGCAGGTCATGGATCGGCGTCCCGAGCGCCTTACCCTTGATGTCCCACAAGGCCACGTCCACCGCGGCGACGGCGCGCATGGTCACCGGCCCGCGCCGCCAATAGGCGCCGCGGTAGAGCATCTGCCAGATGTCCTCGATCCGCCGCGCATCGCGGCCGATCAGAAGCGGGCAGACATGGTCTTCGAGGTAGGCCGCGACCGCCTTTTCGCGGCCGTTCAGGGTGGCGTCGCCGATCCCGTAAACGCCGTCCTCGGTGAGGATTTTGAGGGTGACAAAGTTGCGGCCCGGTGAGGTCACGATCACCCGCGCATCGCGGATCTTCATTCGAGGCCCTTCCACCAACCGGGAGGAACGCTAGACGGCCGCTTGGGTCCTGTCCATTTTGGCGGCCCAGATCGGAAAGGCCGGCAATGGCGGCGCCCCTTCAGCTTCACGCGGACCGGCTGTTCCCCGCCGATCCGGCTACGCGGGATATTGCGCGCCGACTTCATACAAGCGTGGCCGGTCTGCCGATCATCAGCCCTCACGGCCACACCGACCCGGCGTGGTTCGCCACCGACGCCCCTTTCGCCGACCCCGCTTCGCTGCTGATCACGCCCGACCACTACCTTTTCCGCATGCTTCACTCCCAGGGCATCCCGCTCGAGCCGCTCGGGATCGCGCGCCGGGACGGGCGCCTCTCGGAAGGCGATCCAAGAGTGATCTGGCGGCGGTTCGCTGGCGCCTATCACCTGTTCCGCGGCACGCCTTCGCGGCTGTGGCTCGATTGGGTGTTCGCCGAGCTCTTCGGCCTCGACGTTCGCCTCTCGACCGAGACCGCCGACCTCTACTTCGATCGGATTTCCGAGCGTCTGGCGACACCAGCCTTCCGCCCGCGAGCCTTGTTCGAGCGGCTGAACATCGAGGTGTTGGCGACCACCGAAGGCCCGCTCGATTCTCTGGACAGTCACCGCGCGATCCGCGCCAGCGGCTGGCCGGGACGGGTGATCACCACCTACCGCCCCGATGCCGTGGTCGATCCCGAGTCCGAGGGGTTTCAGGAGGGTCTCGACCGCCTGGGTGAGATGACTGGCGAAGATACGCGCAAATGGTTTGGTTACCTGGCCGCTCATCGCCAGCGCCGCGCGACCTTCAGGACCATGGGCGCCACTTCGACCGATCACGGCCACCCCTCGGCGCGCACGGCCGATCTCGCCGACGCTGAAGCAGAGGCGCTTTTCGCGCGTGTCGTCGCCGGTGGCGTCTCACCGGAGGAGGCCGAGCTGTTCCGCGCCCAGATGCTGACCGAGATGGCCCGCATGAGCCTCGACGATGGCCTGGTCATGCAGCTGCATCCGGGCAGTTTTCGCAATCACGACGCCCGCACCTTCGCCGCGTTCGGCCGCGACAAAGGCGCCGACATACCCACCCCGACGGACTACGTCCGCGCCTTGAAGCCTTTGCTCGACCGCTTCGGCGACGCTGAGGGTTTCACGTTGATCGTCTTCACTCTCGACGAGAGCGCTTATGCACGCGAGCTGGCGCCACTGGCGGGCCACTATCCCTGCCTGAAGCTAGGTCCGGCCTGGTGGTTCCACGACAGCCCCGAGGGCATGCGTCGCTTCCGCGAGCAGACCACTGAGACGGCGGGTTTCTATAATCTCGTCGGATTCAACGACGACACGCGGGCCTTTCTCTCCATCCCGGCCCGGCATGACGTCGCCCGCCGCGTGGACTGCGCCATTCTGGCGCGGCTGGTGGCGGAGCACCGGCTGGACGAAGACGAAGCGGTCGACGTGGCGCACGAGCTCGCCTACGGGCTGGCGAAGCGAACCTACAGGTTGTGATCCCTCGCCTGTCGGACGCGACCTGGTCAGGGCCGGGGTATGATCGGGCCCAAGTGCGCGGCGGAGTCGTGCACCTCGGGCTCGGCGCCTTCCACCGGGCGCATCAGACGCCGGTGTTCGACAGCCTGATCTCCAGCGGCGACGCGCGCTGGGGGGTGACGGCTGTGGCCACGCGCTCGGTCGGGCTGGCCAAGACGCTAGCGGCCCAGGATGGTCTCTACAGCCTGTCGGTGCGGGATAGAGACACCGCCTCGATCGCAGTGATCGGCGCGATCAGGGCCGTCCTCTTGGCGGCGGGCGAGCCGGAGGCGGCGATCGCTGCGCTGGCTCACGAAGACGCCCATCTTGTCACCCTCACTGTGACCGAGAAAGGATACCTGGATCACGGACCGGCCGGCCCCGCCGGTCTCATCGCGCGTGGAATGGAGCGCCGGCGGACCTCCGGCCTCGCGCCGCTCACGGTCATGTCCTGCGACAACCGCGCCGGTAACGGCCACGCCGCGCGCGCCGCCGTGCTCGCCGCGGGCGCTCAGGCACGGATCGGCGATGCGGGCCTCGCCTGGATCGCCGAGTCCGCGGCCTTTCCATCCTCGATGGTCGATCGGATCACGCCCACGCCCACGCCCGCGATGATTGACGACAACAGCGGGCGGCTCGGTCTGCGCGACGAAGCCGCCCTCTGGACTGAGCCCTTCTGGCAATGGGTGGTCGAGGACCGCTTCGCCGGCGCTCGGCCGGATCTCGCCCGCGCCGGGGTTAAGGTCGTGGCCGACGTAGCGCCCTGGGAAGCGGCCAAGCTGCGCCTGCTCAACGCCGCCCATTCGGCGCTTGCCTACCTGGGACTTCTCAAGGGCTTCGGCTTCATTCACGAAGCGATGGGCGATGCCGAATTGGCGCCCCTAGTCGGCCGTCTCTGGGACGAGGCGGCCACCACCCTCGACACTCGCAGCATCGATGTCGGCGCCTATTGCGCGGCGCTTCGGGGCCGGTTTGACAATCCGGCTTTGCCCCACGCGCTCGCTCAGATCGCCGCCGACGGCTCACAGAAGCTGCCGCCGCGCATCCTCGCCGGTATGGCCGAACGCGCACGATGCGACCTCTCCAGTCCAGCGCTTGCGACGGCGGTGGCCGCCTGGGCCCACGCCCTCGCCACCTTGGATGAAATAGCTGATCCCATGATTCATAGGTTGCGGCTGATCGCCCGCGCTCGGGGGCCCGCTGAACCGGTTGTCCGCAAATTGCTGGAAGCGATCGATGCCGCCACCCCGCCACGACTCGCTGCGGAGATTGGGCTCGCGCTAGATCGCCTGCGGCTGGGTCACTACTGAGCCGCCTCACGCACCGCGCCGGCGATCTCGCGCACCAGCTGACCCACCAGCTTCTCGTCGTCGCCCTCGGCCATGACCCGGATGAGTGGCTCGGTGCCGGAGGCGCGCACAAGGATGCGACCGCAGCCGTTGAGCCGGGTCTCGGCGTCGGCGATCGCCTGCTTGACCGCTGCGTGCTCCAGCGGCTTGCCGTGAGCGAAGTGGACGTTCTCCATCTTTTGCGGCACCGGTTCAAACTGGCGGGCGAGGGCGCTCATCGGTCTTCCCGAGCGGACCATCTCGGCGATCACCTGCAACGCCGCGATCAGGCCATCGCCGGTAGTCGAATAGTCGCTGAGGATGATGTGGCCCGAGGCTTCGCCGCCAAGGTTGAAGCCGCCCTCGCGCATGCGTTGCATGACGTAGCGGTCGCCCACGGATGTGCGCTCAAGCCCGAGTCCCCGTTCGCCGAGAAACCGCTCGAGACCAAGGTTGGACATCACCGTGGCGACCACGCCGCCGCCCTTGAGGCGGTCCTGCCCGCCCCAGGCGCTGGCGATCAGCGCCATGATCTGGTCGCCGTCCACCACCTGTCCGCGCTCGTCGCAGATGAGGACGCGATCGGCGTCGCCGTCGAGCGCGATGCCGATGTCGGCGCGGTACTCCCTCACGGCCGCTATCACGGCCGCCGGGTGGGTCGAGCCGAATTCTTCGTTGATGTTGAAACCGTTCGGCGAGACGCCGATCTCCTTGACCTCGGCGCCCAGTTCGTAGAGCGCGGTCGGCGCCACCTTGTAGGCCGCGCCATGAGCGCAATCGATCACCACGCGCAGGCCGGCGAAGCTCATCGACCTCGGCAGCGTGGCCTTGACGATCTCCACATAGCGGGCCTGAGCTTCGTCCATCCGCATTACGCGACCCAGCTGGCGGGGCGTGGCGAGGCCCTCCTGCAGGCCCTCGTCCATGAAGGCTTCGATCCTGGCCTCCATGTCGTCAGAGAGCTTGTAGCCGTCCGGGCCGAACAGCTTGATGCCATTATCGGCGTAATTGTTGTGCGAGGCCGAGATCATCACCCCGAGGTCGGCGCGCATCGAGCGGGTCATCATCGCCACCGCCGGTGTCGGCAGGGGGCCAAAAAGGCGCACGTCCATGCCCACGCTGGTGAAGCCGGCTACGAGCGCCGGCTCGATCATGTAGCCGGAAAGCCGCGTATCCTTGCCGATCACCACCAGATGGCGGCGGTCGTCGGCCGAGCGGAAGAGTTTGCCGGCGGCCAAGCCCACGCGCAGGGCCACTTCGGCGGTCATGGGATACTGGTTGGCCTGGCCACGGATGCCGTCGGTGCCGAAATAGGATCGCTTCTTCATGCTCAAGTTCCGCTTTCGCGGCGCCCCCGCCGAAGGAAACGTCGCGAAACCCAAGGTTTGTGGAGGCCTGCGCGCGCCAATGCTAAAGGCGCCCTCCCGAGACCGGCGAGTTTACGCGCTGGCGGAGGTTCGACAAAGGGCCGTCGCAGACGCAGACGGCGGGCGCGGGAGTTGCATCGCGGCATGTGCGGCATCATCGGCATTGTGGGCCTTGAGCCCGTTGCGCCCCGGCTGATCGAGAGCCTGCGGCGGCTGGAATACCGCGGCTACGATTCCGCCGGCGTGGCCGGCGAGAAGGACGGTGTCCTCGAGCGGCGGCGCGCAGCGGGCAAGCTTAAGGCCCTGGAGGAGGTGCTCGAGGCTCACCCCCTGCACGCCCGCACCGGCATCGGCCACACCCGCTGGGCCACCCACGGGGCGCCCACCGAACGCAATGCCCATCCCCACATCGCCGGCCGCGTGGCTGTGGTCCACAACGGCATCATCGAGAACTTCGCGGAGCTGAAGGCCGAGCTCGAGGCCAAAGGCCGGGTGTTCACCAGCGAGACCGACACCGAGGTGGTCGCGCACCTGGTCGACCAGAATCTGATCGAAGGCCTGGAGCCGCTGGACGCGTTCCGAGCCGCGGTCGAACGGCTCAGCGGCGCCTATGCCCTGTGCGTCCTGATCCAGGGCGACCGGGAGATGATCTTCGGGGCGCGCAACGGCCCGCCACTCGTGGTGGGCTATGGCGAGGGAGAAATGTTCGTCGGCTCTGACGCCCTCGCCGTCGGCCCTTTCACCAACCGGGTGCTGTATCTCGAGGACGGTGACGTGGCGGCCGTGGACCACGCGGGCGCCCGGGTCTTCGACCGCGCCGGCGCGGAGGTCCGCCGCCCGATCAAGACCGTGGCCTCGTCTGCGGCCCTGATGGAGAAGGGCAATTACCGGCACTTCATGGAGAAGGAGATCCATGATCAGCCGGAGGGCTGCCAGCGCACCATCGCCGCCTACGTGGATCCGCTGCGCGGCGCCGTCGACGTGCCGGGCGGTGTCGACTGGGCGGGGCTGGAACGGGTGCAGATCGTCGCCTGCGGCACCTCCTATATCGCCGGTCTCATCGGCAAGTATCTGATTGAGAAATATGCCGACCTGCCGGTGGACGTAGAGGTCGCGTCGGAGTTCCGTTACCGCGAGCCGGCTATCCGCTCGACGGCCTTGGCCATCGCCATGTCCCAGTCAGGAGAGACCGCCGACACCCTTGCGGCTTTGCGCTATTGCCAGGCCAAGGGCCTGAAGAGCGCGGCAGTCGTCAACGCCATCGAATCGACCATGGCGCGCGAAGTGGACGTGGTCTGGCCGATCCACTGCGGGCCGGAGATCGGCGTGGCCTCGACCAAGGCCTTCACCGCTCAGGTCAGTGTGCTGACCGCGATCGCCATCGCCGCGGCCCGGGCGCGCGGGCGCATCGACCAAACGGAGGAGGAGCGGCTGGTGCGAGTCCTGCTGGAAGCCCCGCGGCTGGTGGCCGAATCCATCCAGCTGGAGGACGCGGTCGCCGGCGTGGCCGTGGAGGTGGCCAAGGCCCGCGACGTCCTTTACCTCGGCCGTGGACCGATGTCGGCCCTGGCGCTGGAAGGCGCCTTGAAGCTCAAGGAAATCAGCTATATCCACGCCGAGGGCTATGCGGCCGGCGAACTCAAACACGGCCCCATCGCCCTAGTGGATGACAAGACCCCGATCATCATCCTGGCCCCGTTCGACAGCTACTACGAGAAGTCGGCCTCCAACATGAGTGAGGTCATGGCCCGGGGCGGCCAGGTGGTGTTCATCACCGACCCGGAGGGCGCCGCTCAGGCGCCGGCGGGGGCGCGCGTGGTGATGACCGCTCCGTCCTGCGACCCGCTCATCGCGCCGTTGGTCATGGCCGCCCCGATCCAGCTACTGGCCTATCACGTAGCCGTGCAGAAGGGCGCGGACGTCGATCAGCCGCGCAACCTCGCCAAATCGGTCACCGTCGAATAGGAACCCTGGAGCGCGTTCCGCAAAAGTGGGAACCGGTTTTGCGGTAAGGACGCGCTCGACTTTTAGATTCTGGAACATGTCGCGATCAGACGTCTCTGTCTGATCGCGACATGTTCCAGCCGGGCTTTCGAGGGTGACGATGAGTCGAGTGCGCAAGGCGGTCTTGCCGGTGGCGGGACTAGGGACGAGGATTCTTCCGGCGGCCAAGACGACGCCGAAGAATATGCTTAACGTCTTCGATCGGCCGTTGCTGGCGCATGTGGTGTCCGAGGGCCGCGAGGCCGGCATCGAACACTTCATTTTCATCGTCGGCCGCGGGCAGTCGACCATCGCCGACTACTTCGATCATGCCTACGAACTGGAGACAGAACTCGGCAGCCGCGACCGCGAGCACCTGATTGCCCATGTCCGGGCCGACCTTCTGGCGCCGGGCCAGATGAGCTTCGTGCGCCAGATGTCGCCACTGGGCCTGGGTCATGCGGTTTGGTGCGCCCGCGACCTCATCGGCGACGAGCCCTTCGCTGTGATGTTGCCCGACATGCTGATGGACGCCCGTCCTGGCGCCTTGTCCCAACTCGTCTCGGCCTTTGATACGGTGGGCGGCAACCTCCTTGCCGTCGAGCCCGCGCCGGAGGGCGAGACCCACAAGTACGGCATCGTGGCGCTCGGCGAGGCCGCGCCGGGATGGAACGGCCGGCTGACGGCCATGACCGGCATGGTCGAAAAACCGGCGCCCGGCACAGAGCCGTCGAACCTGTTCATTTCCGGTCGTTACGTGCTGCAGCCCGAGATCTTCGAGCTGCTCGCCGCCCAGGCGATTGGCGCGGGCGGGGAGATCCAGCTCACCGACGCCATGCAGGCGCTTCTCAAGCTGCAGACCTTCCACGCCATGAGGTACGAGGGCGTTACTTACGACTGTGGGGATCCGGTGGGCCTGTTGCGCGCCAACGTCGCCTACGCGCTCAAGCATCCGATTCTGGGTGCGGCGGCCCGCGCCTCTCTGAGCGGGATGCTGGAGCGCTAGCCGCACGGCGATGAGCGCCTCCTTTCGCGATGTGAGCACGCTCGGCGGGCGGGATCTGGCTGATCTCATAGACCTCAACAACGATCATGCCGTCGAGCTGTCGTTGGTGACCCCGAAGGCGTTCCGCGCCCTTCTGGCTGAAGCGTGGCTGGCGTTGGCGCCGCCGGACAACGGCGCCCTGCTGCTGGTCTTCGACCAGGACGCTGCGATCGAAGGGCCGAACTTTGCCTGGTACAAGGCGCGCCATGCTCGCTTCCTCTACATCGACCGCGTGGTGGTGGCGCCGGCCGGGCGAGGCCGCGGCATTGCCCGCCGGCTCTACGAAACGGCCTTCGCCGCCGGCGCCGCGGCAGGTTTTGATTTCATCGGCTGCGAGGTCAATCTCGAGCCGCCGAACCCCGCCTCCGACGCGTTCCACGCCAGGCTGGGTTTCGGCGAAGTCGGTCGCGCCCGGCTGCCTTCGGGCAAGCTGGTCCACTACCTGACGCGGCGCCTTGGGCCCTCGCCCGGGAGTCAGAGCCCGCCAGTCAGCTCGTCGGCGTAGGCGGCGAGCCGGGCGAGGTCAGCCGGGCGTGAGAGGCGATGGTCGCCGTCGCGGACGAGCGTGAACACCAGATCCCCGCTGCGGATCGCCTGCGCCAACTCCAGCGCATAACGCCAGGGCACGTCTGGATCTGCGCCTCCCTGGAGCACGCGCACCGGACCCGTGATGTCCAGGGGGCCCGGCAGGATCGACCAGCGCGCCCCGTCCTCAAGCAATGCCCGCGTGATCGGATAGCCCGTGGGATCGTATTCTGACGGCCGCCGCCAGACGCCGTGGCGTTCGATCGCTGTCCAGGCCTCGGGCGGCAGTCCCGGCTTCATCAGCCGCTCGGTAAAGTCGGCCGCCGGCGCGATCAGCAGCAGCCCGGAGGTCCGCTCGGGACGGGCGAGGGCGACGAGGCAGGCCAGCCAGCCGCCCATGGAGGAGCCGGCCAGAACGACAGGGCCGGCGGTGAGGCCGTCCAGCACCGCCAAAGCGTCGGCCCGCCAGCGGCTGATCGTGCCGGCTTTGAAGTCCCCCTCCGAGGCGCCGTGGCCGAAATAATCGAAGCGCAGAAAATCGCGGCCTCGCGCCCGGGCCCAGGCGGCTAGCGCCTCAGCCTTGGTCCCGGACATTTCTGAGCGGAAGCCGCCCAGCCAGAGCAGGGTCGGGCCGTCCCCCTCCACACGTCGCCAGGCAAGGCGCGCGCCGCTGCTCTCGAGATGTCCCAGGGTTTCGGTCATGGCGCTCCAGCCTGCGAATGGCTAAGCAATGTTTTTGAGATGCTTCCAGAGAATTTCACCCTTCTTCAAGTCACGCCGGCGCTCGATGGCGGCGGGGTCGAGACCTTGACGGTGGACATGGCGACGGCCGTGGCCCGCGCTGGCGGTCGCTCGCTCGTGGCCTCGCGCGGCGGCCGGCTGGAAGAGGCCCTGATCTGGGGCGGCGCCGAGTTCATCCCCTTGCCGGTGCAGAGCCGCAATCCTCTGAAGATGTTCGGCAACGCCCGCGGTCTCGAGCACATCATCGAGGATGAGAAAGTCAGCCTCGTCCACGTCCGCTCGCGCGCGCCGGCCTTCAGCGCGCTTATGGCCGCGCGCCGGACTGGCACGCCGATCGTGGCCACCTATCACGGCATCTATAGCGCCCGCTCGGAGGCCAAGCGCTGGTACAACGCCGTGATGACTCGCGGCGATCGGGTGATCGCCAATTCCCGCTACACCCGCGAGCATATCCTCGCCGAGCACAACGTCCGTCCGGAGAAGATCATCCTGATCCCGGAGGGCGTCGATGTGGGGGCCTTCGACCCCCGGTATGTCGAGCGCGACCAGGTCCTGGCGCTGCGTGGATCCTGGGCCCCGGATGACGGCCGCGCCATCGTGCTGGTGGCCGCCCGCCTGACCGGCTGGAAGGGCCACAAGCTGATCATCGAGGCCATGGCGCGCGGCGGCCTCGCTGCGCGGGCGAGGCTGGTGTTCGTCGGCGAAGGGGCGGAGAGCACCCTCGGTCGTGAGCTGGCGAAGATGGCTTCCACGGCCGGCGTCACCCTGACCTTCGCCGGCGTCGCCCAGAACATGCCGGCTGTATTCCTGGCCGCCGATATCGTCGCCGCCCCCTCGACCGAGCCGGAGTCCTTTGGTCGCACCGTGGCCGAGGCCGGCGCCATGGGCCGGCTAGTGATCGCCTCATCGCTGGGCGGCGTGGCCGAAACCATCGTCGACGGCGAGACGGGGTTCCTGGCCCCGCCGGGCGATGCGCAGGCCTGGGCGGCGGCGCTCAACCGCGCCCTCGACCTGGCCCCGGAGGCCCGCGTCGCCATGGGGGTTGCAGCCTGGACGCGGATTCGCGAGCACTATTCCATGGAGCGGATGTGTGAAGCGACCTTCGCGCTCTATCGCGAGTTGAGTGAAAAGACCCGATGAAGCCTGCGACGTCGATCCTGGTCATAAAGCTCTCGGCCCTGGGCGATTTCGTGATGGCGTTTCCGGCCTTCGCCCGTATTCGCGCCGCCCATCCCGACGCCCACATCACCCTGCTCACCACCCCACCGTTCGAGACCTTGGCCAGGCTCAGCCCCTACTTTGACCACGTGGACACCGATGGGCGGCCGCAGAGCTTGCCGGCCTGGCTGGCGCTGGCGACGCGCCTTCGCCGCGCGAGATTCAGCCGCGTCTATGACCTGCAGACCAACGACCGCACCAGCCTCATCTTCCAGACCCTGAGACCGGGTCCGCCTGCTTGGTCTGGCGTGGCGGCGGGCTGCGCCCTGCCGCACCGCAACCACGGCCGCGCCGGCATGCATCCGCTGGAGCGCCATGCTCAGCAGCTCGAGCACGCCGGCGTCTGGCCCGATGCGCCCACCGCGCCGCTGTCGGCTGCGCCGCCCGATATCTCCTGGATCCTGAAGAAGTCGCCGGCCCCGCGCCGGCCCACGGGCGCCAAGCCGCCGCGTCCGACGGCTCTGCTGGTGCCCGGCAGTTCGGCGCACCGGCCCGAGAAGCGCTGGCCCGTGAAGCACTATGGCGCGCTGGCCGCGAAGCTGGAGGCCGAGGGCTTCGATGTGCTGGTGCTCGGCGGCCTGCAGGAGGGCGAGCTCGCCCGCGGAATCCAGCGTTTCGCGCCTCGCGCCCGCGATCTCACCGGCCGCACCGACTTCGCCCAGATCGCGGCCGCCGGCGCCCGCGCCGCCGTGGCGATCGGCAATGACACCGGCCCGATGCACCTCATTGCCGCGGCCGGAGCGCCCTCGATCGTGCTCTTCTCGTCGGCCTCTTCGCCCGAGCAATCGGCGCCGCGCGGCCATGTAATGGTCTTTCAGGCCCCCAACCTCGAAGACCTGCCGGTCGAGACGGTTCTGGCCTCGGCGCTGTCGCTCGCGAGATCTGAAGCCGCCGCGCCTTGATTGGAGGCGGCGCCTCCGTCATATAGTAAAGGGCCGCCGCCTGTGTTCACGGGCAACGGCCGTTCGTCCACAGTTCGAAGGAAATCCGCCTATTCGTCGCCCAATGCCCGCGCCGCCGTCCAAGGATGGTCCTCGCATCAATGATGAAATCCGAGTCCCTCGCGTCCTTCTGATCGACGAGAACGGAGAAAAACAGGGGATCATGCCGACATCGGCGGCCCTCGAGGCCGCTCAGGAGGTTGGGCTCGATCTGGTGGAAGTGTCGCCCACGGCCGACCCGCCAGTGTGCAAGATCCTCGATTTCGGCAAGTTCAAGTTCCAGGAACAAAAGAAAAAGAACGAGGCCCGCAAGCGCCAGAAGCTTGTCGAGGTCAAGGAGATCAAGCTCCGGCCGAATATCGACATCCACGACTACGAGGTGAAGGCCAAGGCCATGCACCGCTTCTTCGAAGAAGGCGACAAGGTGAAGGTCACCCTGCGCTTCCGCGGCGGCGAGATGCGTCACCCCGAGCTCGGCCTGAAGCTGCTGCAGCAGGTGAAAGTCGACTTCGAGCCGGTGGCCAAGGTCGAATACGAGCCCCGCATGGAGGGCCGCCAGATGATCATGATCCTGGCGCCCAGGTAGCGCCGCGCCCGATTTTCAAACTGAGCCGCGGAGAAGAGCCTTGGCTCGTCGAGCCGCGACTAGCCGGCTGCACCCAAATATAGACCTTTCATTATAGTCAAGCTGAGGTAAGGTTCGCATCCAATCGGCGGTCTCTATTGCGCCGCGTTCGCCGGGTTGGGTGAGTAGGGCGGCGACCGGTGTCTCTGAAGCAGAATTTGGTTTGCATTGCGGCGTGAGTCCGCTCGCGGGCCTCGCCTGGTCGCTCAGGGGAGCATGAGTCATGGCCATCGATACTTTCACCGGCGGAGCCACATCGGCCAATGACTGGGCCACGCTCGGCAACTGGTCCGCTAACGCGCTTCCGGGGTCGACCGACACGGCGGACATGACCAATCCGTCGGGCTCGAGCACCAGCCTTGGCGAAATTTTCAGCGGCAACTACACGATCGGCGACCTTCAGCTCCAGAGCGGATTTTCCCTGAGCATTCAGGGCAGCCTGACCGTCCAGAACGCGGACACGGTCACCTCGACGGGCTCGGTCGTCGTTTCATCCACCGGCTCCCTCACCGACAACAACGCCGGCAACACCGACCTGGTCTACGTGCAAGGCGGGACCTTCACCGACACCAACGCCAACTCCGCCGACACGGTCAACATGTCTGATGGCGGAACATTCGTTTTCAGCACAAACGTTGGCAGTTTCGGAAATGCCACGTTTGGCGGCGGCGTTCAGACCATGCTCCCTGGCGCGACGGTTGATGTCATCAATTCTAGCGGCGCATCGACCTCCGGATTCAGCATCGCCGGCAATCAGCTCCAGCTCGATTTCGGCGGCGGGCTGGAGTCGATCAACCTCAACTTCGCCTCTACCAACATGACTGATCTGTCGGTCACCACTTCGCCCACCAACCCCAGCGAATTCGTCATCACCGTATGCTTCACCTCGGGAACGCGGATATCGACGACGCGCGGCGGGGTGGCGGTGGAGGACCTCGCGGTCGGCGATCTGGCGGTGACCGCCTCTGGCGAGGCGCGGCCGATCTGCTGGATCGGCCGCAAGCGGGTGGAGCGTCCGAGGCGAGACGGTTGGCCCGTCCGGGTCATGGCCGGGGCGTTCGGCGAAAACCGTCCGGCCCGCGATCTCTTCCTCTCGTCGGGCCATGCGGTATGCGTGGACGTGCTGGGTGAGGTGTTCGTCCCCATCGAGCAGCTGATCAACGGTGCGACCATCGCCCGGGTCGAAGTTCCCGAGGTGACTTATTGGCACGTGGAGCTGGAAAGCCACGACGTGCTGCTGGCCGAAGGTCTGCCGGCCGAGAGCTATATGGACTGCGGCAACCGCACCTGGTTCGGCCGCGACCACGGCCGCCTGCAGGCGGTCGATCCCGGGCGCGACCCGACGGCCAACTACGCCCGGCCGTTCGTGGACCGGGGGCCCGTCGTCGAGGCGATCCGCCAGCGTCTGACGGCGCGGGCCGAGGCGCTCGGCTGGACGCGCACGGCCGACATGGGTCTGCACCTTGTAGTCGATGGTCAGCGCCTCGAGCCGGAGATCGACGGCGAGCTCGCTCGTTTCATCTTCCCGGCCGCAGCCAAGACCGCGGCCCTAGTCTCCCAGACTTTCGTTCCGGAGCGGGACCGTCGATCCTTGGGCGTGCGGATCAGAGGCCTGGGAATCGCCGACGGCCTGCGCGTGAACCGTCAGGTTTCGTTGGACGAAATAGCCGGCTTCCATCCCGAAGAAGCCGCCGCTGGCTGCGCCTGGCGCTGGACCGCGTGCGAACTCGACCTGCAGGCGGGACTCTGGGCGGATTGCAACGGCGTGGCGATTCTCACCCTGGCCGTCGGCTCCAGCGCCGGCTGGGCCTGGATCGCGCCGGAAGCGGCCAAGGGTTGCGCAGCCGCCTGAGCTCGCGCCGCCGGCACACAGGAAGGGCGGATCGGCAAAGCCGCTGGCTCGCGCCCTGGACTGCTCCTCGCTAGTCTCGCAGGATGAGCCAACCAGGCGACGGTCCCATCGTCAGGACATCTTCCGGTCTCGTCCGCGGTGAGACGATCGACGGCGTTTGCCGTTTTCTCAGCATTCCGTATGCTGCCAATCCAGTCGGCGAGCTTCGGTTCTGTGCGCCCGAGCGGCATCCTGCCTGGGAGGGGGTGCGCGACGCCCTGGCGCCCGGTCCCAGCGCGCCGCAGCCCCTGCCGGCGGCGCGAAACCTGGGCGGCCTCGACCTCTCGCCGCTCTTCGCGGTGGAATGGTCGCCTGACCGCCCGTTCCTCACCGCCAACGTCTGGACGCCCGACCCGAACACCGCCGGCCTGCCGGTGATGGTGTTCATTCACGGCGGCGCCTTCCTCGTCGGCGGCAAGGATGCCCCCCTCTACGACGGCGCGGCCTTTGCCCGCGCCGGTGTGGTGCTGGTCTCGATCAACTACCGGATGGGCCTGGAGGGCTTTGTCCACATCCCTGGCGCCGACAGCAATCTCGGCCTGCGCGATCCGCTGGCCGCGCTGGCCTGGGTGCGCGACAACGCCCGGGCCTTCGGCGGCGATCCCGCCAACGTGACGGTGTTCGGCGAGTCGGCGGGGGCGATGATCATTTCCGATCTGATCGCCTCGCCCCTGGCGGAGGGCCTTTTCCAGCGCGCCATCGTCCAGAGCGGCCACGGGGGCATGGTCCGCCGGCCCGAGGTCGCCCTGAAGCTCACGCGATTGCTGGCGAAGCGGTTGAATGTCTCGCCCGACGCCGCCGGCTTCGCTTCCCGCGATATCGCCGAGGGCCTCGAGGCGGTGGAGTGGTCAGCGCAGCCGACCACCCGGCTCAATCTGCGCGACGGGAGCGGCCGCGATCCCACCTTCGGCCTTTCCAAATACCTGCCGGTGTTCGGCGACGAGGTTTTGCCGGAGCCGCCGCTGGAGGCGCTGAAGCACGGCGCCGGGGTCAAGGTCGATCTCCTCATCGGCGCCAACCGCGAGGAGATGAATTTCTACTTCGTGCCCACGGGCGTGGTGAAGAAGATGAGGTCGTGGCTGGCGCGCTTCATGCTCGGACGCGTCCAGCCGCAGCCCGGCCGGATCCTGCGCGACTACGGGCTCGGCAAAAAGGGCCGCAGCCCCGGCGCCGCCCTGGCCGAGGCGATGACCGACCTCGTCTTCCGCTTGCCGGCCCGGCGCTACGCCGCCGAACACCGGGGCCGCACCCACGTCTACGACTTCGGCTGGCGCTCACCCGCCTGCGGCGGCGAGCTGGGCGCCTGCCACGGCCTCGAGCTGGCGTTCGTGTTCAACACCCTGGCCGCGGCCACCGGACCGGACGGTCTCGTCGGCCCCAACCCGCCTCAGGAACTGGCCGATCGCATCCAGAAACTCTGGGTGGATTTCGCGCGTGACGGGACGGCGTACTGGCCCGAGTATAGCCGCGACGATCGGCAGGTCCTGGCGCTGGAGACCGGCGAGTGGGCGGCCGAGCCGATCGCGCCGGCCGCCGCCTATCTCCTCTGAGGGCCAGACGATGTACCTCGACCGCTTCCGCCTGACCGGCCGCACCGCGTTCGTCACCGGCGGCGCCCGCGGCATCGGCTTGGCCTGCGCCGAGGCCCTGCTGGAGGCCGGCGCGCGCGTGGCCATCGCCGACCGCGAGCTGGCGCCCCTGGACGCCGCCAGGCGCGAGCTGGCCGCTAAGGGTTACGAGGTCGACACGGCCGTGCTCGACGTCACTCACTCGGACGAGACCGACCGGGTCATCGACGGCTGGGTCGCCCGCGCCGGGCGCATCGACATCCTGGTCAACAACGCCGGCATCGCCCGCAGCGAGATTGCCGCCGAAGATATGGAGGACGAGCGCTGGCTCGATGTCCTCAACGTCAACCTGAACGGCACGTTCTGGTGCGCCCGCGCCGCCGGCCGACACATGCTGGCTCAGGGCTCGGGCTCGATCGTCAACGTCGGCTCGATGAGCGGCTTCATCGTCAACCGCCCGCAGGGCCAGAGCCACTACAACGCCTCAAAGGCGGCGGTGCATCACCTCACCCACTCGCTCGCCGCCGAGTGGGCCGGGCGCGGGGTGCGCGTCAACGCCGTGGCCCCGACCTATATCCGCACGCCGCTCAACGCCTTCGCCGACCCGGAAAGCCCGATGGTTCGGCGGTGGATCGACAGCACCCCCATGGGCCGGATGGGCGAGCCGGAAGAGGTCGCCTCGGTCGTCCTGTTCCTCGCCTCCGACGCCGCCAGCCTGGTCACCGGCGCTGTGGTCCTCGCCGACGGCGGCTACACCTGCTGGTGAAAGGGAAAGCGCTCTTCGGGCGGCTCGCTCGGCATAGCCAATTCTCCGTCTGGCAAACCCGAGGGCCTTGGGCGCTTGGCGCTCCACCTATCATATAGGTCCGACTTCACAGCCGGCGCCGCGAAGCGGGCCAGACCGGCGTAGCGGGGAAACGTCCATGCGCTCCTTGATCCACACTCGGCGAATCTCCTTCACGAGCTGCCTGCTGGCCGGCGCCGCCGTCGCCGGCGCCGCCTCCGCGCAGTCTGCGCAGAACAACACGCAGGTGACGGAGGTGATCGTCACCGCCACCAAGCGCTCCGAGAACATCCAGAACGTTCCGGCGGCGATCACCGCTCTGAACGCCCAGAACCTTGCCAAGGCCGGCATGGTCAAGCTGGAGGACTACGTCGCCCAAGTGCCGGGCCTTTCACTCACCACGGTGAGCCCGGGGTCGATGCAGATCGCCATTCGCGGCATCACCAGCGGCGAGAACGAAGCCTCTCCCACCACCTCGATCTATATCGACGACGCGCCGTTCGGCTCGGTGAACGCCTACGCCGCCGGCAGCGACCTGACCCCAGACCTCGATCCGGCCGAACTGTCCCAGATCGAAGTGCTCAAGGGTCCGCAGGGCACCCTCTACGGCGCCTCGGCGGTGGGCGGCGTCGTCAAGTTCGACACCAAGCCGGTGAACCTCGAGCGGTACAGCGGTGAACTCACCGCCGGCGGCGAGGTCACCGACGTGGGGACGGCCGGTTACACGTTCCGGGGAATGGTCAATGCGCCGATCATTAAGGACGTGCTCGGCATCAGTTTCAGCGCCTTCACGCGCGAAGACCCCGGCTACGTCAAAAACCTGATCACCGACAAGTACCAGAACGACTCCAAGGTGCAGGGCGGTCGTGTCGACATTCTATGGAAGCCCACGTCCCACATCTCAGTCGACGCCTGGGCGCTGATTCACAATATCGACAATTCCGGCACGACGGCCGTGGACTCTGACGTCAAGACCTTTCAACCGCTGTACGCCCCCTTGACCTTGAAGGCCTATACGCCGCAGACCTACAAGGTCCAATTCGAAGTCTACAACGCTACGGTGAAAGGTCAGTGGGGGAATCTAACCCTCCTGTCTTCGACCACCTACCAAGAGATCCGCGGCATTGCTTACTCCGACGACACCCAAACCTCGGCTGGGATTGAGGACCTGGCGCTGTTCGGCGCCTTCGGCGTGATCGCCGACCCGGCGAACACCGCCTTTCAAGCCTCGCTGGCGAGCAAGGTCCGGCGATTTTCGCAGGAGTTCCGCGTCTCCGACAGCTTCTTCGACGGCCGCCTCGACGCCCAGGCTGGGGTGTTTTTCACTCACGAAAACGACCTCCTGACGATTCCGGACTACTATCTGTTCGACAAGACGACAGGCGCGTCGCTCGACCAACTGTTCCCGTGGAGCACCATGCCGCTCCTCAACGCCGAAATCGCCTCGCGCTACACCGAGTACTCCGGCTACGCCAACCTCGATTTCCACATCACCAGCAAGTTCGACATCCTTGGCGGCATTCGCGAGAGCGACAACAGTCAGAACTTCGTTGAATATTACACCGGCACTTACATCGCGCTGGTGAATATCCTCGTAGGGCAACCGGGCAACACTCTGGCGTATGGGAGTTCGTCGACGGGCCGCGACTTCAATTATCTGGCCTCGCCACGGTACAAGATCGACGACAACAACATGGTCTATCTTCGGTTCGCCGACGGCTATCGCCCGGGCGGCGCCAACGCCTTCCCGACCGACCTGGGCCTGCCGGCGACGTTCGCGCCGGACACGGTGACCAGCTACGAAGCCGGCTATAAGAGCCAGTGGTTCAGTCGGACACTGACTGTGGATCTGGCTCTGTTCTGGAACCAGTGGAACGACATCCAGATTCAGACCACGGCCGGCGCCGGCTTCCAGGGGTTCATCAACGGCGGATCGGCGCGGACCCGGGGGGTCGAACTTTCCACCACCTGGCAACCGCTCCATGGTCTGACCTTCGGGCTCAACGGCGCCTTTACCGAAGCCAATCTCACATCCAACGCTCCCGCCGCCGGCGGGCTGGACGGCGATGAACTGCCGTTCGTCCCCAAATGGACGGGCGCGATCACCGCCGACTACAATTGGCCGGTGATGGACGGTTGGACGGCCGACGTCGGCGGCTCGGTGAACTACATCGGCGATCGCCAGTCGGGATTCACCGACGCCTACGGGGGGACCCTTTCAAGCTTCACAACCATCAATGTGAACGCCAGCGTCACCCACGGCCACGTCACCGCCCAGGCCTTCATCCGCAACCTCGGCAATTCGCATGGCATCGTCTACGTGCCGGTTCTCGCGTCGGGGTCGGTGATAACCGACTACAACACCGACTCGGTCATTCCTCCGCGCACCTTCGGCGGCCAGGTTACAGTCGCCTTCTAGAGCGGGGACCGCGGCGTGGCCAACCTGACCGGCGAGGTCGTCGAACGACTCCGAAGCGTGGTCGGCGACCGCCTGGACGTCAGCCAGGCCGGGCGCGAGGCCCATGGCCGCAGCGAGTCCCATTTCGCCCTGACGCCGCCCGACGCAGTCGCCTTCCCCCGCTCGACGGCGGAGGTGGTGGCGCTGGTCCAGGCCTGCATCGCGGCGGAAGTCCCGATCATCCCATTCGGGGCCGGCACCTCAATCGAGGGCAACACCATCCCGGTGCGCGGCGGCCTGACCATCGATCTCTCCCAGATGGACCGCATCGTCGCGGTCAATCCCGGCGATCTCGACTGCACCGTGGAGGCGGGGATCCGCCGCGAGCAGCTCAACGCCCACCTGCGCGACCAGGGCCTGTTCTTCCCCATCGATCCGGGCGCCAACGCCACCCTGGGCGGCATGGCCTCGACCCGCGCTTCGGGCACCAACGCGGTGCGCTACGGCACCATGCGCGAGGCGGTGCTGGCCCTGCGGGTGGTGACGCCGGATGGGCGTGACATTCGCACCGCCCGCCGCGCCCGCAAAAGCGCCGCCGGCTACGATCTCACCCGCCTGATGATCGGCGCGGAGGGCACGCTGGGGATCATCACCGAGGTCACCCTGCGCCTGCACGGCGTCCCCGAAGCGATCTCGTCGGCCGTCTGCGGCTTCGCCACTCTGGCCGGGGCCGTCGAGACCGTCGTCCAGGCCATTCAGATGGGCGTGCCCCTGGCCCGGGTCGAAATTCTCGACGACGTCCAGATGCGGGCGGTGAACCGCTGGTCCAAGCTCGACTATCCGGAACTCACCACCCTGTTCTTCGAGTTCCACGGCTCGCAGGCGTCGGTGGCCGAGCAGGTGGCGACCGTCTCGGCCCTGGCCGCCGACAATGGCGGCGGCGCCTTCGCCTGGTCCAATCTGCCGGAGGAGCGCTCCCGTCTGTGGAAGGCGCGGCACGAAGCCTACTACGCCGCCCTTGGCCTTCGACCCGGCTGCGTCGGCTGGCCCACCGATGTCTGCGTCCCGATCGGCCGCCTCGCCGAGTGCATCGGCCAGACCAAAGAGGATCTGGCCGGCGCGTCGATCCCGGCCCCTATCCTCGGCCACGTGGGCGACGGCAATTTCCACGTCGTCTTCGTCATCGATCCCGAACGGCCCGAGGAGCTGGCCGAGGCCGAGGCTCTCAACCGCCGGCTCATCGAGCGGACGCTGGCCATGGATGGCACCTGCACCGGCGAGCACGGGATCGGCCTCGGCAAGCAGGACTGGCTGGAAGCCGAACTTGGCGACGCCGTCGACGTGATGCGCGCCATCAAGCGCGCGCTCGATCCGAAAGACCTGTTCAATCCGGGCAAGATCTTCACATTGTGAGGGAACGGAGAGCCTGATGAACGCCCGAAGCAGCCGCCACCTCGTCGATCCCGAGCTTGCGCTCTTGCTCGAGCTGTTCCCGACCGCCGAACTCACCGACGCCACCCTGGCCGAGGCGCGGGCGCGGCGCTTCGAGCTGCCTGTCGATCCCGAGGTCGAGGCGGCCGTCACCGTCGAGCGGCGCGCGATCGCCGGTCCCGCCGGCGAGATCGACATCTTTTGCCTGCGCCCAAAGGCGGCGACGGGAACCCTCGGCTGCATCCTGCATGTCCACGGCGGCGGCTATGTCATGGGCAGCGCCGAGACCATGGCGCCCCTGCGCAAGCCGCTGGTCCAGGCGCTCGGCTGCGCCCTCGTCAGCGTCGAATATCGCCTGGCCCCGGAGACGCGCGCGCCGGGCGCGGTCGAGGACTGCTACGCAGCCCTCGCCTGGCTCAACGCCAATCCCGGCTCCGTGGGCGTCGATCCGGCGCGGTTGGGGGTCATGGGCGAAAGCGCCGGCGGCGGCCTAGCGGCGGCCCTGGCCCTCTATGCCCGCGACCGCGGCGAGCACCGCCTGGCCTTCCAGCACCTCATCTATCCGATGCTCGACGACCGCACCTCTGTCCGCCCCGACCCTGACCCCTACGCCGGTGAGTTCATCTGGCCGCACGCCAGCAATCTCTTCGGCTGGCGCTCGCTGTTGGGCGCCGCCCCGGGGTCCGACGGCGTCTCGTCCTATGCCGCGCCAGCCCGGGCCGAGGGCCTCGCCGGCCTGCCGCCGACCTTCATCTCCACCGGCGCGCTCGACCTCTTCGTCCATGAGAACATCGACTATGCCAGCCGCCTGATCCGCGCCGGCGTGCCCACCGAGTTGCACGTCTATCCCGGCGCGTTCCACGCCTTCGACTTCGTGCCCACCGCCGACGTCGCCTTCCGCGCCCGCCGCGACAGCCGCGACGCCATGGCCCGCGCCCTGGCATAGCCTATCTGACAGGTCTTGCCGCGACCTGTCAGATAGGTTCTACTGCAGGCAATAACGTCGCGAGGCGAGGGAACATGGCTGGGCGGAATCTCGGGGGGCAACGCGACTTCGTCCTCTTCTCGGCCGAAATGACCGCCTACTTCGGTCCCGACACCGGCGACGCGCCGATCCCGCCGCAGCCGATGACGCTCATCGTCGAACCTGGGCCCAACCGTTGGACGCTCAAGGTCGAACCCAAGGCCGTAACCTGCGCGCCCGCCGACCGCCTCATCCTATTGCTGCAGCGCGACGCCATCGAGCGCATCGGCGGCGAGCTGCTGTTTTCCGGGGGTGGCTTCCACCTGAGCGGCGAACTGCGCGCTATCGCGCTCGCCCTGCTTGAGCCGACCGCGGCGGTCGAAGCCCGGCCCATGTACCGGCTCGCTAAGTGCATCGAGTTCGTCTGCGAGACGATCCGCCAGTTGCACAGCGGCGAGTTGGTGCCGCTGGCCCCCGAGGGCCAGCTCTCGCCCGCCGACACCCGCCGCGTCGTGGCCGCCCGCCAGATCATCGAGGAGCGCGCCGCCGAGAAACTCACCCTCGACTACATCGCCCGTAGCTGCGGCCTCAACCGGTCCAAGCTGACTCGCGGCTTCAAGGCCCTGTTCGATTGCACCGTGGCCGAGGCCATCGCCGAACGCCGACTCGAGACCGCCCGGCGCATGCTGCTGTCCACCGACCTGCCGGTTTCGTCGATCGGCTACGTGAGCGGCTACCAGAACAACGCCAGTTTCACGCGGGCCTTCGGTCGCCGTTTCGGCCGCACGCCCAGCGACCTCCGCCTCGGAGATCTAGCGGCGTGAACCCCGCCTCCGGCCGCGCCGGCGGCTCCCTCGTCCGCCAGGCCATGCAGGCCGTCACCGGCCATATCCAGGCGCAGGCCCTGCACGTCGGCGACTCCCTGCCTGGCGAAGGCCACTTCGCCGCCGAGCTCGGCGTCAGCCGGGCGGTGATGCGCGAAGCCTTCGGCGCTCTGGCCGCGCTCAATCTCATCGACGTGGCCAATGGCCGCCGGCCGCGCGTCGCCGCCCTGGACGCCTCGCCGCTGGCCGCCTCGCTCGCGCATGCGGTGAGCACCGATCAGGTTAGCGTCCGCCAGGTCTGGGACGTCCGTCGGACCCTGGAGGTGCGCACCGCCGAGCTGGCGGCCGAGAACCGCACCGACGAAGAAGCTGCGCGTCTGGTCGCCGCGGCCGACGCCATGGCCGAGTCGGCCGGCGATCTCGCCCGCGTAGCGACGCATGACGTCGCCTTCCACCTCGGCATCGCCCAGGCCACCCGCAACGAGCTTTTCCGCCAGATCGTCGCCTCCTTCGGCCCGCTGATGGAGGTGGCCATCCCCGCCGCTTGGCGCACGCGCGAGACCCCGGCCCAGCGGACCGACGTATTCGAGCGTCACCGTGAGGTCGCCCGCGCCATCGCCGCACGCGATCCGACGGCCGCGCGCCGAGCGATGGAGTCCCACTTCGACCAGTCCGTCGGCCACCTGCTGGCGAATTTGGAGGGGTGAGTGGTCACCTCGACCTCCCTCCCCTTGATGGGGGTGGACCGACCGCAGGTCGGGACGGGTGGGGTGGCGACTCCACCCCACCCGTCTTGCTTCGCTATCGCTTCGCAAGACACACCCCCTCGATTGGGGAGGAGGAAGGCGCCTCCCCAATCTCGGCGCCGCGTCAGTCCACCGCCGCGATGTGGGGCAGGTCGCGCCAACGGCCATCGACGTCCATGCCGTAGCCGACCAAAAACCTTCCCGGCGCGTCCCAGGCGAAGTCATCGGGCTGTGTGGCGCTTGGCCCGGTCGCCGGCTTGCGTGCGAAGACGACGGTGATCACCTCGCTCGCTCCCGCGGCGTAGGCGATGCGGGTCGCCTCGCGCAGGGAGACGCCGGTGTCGGCGACCTCGTCGAGGATCAGCACCTGCCGGCCGGCGAGGTCGCGCTGCGGCCCGGCCAGCACGTCGCAGGCGCCGGCGCTCTCCCGACCCGCGCCGTAGGACGACAGCCACAGTCCGTCGAACATCAGATGCCGGCCGCGGGCGGAAAGCGCGCGGGTCAGGTCGGCGGTGAACCACAGGCCGCCGATCAGCAGGCAGAGGCCGACCGCGCCGTCCTGCAGACGAGGCGCCAGGCGGTCCGCCAGAGCCTCCACTCGCGTGGCGATCTCCTCGGCCGGGAGCAGAATCTCCAACCTCTCCCCCTCGATCATCCCGCCTCCGAACCCGATTGCCTCGCCCGCGCCCCGCACTATCATGGCGGTGAGAATCGCGCCCCTTCGCGCCGCCGAGGTCGACCATTTCCGCCCTCCTGTCCACAAATGCGGCTCTCCAGGCGCCGGTCGGCGCCCAGGCCACGCCGATCGTCCGTTTCGACCAGGTGCGCGGGCCTGGTG
>Ga0302314_10004774_pt1 | contig 24876 bp, 23 predicted proteins | sample III_Palsa_N2_3_FD_200533 | JGI IMG/M metagenome (GOLD analysis project Ga0302314, IMG submission 200533) | Peat permafrost microbial communities from Stordalen Mire near Abisko, Sweden - III_Palsa_N2_3 | ecosystem: Environmental > Terrestrial > Soil > Palsa > Peat permafrost | place: Sweden... | reverse complement strand
TCTGGCCGCATTGCGCGAGCGTCCCGAGTTTGCAGAGATCGTCGGCGGCTGAGCGCCGGCTGCCGCGGCGGGCCGCGAAGCCCTATCTGCCGGTGGAGCGGTGCGTCGCCGAGCGCGTGAAGCCGGCCCGTCCCTGGCCGGCGGAACCTGCGCCGCGGGTCTTGCCGCGGGTCGGCGCCGGAGTCCTGCGCATAAGCAAGCGCAATGCCTGATCGTGCGGGCCGGCCTCGGCTCGCTCCGACAGTGCGTCCGGGTGTACGGAGCGGAACACCGGTCCACGCTGGCCATCCATGACCGCGACCACCACTTTTGAGTTACTCGGTGTGTCGAAAACGATGCCGTCGACCGACGGGCCCGTGCCCGTGACAGTGACGAGGTCGTTTGCCTGGATGGAGTCCATTCCTTGAGCGTACCGCGCGCGACGCGAACCACACTTGCGGACGCGCGGTCCTCGGCGCCCAGATCTGGAAACCCCTTGGGAGTAAGGTGCAAGTATCGAAACCGAGATCCGCTACCCGCGAAAGACCGCGGCCCAGCTGGCCAGAGCGGTTGACGACGGGCGCGGTGTGGGTGACGCGTTACGCCATCTCGACAGCCACGGGTCGGAACGTGAGGCGCTTGGCGTGGCAGAGGCGCTCGCTCGGTTCCTGGTCGCTCGCTGCGACTCACACCATGCGGGTTGGCGTGCAGTCCGCCAGGTTGTTGTCGACTCAGCTGCTGATGCGCCATGGGAGAAATGCGCCCGCCGAGCGGTTCCGTTCGTAACGATCGACCTGTTGAGCGCTTCGCAACAGGGTGGACGCATGCCGCTCGCCCGTGCTCAGCATTTCGCTGCACAACGCCGCGCCGAGCAGATCGCGGTCCACGTCGATCAGGATGCGGTCATCGCTGATCTCGGGCTCAAATGCAGCTCGGTGAGTCCCGAGCGCTGGCAATCCACGCTCAGCACCGCGGTTACCGCCCGGTCGCGCGAGCAGGTCGCGCGAGCGGTCGATCGCTCACTCAGCTCTTAGCTGCAAGACGAGCGTGCTGCCGTGAAGCGCATCGGCCTGCTTGGCGGCATGAGCTGGCAATCGTCATCGGAGTACTACCGGCTGATCAACGAGGCTACGGCCGAGCGGCTTGGAGGCATGCACTCTGCGGACTGCGTCATGCGGTCGATTGACTTCGCCGAGATCGAAGAGCTGCAGCGGGGAGGCGCCTGGCGGCAGGCAGGGCACCTGCTGGCCGGTGAAGCCCGGCTCTTGGAGGCGGCGGGCAGTGAACTGCTTGTGCTCTGCACAAACACGATGCACAACGTCGCCGACGTGATCGAGGCAGCGATCGCAATCCCGCTCGTGCACATTGCCGATGCGACCGCTGAGGCCGTACGTGCCGCCGGCCTAAAGTCGGTGGGGCTGATCGCTACCGCGTACACGATGGAGCAGGAGTTCTATGTCGGGCGCCTGCGCGAGTTGCACGGGTTGGAGGTGATCGTGCCGGATCACGAGGATCGCCAGCTTGTCCACGAGGTGATCTTCAATGAGCTCTGTCTCGGCGTGATCAAGCCGAGATCTCGACAGGCATATCGCGCCGTTATCGATCGGCTAGTGAAGCGCGGAGCGGCGGCGATCATCCTCGGCTGCACTGAAATCGGCCTGCTCATAAGCGCCGATGACGTTGATGTTCCCGTCTTCGACACCGCCGCGATTCACGCCCAGCGAGCGGTTGAACTCGCGCTTGCGAGACCGGGCTAAGAGCTACTAAGGCTCCCAGCTCGCAACTAAGGGATCTGGTAGCCAACTTAGCTGCGAATGCCCGATGGCAAGCGGCTCGTCTTAGGCCAGTCTGCATACAGATGAATGCAGACGACCCGAGGAGCCAGCAATGCACACCCAGCTCAACCAAGCCCTCAGCGCAGACCGAGCCACAGAACTCCGCCGCGCAGCTGAGCACTCGCGTGCCTCAGCCGAATATCGCCGGTCGCATCGCGGCCCCGGGGCCGCGATGGCGATCAGGCGATACTTCGACCATGCATGGGCGGCTCACAAGTAGCCACTTCGTCGGTCGGCAAAGCGAGCTGGCTGAGCTGGAGTTGGCCTTTCTCGAGGCACAGGAGGGGCAACCCAGCCTGATCCTGGTCGGTGGCGAATCAGGGGTCGGCAAGACCAGGCTGTTGGCGGAAGCGCAACTAGCGCTGAGCCAGGCGCTTGTGCTGCGCGGAGAGTGCCTGGACCAGGGAGACGGCGAGCTGCCATACGCCCCGCTGCTCGGCGCCCTGCGCCCGCTCGTCAGAGAGCGCGACCCGGCGCTCAGCGAGCTGAGCCTCAGCAGCCTCGTGCATCTCGGCGCCCTATTGCCAAGCATCGGTCAGACCCCGGAGCAGATCAGCACGGGTGTCGAGGCCGACGGTGCCGGCCAGTTGCGGCTGTTCGAGGCTCTGCTCGAGTTATTGCACCTGCTGAGCTCCCGGCAGCCGGTGGTGTTGATCCTCGAGGACATGCACTGGGCCGACCGCTCCACCCGAACCTTCGCCGCGTTCCTCACCCGCAGCCTGCGCAGCGAGCGGATCCTGCTGCTGCTGACCTATCGCAGCGACGAGCTGCACCGACGCCACCCGCTGCGGCCGCTGCTGGCCGAGCTCGACCGGATCGGACGCACACGTCGGATCGATCTCGATCCCTTCGACCGCACCGAGATAGCGGAGGCATTGCGAGACATCCTTGGGCGCCCCGCCGACGACGAGCTGATCGACCGGTTGCTGGCGCGCAGCGAGGGCAACCCGCTGTACATCGAAGAGCTGCTTGCGGCGGCGCTCGACGGTCGCGGCGCCGCGCCTGCGAACCTGCGCGAGGCGTTCATGCTGAGGATCGAGCGGCTCAGCTCGGACGCCCGTATAGCGGCCCAGGCAGTTTCGGTAGGGCGCCGACTCGACGACGACACCCTTGCCAGCGCGACCGGAATCCCCCGCGATCAGTTGCGTGAGGCACTGCGTGAGACGGTCGCCGAACACGTGCTGGTCGCGGGCGACGACGGGCGCTTCCGCTTCCGCCACGCGCTGCTGCGGGAGGTGCTTTACGACGACCTGCTGCCCGGCGAGCGCGGCGATCTGCACATCCGGCTCGCACACGTGCTCGAAGAGGCCGAGCCGAGCCTCTGCGAGGAGGACGAAATTGAGCGGGTGGCGTCGATCGCGAGCCACTATGCCGCAGCCGGTGACCAGGCGGCCGCACTGCGAGCGACGGTCCGCGCCGCCCAGGAAGCACGCCGCGTCCACGCCTATGGTGAGGTCGCAGACCTGGCCGAGCGGGCGATGGAGCTGTGGCCGCGAGTCGCCGACCCCGAGCTGATTGCCGGCGCGGACCACGTCGAGCTGCTGGAGCTGGCGGCGAGCGGCCATGGTATGGCCGGCGACCGGGCTCGCAGCGCGATGCTGCGGGAGCACGCACTCGCCGAACTCGATCCCGAAGCCGAGCCACTGCGCTACGGGCGCCTGCTCGCGAAGCTGGCGCGGACCTATTGGTCGCTGAACCGCGGTCGGGAGGGCCTCGATGCGGCCAAGCGCGCGCTGGCGATGCTGTCGGATGACGATCAGGGCGTTGACCGGGCCTCACTGCTCGCGTGGCTCGCGCGCACCCGTGTGCTGCGCGGCCACTACCGGGAAGCGATCAGCGAAGGCGAACTCGCGCTCGCGGTAGCGACCAGCGGCGGCTACGAGGAGACGGTCGCCGAGGTCCTCAACACGCTCGGTATGGCGCGGATCGCGCTGGGCGAGGCCGGAGCCGGCGAGGCGCAGCTCCGGCAGGCGATGCAGGTCTACCGGGACAAGCGCGATGGCGGCGGGCTTTCGAGCGTCTACAGCAACCTCGCCGACTTTCTGAGCCTCGCCGGGCGCACCGCGGACGCCTTGCAGGTGATCCGGGACGGATTGGCCGAAAGCCCGATCCAGCTCGGACGGACCTACGGCTGGATGGAGATCACGCGGGTCGCACTCGCCTTCGAAGCCGGTGACTGGGAGATGGCGCGCTCGGCGACGCGTCCGCCTACACCCTCGCTGGTCGGTGTGATGCTGATCTTCGCGCTGCTGGTCGACGCTGAACTTGCGCTAGGCGAGGGCAACGATCAGCTTGCAGCGGCGGCCTTGGAGGCCGCCGCACCGCTGGTCCGGGTCACCAGCGAAGCGCAGTGGCATGGCGCCTTCGGTGCGCTACTCGGCGAGATGGAGCGCCGCTACGGTGAGCTTGATGCGGCCCGTAAGACGGTTGCGCGCGCACTCGATGAGCTCGAGATCTGCACCGATGACGTGATGCGAATCGCCCGTGTCACAGCGGTCGGGCTCAGTGTCGAAGCCGATAACGCGCTGAGGGCACGGGATCGCAAGGACGACCAACAGGTCAAGGACGCGCTCGAGCGGGTCCGGATCCACCTTGAGCGGTCGCAGGCAGCGGCCCAGGACGGCGGCCCGGTCGAGCGTGCCTGGTTTGCGGTCGGCACGGCTGAGGCGGAGCGCGCGGCAGGCAAGAACGATGCGACCAGCTGGGCGGCGGCGGCGGACGCCTGGGATCAACTCGATCGTCCCTATCCGGCCGCAACTGCCCGCTGGCGCCAGGCTGAGGCGTTGCTCGAAGCCGGCGCTCGTGAGGCTGCCGCGACGAGCGCCGCGGGTGCCGCTGCAACCGCGCGCAGGCTTGGAGCCGGCTGGCTGCTGCAGGAGATCGAGGCGCTTGTCGCCCGCGGGCGTCTGAACGCTGCGGCGGCTACCCCGGGCGCGGAAGTTGATGCGGTTGCCGGTGGCAACGGGGGCGCTCGCGCGGACGTGCAGGAGCTTCCGTTTGGGTTGACGCCGCGCGAGCTCCAAGTGCTGGCGCTGCTCTCCGACGGCTCCACCAACCGTCAGATCGGTACGGCCCTGTTCATGGCGGAGAAAACCGCGAGCGTGCACGTCTCGCGGATCCTCGCGAAGCTTGACGTCCAGACCCGGACACAGGCGGCCGCGGTCGCGCACCGGATGCGGCTGGGCTGAGCCCCCTCCGACGGGAGGGGCTCAGCCCAACCAGCTAAGAGGAGCTGCTCACGACGCCAGGAACGGCGTATGCAATGAGAGGTCGGCCTCTGAGAACCGCTCCGACGCCGACGCGCCCTGGTGCCAGTGCGGGTAGATCAACGGCGGGCGGCTGGCCGCTTCGAGCCGGCTGGTCTCCTCATCTGAGAGCTTGAGCTCGGCCGCGGCGAGGTTGTCAACCAGCTGCTCGTCAGTCCGCGCTCCGACGACCACGCTTGTGATCCCGGGCCGGCCCAGCAGCCACGCGAGTGCCACGCGTGCCGGCGAGACGCCGTGAGCCTCGGCGATCTCGACCAGTACGTCGACCGTGTCGTAGAGCTTGTCCTCGTCATAGACCGGCGGCTCGTTCCACTCGCCGGCTAGCCGTGACCCCTCCGGAGGCGCCTGATTGCGGCGGTACTTACCGGAGAGCAAGCCGCCGGCGAGCGGACTCCAGATCAACAGGCCAAGGCCCTGGTCGATCGCCGAAGGAACTATCTCGTACTCAGCCGAGCGCTCCTGCAGAGAGAGATAGACCTGCTGGCTCGCGAACAGCGGAAGACCCTCCGCACGGGCGATCCCGAGCGCCTTCATCACCTGCCAGCCAGTGAAGTTGGAGCAGCCTACGTAGCGAACCTTGCCGCTCTGGAGCAGATGCTGCAGTGCGCCGAGCGTCTCCTCAAGTGGTGTCTGTCCGTCCCACTCATGCACCTGATAGAGGTCGATGTGATCGGTCTTGAGCCGGCGCAGGCTCGCCTCGCAGGCCTCGATCAGGTGGTGGCGGGAGAGGCCGGCATCGTTGGCGCCGGGTCCCATCGTGAAGCGCGCCTTGGTCGCCAACAAGGTCCGCTCGCGCCGGCCCGCCAAAGCATGTCCGAGGATCTCCTCGGCGGCGCCGTCTGAGTAGACATCGGCGGTGTCGATCAGGTTCACGCCGGCGTCGAGCGCGATGTCTATCTGGCGTCGCGCTCCGTCTACGTCGGTGGTGCCGACGTCCCGGAACTTGCCACTGCCGCCGACCGTCATCGTCCCCAGGGTCATGCTCGAGACGCGCAATCCCGAACGACCGAGCTGGCGATATTCCATTTTCTCTCCTTGTATCGCGTGGCTATGAGATCCGCTCTAGAGACTAAACAGTGCGAACCCTCGGCCTGCGCGCGGAGCTGGAGTCGTCAGCAGCCGGCCGCCGCGTTACGCAGCGACGCAGTCGCCGACCGGGGTCGTGATCCCGAACTTGACCTCACAGATCGTGTCTGAGTCGATGACGCTGGCGCCAAAGCCGCGGCGGAACACGCTCAGCATCGCCCGGTTCATGGGCAGAACCTCGGCGACGAAGCGCTCGATGCCGTCGCCGCGAGCATCGTCGGCCAGGTACCGGATGAGCGGTGTGGCAAGCCCCTGGCCCTGGATCGAGTCGCAGACGACCACAGCCACCTCGGCGGTCTCTGCACTGATCAGCACGTACTCGGCGTGGGCGACGATCTCACCCCGTGCCCCAACCGCAACGACTCCACGGCGGTGCGAACCGACCTCGGTGAGTTCGTGCGCCACCGCCACCAGGTTCGGGCCGCCGCAGCACAGGCGCAGATAGACCGAGCGGGCTGACAGGCCCTTGAGGAAGCGCAGCATCTCAGCGGTGTCCTGCGGCAGTACGCGGCGCAGGTGCACGGTGCTGCCGTCCCGCAGGACGACCGGACTTGCGCGCTCGATGGAGCTGAGCCGATATGCCATGCGAGCGTATCGGTCATCTTGTCCGCCAACTTGACAGTTGCGCGGCAGTTATCAAGAGCCGTGAGAGGCCGCTTGCGACGCCGGGGCGGGCTAGCTCTTGCCGCAGGCTTTCCGGTAGGCAGGGGTGTCGGGCTGGAGCGCCGCTCCGGAGTTGCGGCTGACCATCAGACAGCTCTCGTCGACTGCTTGAAAGGCGCTGGCCGGGATCTGCTTGAGCTGGTCGACCATCGTGTAGGTCCAGCGGCGATCGGCGGTGCCCTGGAAGTACCAGTTGCTGCCGTTGTCGGCGAGGATCAGCCCGTAGGTCTTCATCGCCCGGACCACCACCTGGCACGCCCGAGCGCACTGTGACGACGGCAACCGGAACCCGGCTTTCAACCGAAACCGCGCGCCCATCGGGGGAACGTCGCGGTTGCCGGTCGAGCCGGCCTGATGACGGGCCGGCCACAGGTAAGCGCTACTGGTCGTCTGCGCCGTGAAACGGATCGCGTGGTTGATCCGCCCCGCCTTGATCTCGTCGTAGTTGACCAGCCCCGGCAGGATCGGAAGGCCGGCCGCGTCGGCAGAGGTCCAGCCCGCGGAGCGCAGGTGGTTCGAGTTCAGGTCCCAGATCGCCCCGGATCCGGCGGTCGAGTGTCCGTTAGGGCGATAGACGGCGTCGTAGAGCTCGTAGAGCACGCACGTGGCTGGATCGACCATCAGCGCGTGCCGGTCGCCGCTCGCCTGGGAGCCACCCTCGATCGGGGTCGAGGCCGCGAACGGGTAGGGACCACGGTCGCTCTGATCGGCGTAGAGGAAGTGAACGTGAACGAACTTCGGGTGTCGTGAGGTCAGCTGCCAGGGGATCCCGTAGGGGCTCGAGCCGCCGCCGGGGCCGTAGTCGGGATGCAGGAACGTCGAACTCGAATCCATGCTCGCCAGCCATGCCGCCGAGCTGCTGTCCACCGGCAGCCCCGTGATCGGGGTGTTCCAGACGTTGTCCGACGGAAACGCCGGGCAGCTGGTTCCCGGCAGGACCTGGCCCGCCGCGGCCTTGCTTGGCAGCGCCTGGCCACCCGCCACCGTCTCGCCGGCCGCCCCCAAGACGCCGAGTGAAGCCGCCACGGCAATCACCAGAAAGGCGACACGGGCGAAGTGGGGATAACGCACCGACATCGAGCTCATCATCGCGCCATCAGGCTGCTGGTACCAACCTCAATCTGAGTCCAGCACCTCAATCCCCAGCGCCGCGGCCCAGACCCCGGCCATATCGACGATGTCGGGCCATTCCATCGCGGCCCCGCGCAGGCTCTCGATGCCCTGCAAGCCGTTCAGGTTGCAGCGACGGAACTCACAGTGCTGCATGCGGGCACCACGGAAGTCAGCGTGGGTCAGCTGGCAGCTGTGAAACCGCACCGACTCAAGCTGCGATTCAAGGAAATCAGTCTGGTCGAGTACGCAGCTTTCGAACGTCACGCGCGTCAGCCGCGAGAAGCCAAACGACGCCAGGTCGACACGGCAGTCGCGGATCGTCACGTCACGCAAACTCGCCTCGTAGAGCTGGATCCCGGTCATGCGGCAACCGTCGAACATCACGCGTGTAGCTTCGGCTCGCTGCGCCCGCGTGTTGGCGAGGTTGCAGCGCTTGAGCTCGGTGTCGGTGAGCCGCAGGTCGTCGAGGCGCGAACCGGCGAGCTCGACGTTCAGCAGGCGTGAGGCGTCGAAAATCACTCCGTTCGCCTGTTGGTCTGTGAGCACGGCGTCGACGATCTCGCTCTCGGTGTAGGAGCCGTCGTGGCTGAGTTCACCGAGCTCGACCGGCTCCAGCGCTGCGAGCAGATCGGGTGTGTGCGGCATTGCCGCATCGCGCCTGGCCATCTACTGAAGCCAAGCACGCAGGTCAGTCGTTGCCTCTGTACGGTGGCCAGCGTGATCGCCGTTGTTGGGGGTGTCGGTGCCGCATTGGCATGGGCCGTGTCGACACTCAGCTCCTCACGCTCCAGCCGCATGATCGCCCCGACCTCAGTGGTCGCCTGGGTGATGATCGTCGGGTTGCTGATCACGGCCCCGCTGGCGGCGGCGAGCGGCATCCCCAAGCACTTGGCCAGCAGCTCCGGCATCTGGCTGCTGGTCGGCGGCGGCGGCAACGTGATCGGCCTGATGCTCGCCTACCGGGCGCTGCGGATCGGCAAGGTCGCGCTGGTCTCGCCGATCACATCGACCGAGGGTGCGATCGCCGCGCTGATCGCGGTGGCAGCCGGTGAGAGCCTTTCGGTGGGCGTGGCGCTGACCCTGGTGGTGATTGTCTTCGGCGTCTGCCTGGCGGCGATCCCTTCGGACGCGCTGGAGCACACCGAGCGGCTCGCGCATCCCCGCGCCGTCGCGTACGCGGTGGCCGCGGCATGCACCTTCGGTTTCAGCCTCTACGGGACGGGGCGTGCGGGGGCGGTCTTCCCGTCATCGTGGGTCGTGCTCTCGGCACGGGTCATCGGAGTCGCCGTGATCGCCGCACCGCTGGCGCTGCGCGGACGGCTCGAGGCGACCCGCAAGGCGGCTCCGCTGCTGGTCGCATCCGGCATCGCCGAAGTAGCCGGGTTCTTCTCCTACACCGACGGTTCGCGTCACGGGATCGCGATCGCCTCGGTGCTCGCGTCGCAGTTCGCCGCGGTCGCGGCGCTCGGCGCGTTCCTGCTGTTCAAGGAACGCCTCAGTCGTATGCAGCTGAGCGGCGTGGTGGTTGTGATCATCGGCGTCGCCGTGCTCAGCGCGCTCACTGCCTGAATAAGCCCCCGAGCCGTTACCCGGTTGTTACCCACGCCGCGATAGAAACCCGCACATGGGTCAGCGGCTGCAGCTCTCGATCGCGGCCGCGGCCGTGGTCGCCGCGACAACGGCGGTCGCCGGCTGTGGCGGGTCGAGTCCGAACGATTCACACGCCGGCAGCGCCGTCAGCGCCAGCCGGGTCTCGGCCAAGTACGGCCCGACCAGTTCACCGGCAGCGCTCTCCCGCTGTATGCGCGCCAACGGCGTCTCCAACTTCCCGGACCCGAGCGCCAGGCCGGGCTACGGCGAGGGGCTGTCGATCGACATCACCCCCGGCGACACCGGCCTCACCGTCGCCGGCATCAGCTTCAGCGGTCCGGCCTTTGACAAGGCGCGGAAGCAGTGCGCCGCCTACCTGCCACCGGTCGGGGCGCGACCCCAGCTCTCCGCGGCTCAGAAGCATCAGGACCTCGAAACGGCCCAGTGCGTTCGCAACAACGGCATTCTCAACTTCCCCGATCCCGACTTCAACGGCGCCGGTCAGGTCGACACGCAGCAGATCGCGGCGTCGCCCGCGCTGCAGCGAGCCCTGAAGCGCTGCCGATCGCTGGTCGGCAACCTGCCGGCGTCCGGCGCGTAACCCGACACAACCTGGCATCCTGCCGCGGGTGCCGCAGATCGAAACCGCCGAGGGGATCAGACTCGAATACGAGACCTTCGGGTCGCCGGCCGATCCGCCGTTGCTGATGATCGCCGGCTACACGATGCCCTTGATCGGGTGGCCACGGCCGTTCGCGCAGTTGCTGGCCGACGGCGGGCGCTACGTGATCATCTACGACAACCGCGACAGCGGCCTCTCACAGCGGTTCGATGGTGTGCCCGCAAACAGGGAGCAGATCACCGCTGCCGCCGGCTCTGGCGACTTCGCCAAGGCCCGAGAGCTCGCGGCTTACACGTTCACAGAGATGGCCGACGATGGCCTCGGGCTGCTGACCGCACTGGGCATCGACCGCGCTCACGTCCTCGGCGCATCGCTTGGCGGCATGGTTGCGCAGACGATCGCGATTCAGCACCCCGAGCGAGTCCTGACGCTGATCTCGATGATGTCGCACACCGGGGAGCCGGAGTACGGGCAATCCACGCCGCAGACGCTTGAGATCCTGCTTACGCCCAGCCCTGCCGACCGCGAGGGTTACATCGAAGCGTCCAAGAAGTACACCGCCTGGCGGTCGAAGCGGTACCCGGATCTGGAATTCGTCCAGCAGCTCGCGGCCGACAGTTATGACCGTGGCGGCCCCTACCCAGAGGGCGCCGGCCGTCAGCTCGCGGCGCTGATCGCCAGCGGCCCGCGCACAGCCGGTCTCGAAACTCTGCAAACACCAACGCTCGTGATTCACGGCCTCGACGACACGCTGATCGCTCCCAGCGGCGGCGAACGCACCGCCGAGCTGGTGCCCGGCGCGAGGCTGATGCTCGTCAAGGACATGGGCCACGACCGCCCGCAGCCGCTGTGGCCGCTGCTTAGCGCCGCGATCCTCGAGCACACCGCCGACGCCTCCGCCCAAGCAGCCTGATTCGGGTTAACCACCCCGGTTAACCACCCCGGTGCGATTGACCTCACAGGACAACGCACGGGTTGGCATGATCGGCAGATGACGACCGAAGCCTTGACCCTGGTGCGCAACTACGTCGGCGGAAGCTGGCAAGCACCCAACGTCGATCACATCGACACGACTGACCCGGCGACCGGCGACCTGCTCGGCCGGGTACCGCTCTCCGACGCTGAGGCCGTCGACGCTGCCGTCCAGGCGGCCAAGGCTGCGCTGCCGGCTTGGCGCGGGACCTCGCCGCTGGTCCGTGCGCGGGCGCTGTTCGCGCTGCGCCAGAAGCTCGTCGACCACCGTGATGAGCTGGCGCGCCTGGTCACGCTAGACATGGGCAAGACGCTCGACGATGCCTACGCGGAGGTCGGCCGCGGGATCGAGTCGGTTGAGAACGCCTGTGGCGCCGGCACGCTGTTAAAGGGCGAGAACCTTGAGGGCGTCGCCACCAATGTCGACGTCGAGATGGTGCGCCAGCCGGTCGGTGTGGTCGCCGCGATCACGCCCTTCAACTTCCCGGCGATGATCCCGCTCTGGTTCCTGCCGTACGCGATCGTCTGCGGCAACACCTTCGTGCTGAAGCCCTCAGAGCAGGATCCGCTGACCAGCGTCAGGATCTTTGAGCTGATCGACGAGATCGAGGAGATCCCGTCAGGTGTCGTCAACCTCGTGCACGGCGCCCACGACGCCGTCAACGCATTGCTTGAACACCCAGATGTCGATGCGATCAGCTTTGTCGGCTCGGCCAAAACCGGCCGCTACATCTACGAGCGCTCAGCCCAGACTGGCAAGCGCGTGCAGGCACTCGGCGGTGCCAAGAACGCGATGGTCGTGATGCCCGACGCCGATCTCGAACTGACGCTCAACGGCGTCCTGAGCTCCGCTTTCGGCGCCGCCGGCCAGCGCTGCCTGGCAGGCTCGTTGCTGGTACTGGTCGGCCCGCAGGCCGACCAGGATCGCTGGCTCGACACGATCGTCACGGCAGCCAAGAAGCTCAAGGTCGGCGCCGGCTCTGACCCCGGTACCGACGTCTGCCCGCTGGTCTCACCGGCCGCACGCGAGCGCGTCGAGGATGAGATCGACAAGGCGCTCGAGGCCGGCGCGCAGCTGATCCTGGACGGCCGCCGCGGCGGCGGTGCCGGTGGCGCTGAGCTCGGCCCGACCGTGATCACGGGCGCGGGCGCTGACTCACGCGTCGCGACCGAGGAGCTGTTCGGCCCGGTCGTCACGGTGCTCTGCGCACCCGACCTCAGTTCGGCGATCGAGCTCGTCAACGGCGGCCGCTACGGCAACGCCTCCTCGATCTTCACCACTTCCGGCAAGGCCGCGCGGGAGTACCGCTTCGGCGTCGAGGCCGGCATGGTCGGCGTCAACATTGGCGTCGCGGCCCCGGTCGCCTGGTTCCCGTTCGCCGGTTGGAAGGACTCGTTCGACGGCGACCTGCACGCCAACGGCACCGACGCGGTCGAGTTCTACACGCGTAAGAAGGTTGTCACCTCCCGGTGGAGCTGACGACCGCCGTTGTCGTCTCCCTGGCCTAGCGCCCAGCCTTCGGCTGAGCACCGCGCCGCGTACGCCGATGCGGACGTGCGCGCGTTCTGGCAGGACACGCTGCCGGCGCGCGAAGCCCACTCGCCGCTGAGATCCCGGCAGCAGGCCGAGCTCGTCATCGTCGGCGGCGGTTTCACGGGCCTCTGGGCGGCGCTCTATGCCAAGGAACTCGATCCGGCGCGCCACGTGGTGGTTCTGGAGGCGACGCGCTGCGGTGACGGCGCCAGCTCCCGCAACGGCGGCTTTCTGCAGGCGTCGGTCACCCATGGCCTCGGCAACGGCCTCAGCCGCTTCCCTGACGAGATAGAGCAGCTCGAACGCATCGGCCAGGCCAACTATGAGCAGCTCCGTGACGACCTGATCGGCTACGGGATCGACGCCGAGTTCGAGGAAACCGGCGCGCTCGATGTGGCGCTCGAGCCTCACCAGCTCGAGGAGCTCGAAGCGGGGGCCGTCGAGGCTCGCGCCTACGGCCACGAGGTTGATCTGCTCGACCGCGAGCAGATCCAGGCGCAGATCCACTCGCCACTCTTCCTCGGCGCCCTGCACGACAAGACCGGCGCCGCGATGGTCAACCCCGCGAAGCTGGTCGACGGGTTGCGCGCGGCCGCCGTTCGCAACGGCGTCGAGATCCACGAGTACAGCCCGGTCACGAAGCTCTCGCGGAGCAAGCACGGCGTCTGCGCGATCACGCCAGCGGGCGTGATCGATGCCCAAAAAGCGTTGATCGCGACCAGCGCCTACCCGCCGCTGCTGAGACAGCTGAAGCTTTACATCGCCCCGGTCTACGACTACGCCCTGATGAGCGAGCCGCTCAGCGAATCTCAGCTCGAGTCGATCGGCTGGCGCGGGCGTCAGGGCATCGGTGACCTCGGCAACCAGTTCCACTACTACCGCCTCAGTGCCGACAATCGCATCCTCTTCGGCGGTTACGACGCCGTCTACCGCTACGGCGGCCCGGTCGGACCGCAGCTCGACGCGCACGACGCGACCTTCTCCCGGCTCTCCCAGCACTTCTTCACGACCTTCCCACAGCTCGAAGGCACCCGCTTCAGTCACCGCTGGGGCGGGGCGATCGACACCTGCAGCCGCTTCAGCGTCTTTTTCGGCAAGGCGCTCGCTGGGCGCGCGGTGTACGCGCTCGGCTACACCGGGCTCGGCGTCGGCGCTAGCCGCTTCGGAGCTCGCACGGCGCTCGAGCTGCTCGACGGACTTGAAAGCGAGGTGACCCAGCTGAGGCTCGTCAAGTCCCGCCCGCTGCCGTTTCCGCCCGAGCCGCTGCGCTCCGGCGTGATCCAGCTGACGCGCAACCGCCTGGCCGCCGCCGACCGCGACGCCGGGCGGCGCGGACTCTGGCTGAGGACGCTGGACCGAGCCGGTCTCGGCTTCGACAGCTGAACCGGCCACCACTTGATCGACAACCCGCAGCACTGAGACGACGGAGAGGTCTATGAGCGAGACGGTCACGCATGAGGTCGCAGACAAGGGGCTGAAGCGCAACGCGGTGGGCTTCTGGTCGAGCGTCGGTGTGGGAATGGCTTCAACAGCGCCCGCTTACAGCCTTGCCGCCACGCTCGCCTTTGTGGTTGGCGCTGTGGGGCTGGTGTCGCCGCTGATCGTGATCCTCGCGTTCATCCCGATGTTCCTCTGCTCCTGGGCGATCAAGGAGATGAACGCGGTTGACCCGGACTGCGGCACCTCCTTCACCTGGGCCTGGCGCGCGATCGGGCCGCGGACCGGATGGTTCGCCGGCGGCTGGGGGACGATCGCCTCTGATTTCCTGGCGATGGCCAGCTACAGCCAGATCGCGGGCCAGTATTTCTTCCTGCTGATCGGCGCCTCAACGATCGGTTCCGATGCCACCTCCGTGTGGGTGATGTTGGTAGGCATCATCTGGATCGTCGGCTTGACCTGGATCTGTTACATCGGCATCGAGATCTCGGCACGGCTGCAGGTCGTGCTGGTTGTGATTGAAGTGATCGTGCTGCTGCTGCTGGGCATCGTCGCGATGATCAAGGTCGCCGACGGCAGCGCCCCGCTCGGACACATCACGCCATCGTTCAACTGGCTCAACCCGACCAGGTTCCCATCGTTCGGCAAGTTCGCCCAGGGCATGCTGTTCATGGTCTTCATCTACTGGGGCTGGGACACCACCACTTCGATCAACGAGGAGACCGACGAGCCCGGCCGCATTCCCGGCACCGCGGGAGTGATCTCGACGATCATCCTGCTCGGCACCTATTTCTTCCTGACGCTTTCAGTCCAGTCGTACGCGGGCATCGGGACCCACGGCGTCGGCCTGACCAACACGGCCCATCAGAACGACGTGCTGTCGGTGCTCGGAACGAGTGTCTTCGGAACGAGCTTCATCGGCACGGTCCTGACGAAGCTACTGCTGTTGATGATCCTCACCTCCGCTGCCGCCACCACCCAGACGACGATCCTCCCGAACGCGCGCACGATGCTCTCGATGGCGTTCCACAAGGCGCTGCCGGAGTGGTTCGGCCACGTGCACCCGAGATACAAGACGCCGACGGTCTCGACGGTCACGTTCGCGGTCGCATCGATCATCTTCTACCTGGCGCTCAACTTCGTCTCCGGCGGCGGAGTGCTCAGCGACGCCGTCACCGCGACGACCTTCTTCGCGGCTCTCTACCTGGGCATCTCCAGCGCCGCCTGTACATGGCATTTCCGCGACCGCGCGTTCGCGCGCTGGCGCGATTCGCTACCCAAGTTCTGGGTGCCGCTGTCCGCCACGGTGATGCTCTACCTGCTGGTGATCTACAACCTGATCTACGACGGTCGCGAGATCAACAGCTACACGACGGTGCGTCTCCCGGCCTTCGGCCACGTCGGGACGGCGCTCGTGATCGTGATCGTCACAGGCATCATCGGACTCGTCTGCATGGAGGCGTGCCGGCGTACCAGCCCGCGATTCTTCATCGACAAGTCGATGCGCTACGGGCCCTCGCTGACCGAAACCGGCGAGGTCGTTTCGGTTGAACGACCGTGAACGCTGGTGGGGGTGGCGGGCGTTGCCACCCCCACCGCCGGCGGTCGCATCGCGTTGGGGCCAAATACATGCACGAGCTGTATTTGGCCCCCACCCAGGGCCGGGCAGCCCCTTCGCGGTCAGCTTGCGAGCTTCGCCTCCCACCAGGCGATTGAGTCAGCGATCGTCTGGCTGATCGGAATCCTCGGCTCCCAGCCGGTGGCGGCCTTCAGGGCGGCGTAGGAGCCGCGCACGTCGGGGACCTCGTGGGCGCGTACCAGCGCCGGATCGACCACATGCTCGACGGCGATCGGGGCGATCGCCGTCGCGACCGCCGCGACGCGTTCAGCGGTGGAGCTGGAGACCCCCGAACAGACGTTGTAGACACCCGGCGCGACCTCGCGCTCGGCCAGCAGCAGGTAGGCGCGGACCACATCGCGCACGTCCGTGAAGTCACGACGCGTGTTGGCGTTGCCGGTCGTGATCCGCAGGCTCTCGGCGCCGTCACGCTTCGCCTCGGCGGCCTGGCGAGCGATATTCGAGACGAGGAAGATCTGGTGCTGTCCGGGCCCACCGTGGGCGAAGGCGCGGGCGCGCACGATGTTGAGCCCGTGCGCGTCGGTGTAGAGGCCGGCCAGCAAGTCACCCGCGACCTTCGAGACGGCGTAGGGGCTGGCCGGGTGCAGCGGCGCCTGCTCGCTGACCGGCAGCTCGGCGTCGCTGCCGTAGATCTCGCCCGAGGAGACCCAGACGATCCGTGACTTCGGCACCGCCACGCGCACCGCCTCCAGCAGGTGCACAGAGCCGTTGACGTTGTTGTCGAGCGTGCGCGCCGGGTCCTGCCATGAGCGCCCCACGTGGCTCAGCGCCGCGAGATGAAAGATCACCGTCGGCTCGAACTCGGCCAGTAGCCGCGTGAGCGCCGGAGCGTCGCCCAGATCGAGCGCCACGCCGTCTCCGCTGGCGGCACTCAGCGCACCGCTGCGCGAGAGCCCGAGCACGTAATCACCGCGCTGCGTACAGGCGCCGGCCAGCCAGCCGCCGACGAAGCCAGACGCACCGGTTATCAGCACTCGCATCGGCGCCGACTGTAACGGGCGCTGCTCTGACGGGTACCGGATGGGAGATGGATCAAGCCGCATCCCACAGCCGCGCCCGTCAAAGGCACACAAACCGTGTTGTGTATTGGCTTGCCCGCATGCCGTTGCAGTTCTTTCTGAAGTTCTACTTCCGGGCGTCGCGGGCCGGGTACGAGCAGATTCCAGCGAGCGGCGCCGCGATCATCGCCTCTAACCACCGCAGCTTCTTCGACCCGTTCGTGATTGGCACCATGTCCCGGCGGCCGATCTACTACGTGGCCAAGAGCGAGCTCTTCCGCAACCCCGTGCTCGCCTGGTTCATAAGCGCGCTCGGTGGCTTCCCGGTCGAGCGCGGGACCGGGGACCGCGATGCGATCCACACCGCCAAGGAGCTGTTGGCGCGCGGCGAGCTGGTGCTGATCTTCCCAGAGGGCACGCGCACGCGGCCAGGGCCGCTTGCCAAGCCGAAGCGTGGTGTCGGCAGGCTCGCGCTCGAGAGCGGCGCGCCGGTGATCCCGGTCGCGATCATCGGTACCGAGGACGTCCGTAACGGGATCCTGCTGCGCCGGCACCGGGTCCGCGTGATCGCCGGCAAGGCGCTTGAGTTCGGAGGCGAGCAGCCGAGCTCGCCGGAACTGGCCGAGTGCGTGGCAGCGAGCGTGTGGCAGGACGTCTCAGGGTTGTGGGAGTCGCTGGGCGGTGCTCCGGCCCTACAGGATCTTGAACAACCCGAGCTCGCAGGCGTCGCGTAGGCTCTCCGTGCAGTGGCAACCGACACACCGACGAGCAAGGCTGACCTCGACGCCCGCTTCAGTGAGCTCTACAAGGCGCACCTGCGTGACGTCTACTCGTACAGCTACTACCGGGTCGGCAACCATCACGACGCCGAGGACCTCACCGAGCAGACCTTCCTGCAGGCCTACCGCCACCTCGAGCGCGCCCTGCGCGAGGCCGACGGCCGCCCGCTGCGCCCCTGGCTCATCCGCATCGCCCACAACCTCGCCGCCAACTTCTACCGCGACCGCTCGCGCAAGCCGGAGTCGGCGATTGAGGACGCGGGCATGATCTCGGCGCCGCATACAACCGAGTCTCTGGTCGAGGGGCGTGAGGAGCTCAAGGCGATCCTCGACGGCGTCCAGCAGCTGCCAGACGACCGCCGCGAGGCGCTGATCATGCGTTTCGCGCTCGGCATGGACAACCGCGAGATCGCCCGTGCGCTGGGTCGCACGGACGGCGCCACCAAGGTCCTGCTGCACCGCGCGATCCGCCAGCTCGAGGGCATCATCGAAGAGCCTGCCAGCAACGGGCGCGCGACATGACGATGAACGTAGAAGCCCTGCTGCGTGAGGCGCTGGCGCCGGTGGAGCCGCCCGTGCGGCTCGCCGAGCAGCTTGAGACCAAGCTCGCGTCGCTGACCGAGCTGGCGCAGGAGGAGCTCGACGGCTGGGAGCTCGGCGCCATGCGCGACCCGCGCAACTGGGTGCGCCCGGTGATCGCCGCCGGCGTCGCCGCGACAGCCGGCACGGCGCTCGTCGCGCTGCGGGTCCGCGGCAGCCACCGAAGCCGGGTGAACAAGTCTGCGAACCTGTTGGACTTGGCCGAACGCACGCTGCAGGACATCGCTGAGGAAGCACGCAGGGTCCTTCCGGACCGCTGAGTCCAGCCACATATGCCGGTCTGTTACCGACACACCTCGCGCGAGACCGGCGTCTCCTGTTCCAATTGCGGACGGCCGATCTGCCCGGATTGCATGACTCCGACCTCGGTCGGAATGCGCTGCCCTGAGTGCGCGGGCGACCGCACCAAGGTCGTTCGCATGCCGCGCGGCGTGCCGGGGGCGACCCCGTTCTCGGATGCGGTGCTGCACGACCCCCGCACCTGGTCGATGACGCACATCCTGATCTTCATCAACATCGTGGCCTTCCTCTGGGAAGTAGCCGGCGGCGTTTCGCTCAGCGGCAACGCGATCGGCGGTTACGCCTATTTCCACGGGGTGCTCTTCGGTCCGGCGCTCACGGGCCACAATCCGTTTCCGTCGCCGCTGAACGGTAACCACGAGTACTGGCGGCTCCTGACCTCGGGATTCCTGCACGAATCGATCTGGCACATCGGCATGAACATGTTCTCGCTGTGGTTCGTCGGTCGCTCGTTGGAACCGGCGATCGGTAAGACGTACTTCGCCGCGATCTACTTCACGGCGCTGCTCGCCGGTTCGTTCGGCGCGACGTTGTTCACTCCCGTTGTGCCGACGTTGGGCGCCTCGGGAGCGATCTTCGGAGTCTTCGGCGCCCTGATCATGGTCGCGCGGGCGCGCCGCATCCCGCTATGGCAAAGCGGCCTGATACCGATCCTGCTGCTGAACCTGGTGTTCACGCTGAGCGTGCCCGGGGTGTCAGGCGGCGGCCACGCGGGCGGCTTGCTCGCGGGCTTCGCGACCGGCTGGCTGGTCACCGAGTACGGCGAGAAGCGCGACAAGCGCTCCTACGTGCTCGCCGGTTGCGCGGCGATTGCGATCCTCTCGGTGGTCGGCGCGATCGCCGTCGCCGGAGGGCACGGTCTGTTCCCGAACGGAACCCAGATCTAGCCGGCGCGGCCCACCAGGTTGTCAACTCGTCATCCGGCGGACCGCCAGATCGCCGTTGGCGACTTCATACCCGTATTCGTTGTCAACTCGTCAACCGGTTTGCTGGCTGGTGGTGGTTGGCGAGTTGTAACCCCGCGCGGGTCCGGCGCCGTTAAACGACGTTGAGGTCGACGGGGAGGGCCTTGCCCTCGTACTCGGGGTTCGCGGGCAACAGGTCCGGGTGCAGGATGCTGCCGAGCAGCTCGAGCCCGTCGATCAGCCGCGGCCCCGGGCGTGAGAAGTAGGCGGCCGCGTCGAGCGCGATCACCTCGCGGGCGCCCAGCGACGCCAGCTGGTCGCGGTGCATCTCCGCCTCGCGGTGCGCGATCTCGGCATCGAAGCCACAGGGGATCACCAGCACGATGTCCGGTTTCATCGCCGCGACCTCATCCCAGCTGCACTCCTGCGAATGCTCACCGGCGAAGCCGAGCGCGTCGTCGCCGCCCGCGTACTCGATCATCTGCGGGGTCCAGTGACCGGCGGCGTAGGGCGGGTCGAGCCACTCCAGCGCGACCACCCGCGGCCGCTCGGCGCCTCGTACCGCCAGCCGTACACGGTCGATGCGCTCTGAGGATTCGCGGATCAGGTCGACGGCCGCATCTTTGGCGTCTGTCGCCTGTGCGATTGTTCTGGCATCTCCCAAGACCTCTCCGATTGTGTGCGGATCAAGCGAGATCACCAGCGGCTGACTGTCGATCTCCTCCGCTACCGTGCGCACGTCGTCATACGAGACCGCGCACACCGCGCAAAGCGCCTGCGTGACGATCAGGTCGGGCTGCAGCTCGTGCAGAACGTCCTCGTCGAGCGAGTAGATCGATTCGCCGTTGAGGGTGCGCTCCTTGACGGCCGCGTCAATCTCCGCGGCGCTGAGCCCAGCGGGCAGCACATCGCGCGTGACGCGCGGAAGCTTCAGCGCCTCTGGCGGGTAGTCACATTCGTGCGTAACGGCGACAAGCTCATCGCCCAGACCGAGCGCGAACAGCATCTCGGTGGCGGAGGGAACCAGGCTAACGATGCGCATGAGCTAAACATTGGAAGTATCGGTCACAGATGGAGAACGATATGACACCGCCGCTACTTACGGATGATGAGGTCGCGGCCCGGCTGCTGGGCCTGCCCTGGAACCGCGAGGGCAAGCAGATCGTGCGCGACATCAAGCTCGAGAACTTCGACGAGGCGGTGATGCTGGTTGACCGCGTTGCGGAGATCGCCTCCTCTGTGGATCACCATCCGGACATCCTGATTCACGGGTGGAATATGGTGAAGCTCACTCTGAGTACGCATTCCGCCGGCGGGCTTACGGAAATTGATTTCGACATGGCCGCGCGTCTCGACGCGCTGATCCAGCAGTTCCGCCGTTAGCACCTAGCCCTTGACGGCGCTTCTGATCATCCTCACGGGCCTTCTGGTCCTGCTGAATGCTTTCTTCGTGATAGCGGAGTACGCGCTCGTGCGCTCCCGGCGGGCGCGCCTGGAGAACCATGCCGACGATGGCGCGCGCGGCGCCACGGTGGCGCTCGGCCACCTCGACAACATGGGCGACTACATCGCCGCCTGCCAGGTGGGCATCACGATGGCGTCGCTCGGGATCGGCGCGATCGGCGTGACCGCGATCGCGCATGCGCTGGAGCCGATCTTCGGCCATGGCGCACGCCACGACGTCGCCGCAATCGTCTGCCTGGTGATCGCTTATCTGATCATCACCTTCCTGCAGAGCACGGTGGGGGAGATAGTCCCCAAGCTCTACACGATCCAACACGCCGAGGGTCTAGCTCGCCGGATCGCGCCGTTCATGCGCGTCTTCATGACGCTCTTCCGGCCGCTGATCGTCGTGCTCAACGCCTCCTCGGAGTGGATGTTGCGCCGTCTCGGTATCGACCCGGACGCGAGCGCCGAGGGCGGGACCTCAGAAGAGCTCAAGGCGATGATCGAGATGTCACAGACCGAAGGCCAGCTCGACCCCGGCGAGGCGGAGATGCTGACTGGCGTCTTCCACCTACACGAGCAGGAGGCGCGTCAGGTGATGACGCCGATCCCGGCGGTCGTCACCGTCGACGTCGCCGAGACGGTCGGCGAGGCGCTGCGCCTCGCGATCTCAAGCAGCCACTCACGGCTGGTCGTGATCGAGGATCACGATGAGGACCGCGTACTCGGCATGGTGCACGTCAACCAGTTGGCGCGCCTGCTGATGCAGACCGGGGAGGAGGCGACCTTCGCGGAGGTCGTGCGCCAGGCGCCGATCGTGCCCGAAACCAAGCCGCTCGACGACCTGCTCGCCGATCTGCAGCGCGAACGCACTGAGATGGCGATTGTCGTCGACGAGTACGGGCGCACCGCCGGGATCGTCACGATCGAGGACATCCTTGAGGAGATAGTCGGTGAGATCTCCGACGAGAGCGATCCGACCGGCGGCGCGGTCCGCAAGCTTGCGAACGGCGACTGGTTTGTGCGTGGGCACGTCGCGGTCGGAGAGCTTGAGGATTACGGGCTCGAACTGCCAGTCGATACGGACGCCTACAACTCGATCGGCGGCTTTGTGTTCGCGGAGCTCGGGCGTCTGCCCAAACGCGGCGACATCGTCATCGGCGGCGACTATTCGATCCGGGTTGAGTCGGTCCGCCAGAACCGGATCGAGGCCGTCAGGATCCGCCCGATTGGCGACGCAGCCGCCGCTGAGTGACCGCGCTCACAGATTGATATTGCGTTAGGAACCCGCAATCTGCGCGTTTTTAGGTGCGTTTTGCTGCTTGCGTTTCGAGGCATTAGTTACAATTACGGAATCGCAACACCGGTGGCCACCGCTCCACGAGCGGGTGCGCCTGGGGGTTTCCCGGTGGTTGAGAGGAGAGAGATGAAGCCGGCCCTTGGGCCGGCTTCTTTTTTGCCCGAGCGCGCGTGAGCCCTTTAGAGCGTGCCTCGATCGTCTGACGGATGGCGCTAGAGCCGGGCGGATCAGGCCGCTGATCGGCACGATGCACCCCCAAAGCAGAAGTGGGCCCGGCGATGGCCGAGCCCACTTCCGACTTCTGGGGAGGAGGTGCTGCTAATCGGTACGTCGCACTTATGAGGATGGGCCTCATACCTGAATCAAGGTTAAATTCAGGTTAGGAACAATAGTAGAAAGGTTAGGCTTCGGCTTCAAGGGCAAACCGCCAATGTTTCACGAGTTCTTCAAAAGTCTGCCCCAAAAAGCCCCAGGCGTCGCCCTTGACGCCGTGCCATCGGACTGCCGATGCGCACTGGGGCTAACCACGTTAGTATCGGCCTGCACATGGACCTGACCCTGTCGCCCAGCGAAACCGAGTTCCGAGACGAGTTCCGCGTCTGGCTCGAGGCCAATCAGCCCGGACCGGAGCCGACCGGCGATGAGGACGCCGCGTTCGTCTTCCGCCGCGACTGGCAGCGCCTGCTGAACGCCAGTGGCTGGGCGGGCGTCGCTTGGCCCACGGAGTACGGCGGCCGCGGCGCCACGCTGATCGAGCAGGCGATCTTCTACGAGGAGCTGGCGCGGGCAGGTGCCCCTTCAATGGCCAACGTGCTTGCGCTGGCGATGGGCGGCCCGACCCTTATCGCCCACGGGACCGAGGAGCAGAAGCAGCGCTACCTGTCACCGATCCTCTCAGCTGAGGAGATCTGGTGTCAGGGGTTCTCAGAGCCCGACTCCGGCTCGGATCTCGCCTCGCTGAAGACCCGCGCGGTCCGCGACGGCGATGAGTGGGTCGTGACCGGTCAGAAGGTCTGGACGACCTTCGCCCACCACGCCAAGTGGTGCATGCTCGTCGCCCGCACAGATCAGGACGCGCCCAAGCACAAGGGGCTCACGTACTTCCTGATGGACATGGAGCAGGAGGCCGTGCAGGTCCGCCCGTTGCATCAGATCACGGGCGAGGCCGAGTTCAACGAGCTCTTCATCAACGAAGCGCGAATCCCGAACGAGAACATCGTCGGGGGCGAGGGCAACGGCTGGGGCGTCGCCATCACGACCTTGATGCACGAGCGCTTCACCCTCGCCTTCGGGCTGCAGTTGCAAGTCCAGATCGCGGTTCGGGAGCTCACCGAGAAGGCCAAGACGACTCGTGGCGGCAACGGTCAGATGGCGATCGAGGACCCGGTCATTCGCCAGCGGCTGTCGCAGCTGATGATCGAGGCCGAGGTATTGCGTCTCAACTCCTACCGGGGTCTGACCGCGGTCATGCGCCACGGGGTTCCCGGGCCAGAGGGCTCGCTCGGCAAGTGGCACTGGTCGGAGGTCGCGCAGTCTCTGGCGGCGCTGGCGATGGACATCTCCGGACCGCACGCCCAGCTGGTCGAAGACGAGTGGACCTACCGCTTCCTGCGCTCGCACGCCAACTCGATCGAGGGTGGGACCACTGAGATCCTCAAGAACATCGTCGCCGAGCGCGTGCTGGGATTGCCGAGGATGCGGTGAACTTCGAGTTCACCGACGACCAGAAGGCGATCGGCCGCACCGCCAAGGACTTTCTCGAGGCGCGGTACAAGCTTGAGCTGGTGCGTGAGCTGGCGGGAGATCAGCGCGGATTCACCGACGCGCAGTGGGATGCGATCGCGGAGCTCGGCTGGCCCGGTGTCTTGATCGGCGAAGATGACGGCGGCCTTGGGCTGGGCGTCGTTGAGTTGGTCGTGATCGCCGAGCAGCTCGGCTACACGCTCGCGCCGACGCCGCTGCTCTCCAGCATCGCCGCAGGGCTGTTGATCAGCGCGGCCGGCACACCGGAACAGAAGCAACGCTGGCTGCCGGAGCTCGCCAGCGGCGAGAAACGCGGGGCGGTTGCAGTCTGGGATCAGCACGGCGGCTGGGATCCGGCGCACTCCGAACTGGAGCTCGCCGCGGGCGCGCTCCACGCCACCAAGATCGCCGTGGCCGACGCCGATACGGCTGACGTACTGATCGTCTCCGGCGCCGACGGTGCTCACTTCCTGGTCGAGCGAGCGGCGGACGGCATCAGCGTGAGCGCTGAGACGCCGCTTGACCCGACGCGCAAGCTCTATGAGGTCGCGTTCAAGGGTGCGCCCGCCGAGCCGCTCATGAGCGGCCAGGGTGGCCCCATAGCCCACGCCTACGCGGCGATCGCGGTTGCTCTGGCGGCAGAGAACGTGGGTGTGGCGCAGCGCACGATGGAGATGGCCGTCGAGTACGCCCGCGAGCGCAAGCAGTTTGATCGTCCGATCGGCTCCTTCCAGGCGGTCGCGCACCGCTGCGCTCAGATGCTGCTCGAGACCGAGGGCGCGCGCTCACTCACCTACGGAGCCGCCTGGGCACTCGATCACGATCCCAAGACGGGCCTGCGCGCAGCGTCGATGGCCAAGTCCTATGCCGGTGACGCGGGCTACCGCGTCGCCGCTTCATCGCTCCAGGTCCACGGCGGCATCGGCTTCACCTGGGAGCACGATCTGCATTTCTTCCTCAAGCGCGGCAAGGCGAACGCCTACGCCTACGGCGACTCGCGCTGGCATCGTGATCGCGTGATCACGCTCGCCGGCGTCTAACGCGCCGCGGTCCAGACGAGACGGACGGT
>Ga0302314_10004770_pt1 | contig 24882 bp, 21 predicted proteins | sample III_Palsa_N2_3_FD_200533 | JGI IMG/M metagenome (GOLD analysis project Ga0302314, IMG submission 200533) | Peat permafrost microbial communities from Stordalen Mire near Abisko, Sweden - III_Palsa_N2_3 | ecosystem: Environmental > Terrestrial > Soil > Palsa > Peat permafrost | place: Sweden... | reverse complement strand
TAAGAGGCTGTTTTGAAATTGGCCTGAGAGGGATATCGCGGGGCGCGGTGTTGTGATTCAAGCTCTGGATGTGGACAGAGCAAAGCCGTGGGCGGATGGCCCAGATCGCCAAGAAGACCAAGCGTTACCCGTCGGACCTGACGGACGAAGAGTGGGCTGAGATCGCGCCGCTGATGCCGAAGCCTGGGCGTCGCGGCCGACCTCGGGAGATCGAGTTCCGCGAGGTGATCAACGCGGTGCGCTACCTTGTTCGCTCGGGGTGCGGCTGGCGGATGCTGCCGGTCCATTTTGGCCCCTGGCAGACGGTCTACAGCTGGTTTCGGGAACTGACGCGGCGTTTCCTGTTCCAGACCATCCATGACCTGGCCCTGATGGTGGATCGTGAGCAGGCCGGCCGGGAGGCGAGCCCTTCGGCCGGGGTGATCGACAGCCAGTCGATCAAGGCTCCACATGGTAAAACAAGGGGTTATGACGCCGGTAAGAAGATCGTCGGACGCAAGCGGCACATCGCCGTCGATACCGACGGGCGGCTGCTAATGGTTCACCTGACCCCCGCCGACATCTCCGACAGCGCCGGCGCTCAGGCAATCTTGGACGGCATCCGCAAGCGCTGGCCATGGGTGAAGCACTTGTTCGCCGACGGGGCCTACGACCGGCTGAAGCTTATGGACAAGGCCGCCTATCTCGACTTCGTTATCGAGGTCATCCGCAGGTCCGATGACCAGAAGGGCTTCCAAGTTCTGCCCCGACGCTGGGTGGTCGAGCGCACCTTCGGATGGATGACCCGATGGCGCCGCCTCGTCCGCGATTACGAAGCCCGCCTCGACGTCTCTGAGGCCATGATCCTCGTGGCCATGGGCGGCAATCTGCTGCGCAGAACCATTCATCCGTGATTTTCAAAACGGACTCTGAGACGTCCCCGGCGGAGACTGGTCGGCGTATCAGCTCGCCGGCGGCGTCATGGCGCTCGAAATGCCCTGGTCCGCCAGCACATAGGAGCCGTGCAGCGCCCGGGCCGCGTCTGAGACCAGGAACAGCGCCACCTGGGCGATGTCGTCGGGCTCGATCATCGCATTGCCATAGGGGCTGACCGAGCGCGCCTCGCGCTTGACCATGCCGGCTTCCTGCTCCGGTGTGAGTTCATCGCTGGTGAAGCCCAGCATAGGGGTGCGCACCGAGCCTGGGCCGATCGAGTTGATGCGGATGTTGGTGCGCCTGAGTTCGGGCGCCAGCGTCCGCGTGAAGTGGGCGATGGCGGCCTTGGTGGCCGAGTAGACCGCGAACTCCTGCACGCCCAGCATCGCCGCTCCTGACGAGATGTTGACGATGGCGCCGCCCGTGCGCTTCATCAGCGGCAGCGCGGCCTGGATCATCGAGATCGGCCCGATGACGTTGACGCCGAACATGAGGTCGATCTTGGCGGGCGACAGTTGTTCAATCGGCTCCCAGAAGCAGACGCCGGCGCTTTGGACGAGGATGTCCAGCCGGCCGTGGTCGCTCTCCACGCCGGCAACCAGGCGGGCGATCGCCGCCCGATCGGTGATGTCGCAGGTCACGGCGCTCGCCGAACCGCCCGTGGAGGCGATCTTGTCCACAACCGGCTGCAGGGCCGCAAGCGGCGCCTCCGACGTCACCACGACATGGGCGCCCTCGCGGGCGAACAGGGTCGAAATAGCCGCGCCGATGCCGCTGCCGCCGCCCGTGACGATGGCGACCTTGCCTTTGAGGGTCATGCCCGCGCCTCCTGGATCCTGCCCGCCATGTGCCCCTCGCGGATCGCCATCAAGAGGTCGCGCGGCGCGTTCGCGTCGCCCACGAGGTGAAGTTCGTAGGGCTTCGCCGCCCGTGTGCCGCCGCCCAGTGCGCGGTAGAGGTCGGTCTGCGCCTGGTTGTAGGAGATGAAGACGACGGTGTTCGCCGGAACCTCCCAGGTCTGCTCGCCGTCGAGATAGCCCAGGGTGCAGGTCTTGGCCCCGATCTCAACCAGCCGCCCGCCAACCACGAGGCTGAAGTCGCCTTGTCGCAGCCGCCGAAGCGCCGGGCTCGTCCGAACGATCACTTCGATCAGGGGGGCGAAGGCGGAATGGCGCGTGACGAAGGTGGTCTTCACGCCGTGCGCGATCAGCTGCTCCGCCGCGGCGATCGCTTCGTAGTGGCCGACATCGTCGAAAACCACCGCCGCTGCGCCGTAGCGCTCGGGCGGCATGAACAGGAGGTCGTGCGACGAGATCACGTGCGGCTGCTGGAACCCCGGCACGGGCCGATCCGGCCGGGCGACCTGTAGTCCGTCCATCCGCGGCAGCGATCCGGTCGCGACGATCACCTCGTCAGGCTGTTCGGCCAGGACGTCCTCCGCCTCGGCGAAGGTCGATAGCCGCAGCTCGACGCCGAGGTGGAACAGCTCCTGCTCCTGCCAGTAGGTGATGTCGCCGATGGCGGCGAGCTTGGGCGCGCGCTTGGCGATATTGATGGTCCCCCCCAATGTCGGCTGGGCCTCGATCAGCACGACCTTGTGGCCGTGGAGGGCGGCCAGGCGGGCGGCTTCCATACCGGCCGGTCCGCCGCCGACGACCACCACCTTCTTCGGCGATAGTGTGGGCGTGATCAGCGCCTCGGACAGGGTGAGCTCGTAACCGACCGCCGGATTGACCGTACAGGCCATGCGTTGCTGGGCGGTGCGGATGCCGCCGATGCAGCCCTGGTTGCAGGCGATGCACGGTCTGACCCGCTCGGTCTCGCCGCGGGCGGTCTTGGCCACCAGATCCGGGTCGGCGATCATCGGCCGCACGAAGCTGACCATGTCGCCGAGCCCTTCCTTGATCGCCTGGTCGCCTTCCTCAAGCGTGCGGTAGCGGCCGGCGATCATGGTGGGCACGTCGGCGTGGGCGAGGATCGGCGTGGCCGAGCTCAGCATGTAGCCGGCGGGCTGGTCCATGCCGCCCAGCATGGTCGCAATGCTGTAGGGACTGCCCATCGAGCCGCTGACATAGTCCACTGTCTTTTCGGCGCAGAGCCGCGCGACCACTTCGCCGGCCTCCTCTGGCGTCAGTCCGCCCGGGGTGTTGTAGTCCGAAAGGCGGATGCCCACGGGATAGTCGCGTCCCACCCGATCACGGACCGCGCTGAGCACACCCCGTCCGAACCGCATGCGATTGTCGAGGTCGCCGCCATAGTCGTCCTCGCGACGATTGGTCAGCGGGCACAGGAACTGATGGACGAGATAGCCGTGGCCGAAGTGCAGCTCCACGCCGTCCAAGCCGCCCTTCTGGGCCCGGACCGCGGCTTCGGCGAACGCCTCGGTGATCTCGTCGATCTGGTCCTTCGTCATGGCGAAGGGCGTGTTGACCAAACCGAGCGGGCAGGGCGTGTCGGAGGCCGAGATCGGCGCCTGACCCGAGGCGGGCGCCCAGCGATGCCCGCCATGCCAGAGCTGCACGAAGGTCCGCATGCCATGGCGCCGCGCCGAGCTGGCCAGCTTCTCGAAGCCGGCGATAATGGAATCGTCGACCGCGTCGATCGTATGGTTCGAGGTCGAGCGATGCACCACCGTGGCCTCGAGGATGTTGAGGCCCACGCCCGCCTTCGCCCGCGCCTCGTGATAGGCGATCAGGTCGTCGGTGACCGTTCCCCGGCCATAGCTGGTGCCGTGGCTCGCCCGCGCGATCCGGTTCTTGATCTGAAGGCCGTTGATCGTGATCGGGCTGAAGATGCGTTCAAGGGACACGATGGCCAAACCTCTCCTAATCTACGGCGCGGATCATACGGACCAGACGACCCCATGCGCGATCAGCGCACGCACATCCTCCTCGGCGAGGCCGGCGTCCGAGAGGATGGCCTCGGCGCTGCACTGCGTCCGCGGGTGGATCGCGGTCACCAGGTCCGGATGCTGCGAAAGACGCGGCGCCGGCGCCGCGGTAAGCACGCCCGCCGCATTCGCGCGTACGCTCGCGCGTGCGGCGAGGTGCGGGTCGGCCGCCAGCTCGCCCGTGGCCAGGACCGGCGCGCCGCAGGAATCCACCGCGGCGAACCGTTCGGTCCATTCGCGCCGCGGCCGCGTGCGAAAGGCCTCGGCGACCCGCTCGCGCAGAGCGGGCCAGTGGGTTCGGTCCATCTGCGCCTCGGCCGAAGGGTCGACATCGTCAAGTCCCAGGATCGTGAGCATAGCGGCGTAGAACTTCTGCTCGATGGCCCCGACGGAGAACCATTTGCCGTCGGCGCAGCGATAGACGCCATAGAACGGCGCCTTGCCGCCGAGCAGGGCGTGCTCAGCATCGCCGTCCCAGAGGCCGAGTTCCAGCTCGCCGAACATCGGAGCCAGCATATAGGCGGCGCCGTCGACGATCGCGGCGTCGACAACCTGGCCCCGGCCGGTCCTCTGTCGCTCGACCAGGGCGAGAAGGATGCCGATGACCAGGGTGTAGGAGCCGTTGGCGAGATCGCCGAGCAGGCCCGGCGGCGCCGTGGGCTTATCCTCGCCGATGACGCCCAGCGCGCCGGAGATGGCGAGATAGTTGATGTCATGCCCGGCTCGGCGCGCATAGGGGCCGTCCTGGCCCCAGCCGGTGAGCCGCCCATAGATGAGGCTGGGATTGTCGGCCAGCAGCGCCTCGGGGCCCAGGCCGAGCCGTTCCATGACCCCCGGCCGGAACCCCTCCACCAGGATGTCGCAGGACCGCGCCAGACGCCGGGCCGCGTCCTGCCCCTCGGGGCGGCGCAGGTCGAGGCCGATCGCCGCCTTGCCGCGCGACATGGCCGCCCCCGGGTCGAAGGGCAGGGGATCGGGACGGTGTATGCTCAGCACCCAGGCGCCGAAGTCGGCCAGCATCATGGTCGCGAATGGCGCGGGCCCCAGACCGCTCAGATCCAGGACGCGCAGGCCCGCCAGCGGTCCCGTCCCGGCGTGCCCATCCTGGGCCATCTCAGGCGTTGGACGCCATGGCCGGCTCCGACGCTACGCTGAGCTGCGGCATGACCTCGGCGCCCAAAAGTTCGACCATCTCAAGATATTCCTCCCGCCCCACGCCGCCCATGTCCATCTTGATCAGGTTCAGGTCGGCGCCGACAAGCTCGCTGAGCTCGATCAGTCGATCGGCGAACTTAGTCGGCGCGCCGACGATAGCCGGTCCCTTGGTCGAGAGCAGCTCGTAATCGAAGGGGGTGGTGACATAGGGCGGCGGATTGGGGTTCACGCTCCGGATCACCGCCTGATTGAACGCGTGATAAGCCCGGTAGCGCGGCTCGAAGCGTTCGCGAGCGATGGCGTCGGTCCGGGCGACCCATCCGTGCCAGCATGCGCCGACGCAGGGCGCGTGCTTGTGCCCCGCTTCGGCGAAGGCCTCCCGATAAAGATCGGCGATCGGGATGAACTTATCGGGGCGACCGAAGGCGCTCGGCAGCATCAGGCTGACGCCGAGGCGGCCAGCGAGCTTGGCGGTTTCGGGCGAACTGCCGCCGCCGATCCAGAACGGCGGCTTCAGCTGCACGGGCGTAGGCTCGAGGTGCTCTCCGGTGATCGGCGGGCGGTGGCGTCCTTGCCAGTGCACAGGTTTGCCCGACCACAGCGTGCAAGCCAGCTCCATCGCTTCGGCGAAGCGATCGGCCGAGCCGTCGACGGTCAGGCCGAACAGTTCGAAAGTCTTCTCGAAGAAGTTGCCGCGCCCGGTCACCAGTTCGAGCCGGCCGCCGGAGATGACATCCACCGTGGCGTAGTCTTCCACCATGCGCAGCGGATCGAGGATCGCCGCGAGCGCGACGGCCGTCCCAAGGCGCAGGCGCTTCGTGCGCGATGCGATGGCCCCAAGCACGACCGGGGGCGAGGAGAAAGTGTAGCCGATGCCGTGGTGCTCGCCGATGTAGTAGCCATGGACGCCGCCGCGTTCGGCGATCTCGGCCGCATCCAGCGTCATCGCGTAGCGTTCGGCCGTCGAGAACTTACGCCCGGTCACGGGGTCGTCCGTCTTGTCCCCCAGCGACATCAACCCGACTCGCATGCCTCTCTCCCAGCTCTCACTCTGCCATATATCTAACACTGTCTGGATTATGTCGCAACCGAGTATCGCCAGAGAGGGCGAGTCTTCGTGTATATCACTGAAAATGCGCGTATTTTTTTCTAACCAAGATGATTATTCCCGGGTGGTTATTGCCGGGTGCACCGATCACTGTTAGATTGTTAGGGTTCGCGGCGGCGTCGGCCGAACCCCGTGACGTCAAGAGAGGAATGCAGGATGGGTGTTCATCATTTTGCGATCGCCACCAAGAATTTCGAGATGGCGCATCACTTCTACACAACGGTGATGAAGTTCCCGCTGGTCGCGGGCGTGAAACGGCAGGCGACTGGCGGTGGCTGGACCAAGCACATGTTCTACGACATCGGCGACGGCGCCACGATGGCGCTGTGGGATTTGCGCGGGATCGAAGGCGTCCAACTCGATCCTGATCAGTGGAAGAGCGCCATCTCGACCGGGCTTGGCCTGCCGCGCTGGGTGAATCACTTCGCGTTCAACTGCAAAGGCGGTGAGGAGGAGCTTCAGCAGCGGAAACAGAACTGGCTCGACGCCGGCTACAATGTGTCGATGACCGACCACGAGTTCATCCGGTCGATCTATACCTTCGATCCGGACAAGAACCTTATCGAGTGGACGTACGACACGCGGCCGCTGAACGAGGGAGACAAGAAATACGCCTTCGAGATTCTCGCTGACGACACCCCGGCGACCGAAGGCGAGTACGACGGTCCGTTCTTCCGCGCTACGGCCGAGAAGCACATGCCCGCGCCGAAGCCCTTGCCCGTAGGCTGAAGCCCGCCCGCCCAGCTTGACGCATCGGCGCGTCGGCCGGATCGCCGGCCGCGGCGCCGCGCGCTTCGCTGCTCAGGCCTCGTAGCGCACCGCTTGGTCTAGCGCGGCGCGCGTGGTTCGGAAACCATTGGCTGGGTGGGAAGGGTCAGCGTAGCCGAACGAGACGCCGCAGACGACCTTGCGTTCGGCCGGGAGGGCGAAATAGTCGCGCACGAAGCCTGAGACGCTCGCCAGCGCCGCCTGGGCGATGGCCGCCAAACCCAGGCTCTGGGCCGCGAGCAGGACGTGTCCCACATAGGCGCCGCAATCAATGGCGCCGTAAACGCCAAGGTCGGCCTCGGTGGTGATGATCATCACGTGCGGCGCGCCGAATAACCGGAAATTCTCCAGCATCTGGCGCGCCGAGCCCTTGCGGTCACCGTGAGCGACCCCGACGCTCTCGTAGAGCGCCCAGCCCGTGGCGCGCTGCCGCGCCTTGTAGACCCCGGCATAACGCGCAGGAAAGGCGAAGTCCGGCGCCTCCGCGGGCGTTCCGCCGTCCGGCCCGGCCATTCGTATGGCGTGAGCGTAGAGCGCTTCGCGAAATCGCTCGGTGGCGTCACCCTCAGTGACGATTGCCTGCCAGGGCTGGCTGTTGCACCAGGACGCCGCGCCTTGCGCTATCGCCAGCATGGTCTCGATGGTCGCGCGGGGCGCTGGATCGGGCCTGAAGCCACGGCAGCTGTGACGATCGCGAACCAGCCGGGCGAACGCCTGGGCGTCAGCGGGCAGGTCGTCCTTCACCCTCAGAACGGGCATGGCGGCTATCCATATTTATCGATCACTGATAGTCTATATCGCATATGAACTGTTGAAATCCCAGAAAATATCCTTTTATTACTTAGGTATAATAACCGCTCGATGATTGGGATGGGAGCAGCATGGCCGCGATAACCCAGGCGATTGTCGATCACGCTCGGGCGGAGCGGATCGCCATGCTGCGCCGCCTCGTGGATCGCCTCGGCCAGATCCGCCCGGTTGGCGCCGATCGCTTCGCCGTCGGGCCGGCCAAGGGCGCCTTCGACCGGGTCTATGGCGGACAGAGCCTGGCCGAGGCGATGACGGCGGCCGCCGCGACGGTGGATCCGCCGCGCCGCGTGCATTCGGCGCACGCCTATTTCCTCCGTCTCGGGGACCCCGCGCGCGGGGTCGACTATGTCGTGGAGCGGCTGCGCGACACCCGCGGATTCTCGGTGCGCCAGGTGCGCGCTGAACAGGACGGGCAGGCGATCATCATCGCCACCTTCTCGTTTGCGGCGCCCGCTGACGGGATCCGACATCAGATCCCCATGCCCGAGGCGCCGCCGCCGGAAGCGGCCGTGTCGCGCGATGTTGCGCTGATCGCCCTCCACGACGGCGACCTGCCCAAGAACACTGGCGTCCCCTGGCCGATCGACCTGCGCCATGTGGATCAGCCTCCCTGGGACGGGCAGGTCGGCGACGGCCGCCATCGCCTCTGGATGAGGGCCGACGAGGCGTTGCCAGACGATCCGCTGCTGCAGGCGGGCCTGCTGCTGTTCGCCAGCGACCTGACCATGGCGGATGCGGTGACCAACCAGCACCCGATCGTGTGGGAGGACCTGATCGCCGCTCGCGGTCTGTTCGGCGCCTCGCTCGACCATGCGTTCTGGCTGCATGCGCCGGCTCGCCTGGATCGATGGTTGCTGCATGTCCAAGAATCGACCCGTGCGGCTGACGGCCGCGGGTTCGCCACCGGGCGGTTTTTCGATCGCGACGGGACCTTGGTCGCCTCGGTCGCGCAGGAAATCTTCATCAAGGAGACGGGAGACGCACGATGAAGCCATGGGTGCGCGACTGGGTCGCCTATCACGCCGCCCGCCGCCCGGAGGCGCCGGCGCTGACCTGCGTCGAGCGGGGCCTCACATTGAGCTGGGAAGATCTCGAGCGCCGGGTGGGGCGGCTGGCGCAGGTCCTGCGCCACGAGTTCGGCCTCGCGCCGGGCGATCGGGTGGCCATGCTCGCCGAGAACGACACCCGCGTGTTCGAGCTGCAGTTCGCTTGCATGCGGGCGGGGCTGATCTTCGTGCCGCTCAGCTGGCGCCTCTCGGTCGGCGAGATCGTCGCGCTGGCCAAGGACGCCGAGCCGGCCGTGCTATTCTACGATGAGACCTGGCGGCGAATGGGCGACGAGATCGCGGACGCCTCGGGGATCGGGCGCCGCGTGCTGTGGTCGGATGAGGTCGCCGAGAGCCCTTACGATCGGCTGATCGACGCGGCGGCGTCGGCGATGGAGGGGGGCGTTCAGGACGAGGACGCCATTACCCACATCCTCTACACCTCCGGCACGACCGGCCTGCCCAAGGGCGCGCTCTGCAGCCAGGGAACGCTGAAACACCACGCCATCAACAGCGCCCAGACCTCGCGCACCAGCGAACGCGGCGGCCACCACCTGAACATCGTGCCCCTGTTCCATGCGGGAGGCCTCAATACCTTCTCCAATCCGACCCTCTACTGGGGCGGCCACGTCACCACCGTGCGGCGCTTCGATCCCGAGACCGCACTGCGCCTGCTCACCGATCCCGCGCTCGGCGTCACCCACCTGTGCGGCGTCCTGCAAATGTACGAGCTGATCACCGCCTTGCCGGCGTTCGCTGAGGCGCGCTTCCCCACGCTTCGGACCGGCCTGTTCGGGGGTTGGGGGCCGAAGACCGTCTGGGTGCATCAGGCTTGGCAGGCCCGCGGTGTCTTCCTTCAGCTCGCTTATGGTTCGACCGAACAGGGGCCGAACGTTTCCGTGCTCGAAGGCGGGCGCGAGCTGGCGCTCGTGAACTGCTCCGGCTTCGTCGCTCCCGGGACCGATCTGCGCCTGGTCGGGCCGAACGGCGCGGACGTCGCCCAGGGCGAGGTCGGCGAGATCTGGACGCGGGGCCCGGCGATCACCCCAGGTTACTGGCGGCGGCCGCGCGAGGACTATTTCACCGGCGACTGGTTCCGGACCGGCGACTGCGGGCGGCTCGACGCGGCCGGGCGCCTCTACATCGTGGACCGGCTGCGCGAGGTCTACCGATCGGGGGGCGAGAACGTCTATCCGGCCGAGGTTGAGCTCGTGCTGTCGAGCGCGCCCGGCGTTCGCGAAGTGGCCGTCATCGCCTTCCCCGACGATCGATGGGGCGAGGTGGGCATGGCGATCGTGGAACGGGCGCCGGGCAGTCAGGTCACCCTGGACAGCCTTCTCTCCCATGCCGAAGGCAAGCTCGCGCGGTTCAAGCTGCCCAGACATTTCGCCACCGTCGACGTCATGCCGCGCAACGCCACATTGAAGATCGATCGGGCCGCGCTGAAGAAGGTCTTCGGCGGCGCGGCCGCGGTGTGATGCGTCGATGACAACAGCGCTGAAGACCTACGCCTGCGTCCGTCGGACGCTCGAGCACCCGATCGACGCGGTCTGGTCGCGCCTCGCGACGTTTGGCGGGCTCGAGCAATGGGTGGCGGGAGTCGAGACCTGCCGCGTGGAGGGTCAAGGCGTTGGGGCGATCCGGACCCTGGAGCTTGGCGACCGTGTGGCGCGCGAACGGCTGGAGGCGATCGACGCCGCCGCGCACTGGCTGCGCTACCAAATCCTGCCGCCGCACGCGCTGCCGGCGTGGGACGTCTGCAGCGAAATCGGCCTGGTTGCGCTGGATGGCGGACGCGCCGAGATGACCTGGTTCTCGGAGGCGGCCGCCTTCACGATCCCGGCCGAGCGGCTCGGCGCCCGGATCGAGCGATTCTACCACCTGTCGATCGACGGGCTCGACCGCCTGCTGCGGGAAGGTTGAACGAGTGATCATCGGTCCCGGATGGCGAAGCCGCCATCGACGCTCAGCACCGCGCCGGTGACGAAGCTTGCCTCGTCCGAGGCGAGGAAGACCGCGGCGTCGGCGACCTCGCGCGCCGATCCCAGCCGCCCCATGAGCTGCAGACCGGCCATCGCCTGGATGGCCGCCTCGCCGCCGGCGTCCGCCGCGCGCCGGCGCATGAGCGGCGTGTCGATCACACCGGGGCAGATGGCGTTGCAGCGGATTTTGAGGCCGGTTTCGCCGCAGTGAAGCGCCACGCCTTCGGTGAGGTTGAGCACGGCGGCCTTGGCGGCGGAATAGGCGCATTGGCCGGATCCGGGCCGCAGGCCGCGGGCCGAGGCGATGTTGACGATGGCGCCGCCATGCCCGGTCATGGCGGCCACCGCCTGGCGGCAGCCGAGGAACACGCTCGTGGCATTGGCGTCCATGACGAACCGCCAGTCCTCGATCGTCGTGTTGGCGATGGAGCCGGCCCGGCTGGTCCCGGCGTTGTTGACCAGTACGTCCAGCCGCGCGGGGGCCAGCGCCGCCATGGCGTCGGCCCAGTCCGCCTCGCGGGTCACGTCCAGTCTCTGATAGCGCACGCCTTCGGGAAGGCCTTCGATCTCCGGGCCATCCGTGTCGAGGTCGGCCGCGGTTACCTGAGCCCCTTCTTCGGCGAAGCGTTCGACGATCGCCCGCCCGATCCCGCGCAGGCTGCCGGTGACCAGGACCGTGCGACCCTCAAGCCGCCTCATGCCGTCCGGGGGGTGAAGCGCACCTTGAGCTCGCGGTAGCCGTAGAAGATGTAGCTCGGCGCCATTTCGATGGTCTCCTGCAGGACCTCGATGTCGAAACGGCGGAAGGCGCGGGTCAGGAAGGCCGTGAGCTCGGTGCGCGCCAAAAGGTGGCCAACGCAAAAATGCAGCCCAGGCCCGAATGCCATCGAATCGCGCAGGTTCGGGCGATCGATGTCGGTCTCGAACGGCGCTTCCCACGTGCGCGGGTCGACGTTCGCGCCGGCGTGCATGATCCAGACGAGATCGCCTTTGGTGATCTTCTGGCCCCGCATCTCGAAGTCCTCCGCGGCGTAGCGGGTCATGCACTTCACCGTCCCGGGATAGCGCAGCAACTCGGTGGTGAGGTCGAACGCGCGCTCGGGCGTGCGGCGTAATACGTCCCGCAGTTTGGGCTGGCGCACGATCTGGTGGACCTGGGTCGCCAGGGTGTGCGCCGTGGTCTCCGCGCCGGCGACGACCATGCCGTGGATTTGCGCCAGCATCTCGTCGTTGCTGAGCCGGTTCAGGCCGTCGCGCGCGTGCACCAGGAACGAGATCAGATCCTCGCCGGGATTGGCTTCGCGTTCGAGGATGAAGCGGTTGAAGGTGTCGTTCATCCGGCGAATCACGCTGTCGAGCTGCAGCAGGAGCTCCGGCGTGACCGTCGCGGCCGCGCTCGCGGCGGTAAAACTGGAGGCCAGCTCGAACAGCAGCGGCTGATATTCCTTCGGCAAGCCGAACAGGCGCTGCATCACCCGTGTCGGCAGCGTCGCGCTTACGGTTTGTAGGAAGTCGAATTCACCGAGCCGCTCGCAGTCGTCCAGGATCTCGTCGACGACCTCATCGATGAAACCCTCGACCTTGCGGATCGCGCCTCGGTCCAAGGCCTTGAGCATCAGTAGGCGGATCCGTGCATGATGGGCGCCGTCGAGCCGGTTCACCAGAAGCCCGGTATAGAGCCGGACCGCTTCGAGCTGCGCCTGCAGTTCCGGCGGCATGCCGCGGAACAGCTGACCGACCCGCGAGGCGGACAGGCGTGGGTCGGCGAAGGCGGCGCGCACGTCGTCATAGCGCGACACGATCCAGCCGCCCTGGGTCTGGCTGTAGAACACCGGCGCCGCCTCTTGCAGCCGGAGCAGGGGCGTCCAGGGATCGGCGAGGAAGGCGGGATCGGCGAAGCTGACATCCGCCGCCGGGTCGCGCGCATCAAGGGTGGCGCTGGATCCTTCGGCCATGGGTTTCCTCCCTTGCGGCGGCTCTCAAGACTGCGTTTCGTCGCCATTTAACCTACAGTGATTGATAATTCGATGGGGCCGGTTGTGCAATCCGGAATCGTCGACAGACGGCCTCAGGCCTCCGGCCCGCGAGGATGCAGGCGATAGAGCGGATCGTGCGGCTTTGGCGCGCCGCGGTTCTCGAGGTTCGCGTAACGGCCGGTGTCCCACACGGAATTGCCGGGGCGTTCGTTGTACCAGTCGATGACCAGCGTTCGCGCGATGATCCGCCAGTCCTCGCCGCGCTTCTCGTGGCGGTCGAGGTAGCGGCCGCCAACCACGCGCTCCTGGCGACCGCCGCCCTCGGCCGGAAAGTCGTGGAAAGCCTGGAAATAGCACTCGGAAAAGGCTTCGCCCGGGGCGGTCAGCTCCACCCAGATGTTGGTGATGGCATGCGCTGTCACCACCCCCTCCATGAACGGAAAGGCGTAGGCGAGGAACGCCTCGACGTCGCCTTTGAACACGGCGTGGTCGTCGATGGCGTCGGGCCAATAGACCCGGCGCATCAGATCCGCGTCGCGGCGGTCGACGGCCCGGCAATATCCGAGCAGCGTCTCGGTGATCGCCTGCTTGTTCAGAAGGGCCTGGAGCGAGGCGGCCAGCTTTGGCTCCATCGGGTCGTCTCCGGGTTCGCGCTTGACGACGTTCTCGTCGATGTTCGATAAACCACTCATTGTATGGAAACTCAATCCACCAAGCGCAGCGCTGGCGGGAGGAGGTGGAATGGATCCCGAGACCGTCGTACGCGCCTTCGCCGATGCGTGGACCGCCCTCGACCACGACGCGATCTACGCCCTGTTGTCCGAGGACATCCGCTACCACAACATGCCGCTGACCCCGGTCGTCGGGCGGGAAGCCGTACGTGCGCATCTCCAGGCCTGGCCCGTGGATGCATGCCGGTGGGAGATGCTGAACCTCGCCGTCGTCGGGCAGGTGGTGCTGACCGAGCGGGTCGACAGCTTCGTGCGGGGTCAGGACAGCATCGTGGTCCCTGTCATGGGCGCCTTCGAGGTCCGCGATGGCCTCATCATCCATTGGCGGGACTATTTCGATCTCGGCGCGCTCAAGCCCAGGAAGACCTGACCTGTCCAGCGCCGGTCGCCGCCACCTCCGCCGATCGTTGTCGTTGCATATCTAACGTTGTCTGGTATGGTTGTGGTCCAAAAAGAGGCGATCATGTACGACCGCACGCTGAGCCCGATCTCGATCGGCGGGGTGGAGATCAAGAATCGCGTGGCGCGGACCGCGCACGCGACCATGATGGTGGCCGGGGGTGGGATAACTGACGCCCTGATCGCCTATCACCAAGCCCGGGCGGAGGGCGGCGTGGGCCTCACCATCCTGGAGGCCGCGGGCGTCCATCCCACGTCGGTGCTCTCGCTGGCCAACCTCGACGATTCCATCATTCCAGGGTACCGCCGCCTCGCCGCCGCCCTTGCGCCGAGTGGAATGCACGTCTTCCAGCAGCTCTGGCACGGCGGGCATATCTATGCGCAGCCCGACGGCTCGCCGCCGCTTGCGCCGTCGGACGCACCAGGCCCGATCGCCAGCATGGCGCCCCGCCCAATGACCTTGCGCGACATCGATGAGGTTGTCGCCGCTTTCGCCGCCGCGGCGCGGCGCGTGGAGAAGGGCGGCCTCGACGGCGTCGAGGTCCATGCGGGACACGGCTACCTGCTGGCCCAGTTCCTGTCGCCGGTGCTGAACCGGCGCGAGGACGATTATGGCGGTCCGCTCGACAACCGCATGCGGCTGCTGCGCCGCGTGCTGACGGCGGTTCGCGACGCGGTCTCGCCTGGCTTCGCGGTCGGCGTTCGGCTCAGCGATAGCGCCGACGCGCGGGTTCTTGGCATGGAGGTGGTGGGCGAGGTCGCCCATCGCCTGCAGGACGAGGGGCTGATCGACTACGTCAACATGTCGTACGGCGATTACTACGCGCTGCACCGGCAGGTGGGCGGCATGGACGTTCCCACCGGCTTCCAGATCCCGTGGACCGCGCCGCCCGTGGCGGACTTCAAGCTGCCGCGGCTGCTCAACGGCCGCTTCCGAACCCTCGAGGAGGTGGAGCAGGTGCTGCGTGCGGGAGAGGCGGATATCGTCTCCATGGTCCGCGCCCACATCGCCGACCCGGATATCGTCGCCAAGTCGGTCGCCGGCCATCCCGAGCGGGTGCGGCCATGCATCGCCTGCAACCAGGGCTGCATCGGCCGGGTCGCCACCTCGGGCCGACTGGGCTGCGTCGTCAACACCGCCGCTGGCGATGAGGCGCGCCTGGCCGAGCGGCTGATCCGGCCCGCTGCAATCCCGCGGCGGGTCCTGGTGGTCGGCGGCGGCCCAGCGGGTATGGAGGCCGCGCGCGTCGCCGCGCTGGCGGGCCACTCGGTCGTGCTCGCCGAGGCGGCTCCTGCGCTGGGCGGCCTGATGTCGATCTATCGCGATGCGCCCCGCATGGGCACGATCGCCGACATCGCGACCTGGCTCGAGGACGAGGTCTATCGCCTGGGCGTCGAGGTCAGGCCGTCGTCCTACATGGAGGCCGACGACATCCTCGCCAAGGGCGCCGACCTCGTCATCCTCGCGATCGGCGCCGATCCGGCCGCTTCGCTGCGCCAGGTGCTGTTCCCGGCCGAACCGATTGTCGTTGAGAGCGGAAGCTGCATCATCACCTCGCTCGAGCTGTTCGCGGATCGGGCCAGCGACCGGGGCGGCAGCGCGGTGATCATCGATGAGGTTGGACACTACGAGGCGATCGCTTGCGCGGAGTTCCTGCTCGAACGGGGCCTGGCCGTGACCTTCGCGACGCGGCACAAGCTGTTCGCGCCGCAGATCGAGATCGCTCTCAGGACCCAGTCCGCCCTGGAACGCCTCTACGCCAGGGGCGACTTCGCCCTGCGCGTCGGTTCACGCCTTGTCGCGGTTCGTCCGGGCGTCGCCGACATCGCACCGAATTACGGAAAGAGAATCGAACATTGTAAGGCGGATACCGTCGTCTGGGTCGGCGTGCGGCCGGGGCAGATGGCGCTCGCAAACGAACTGCAGGCGAAGGGCGCCCAGGTCGTCGCCATCGGCGACATGGTGGCGCGAAACCTCCAGACCGCCATCCGGGAGGGCCATCTCGCCGCCCGCCGGATTCACGCTGACGCCGCCGCGGAGCCCATCGCCGCGGTTGGCTGATCCTCATCTTACTGGAAACCGCAGATGTTCACCGAAACCCTCCACGCCGACGGCGTCCTCGAACTCGCGGTCGATCGGCCGCCGGTGAACGCTTTCAGCATCGACCTGCTGCGCGACCTCGCCGCACGGATCGAATCCGTGCGGGATCAGCCGGAGGTCAGAAGCCTCGTGCTCAGGGCCGAGGGGCGCGGCTTCTGCGGCGGCGGGGACGTCAAGGAGGTCGAGGCGCTGGGTGGGTTCCAGGGCATATTGGGACAATCCGCGGGTTCGATGGGGCTGAGCCTTGCCGTGATCGACTGCGCCGTCCCGGTGGTCTGCGGCGTGCACGGGTACGCCATCGGGGTCGGGGTTCTCGTCGCAGGCTCGGCGGACATCCTGGTCGCCTCGCGAGATACACGCTTCGTGCTGGCCGAGGTCGACAACGGGGCCACGGCTGGCGCGGTCCAGGCCTTGCGGCTGATGCCGGAGAAGCGCGTCAGGGCCGCGATGATGACGGCGGATCCCATCCTCGCTCAGGAGCTTCACGCGTTCGGCGGCGTCTATCGGCTGGTCGACGAGGATGCGGCCGTCGCCGCGAGCGCCCGGGCGCTGGCGTCCCAGATCGCCGGCAAGAGTCCCGAGGTTGTCCGCCGGCTCAAGGCTTCGCTAAACAACACCACCAAGACGCATGAGCTGCGGACGCTGTACCGGGCCGAGATGAGCTACACCTACGAGCTGAACATCATGGGCGAGGCGAGCGCCGGCCGCCTCGCTTTTGTCGAGGGCCGGCGAGATAGCTATGTGCGCTGAACCGTTGCGCGCCGGCTAGAGCGTGTTAGGCGAAAGTGTGCGCGGTTTCGCCGCCCAACACGCTCTAAATGTTCGATTTAGATCCTTTTTCCACGGGTCAGATGATTCCATCTGACCCTAAAAGGCCCTAGCCGAGGTCAGCAGGCGCCTTGGCTGCAGTCGTCCCTGAGGCCATCGCGGCGTGCACGCCAAGGATCGCGTCCACCACGGCCTTGATCATGACGTCGAAGGCGACGTCATAGGAAATCTCGGCGTTGCGACTTACGTGGTAAAGGAACGGATTGGCCTGTTGCCAGTCGTCGCCCCCGGTGTCGGCGGCGACCGCGGACTGATAGGCCGCACATCCGAGCGCCAGGGACTCGAGGGCCTCCATCAGCGGCATGATCACGCCGATCGGCACGCCCTGGACGGCCAGCAATCCTACCGTGGAATTGTGCTCGCTGAGGCCGATCCGAAGCGGGTGGCGGCGCATGAGCAAGGGGATGAGGTTTGGATGGGCGAGCAGGGCCTTGTAGTACTTGCGGCCGTTTTCGATCAGCCACTCGTGCCAGTCGGTGTCGGCATTGTGCGGCGTGCGGACGTCGGCGAGCGCCAGTTCGCAGGCGCCGACCAGAATGTGCTCCTTGCTGGGGAAGTGGTAGTAGAGTGAGATTCCGCGCACCTTCAGTTCGTCGCCCAGGCGTCGAATGCTGAGCGCATCGAGGCCTTCCTCGTCGATAATCCGAAGCGCCACCTCCAGCGTCTTGCGCCGGGAGATGAGGGCTTTCTTGGGCCGTCCCATGAATCGACATCCAAATGCTGAACGGTTTTGATTTGTAACGGAACTTGCCGAAAAAGCGATGCAAAACCGCCGCCGCCCGCAACTGGCGTTGCACGATAAAACAATCGATGTTAGGCAAGCTTATCGGGCCAAGGTCAAGCGGCGCGTCAGGGCGGAGCGTTCATGCGATATGCTTCTGCAGACTGGGTGGCCGACTACGCCCGAACCCAGCCGGATGCGCCGGCGCTGCACAATTTCGACACCGGAGAACGGCGGAGCTGGAAGGTGCTCGATCGCCGGGTCGGGCAGATCGCGCATTATCTGCGCTTCGGTCTGGGCCTGCGCCCGGGCGATCGGATCGCGAACATATCGGACGGCGATCTCAGGCATTTCGAGCTGCAGTTCGCCTGCGTCCGAGCCGGCTTGATCTGGGTTCCATTGAACTTCCGCCACACGGCGTTCGAACTCAGTCGCGCGTGCCGCGAAATGCAGCCGAAGCTGATGCTGACAGACGCCGTCTGGGGTCAGACCGCGCACGAGGTCGCGGCGGAGACCGGCGTTTCGACGGTGCTGGACTGGGGCCTGGGCGGCCCGTTCGACCAATCGCTCGATCCGGACGGCTACCTCGCCGCCAATGACGAAATAGATCCCGAGGCGCCGCTGCAGGTCCTCTACACGTCGGGCACCACCGGGACGCCGAAAGCCGCCATCATCACCCTGGCGGCCATGACCACCCACGCCCTGCAGCAGGTGGAATTTTGCGCCAACGCCGAGCCGCACGGGCATTTGTTCCAGCCGATGCCGCTGTTCCACTTCGGCGGCCTCAACACCGCCAGCAACCCGATCCTCTATTTCGGCGGTCAGGTCACGGTGGCCAAGCGGTTCGACGCCCAGGCGGCCACGGTCTATTGTGGCGATCCGGCCAATGGAGTCACCAGCCTCTGCCTTCCGCCGATCATGTATCAGATGATGGCTGACAGCGACGCCTTCCAGGCGGCCGACTTCTCCACCGTGCGCCGTTTCGTCTGCGGCGGCGGCCGCGTCTCGGAGCGGCTCCGCGCGGCCTATGAGCCCAAGGGCGCGCGCTTCGTGCCGCAATACGGCGGCACCGAGACCGGCCCGGTCACTTCAATGAACCCCGATCGGCTGGACAAGATCATGGCCGGCTCCTGCGGCCAGAAGGCGAAGCACATCGACGTCCGGATCGTCGATCCAGAGGGCGGCGACGTCCTGCGCGGCGAGCCCGGCGAGGTGTGGGTGCGAGGGACGGGCGTCACGATCGGCTATCTCGGCGCCGAGGCCAAGACGGTGCGCCAGGACGGCTGGCACCGGACCGGCGACGTGGCCTGGGAGGACGACGAAGGGTTCTACTACGTCGTCGACCGGGTAAAGGACATGTACAAGTCCGGTGGCGAGAACGTCTTCTCCGCCGAAGTCGAGGGGGTGCTGATGACCCATCCGTCGGTGGCGGAGTGCGCGGTCATCGGCGTGCCCGACGACCGCTGGGGCGAGGTCGGCATGGCGATCGTGGTCGTCGCGGACGGCGGTGACCTCACCCTCGAGTCGCTGGTCACGGTCTGCGAAGGGATGCTCGCGCGCTATAAGCACCCGCGGCGGCTCCAGATCGTCGCGTCCTTCCCGCGAAACGTCACCGGCAAGATTTCCAAGCCCGCGCTTCGCGCCAAGTTCGGCGGAAGCCGAAGCGTCTGACCCCCTGGAGCACCCGCGATGGCCGTCCGCTACACCCGCACGCCCTATCTGATCGTTCACCGCGAGGAGCGCGCGCGCAAAGATGTCTATGGCGCCATCGACGACGCTGTGGCGCTGCAGGCGCAGCTGATCCGCGGCGAGCATCCAGCCGATGCCGTCTTGATCGTCATGCACCCGGTCGGCGCGCCGGCCTGGCTGCCAGTGTTCGCCCAACTGGCGCGCGCCGGGCACCACATCATCGCCTGCGCCTCGCGCTATTCGTCGGGCGACGCCCCGCTGGAGATGGAAAACGTGGTCCTCGACCTCGGCGCCTGCATCAAGGACGCCAAGGCGCGGCTGGGCTATAAGAAGATCGTGCTCCTGGGATGGAGCGGGGGCGGCTCGCTCATGGCCGGCTACCAGGCCGAGGCCGAGCGGCCGGTCGTCGAACGCACCGCCGCGGGGGAGGAGACGCCCCTCGCCGGCGCAGGGCTGATCCCGGGCGACGCCCTCATGCTGGTGGCCTCGCACCGCAGCCGCCACCGGCTGTTGACCGGCCAAATCGATCCTTCGGTGCTGGACGAACTCGATCCCGAGACGCGCGATCCCTCGCTCGACATCTATGATCCGGCCAACTCGGCGCAGCCGCCCTACGCGCCGGCGTTCATCGATCGCTACCGCGCCGCCCAAATCGCCAGGAACCGGAAGATCAGCGCCTGGGCCAAAGACAAGCTCGCCGATCTCAAGGCGAAGGGGCGAGAGCACGACGAGTTCTGTTTCGTCACGCATCGCACCATGGCGGATCTGCGCTGGGTGGATCCCACGGTCGATCCGAACCAGCGAAAGCCCAACTGGACCTATCTCGGCGATCCGCGGATCGTGAACCAGAGCGCCTCAGCGCTCGCGCGCTTCAGCTCGCTGCGGGGGTGGCTGTCGCAATGGAGTTATGATGACGCCCAGTTCGATTCGGTGCTCGCCGGACCGCGGATCAGCGCGCCCGGCCTGGTGATGACCGCCGGCGCCGACGATGCCTGTCCGCCCGAGCACACCAATCTGATGTTCGAGGCCCTCGGCTCGCCGGACAAGACCCAAGCAACCATCGACCACGCCAACCACTATTTCACGGGCGAGGACGGCAAGTCGCACCTGGCCGAAGCTGTCGGCTTCATCTCGCGGTGGCTGGCCGAACGCGACCTGACCAACGCGGCGGCGCTGGCGGCGGCCTGATCGGGTTCGGCCGGACGCCACGGAAAACCGCTTCGCACGGTTCCTCAACCCACCGCAGCCGACGGCTCTTCGTCCAGGATCACCGTCTTGGGCTCCAGATAGGGCGTCAGCCCCAGCCGGCCGCCTTCTCTGCCGATGCCCGACTTCTTGTAGCCGCCAAAGGCGATGCCGAAGTCGCTGCGGAAGGCATTGTGACCGACCGTGCCGGCGCGCATCCGCCGCGCCACCGCCATCGCGCGGTCCTTGTCGGCGGTGAAGACCGAGCTGTTCAGGCCGAAGTCGCTGTCGTTGGCGAGCCGGATGGCGTGCTCCTCGTCGTCGGCGGGAATGACGCAGATCACCGGCCCGAAGATCTCCTCACGCGCGATCCGCGCGTCATTGCTGACCCCGCCGAACAGCGTCGGCTCCAGGTAGAAGCCGCGATTGAAGCCGGCGGGCCGCGCCCCGCCGGCCGCCAGGGTGAACCTGTCGGCCTTGCCGCTCGCGATATAGGCTTCGGCGCGCTCGAGCTGCTGCTTCATCGCCATCGGGCCCATCTGCGATGCCGGGTCGAACGGATCGCCGATCTGGACCTGCTTCAGCGCGGCGGCCAGAGCTTCCACGAGCCCGTCGTGCCGATGGCGCGGCACGATCACACGGCTCAACGCAGAGCAGAACTGCATGCTCAGCATGCTCACCTGAGGCGCCACGGCGGCGACCACGGTCTCGATCGACGCATCGTCCAGCACGACCGCGGCGGATTTGCCGCCCAGTTCGAGCGTCGCTCGCGCCATCCGGCCGCCGCAGATCGACGCCACCCGCTGGCCGACGGCGCTCGAGCCCGTGAAGCTGATCTTGTCCACGTCCGGGTTGTGGACCAGCAGCTCGGATTCCTCCCGATCCGCCATGAGGATGTTCACGACCCCCGGCGGCAGGTCCAGCGCCTGCAGGATCTCGCCCAGCAGCACCGCCTCCAACGGCGCCTCGAGCGAAGTCTTCACCACCACGGTGCAGCCGGCCAGCAGCGCTGGAGCCAGCTTGGACGCCAGCATCAGGATCGGCGCGTTCCAAGGGATGATAGCCCCGACGACACCGACGGGCTCGTGGACCAAGAAACCAACCTCGCCGCCGGCTGTCGGCGTGCATCGCTCGATAAAGGCGAAGGTCTCGGCCATACGGGCATAGCTGCGCACTAGGCTGGTCGCCGAGCCGACCATGTAGACCCCGTGACCGTTCAGGCCGCCGACCTGGCGCGTCCAAAGGTCGGCGAACAGGGCGGCGCGCGCGTCGATCGCGTCCGCGAGGCGGTGCAGGAATTCTCCCCGCGCCCGCGGCGACAGGCCGGGCCACGGGCCATGATCGAACGCCCGGCGCGCCGCCGCGACGGCATCGGCGATGTCGCTAGCGGTCGCACAGGGAACCGAGGCGAACAGGCGCTCGTCGGATGGGCTAATGATGTCGAACTTCCGGCGCGCGCCAGGCTCGATCCAGGCGCCGTCGATCAAGAATCGGCCCCGCGTGATGCGCTCAAGCTCGTCGGCGTCCATTCGGCGTCCTCCCTCTTGTGATCCGACATTATCTAACAACGATTTATAAATCGGGCAACCGGACACCTTGCGGTGAGCTATGGGGGTGGGTCAACATCAGACCTAGAGGCGGATATAGATGCGTCGATGAGGGTTGGCGATAAAACCATACTAAGTTAGATATGATTTGCATGCGCCTAGAAGGCGGCATGGAGTGAGGGCGAGTCGATGCGAAAGGTCGAGATCGTGGGAATCGGGGGGACGTTGCGGCCCAATTCCTCGAGCGCGCGTGCGCTGAGATATTGCCTCGACTACGCCAAAGGCGCGGGCGCCAGCATCACGCTGTTCGTCGACGACGATCTGCGCGCGTCGCTCTATGAGCCCGGCCAGCCGGTCGCCGACGAATGCATGCGCCGGATGGTCGCGTCGCTCCGATCGGCGGACGGCGTGATCATTGCTTCGCCCGGCTATCATGGCGGGGTGTCGGGCGCGCTCAAGAATGTGCTGGACTACACCGAGGAGATGGCTAAGGACGGCGCGCCTTATCTCGACGGCCGCGCCGTTGGCTGTCTCGTTTCCGCCGCTGGATGGCAAGCGGCAGGCGCTACGCTCAGCGCCCTTCGCGCGACCGTTCATGCGCTGAGGGGCTGGCCGACCCCGCTCGGCGTCCTGATCAATTCCTCGGAACCGGTGTTCTGCGAGGCGGGGCGGTTGGTCTCGGATGACCTGGCCAGGAACCTACGGACCATGACGCAGCAGGTGCTGGACTTCGCGGCGATGCGGCGCCTGGCGGGAGAGAGCGGCCTGGCCCGGCTGTCCGCATAAGCGGAGCCGGGGCCGCGCTGGCCGGCGCCTCTCACGGGCGGCTGATTCCATCGTCACCGCGCGGACGTCATGCGGAACCTGGAGAATAACCTTCCACTATTTGTCGAGAGTCCTCGGCAGGATTCATGCTGGAACGATCCAAAATTATAATAATTGTCAGATAGTTAAAGATAATTCTTTTCGAAGCGACAGCGTGTAGTGATGCAGGTTGACGCACAATGCCAATCAGCGTTAGTTTATGTCCAACAAGAGCCTATGGGCTCAAAAAATCGAAATCCTACGCGGGGTAGGGGGGACGAAATGAACCGCAAGATTTGGCTCTTGGGATGGGTGGCGGCGGGCGCCTGCGCCATGGCTCCCTTCGCTGCGCTCGCACAGAACGCGGCGCGTTCGGGATCGAGCCCTGGCGCCGACACGGGCGCTGGGACCTCGTCGGCGCTGCAGGAGATCGTCGTGACCGCGCAGCGTCGGTCGGAATCGCTGCAACAGGTGCCGATCGCGGTCAGCGCGGTGACCGCGAGTCAGCTCGCAGCGAGGGGGATCGGAGATTCCCTGTCGCTCGCCGCGTCGGTGCCGAATCTAGACATCACCCAGAACGGGACCACCCTTACGCTCTATATGCGCGGCGTCGGGTCCAACGCATCCGATCCCAACGACGAGTCCTCGGTCGCCTTCTACGTGGACGGCGTCTACCAAGCCTCGCCATTGGTCAACCTGTTCGATTTCAACAATATCGACCGCGTGGAAGTGCTTAAGGGGCCGCAGGGGACCTTGTTCGGGCGCAACGCGACCGGCGGCGTGATCCAGGTGATCACCAAGGATCCTCAAGAGACCTTCTCTGGCCAGGGATCGGTCAGCTACGGCAATTACGACACGGTCGGGGCCAACGCCTATGTCACAGGCGGCATCGCAAAGAACCTGGCCGCGGACCTGGCGGTGGTCTATCGGCAAAACTTCGACGGCTATGGCGAGAACATCTTCCTGCACGTCCCGATCATGCGGCGCGAGGACCTTGGGTTTCGCTCGAAGCTGCTGTGGACGCCCGAGCCGGACACGACTGTCGGGATCACCGTGGACTACAGCCTGGTACTCTCGGACGGGACACCTTATCAGCTCGCCCCAGGCGTGATCGGCGCGGACGGCGTGACCAGCTATCCTGGCGCCTACAAGACCAATACCAACGAGGAGGATGCGGGGAATTCGGACAGCTATGGCGTCTCTGCTAAGGTGGAGCACGATTTCCATTTCGCCAGGCTCGTCAGCATCAGCGCTGTCCGCGATGTTTTCGGCATGTACGACCTCGACGAGGACGCAACCCCGGCGCCGGTCGTCAATTCCTTCATCCACCAGCTCGCCCGCAACTATTCGCAGGAGCTGCAATTGCTGTCGCCGTCCGCCGACTCGCGACTGCAATGGGTGTTAGGCGGCTACTATTTCTATGCGGATTACGCCTATGATCCGATCACCATCGGCGGGCTCGCCGCCGGCGGCCCGACCGCGGCGGAAAATATCTTCGGACGCCAGTACACCAGCTCGGTGTCGCTATACGGACAGGCTACCTACGAGGTTCTGCCTGGCACCCATGTGACCGGCGGCCTGCGCTATACCGACGAGCAGCAAGGTATCCATTCTTACGTCACGGTGGGGGGTACGACGGTCCTGACTGTGCCGAACCAACGGCAGAACACCGAAAAGCCGACTTGGCGCCTGGCGATCGATCACCAGTTCACCCCGGATATCCTCGCCTACTTTTCCTATAACCGCGGCATCAAGAGCGGTGGATACAACATGCTCAGCCCCGGTGCGCCGGGATATCATCCAGAAGTCTTGGACGCTTATGAAGTCGGCCTCAAGACCGAGTTCCTGGATCACCGAGCGCGGGTGAACCTCGCCACCTTCTACTACGACTATCAGGATATCCAGGTTCAGAACATCGAAGCCGGGGCTGTCAACACAGTGAACGCCGCCGCAGCGACCATCTACGGGTTCGACGGCGATTTCATGTTCATACCGATTCCGAACCTGACCCTGTCGTCCAGCGTCGGATATACCCATGGCACCTACTCGAACTTCCAGAACGCCACCTTTACCCCGCCCTCGCCACTCGACGGTCCGCAATTTCCCGGAAATGCGAGCGGCAACCGGCTCATCAACACACCCCAGTGGACCGCCGGCGGCTCGATCGAGTACCGGTTCCTGACCGACGTCGGCAGTTTCACGCCGAACGTGAGCGTCGACTACAAGG
>Ga0302314_10004769_pt1 | contig 24884 bp, 23 predicted proteins | sample III_Palsa_N2_3_FD_200533 | JGI IMG/M metagenome (GOLD analysis project Ga0302314, IMG submission 200533) | Peat permafrost microbial communities from Stordalen Mire near Abisko, Sweden - III_Palsa_N2_3 | ecosystem: Environmental > Terrestrial > Soil > Palsa > Peat permafrost | place: Sweden... | reverse complement strand
ATCTCCACCGCGCGGTCTGCGAGCAGCACGTAGATGAGGACACCGTTGTTGTGCAACGTGTCCCACACCCCAAGGTGCGCAAAGACCTGCAAGGCCCGCTGCCGCGGCGTCAAGTCGCGCCACAGCTCCGCGGGGTGCAATGCCGTCTCGACGACGAAGCGGATTTCCCCGGCATGCTGCGACTCCACCTGCGAGATGGTGGTCTCGATATTGCTCAGCACTTTCGCGGTGAAGCGCCGCCGGGTGCTCCAGTGCGTGGCAAACAGATGACGTAGCGCGCGGCCAAACTTCATCGCGTGACTCCTACCAGCCGCCCGACGCGCCGCCGCCGCCAAAACCGCCGCCGCCGCCGCTGAAGCCGCCGCCGCCGCCGCCAAAACCGCCGCCCATCATCCCGCCGCCCCAGCCGCCGAAGCCTCCGACGCGCCCGAGGCCACTGCCTAAGCCGCCGGAGAGCAGCGCGAACAGAAACGCGACGATGGACGCGATCACCGCTGCCACGACAAATCCGCCGAAGAGCCAGACGATGACGCCCGTGATGCCGCCGGTCACGATGGCACCTGCCGGACGTCCGAGGATCGCGCGCAGCACGCCCGAGCCTATGAACACCGCGATGAACAGGAACGGCAGCAGGCTGCCGATCCCGCCGCGCCGCGAGCCGCCGCCGTGCCAGCTGCGATCCGGCGCCGGCAGCGCTTCGCCTGCGACGACCGTTTCGATCTGATCCACTCCGGCGTTGATGCCGCCGTAAAAATCGTTCTGCGCAAAGAGCGGTCTGATGGTCTCGGTGATGATGCGATTGGCGATCGCGTCGGGCAGCGCGCCTTCCAAACCGTAGCCCACTTCAATGCGCACGCGCCGGTCGTTTTTGGCGACGATGAGCATCACCCCATCGTCGACGTGCTTGCGCCCGATCCTCCATTGTTCGACGACGCGGATGGAGTACTGCTCGATCTCCTCCGGATGCGTCGTCGGCACGATCAGCACCACGATCTGCGTGCCCTTCCGTGCCTCGAAGGCGGCGAGCTTGTCCTCGAGAGCCGACTGCTGCTCGGCAGTCAGCGTCCCGGTCAGATCGGTGACCCGTGCTTCGAGCTTCGGAATGGGCTCAAGACCCTGTGCGCCTGCAAGTCCGATTGCGGCACCAACGAGAAGCGCAAGCCACCCGCGGCCGACGCGGCTCCTCTTAGCTTGCGCGCGCGTGCTCAATGAGGAGTCGCGGGCGCGGCAGCCGGAGGCGGCTGCGCGCCCTCGCGCGCCTGAGCCGCAACGCCCGTGCCGAAGTCCACCTTCGGCGCGACCGCGATGGCCGACTCGTTCTCGACCGTGAAATTAGGCTTCACGGAGAACCCAAAGATCTTGGCGGTGAGGTTGGCCGGAAAGGAGCGCACGGTGACGTTGTAGCTTCGCACCGCGTCGATATAGCGATTGCGCGCCACGGTGATGCGATTCTCCGTGCCCTCGATCTGCGCCTGCAGATCACGGAAGTTCGCGTCCGACTTCAGCTGCGGGTACGCCTCGGTCACGGCGAACAGGCTCTTCAGCGCCTGGGTGAGCTGGCCCTGCGCGGCCTGAAACTTCTGCATCGCCGCAGGATCGTTCAAGAGTTCCGGCGTGAGCTGGATGGAGCTCACCTTGGCGCGCGCCTCGGTCACGCCGATGAGCACCTGCTGCTCCTGGATGGCAAAGCCCTTGACGGTGTTGACGAGGTTCGGGATGAGATCGGCGCGCCGCTGGTACTGATTGACGACTTCCGACCAGGCGGCTTTGACACTCTCATCCTGCGACTGCAGCGAGTTGTAGCCACATCCTGAGAGTGCTGTGGCGACGACCGCCATGAATGCAAGTGTCCAGATACGCATCGATCCCTCCATCACGGCAAGTTGTGGGCTATCGAAGTAGCCCAAGGCCCCCTAAGGATGGATTCTAGACCAAAAAAAACCCCGGACGGTTAGGCCCGGGGTCGAAATGCGGACTTTCGATGAAGGGAAGGAAGTCCGCTAGGGGATTCTCAACGTCGTCTGGGTCGACCGCGTCAGTGCAATCGCGCCCAGTGCAAAATCTTGATGTCCTCGCTGTTCAAGTCGAAGCTCTGCGCGAGGAGCGAGCAAAGTTCGCGCGTGCCACCGCTCGGCTCGAGGGGGCGCCGCAGCTCCACCACTCCACTCCATTCACTGGCGTCCGCCTGGAAGGGAATCTGGGCAGTCGCGGTCACGAAGTGCGTGTAATACCTGGCGGCCACGTGGAAAGAGTAGTGGCCACACTGATTTATGGCCGTGAAGCGTTCCACAAATCGACTAAGCTTTTTGCAATTGCCTTTGCAACATAAGGTCCTTGAAATTGCCGTATGTCCCGTTATAGAGCGCCGGCGCCGCCCGGCTCGCAATACATCACACGCGCAGGCGCGCAGCGCCTGCGCGCGGAACTTGACGAATTGTGGCGCAGCGAGCGCCCGCGGGTGACCCAAGCCGTCGCGGAGGCTGCTGCGCAGGGGGATCGCTCCGAGAATGCGGAATACGTGTACGGCAAGCGACGGCTGCGCGAGATCGACCGGCGCGTGCGCTTCCTGCGCCAGCGCCTGGAAGGCATGGTGATTGTCGACGCCGCCCCTGCCGACCAAGAGCGCGTGTTCTTCGGTGCGTGGGTGACGCTCGAGTCAGCCGGCCGCGCGCGTGAGCGCTATCGGGTAGTGGGTCCAGATGAGTTCGATCGCGCGCCGGGCTACATCAGCATGGATTCGCCGTTGGGACGCACGCTACTCGGCAAGCGTCTGCACGATGAGCTCACGGTCGAGCTGCCCGGCGGCGCGCGTCTGGTCCTCATCGTGCAGATTCAATACGGGGACGAGCCCTAAGAGTGCTGACTACCACACCACGCGCACGTTCTTGAACTGCCAGGGATCGCTCTTGTCGATGTCTTCGGGGAACAGGCGGTCGCGCTCGTGCAGCGGAGTCCAGTCGGTGTACTGGCCGACGACGTTGCCCAGATACGGCATGCAGATTTCAAGGTTGCGCCGGAAATCCATTTCGTCGGGCTCGGTGATTCCGCAGTTGGGGTTCTCGATCGCCCAGACCATGCCGGCGAGACACGCCACCGTGACCTGCAGGCTGGTCGCGCTGTTGTGGGGCGCGAGCTTACGCGCCGCATCGATCGACAGCTGCGAGCCAAACCAGTAGGCGTTGTTCTTGTGTCCGGCGAGCAGCACGCCCAACTCATCGATGCCTTTGTCGATGTCGTCCATCAAAATCCGCTTCTTCTCCTGCAGCTGCCAGTTGCGTCCGGCGAACTCGTGCAGGGATACGATCGCAGCATCGCAGGGGTGATAGGCGTAGTGCACCGTCGGACGATAGACCGCCTGCGCCCCGTCGCGCACCGTGTAGTAATCGGCGATCGAGATCGATTCGCCGTGCGTGATGCAGAAGCCGTGAAAATGGCCCGCGAGCGGCGTCCAGGTGCGCACCCGCGTGCTCGCGCCCGGCTGCATTAGATAGATGGCGCACATGCAGCCGAAGTCGTGGCGCTTGCCGTCGCGCGGAAAATTCCGCTCATGCGTTCCCCAGCCAAGCTCCGCCGGCTGCGAGCCTTCACTGACGAAGCCGTCGACCGACCAGGTGTTGACGAATTCGTTCGGCTCCTTGGGCACGTGCGACACCTGCGTGTCGCGCTCGGCAATGTGAATCACCTTCACGCCGAGGCGCCGCGCAAGATCACCCCAGTCGGCGCGTGATTGCGGGTTGCCGGCCTCGGCCGCCGTGTCGGCCGCGATGTTCAAGAGCGCCTGCTTCACAAGGTGCGACACGAGGCCCGGGTTCGCACCGTGCGTGAGCACCGCGGTCGGCGCACGCGCATTGCCGGGACGCAATGCGAGCGCTTCCTCGCGCAGCGCATAATTCGTGCGCCGCGCGGCCGGAACCGTGGGATCGGTGTAGCCGCCGGGCCAGGGCTCGATGCAGGTGTCGAGATACATCGCGCCCTTTTCCCAGCACAGCTTGATGAGCGCCGTGCTCGCGACATCCACCGAGACGTTCAAGAGAAAATCGCCGCGCCCGAGGAGCGGATTCAATACGCGGCGGAAGCTCTGACGCGTGAGCGTCTCGCAGATGAGTTTGACGCCAAATTCGGCGGCGACCGCACGCCCGCGCTCATCCGCCGTGACGATGCTCACGCGCTCCGGCGGCACCCCGACGTGACGCAGGATGAGCGGCAGGATGCCCTGACCGATGCTGCCGAATCCGACGATCAGAATCCGGCCCGGAAATTCAACGTGGACCTTGTGGGAACTCATCGGTTTTTTCAGCCGCGGTTTTCGCGCCAGTGCGGAGGGTAGGTGCGCTCGTATCCGGGCAGCGCTTCGACACGTGCAATCCAGCGGCCGAGCGAGGGGTAGTTGGTCTCGATGGGCAGGAAGCGCGATGACAGGTCACGCGCAGCCGGACGATTGAGCGCGCGGCGCAAGAGCTGGATCGACGGAAAAAACACCATGTCGGCGGCCGAGAAGCTCTCGCCCACGATCCAGTCGGACTTTGAAAGCCGACCCTCGATGGTGCGCGCTTCGCTGGCGATGACGTGCATGGCCTCGGTGAGATCAGGCGCCGGGCCGCTCGGCGCATAGCCAAACATCACGCTCGTGATGCTCGTCACCTGGCGTTCGGCATAGGCTTGAAACTCGCAAATGACCCGCATAATGACACCGGCCTCCTCCGGCGTGCGCCCGAAGATCGGCGGGTCCGGGTACTTCAAGTCAAGATAGTAAAGAACGGCGAGCGACTCGAATACGACGTAGTCGCCGTCCTTCAGCACCGGCACGCGGCCGCGCGGATTGAGCGCGAGCATCTGCGGCGACTTGTGCTCCTGCTTGGAGAACTGCAGGAGGTGGCTCGTGTAAGGCAAGTGCTTGAACTCAAGCGCCAGCAGCACACGCCAGGCGTATGGGCTGCCGCTGCCCCAGTACAAGTCGATCGCCATAGAGTCGCAGCCGTTGCAGAATTGCGCGATTGTAACGGGAAGGGGACTCGGCAGAAAATGCATCGCAGCAGAAAATGCTTTTCCCCATGTACACGACGCTGATCGAAACCGCCGAGCTCGCCGCAGTAATGGCAGACCCGCGCTGCGCGATCCTCGATTGCCGCTTCGATCTTGCGCAGCCTGAGTGGGGAGCGCGTGAGTATGCTGCCGGCCACATTCCACACGCGCTCTACGCAGACCTTGACCGTGATCTGGCGGGCGCCGTGCACGCGGGCAGCGGGCGGCATCCGCTGCCGAATCCTGCCGAGTGGGTGCAAACCCTAAGCCGCTGGGGTATCGACGAGCGCGTTCAGGTCGTCGCCTACGATCAGGGCAACGGCGCCTATGCGGCGCGCCTGTGGGGACTCCTGCGCTGGGTCGGCCATACCGAGGTTGCCGTCCTGAATGGCGGCTTTGCCGCGTGGCTCGCCGCGGGACTGCCGATCAGTAAAGCGCTCGATGCACGCGCAGCGGCCCATTTCACAGCGCGCGCGACTGCTCTGCACACGCTCGACGCCGAGGAGATCGAGCGCTCGCTCGCGCAGGAAGAGATTCTCCTCGTCGACGCGCGCGGTGCCGATCGCTTCGCCGGCGAGAACGAGAAGCTCGACCCCGTCGCCGGACACATCCCCGGCGCCCGCAACAAGCCCTTCGTGACCAATCTTGACCCGCAGGGACGCTTCCTGCCGGCGCCGGAGCTGCGTCGTCGCTGGCAGGCGGTTCTCGCAACGCGTCCCGCAAGCGAGCTTGTCTCCATGTGCGGCTCGGGCGTGACCGCTTGCCACAACCTTCTCGCGCTCGAGATCGCGGGCCTGCCGGGAGCGCGCCTGTATCCGGGATCTTGGAGCGAGTGGATCCGCGATCCTCACCATCCCATCGCTCGCGGACCGAGCTGATAGATCCGTGCTCTATACACCGGGGCAAATTTTGGTATGGTGCGCACGGCTGAATCTGTCCGCTTCGTGGCTGGTCCTTCGGATGTCAAGGGAACCAGCCACGCGCATTTTGGGAGTCGCGACTATTGTCCGCTGATCCGAAGAGCGCCGTCCCTGCCGGTAAAGCGAAGTTCAATCCCGCGCAGCCCTGGCGGATCGAGGACTCGCTCGATCTCTATCATGTCAACGCGTGGGGCAAGGGTTACTTCTCCATCAACGAGGCCGGGCACGTGGTGGTGCGCCCGGACACGCAAGCCGGGCGCGACATCGACCTCTTTGAGGTGGTCGAGGGCTTAAGGGCGCGCGATCTGTCGACGCCGGTGGTCGTGCGGCTGTCCGACATCCTCGCGCATCGGCTGAAGCATCTGCACGCCGCTTTTCAACAGGCGATCAGCGAGAACGACTACAAGAACTGCTACGCCGCCGTATATCCGATCAAGGTGAACCAGCAGCGCCTCGTGGTCGAGGAGGTGTATCGCTACGGCAAGGAATTCGGTTTTGGCCTCGAGGTCGGCTCCAAACCGGAGCTCCTCGCCGTCATGGCGATGACTGAGAACGAGCCCTCGCGGCTCATCGTCTGCAACGGCTTCAAGGACGACAGCTACATCGAGGCCGTCACGCTTGCGACCAAGCTCGGACGCACCATCATTCCGGTCGTCGAGAATTTCGCTGAGCTCAACCTCATTCTGAAGCACGCGGACACCTATGGCGTGCGGCCGCGCGTCGGCGTGCGCGTCAAGCTCTTCAGCGAAGGCTCCGGGCGCTGGGCCGACTCGGCCGGCGACAAATCGAAGTTCGGTCTCTTCATCACCGAGATCCTCGAGCTCTTTGCCGTGCTGAAAGCGCGCAACATGCTCGATTGTCTGCAGCTCGTGCACTGCCACCCGGGCAGCCAGCTGCAGGACATCCGCCGCGTCAAAGACGCCATCAATGAGCTCGCGCACGTGTACGCGGAGCTGAAGCTCATGGGGGCGGGACTTCAGTACATCGACGTCGGCGGCGGCCTCGGCGTGGACTACGACGGCAGCGGCACCAACTTTTCCTCATCGATGAACTACACGCTGAACGAGTACGCGAGCGACGTCGTGTATCGCATCGCGAGCGTCTGCAATGCGCGCGACATTCCCCATCCGATGATCATCAGCGAATCCGGCCGCGCCATCGCGGCGTATCACAGCGTGCTTATCTTCAATGCGCTCGGCTCCTCCGCACTCGACAAGTTCAAGGTCACGGGTGAGGTCGCGCAGGATTACGCCGGCGCCGAGGAGCTGCCGCAACCGGTGCAGGATTTGTTTGAGGCCTATCGTGCGGTGAGCGAGCGGCGCCTCGTCGAGTGCTACCACGATGCATTGACGGCGCGCGAGCAGATCCTGCAGATGTTCAATCTTGGGCTCCTGTCGCTCGAGTTTCGCGCCCTGGCGGAACGCCTGTATTGGGCGGTGTGCACGAAGATTCGCGATGCCTGCCGCAAAATCGATCGGCTGCCGGAGGAGCTCGAGGACCTCGAGTCGATCCTGAGCGACACCTATTTCTGCAACTTCTCCGTGTTTCAGTCGCTGCCCGACAGCTGGGCGATCGACCAGCTCTTCCCCATCATGCCGATTCATCGTCTCGGCGAGCGCCCCACGCGCACCGGAGTGCTGGCGGACATCACCTGCGACTCGGACGGCAAGATCGACAAATTCGTATCGCTGCGCGACGTCAAGCATGCACTGGAACTGCACGAGCTCATCCCCGGTGAGGAGTACTACCTCGCCGCGTTCCTGGTGGGCGCCTACCAGGAAACGCTCGGCGACCTGCACAACCTCTTTGGCGACACGCACGTCATCCACATCCGCCTGCATGACGAGGGCGGCTGGTGGATCGAGGAGATCGTCAAGGGCGACACGGCCATCAAAGTTCTCGAGTACATGGAGTACGACGTCGAGGAGCTCTATCCGGCGCTGGCGCGCGACTGCGAGCGCGCCATCCGCGACGGCCGCATGACCATCGCGGAGAGCCAGACGCTGAAGCGCTTCTACGAAGGAGAGCTCAACGGCTATGCCTACCTCGAGTCCGACGGCGCGGCATAGGCACACGGACCTCAAATCCCGCTCAGGCGGCACCTTTTTGGCGCAGCGCAGCGCGGACGCTCGGCAGATGAACGTCCCGGTGTTGGCCGACGGCCGGACGGACCGCCTGAACGTGTCCGGCATCGCCGGCGGTACGCCATTTGCCGGTCGTCCCGGCGTTGGGCTCGTCCGCGCAAACGCCGCAACGGCTGCCCGGCGGCTACTATTTACTTCCCGCGGCGGCCGGGAGTAGCATTTCCGGGCGCGGGCTCCTCAAAAAAGCGAGTGATTGGATGACGACGATTTACGTAGGGAACCTCTCCTTCAACGCCACCGAGCAGGACGTTCGCTCGCTCTTCGAGCGCCACGGCAAAGTGGATTCCGTCAAACTTATAATGGACCGTGAAACCGGCAAGCCCCGCGGGTTTGGCTTTGTCGATATGGAACAGAACGAAGCGCAGGCGGCTATTCAGGCCCTGAACGGTCATCAGATGAACGGCCGTCCGCTACGAGTCAATGAAGCGCAGGAGCGTCCGCAGCGCCCACGTCAGGGCGGCGGTCCGTTCCGGCGCTGAATGCCCGCACAGCATAGGTGCGCGCTCGCCGCTGTCGCGATTGCGCTCTTGGCTGTTGCCTGCGCATCCGCCAGCAGCACTCAAGAAACCGCCGCGGAATCACTCGACCGCGTTATTGCTGACGGCCATCGCCCAGCCGCCGATCGCGAGCGCGACGTCTATCGGCACCCGAAGGAGACGCTGCTCTTCTTCGGACTGCGGCCGCAGATGCAGGTGGTCGAGATCTGGCCGGAACCGGGCTGGTACACGGAGATCATCGCGCCGCTCGTCAAGGATCAGGGCAAATACTATGCGGCGCTGGCGGTTCCGCGTCCGGACAGCGTCTATGTCACGGCGCGCACCAAGGCTTTCGAGGACAGGTTCGCCGCGCACCCTGAACTGTATGGAAAGATTGAGCTTACGACCTTCGGCCCAGGCGCCGTGGACATGCCCGTACCGCCGGGGTCGGTCGACATGGTCGTCACTTTCCGCAACATCCATAACTGGATGGCAGCCGGCTGGGCGCCGCAGGCTTTCGCGTACATGTACAGGGCATTGAAGCCGGGCGGCATTCTCGGCGTGGTCGAGCACCGCGGCAATCCCGCGCTGCCGCAGGATCCCAAAGCAAAGAGCGGCTATGTGCGCGAGGACGAAGCGATCCGCTTGATCGAGTCGCAGGGCTTTGCGCTCGTGGCACAGTCGGAGATCAACGCGAATCCCAAGGACACGAAGGACTACCCGCAGGGCGTGTGGACCTTGCCGCCGAACTATCGGCTGGGAGACAAGGACAAGGCCATCTACGCCGCCATCGGCGAGAGTGATCGCTTCACGCTGAAGTTCGTAAAGCCGAAGACCAAATAGCGCTCACCACATTTCCTTTAGGCGCGCCTGCACGTCAAGCGCCGCGGCGCCGCCTTCCGCAAGGCTCCCCTCCGTCAGGCCCGCTCCCTGGAAGCCGAGCGCATCGAAGCATTTCAAAACCTTTTCCGTCATGAAGCGGCTGCGCCCGCCATAGACGTGCGCCGCCGCGTTCTTGGGCTGATTCGTCAGATAGAACTTGAGCGGCACCATGAGCACCAGTTCATTGCGCGCGCGAGTCATCGCCACATACAACAGCCGCCGTTCCTCTTCGATGAGCTCCGCTTTGCCGGTGGCGAACTCGGAAGGGAAACTGCCGTCGACGACATTCAGCAGATAGACGGTGTCCCATTCCATCCCCTTGGCCGAATGGATCGTCGAGAGCACGAGATAATCCTCATCCAGGACGGGCTGTCCGGCAAGATCACTCGTGGCATTGGGTGGATCGAGCGACAGCTCGGTGAGGAAGCGCTCGCGCGAGGGGTACTGACCCGACAGAAGTTCGAGCTGGTCAATATCGCCGATGCGCGTATGGATGTGCTCGTACAGTCGCTCAAGATGCGGCTGGTACCAGTCGCGCACCAGGCGCACCTGACCCGGCCAGGCGCGCTCCGCTGAGCCGAGCACCATCAAAAGCTCGGCGAGCTTGCGCCAGCCGTTCGCGGCCGCCTGCGGCGGCTGCCACTCCTGCAACGCTGCAAACGTGCAGCCCGCGGTCTCGAAATGATCGAGCGCGTGGCGGGCGTTCGCAGGCCCCATGCCGGGCAGGAGCTGTGCAACCCGAAACGCGGCGACGGTATTGCGCGGATTGTCCGCCCAGCGCAGCACCGAGAGGAGATCTTTGACATGCGCGGCCTCGAGAAATTTGAGGCCGCCGTATTTCACGTACGGAATGCGGCGCCGCGCGAGCTCCACCTCCAGGATATCGCTGTGGCTTGCGCCGCGAAACAGCACCGCCTGGTTGCGCAGCGGCACATTGGCCTCGCGCCGGCGCAGTACTTCACTGCAGACATACTCGGCCTGCGCCGCAAGGTCGGGCACGGTCACGAGGCGCGGCCGCACGCCGGCGCCGCGCACTGCGAGCAGGTGCTTGCGGTACTGGCGCGGCGCTTCGAGCATGAGTGCGTTGGCGGCATCGAGCACCGGCTGCGTCGAGCGGTAGTTCTGCGCGAGGGTCACGACTTCGGCGCGCGGCACGAAGCGGTCGGGAAAGCCGAGCATATTGTCGACCGCCGCCGCGCGGAACGAGTAGATGGCCTGCGCGTCATCGCCGACTACCGCGAGCCCCGCGCCGTCCGGACGCAGCGCATGCAGGATATCGGCCTGCAGTTTGTTCGTGTCCTGATACTCATCGACGAGCACGTGATCGAAGTTGCCGCTCACGTGCGCCGCAAGCTGCGCCTCCCCCATCATCGCGTGCCAGTACAAGAGTAGATCGTCGTAATCGAGAAGGTTGCAGCGCTGTTTTTTCTCCACGTAGCCGCGATACAGCTTCGACAGCTCCGCCTCCCACTGCGCGCACCACGGATACTGTTCGGCGAGCGTATCCTTCAAGGCGCGAGCGGTGTTCACCCGATAGGAATAGATCTGCAGGCAGGTTTCCTTGCGCGGGAAACGCTGCTCCTTGGCGGCAAGCCCGAGCTCCTGGCGCAGCCCATCGAGGATATCGGCGGCGTCCGCGCGGTCGATCACGGAAAACTGCGGATCGAGCTTCAGGTGGCGCGCGTAGTGGCGCAGCAGCCGATTGCCGATGGAATGGAAGGTGCCGGTCCATTGCAGGCGTTGCAGCAGCGCCTGCCCCACCCCGCCGATGGATTCATTGAGTGCCTTCTTGACGATGTCGTGGGCGCGCCGGCGCATTTCCGCGGCGGCACGGCGCGTGAAGGTCAGCATCAGGATGCGTGCCGGATCGACGCCGTGGATCGCGAGGTGTGCGACTCGGTGTGCGAGCGTGTCGGTCTTGCCGGTGCCTGCACCCGCCACGATCAGGAGCGGCCCGGACTTCAGACCCTTGTCCGGCTGCGCTTCGCCATAGGAAACAGCCTTCCTTTGCGGAATGTTGAGCTTTTCCAGGTGAGCCGCGGTTGACACGCGCCGCGACTATACTTAAGCACTCGCTGCGCGGCTATTGACGCCCGTCACACGGCGGCGGCGGCGAGGTCGGCGCAGATATTCGCCTGTACGCGGTGAGCCCGCCTCGCTAGGCTTGCACGCATGAGCCTGCAGAGCCGCACCGAGCATTTTCGCGGACGCGTCGTGCACGTCACGGTCGATGAAGTCGTGCTGCCCAACGGCCATCGCGCACTGCTTGATGTCGTGCATCATCCGGGTGGCGCGGCGGTCGTCGCGCTCGATGCGCACGCGCGCGTGTGCCTATTGCGTCAGTATCGCTATGTCGCCGGCGGCTGGCTGTGGGAGCTGCCGGCCGGCAAGCTCGAGCCGCACGAGGATCCGCAGGTGACTGCGCAACGAGAACTTGCGGAGGAAGCCGGCGCGCGCGCGGCCAACTGGCGCGCGTTGGGAAACTATTTGAGCTCGCCGGGAGTTTTTACCGAAGTCATCCACTTGTTCCTCGCAACCGCAATCGAGCCGGCGGACAGCGCACACGAGGCCTCCGAAGTCATCGAGGTGCATTGGCTGCCGTTCGAAGAGGCCCGGCGCTGGGCTCTCGACGGAACGATACGGGACGGCAAGACGGCCGTCGGCCTGCTGCGGGCAGCTGCGCAAGTCAATCCGTGACGCGTTGCACAGCCTCTCGGGCGACGCCTATCTAAGCTCACGGCACGCTGGCAGAGGCTCGCATCAATGCGACTTAATCCGTGAAAGACTTAAGCAACAAGCCCCCTCCCGAAGACGATGCCCAAGGCAACGGCGAGAGCTCCAACCGCCGGCGCCTCGGCCGAGTTGTGCACGATGACCGCGGCTGCGCTTCGGTCGAGTGGCAGGATGCGCCGCAGAACTACGTGCGCCCCGTGCTCGAGCTCGAGGATGGCGCGCGCACCACGACTCGCCTGAAGGCCCTGCGCGACAAGGCGCCGGTGTCGGTCGCCAAACAGGACCCCTACAACCCCTACCAGCGCTCAGCGCCAGAGGCCGCGACCCAGGGCGGCGGGTCGCGCCGCGACCTGCGCAAGCTTTCAAAGTGGATCAAGTTGATGCGCGAGGTCGAGGAGCGAAAATTGCTCGACAAGGAAGAAGCCGAAAAGTCGCGCGAGGATTAGCGCCCCCCGCGAACCTTCAGCGCCCGCGCTCGATATGCGCCATTTTACGGCCGTCGCTTAATCGATAGAAACGGCGCAGCTGCGCCAGCACTTCGCGTCCGAGTTCTGCGCGCGAGTCACGCAGACCGCGTTCCAGCTGCCGGCAGAATCTCTCCGCATAACAGCTCGCGGCGCGGTACATCCGCTGCCGCGCGCCTGCAAGGTTGGGGTCGATGCGCGTGCGCTCGAACAAGAGCCGCATCAGCTCCGCCGGAAATCGCTGCGGCGACTGCCGCCGCAGGAGCGCAAAGGTTGCGACATATTTGTCGATCTCCGCCTGCATCTCCAGCTCCAGAATCGACACCGGCTTGTCATGGCCCGCATTCCACGCGAAATACACGAAGTGGCTGACGCCCTCGAGCGCGGTCCAATAGTCCTCGACGTTGTCCGCGTCGAGACGCTCGAGCGGGTCGGCGCGCTTGAGCCGCTCGAGGAGCTGCGGATCAAGATACAGCGATACGCCGACGGCATCGGGCTCCTCGACGATGATGAGTTCCTCTTCGGCTGAAGCATGCGGCGCGGACTGCGGCAGCTGCGTGCGCTCGGTGACGAGAAAATCATAGACGTCGTGCGCGATGGGCACGTCGTAGATACCGCCAATGAGATCCTGAATCCGCCGCAGAATCATTGCGGGTCAATGCGCGAGCGCCACGCGCGCGCCCGCGCTCGGGTGCACTCCCAGGCGCTCGAGAATCCGATACGAGCGCCGGCTGCCGGTCTTCAGCCAGATTTCATAGAGCCGCAGGATGTCGCGATCCGAATGCCGGTAGGCCGACTCCGCAAGCTCGTTCAAGGCATCAACGAGCGGCTGGAATTTCTGCGCAAGCTCGGCGAACACCGCGCCCAACACCCGCCGCGGGCCGCGCGAGTGCGCCACCGCCAGCGTGCCATAGGCGCGCCCGCCCATTGCGATGTGATAGTCGATGTCGATGAGCTTGCGCGCGAAGCTCTGGGCGAAGAAGCCGGCAACGAAGAGCGATACATCCCCGAGCCGCTGTAAGCTGCGGTGGCGGTCCTGGGCTGAGGGTGCCTCGAGGGCCTCCGCCAGCATGACGGCGAGCGGTTTCAACCGTGTGCCGCTGGGCGTGTGCTCGTACAGGGCTTCGGAGCGGGCGAACAGCGTGAGGAGATTGACGACGTAGTGTTCGGTTTGATCTTCGACGCAGAGGTGCTGTTTGGCAAATGCGCTTTGCAGCGCATCGTGGAAAAATTCGCGCAGATTCGCGACTGGGACCAGCCGTGCTGAACTTGCGGTTTCCGTCATGGCGCGCGTAGCTCCTTTTTATAATACAACGGCACGCAGTGCTTAAACTTCACCCGGATTCATGGCTGATTTCCGTGACGAGCTGCACCGAAATTCCAAATACGAACGGAACGCGCCTTGGCAGCCAAACCGTGAGAGTGCTGATGTGTTAATCCGGCACGCATTACAATAATTACTCTTAGCTCCTGGACTGTCTAAATCATGCAATTTCCACGCCTCATGTATTTGGGCCTGCTGGCGTTCGCTGGCCTGACGACTGCACCGGCCGAGGGCACCACGGCGTTTACGGCGGACGATCTGGTGCGGCTGCAGCGCGTGTTGGATCCGCAGGCGTCCCCGGACGGGCGCCACCTGGTGAGCGTATTGCGCGTGACCGACGTGGCAGCGAATGAGGCTCGCACTCATCTGCTCGTGATCGACCGCACCGGCATCAATCCACGCGCACGCGCGCTCGCGTGGAACGTCGCCAACGATTGGAACCCGCGCTGGGCGCCCGACAGTCGCACACTCTATTTTCTTTCCATGCGCTCAGGCTCGGCGCAGGTGTGGCGCCTGTCGCTCGACGGCAGCGATCCGCTGCAGGTGACGGATTATCCGCTCGACATCGCGGCCCTGAAGGTTTCTCCGGCGGGTGATCGCCTCGCCGTTTCGATGGATGTGCTGCCGCAATGCGCGGATCTCAAATGCACCCAGGAAAGGCTCGCAGCGGCGCGCGCGGGTGGCGGCGCGAGCGGCCGGCCGGCCGGCTCCTCCGGCGAGATCTATACGCAGCTCTTCGTGCGCCATTGGGACACCTGGAGTAATGGCACGCGCTCGCATCTATTCGTTGCGCGTCTGCAAAGCGACGGCCGCGCGGCGACGCCCGTCGACGTATCAAAGCCCCTCGATGCCGACGTGCCGTCGAAGCCCTTTGGCGGCGACGAGGAGTTCAGTTTCAGCCCGGACGGCAAGCGCATCGTGTTCGCGGCGCGGATTGCCGCTCGCAGCGAGCCGTGGTCGACGAACTTTGATCTCTTCGAGGCGTCCGTCGACGGCGGCGAGCCTGTGAACTTGACGCAGACGAATCCGGCGGCGGATACGCAGCCGGTTTTCTTGAGGAACGGCGATCTTGCCTATCTCGCCGCGGATCGACCGGGCTTTGAGTCCGACCGCTTTCATATTGACGTGCGCGATGCGCGCAGCGGCAAAGCGCGTGTGCTCACCGCCTCCTGGGATCGCTCCGTGATGCACTTGGGCGCCACGCCCGATGGCGCGCATCTGCTGGCCACGGCGGCGGATAACGGCCAGGAAGCACTGTTCACCGTCGACCCCGCGAACGGTCAGCCACGCAAGATTGTCGGCACGGGTGAGGTCGGCAGGTACTCCGCAACCAAGGATGCGGTGTACTTCACATGGGCGAACCTGGGCGCCCCGGCAGACCTGTACGTCACCTCGATCGCGGGCGGGACGCCGTGGCGTCTGACGGCGCTCAATCACTCGCTCCTCGAGCAGCGCTCGCTCGGCGCATTTGAGCAGTTCAGTTTCAAAGGTTGGAACGATGAAACCGTGTACGGCTATGTGGTCAAGCCCGCAGGCTTTGATGCGCACAAGCGCTACCCCATTGCCTTCATCGTGCATGGCGGCCCGCAGGCAAGCTTTCAGAATCTGTGGAACTACCGATGGAATGCGCAGACCTTCGCCGGGCACGGCTACGCCGTCGTCATGATCGATTTTCACGGCTCGCAGGGATACGGCCAGGCGTTCACCGATTCAATCAGCAACGATTGGGGCGGCAAGCCGCTGGAGGATCTGCAAAAGGGTCTTGCGGCCGCGATCGCGCGCTATCCGTGGCTCGACGGCACGCGCGCCTGCGCGCTCGGCGCTTCCTACGGCGGCTTCATGATGAACTGGATCGAGGGCAACTGGCCCGAGCGCTTCCGCTGCATCGTCAATCATGACGGCGTCTTCGATCAACGCATGATGTATTACTCGACGGAGGAGCTGTGGTTTCCGGAATGGGAAAACGGCGGACCCCACTACGAAAATCCGCAGGACTACGAAAAGTTCAATCCGGTGAATTTCGTGGCGCGCTGGCGCGCGCCGATGCTCGTCATCCATGGCGAGCAGGATTTTCGCGTTCCCTATACGCAGGGGCTTGCGACCTTCACGGCGCTGCAGCGCCGCGGCATCGAGAGCAAGTTATTGATCTTTCCGGACGAGAACCACTGGGTGCTGAAGCCTGCGAATAGTCTGCAGTGGCATGCGGCGGTGCTTGATTGGCTGGACGCGCACCTGAAAAACTAGCGAGCCGGGCGAACCCCCGGTGCGGTCACTGCTTGTGCTCGATGCCCTTGCGAAAGCGATACAGGGGATCCTCCGCACGTCCCTGCATCAGCGCGCCGTTGGCGTCGTATGACTGCTCCGCCAGCGCAAGCTCGGTCGATTTGAGCTCCGCTGCGAGCAGCGTGCGCGCCGCGGCCTCACTCGTGTGCGAAGCGCTGTGGCAGCGCAGCGGCTCGTCGGCGCCGACGAAGCGCTCGCCGACGCGCGTCCAGAAGAGATCACAGCCGCTCAGCGCAACGATATCCTCCGGCACCATCGCCGTGAATAATTCCGGATTCAGTTGCCCGTCGCGCCAGCGCCGCGGCTCGACCAGCGTCGCAAGCGACTCCTTGATCTTGCCGTTGGCGATCTCGAAGGTGAGCACCTGCTGCAGCATGACGCGCCGCGGATCATCGGCCGCCGACTCCTGCAGATAAAAGGTGTGCGCGCCCATGATGGGTGAATCGATCGGCGCTATGGCAATGGCGAGAGCTTCGTGCGGCGGCTTGTGCGCCTTGAGGTCCTCATCGTGCTGCGCGGTGCTGCTGTAGCTGCCCGGCAGCCAGCGCATCATTTGCGCAAAATCCAGCTCCTGAGTCTTCTCCTCACGGTGGGCTGCACAGCCAACGAGCACGCCACCGGCGCCGAACGCGCAGCATAGAAGCGCCAGGCGCCCCGCGCGCCTGCGCCGTCGTTCCTGCGGTTGCTCATCCATAAAACACACGCCACTCCGCCCGGTATGACAGGCCGAGCGCCATCAGTCGTTCCAATAGGTCATTGTAGGGCATCCCGGCCGCGCGCGCCGATTCGGCGAAGTCCTCCGCCGCCTCAAGATTGGGATTGGCATTGGCCTCGAGTACGAACACTTCGCCTGCCGCCGTCACCCTGAAATCCATGCGCGCGTAACCGGACAGGCCGAGCGCCCGATAGATGCGGCGCGACAACTTGTCGAGCCGTGCGACCACCGCCGGCGGCAGGTCCTGCGCGGCGCACGTCGTGATGCCGTATTTCGCCTGATAGCGCTTGTCCCATTTGACCTTGCGCGTCGCAATCGCCGGGAGCGACTCGGGCAGCGAACCAAATACCATCTCCCATACCGGCAGGCGCGTGAGGCGCTCGTTGCCGAGGACTCCGACATAGAGCTCGCGCCCCGCGATGAACTCTTCCACCAGGGCATCCGAGCCGACCTGCTCGTGGACGAACTCGATGCGCTCTTTGAGACGCGCGGCATCTTCCACCACGGAGGCCTGGGCGATGCCGAGCGAGGCATCCTCCACCGTTGACTTGACGAACAGCGGAAATTTGAGCTTGCGAGGCAGGTGCAGGCGCGCACCCTTGCGGCTGACCGCGAAGCGTGGCGTCGGTATGCGATGAAAGGCGAGGAGCTGCTTGCACAGGAGCTTATCGCGCGAGAGCAGAAGGCCGCGCGGATTGCAGCCGGTGTAAGGTTGCCGCAAGAGCTCGAGGAATGCGACCACGTGCTGATCGTAGGTGACGATTCCGCCGAATTCCTCGAGCAGATTGAAGACGACGTCGGGCTTCCAGTCGGCGACCGCCGCGCGCAGCTCGGTCAGGCTGTCGAGCACGCCGATGCAGTGGACTTCGCAGCCTGCCTTGCGCAAGGTCGTGATCACGTCGTATTCGGTGCGCCACTCCTCGATCTGTTTGGCGGTGTAGCCGTCCAGGCTCTCCGGAGGCACGAGGCTCGCATGCACGACGACGAGCGTGCGCAGTTTCTTCATAGCGGCAGGTGCGGAGTCTCGCCTGCGGCATAGAGCCGCGTCATCCGAGCCAGCATCGTGCGCGCATCGCGCGCGGCCTCACGGCGGTTGCCGCGCACGTAGAGCGCGAGCGCGTCGCTGCGCTCGATCAGCAGGCGCAGCACCTGGTGAACGCTGTAGAGCGGTGTCGCAAGTTCGTCCGCGACCGCGCCCAGGAGCGCGGACTTCTGCGCACGCAGCAAAGTGCTGGCGCGCATCGTGTTGGCGTGGGCGCGTTCCTCGCTGAACAGCCGTTGCAGCATGTCATCCGCCAGGCCGCGTCGATAATGGCGGTGACGCGCGAGCTTCCTGCGGTAGTGCTGCGCGAGAGTGCGCGTGTTCGTATCGATGGGCTCCACACGCTCGCGGCTGCGCACCGGAGCGCGCGTGCTGCGCACACTGCGCATGAGCGCCTCGACGAGCTCCAACTTCTCGAAGGCGGGCCAGTCGGCGTAGCTCTTGCGCCAGTTGGAGTGCGGCTTCAACCACACGGCGAAGGTCTCGGCAAAATCCTCGGTGGGGTGCGCCTGTGCGTACCACTCGCCGAGGTGATGCACGTAGCGCCGGCTGCCGGGTCGGGCGCGGTAGCGGCGCGGATAGGGTCGCGACGCCGGGCCAAACATCTCGCGCCAGCATTTGCGGCGCCGCAGGCGGTAGGCATTGTCGAGAGCGTGGCCCGCCTCATGGCGCAGAATGCGCATCAGCCAGCGCGCATTGCCACCCTCCACGGTGTGCATGATGCGCCGCTCGAGCCGTTCGAGCCGCGGATGCGCGAGATAAAACGGCACCGCGATCCCCGGCACGCCGTCGGGCGAGAACCACTCCTCGCCGAGCCAGACATGCGGCTGAAAATGGATGCCGCGTCGCTCGAGCTCGGCGTACAGGCGACGGATATGCGGCTTCAAGGAGGATCGCTCGATGGCCACGCGCAGGTCGCACAGCCGCACCTTGAGCAGCTCCTCATCGGACAGCCGCGTCCAAGGCAGCGCCGCGGTGCGAAGACGATGCGCCATCGAAAGATCCTTGAGCTTGGGCGAACGGCACGCGCGAGATTGCGCGGCCTGCTCATCTTGTAAGTGGCAGCTTACCCAAGCATCGCACAAGCCAGCAAGCGGTCGGCGAAGCGTTCGATGAGTTCATGATGCGCAAGGTTCGCGCGCCAAGCGGCTGGAATGGCGCCGACGCCATAGTGTGCGCCGGCGAGCGCGCCGTACGCGGCCGTGATGACGTCCGAGCTGCCGCCCAGGTTCGCGGCGCGCAATGCGCCCGCGCGGAAACTGTCCGTAGTGCGAAACGCCCAGAGCGCGGCCTGCAGTGCACTGTCGATCCGCGCCCCCACGCCTTTTGCGCGCGGCTCGCGCGCCTCGGTGGCGAGCGCCGCGACCCCCGGCCGCAGGCGTGAGAGGTCGAGGATGTCGGTAGTGGGATCGAAGATCTCGGTCTTCGATCTGCCGGCGAGCGCGCCGCAGAGAAACGCGGCGAAGAGCCGGCAGCACTCGAGCACGAGCGGCGCCTGGCAGGTGGTGCGCGCAGCCTCGCAGGCCTGGTGAACCGCCACCTGTGGGGTTGCGTAGAAGAACATGACCGCTGGGACCACGCGCGACAGGGGTTCCGGGTCAAGCTGGCTCGGATCGTGCGAGCCGGAGAAGAGCTTGCGCTGCCATTTTGCGAGCGCGAGCGCACGCGCCGTGCTTTGCGTGATCCCCAACGCTCGCCCGGTGGCGGATAAATGTCCGTGCTGGTGCCAGCGGCCATAGCGCTGCATCTGATCGCGCGCATCGAAGCCGCCGCGCTCGAGCAGGCTCTCCGCGAGGCACAGCGCCATCGCCGTGTCGTCGCTCCAGGCGCCGGCGGGCAGCGCGAACGGTCCCCCGCCGACGAGCTCGAGGATCGGTGCGAAGCTGCCGGGGGTGCGATCCTGGGTTGCGGCGGCGAGCGCATCGCCCACGGCAAGCCCGGTGAGAGCGCCGAGAAAGCGCGCGCGCAGATCCTCGGTGCCGCTCGGCAGCGCCGGTGCGTCCGCCGCGCGCCGCGACCAGCTGCGGATGTATTCGACCTGTTCGTCGGTTTCCGGGACGAAGGGCCACACCCGCGCGCGCGCGCAGCTCTGCCAGAGGTGATTGAGTTGCTGCAGGGCCTCGTCTCCCGAACGGCCGCGCTCCACCAGCAGACAGCCGATGACCGTGCCCGTGCGTCCGATGCCGGCGCGACAGTGCACATAGACCCTGCGGCCCAAGGAAAGCGCGCGCTCGATAAAATCGATGATGCGCATCATCTGCTCGGGGGCGGTGGGGACGCTGTGGTCCTGGATCGAGTCGCGCAGATACTCCGCCTCGGGCGGCAGGTCGGCGTCGTAGGCCTCGAGTTCCTGAGGCATGGTCAGATCAACGAAGCAGTCGATGCCGGACGCCAGCAGGGACTTGACGCGCGCGCGCCTCTCGGCCGGCGTGTCGCCGGAGGGGTGTTCGCCGGCGAGAAGTTGCCCCGGAACCACCCAGTAGCAACTTCCCAGATTCGGCGCAGGCTTCTGCACGGACGGCGAGCTGTCCGTACGCGTCACGGGGAATTCACGCCGCCTGGACCGTGGCGAGTTCGACTCGCCGGGCAAGTTCGCGTTCCTGCGCATCGCTCATGGCGGTGACGCCGGCACGCAGCTGTCCAAAGTCGAAGTGGCGCGGGTCGGCCAGGTGTTCGGGCGCAAGATTCTGCAGCGCGGCGAATATTGACGCCCCGCGTCCCGGATATTCGCGCTCCCAGGCGGCGAGCATGTTCTTCACCGCCGCGCGCTGCATGTTCGGCTGCGAGCCGCACAGCTGACACGGAATGATGGGGAAGGCACGGCCGCGCGCATAGCGGGCAATGTCGCGTTCCGGCACGTAGGCAAGCGGCCGGATCACCACGTGACGGCCGTCCTCGCTCAGGAGCTTCGGCGCCATCGCCTTCAGGCGACCGCCGAAGAACATGTTCAAAAACAGAGTCTCGATGATGTCGTCGCGATGATGGCCGAGGGCAATCTTGGTGATGCCGTTCTCGGCGGCGAAGCGGTACAGGGCGCCGCGACGCAGACGCGAGCACAGACCGCACATCGTCTTGCCTTCTGGAATCACACGCTTCACGACGCCGTAGGTGTTCTGCTCGATGATGTGGAAGGGCAGCCCGAGGGAGGTCAAATACTCCGGCAGCACGGCCGTGGGGAAGCCGGGCTGCTTCTGGTCGAGATTGACGGCGAGGAGGTCAAAGGCAACCGGTGCGCTCCTCTTCAACGACAGGAGCACATCAAGGAGCGTGTAGGAGTCCTTGCCGCCCGACAGGCACACCATGATCCGGTCGCCCGGGTCGATCATGCCGAAGTCAGCGATCGCCTTGCCCGCGAGCGCGCGCAAGTGTGCCTGCAAGCGCTGAAGGGTTCGCGACAGCTTCAAGGGCGGGTCGCGATCAGGCGGCGGCGCTGCTCGCAGCGCTATCGAGGTACTTGTTCTCGACGTAGCGCACGAAGGCGACGGCCGAGAGCGGCTTGCCGGTGGCCGCTTTCATCAGTTCCTGCATCGTGACCTTCGCACCGAGCGCGTGAACATGTGTACGCAGCCATGCGAACAGTGTCGTGAAGTCACCTTTGGCGAGATCCGCATCGAGCTGCGGCACGTCGCGGCGCAGGCTCTCATGCAGCTGCGCGGCAATGACGGCGCCGAGCACGTACGAGGGGAAATAGCCGAACGATCCCACCGCCCAGTGAATATCCTGCAGCACGCCCTCAACATCGTTCGGCGGTTTGATGCCGAGCCGCTGCTCCATGCCTGCGTTCCACGCCGCCGGCAGGTCGCGCACGGCGAGCTCGCCGCTTAGGAGCTGCTTCTCAAGCTCGTAGCGCAGCATGATGTGCAGCGGATAAGTGAGCTCATCGGCGTCGACGCGGATGAGGCTGCGCCGCACGTGCGTCAGGTGCGCGTAGATATTGTCCTCCTCCCACTCAGGACCGCTCACCGCAAAATGCTTCTCGAGGAGGGGACGCAGGTAATGCACGAACGGGCGGCTGCGGCACAGGATCATCTCAATCAAGAGTGACTGACTCTCCTCGAGCCCCATGCCGCGGTCACGGCCGACCGGCTGATCGCGCCATTCCTGCGGCAGGCCGAGGTTGTACATCGCGTGCCCGGTCTCGTGCAGCGCGCCCAAGAGTCCCGAAAATAGATCACTCGAGTCGAAGCGCGTCGTCACGCGCATATCGCCGGGCACGCCCTCGGTGAAAGGATGATCGCTCTCGTCGAGCCGGCCGCGATCGAAGGGAAAGCCCATGGCCGTCATGACCTCGGCGGCGAGCGCATGCTGCTTCGCCGGCGCAAACTTGCCCGTGATCGCCAACAGCGGCCGCGAGTCCTGCAGCGCAATCGCCTCGCGGATGAGCGAGGGCAAGCGGCGCGACAGTCCCTTGAACATGGCCTCGATCTCGGCGCTCGTCAGTCCCGGGCTGAATTCATCCACCAGTGCATCGTACGGCGTGAGGTTCAGCGCCTGACCCAGGAGTGAGGCTTTGTCGCGCACCAGGCTCACGACTTCCTCCAGATGCGGCGCAAAGACGTCGAACTTTCCCTGCTTGCGCGCCTCGAGCCATCGAGCTTCGGCGCGCGCGGTCGCTTTCACGAGTCCGGAGATGATCGACACCGGAATGGCGATCGCATGATCGCGCTGACGGCGCATCTCGCGCAGATTGGCGAGCTGCCAATCGGCGAGCCCCTGAGCGTTTGCCTGTGCACGATCGAGGAGCCGCGTGATGCGCGGCGCCGTCAGAAAAGCGTGGTACTCGGTTTCGAGCGCAGCGCGCTGCTCGCCGCGCAGGTCGGAGCTCGCGCGCGGCATCATCACCGCAGCATCCCAGCGCAAGAGCGACAGAGCGCCGCGAAAAGCGTGGAGGCGTTTGAACTCCTGTTCGAGTTGTTTGTAGGGCGAGGCAGACATGGACTTAGTGCACCGATTTCGCTTAAGACCCCGCCGCCCGCGAGAATCGATGAAGGTCTCAAAGCTGGCCCGAAAGCGGGCTGCGGGGGTAGGGGGTGCGGGTATTCTACCAGCGAGGCCGACCCACGCCGGACCTGTTAGTTAATTTTTTTATTTTTATCAATAAGTTAAGAGGTCCTGGCAGGGTTGACACGGGTACGGCGCAGCGACGCGCACCAGCTTTTATGTTGCGGTGCACAAAAATAATATGACCAACATAGTTCGCGCCCGCACGCATCCTAGAATGCGCGGATGAATCTCAAGATCTGTCTCATTGGCTCCGAAGTCGCACCGTTCTCAAAGACCGGCGGCCTTGCGGATGTGTGCGGCGCGCTGACCAAATATTTGCATGCAGCCGGTCACGACATACGCGTCTTCACGCCGCTCTACAGCGCTATTGATCGCACGGCTCTTGAACTTCATCCCGTGCAGGGCCTGCAGGATGTTCCCCTGGATTTTGCCAACCACCGCTACCGCTATTCGGTGATTGCCGCGCGCGTGCCAGGCACGAACGCGACGGTGCATTTCATCGACTGTCCCGTTCTCTACGCACGCGCGAGCCTCTACACCACCGATCCGGACGAGCATCTGCGCTTCATCGCACTTACGCGTGCGGCGCTTGAATGCTGTCAGCGCATGGCCTTCGGCCCGCAGATCGTGCACGCGCATGATTGGCATGCCGCTTTTGCGCCGCTCTTTCTGAAGGCGGCGTACGACTGGGACGCGCTCTTCAGGCGGACGCGCTCGGTTCTCACCATCCACAATATCGGCTATCAGGGGGTGTTCTCCGCCAGCGCCGCCGCGGATCTCGGCCTGGGTGCGCGCATCGACCGCCTGCACCAGGACGACCTGCGCGCCGGCCATATCAATGCTCTCAAGCACGGCATCATGTACGCGGATGCAATCACGACGGTCAGCCCCACCTATGCTCGGGAAATCTGCACGCCTGAATACGGCATGGGCCTGCAGGACGCATTGCGCGCGCGCTGCGCGGCCTTGAGCGGGATCCTGAACGGCGCGGACTACGACGAGTGGGATCCGCGCCGCGACCGCTTTCTCCCCAGCCACTATGACGAGAAGCACCTTGAGACCAAGGCCGCCCTCAAGCAGGAGTTTCTCGCACGCTGCAAGCTTGCCGTCGGCGCACGTGCGCCACTTGTCGGCTTCGTGAGTCGCATGGCCTCGCAGAAAGGCTTCGACATCACCTTTGATGAGCTGCCGCGCGCGCTCGGCACGCATGACTTTGCGCTCGTCGGCTTAGGCAGCGGCGAGGCGCGCTACGAGGAGTACTTCGCCGGCCTGCAACGGCGTTTTCCGCAAAGGGTCCTCTTCCACCGCGGTTACAGCGATGAACTTGCCCACTGGATAGAGGCGGCGAGCGACGTCTTTCTCATGCCCTCTCTATATGAACCCTGCGGGCTCAATCAAATGTACAGCCTGCGCTACGGCACGGTACCGCTCGTGCGGCGCACCGGCGGTCTTGCCGATACGGTGGAGCACTACGACCGCGCCACGCGGCGCGGCACCGGCATCGTGTTTGCGGACTTCTCCGCCGCGGCGTTTGCGCGGGCATTGCAAACGGCTCTCGCGCTGTACGCGGAGCGCGATCACTGGCGACGGCTGGTGGCGAACGGCATGCGCCAGGATTTCTCCTGGACACGCCAGGGTAAACTCTACGTCGAGCTCTACGAGCGTTTGGCGCAGAGCGCTACTGGAGCTTGAACGTGCCCTGGTGCTCGAAGGGAATCTTGCGCACGAACCCGCCGGCGAGCCGCACTTCGCCCGCGATCCGGTAGTCGATGGAGTCATTCGCGCTGCCGTGACCGCGGCCGAGGATCGCGATCAGTGCGCCGGCCATGTTGGCCGATACGTCGGTTGCAAACTCTCTCTCGCCGTGTGCCGGCA
>Ga0302314_10004768_pt1 | contig 24886 bp, 21 predicted proteins | sample III_Palsa_N2_3_FD_200533 | JGI IMG/M metagenome (GOLD analysis project Ga0302314, IMG submission 200533) | Peat permafrost microbial communities from Stordalen Mire near Abisko, Sweden - III_Palsa_N2_3 | ecosystem: Environmental > Terrestrial > Soil > Palsa > Peat permafrost | place: Sweden... | reverse complement strand
CGGCCGACGGCGCGGCTGACGGTCGAGTCCACGACAAGGAGAGGATCGAGTTCCTCGACGGCCATCTGCGCGCCACCCATGCGGCCATCGCGGCGGGAGTCGATGTTCGTGGTTACCTTACGTGGTCGCTCATCGACAACTTTGAGTGGGCCGAGGGCTTCGACCAGCGTTTCGGCTTGGTTCGAGTGGACTTCGACACGCTTGTGCGCACGCCCAAGGACTCTTATGAGTGGCTCCGCGCGGTGATCGCAGGGCAAGCGACAGCTCAAGCGACCGCGGGCGCGCAACCGTGACCGCCGTCTCTACTGACACTGCCGAGTCCAATCGCTCGGGTCAGCCTGTTCACGTCAGTCGAGGCTGGACTACAGCGCTCTCCCTGGCGAACCTCGGCCTGTGGCTAGGCTATTTCGGGCCACTACAGGTCCTCCTGCCGAACCAGGTTCAGAACATCGACAACGCGCACAAGGCCGCCGACCTCGGCATCGTGTCCGCCATCGGCGCACTCGTCGCGCTGCTGGCCGGCCCGATCGCTGGAGCGTTGTCGGACGCTACTGGGTCACGGTTCGGGCGCCGTAGGCCGTGGATTGTTGGGGGAGCACTCTTCGGATGCGCGGGCATGGCCGTATTGTCCGGCCAGCACACTATTGTCGGTGTGACGCTGGCCTGGTGCGTAGCGCAAGCTGGGCTCAATGCTTTGCAAGCAGGAATCAGTGCCCTGGTCCCGGATCGGGTGCCGGTCCACCAACGCGGAATGGTGTCCGGCTGGATCGGTTTGACCCAGTCGATTGGTGTGGTCGTCGCGGTACTTCTGGTCACGGTGGTCGTGACTGGCCAGATATCGGGGTACGTGCTGCTGGGGCTGCTCGTCGTACTTACTGCACTGCCGATCGTGTTGTACGGTACGGATCCTCAGGTACCGCGTGACCGGCTTCCCGAGTTCTCGGCTGGAAGCCTGGTCCGCGCGTTCCGGTTCAGCCCGCGGCAGAACCCGGATTTCGCCTGGGCTTGGGCGACCAGGTTCCTGGTTCAACTCGGCAATGCCATGGCCACCCTGTACCTGCTGTATTTCTTGCGCGACAAAGTGCACTACCAGCAGCTGTATCCGGGGCAGAGTGCTTCTGACGGGCTCTTGATCCTGATCGTGATATACACGACGACCGCAGTCATGAGCGTGGTGATCGGCGGCGTCCTGTCCGACCGCAGCGGACGGCGCAAGCCTTCGGTGATTCTGGCGGGGTACGTCATGGCATTCGCAGCGGTACTGCTGGCGGTTTGGCCGACTTGGACTGGTGCGCTGGTTGCGGCGGCTATTCTCGGTTTTGGCGCGGGGGTCTATTTGTCCGTCGACCAGGCACTGGTCACGCAGGTATTGCCTACTGATGAGGATCGGGCTAAGGACCTCGGGATAATCAATATTGCGAGCTCGGCGCCTCAGGTACTTGGGCCTGCGATCGCTGCGCCGATTGTTGCTTATCTTGGTGGGTACAGTGTGCTTTTTGCGACTATTGCGGTGATAACTATTGCTGGGACTGTGCTGGTGAGGAAGATTGAGTCGGTTGATTAGGGTGGCGGATTGAGGGTGGTGGGTGGGGTGGGGTGGGGCGGTGGTGAGCGGGCGGGTGGGCGAGCGAATCGATTGTCAAATCCTTGTAGAGCTTTTGAATCGGTGTTAGGGCTGGGCTTCATCCGCCTTATGGCGACGGTCGGCAAGGCGATTGGCGGTGGAATCCCGGCCGCCGCGTACGGGCTGTCCGCGGAGCTGGCGGATCAGCTGCTTGGCCGCGCGGACCTGGACCTGGTGGACATGGGCGGGGTCGGCGGGACCCTGGCGGGTAATGCGCTCTCGATCGCTGCGGTGTGCGCCACGTTGGCTGAGGTGCTTACGGACCAGGCGTTCGCTCGGATGGAGCAGCTGGCGATCCGCTTTGCGGCGGGAGTGGAGTCGGTTGTCGCCGAGTACGGCCTGCCCTGGTCGGTCACCCACCTCGGCGCGCGTGCCGAGTACCGGTTCGCCGACCCGGCGCCGCGCACTGGTACCGAGGCTGCGGCGGCGCACGATCAGGAGCTCGACGACTACCTGCAGAGGGTGAGGGTGCCTGATGAGCGACGTAGCAGCCGCGTCACCGGCGCCGAGGCTCGACCAGACGGATAAGCAGATTCTTCGCTTCTTGCAGGAGGACGGGCGGGTCTCATACGCGGACCTCGGCCCCGCGGTGGGGCTGTCCGCGCCGGCCGTTCGTGCCCGCGTTCAACGGCTGCTGGACGCGGGGGTGGTGCGAGTGGTCGGCGTGACCGACCCGATCGCGCTCGGCCTGCCCACGATGGCGATGCTCGGCGTGCGCGCGGACGGGGACATCCGCCGGGTAGCCGATCAGATCGCCGCCTGCGATGGGGTGATCTACCTTGTGCTCACGGCTGGTTCGTTCGACCTGTTCGTCGAAGTGGTCTGTCATAGTCCGGCTGAATTGCTTGATTTGATCAACGACCGGATCAAGCCGCTGGCGGGGGTGACGCATGTGGAGACCATCAGTTATTTCGGCATCCATACGCATCGTTTCGTCTGGGACGTGCCGTAGCTGGCAGAATCAAGCTGTTACGAGCGGGTATGTGGAGGAGTGAGCATGGATGCAACCGGAGCGTCGTCAGCGCTTGTGGTGGTGGTGATCGGCGTGTCTGGGAGCGGGAAGAGCTCGGTGGGAGAGTTGCTCGCGCGGAGGCTGGCGGTTCCGTTCGTTGACGGCGACGACGTCCACCCGGCGGCGAATATCGCCAAGATGGCCGCCGGGCATCCGCTTGATGACGCGGATCGGCGTCCGTGGCTGGAGGCGTTGGCTGCTCGGATTCGGATCATGGCGAGCATCGGCGGCGAGGGCGAGGGCGACAGCAGCAGTGGCGGCGTTGGCGGAGTAGTTGTCTGCTCGGCGCTCAAGCGCGTGTACCGGGACGAGCTGCGGGCGGGCGGGCCGGGCGTGTGGTTTCTTCATCTGGCGTTGGAGCAAGAGGTCGCGGTCGAGCGGGTGGGCAGGCGGACCGGGCATTTCATGCCGGCGCAGTTGCTCGACTCCCAGTACGCGATACTCGAACCACTCGGATCGGACGAACCTGGGATGACCGTCGACGCGTCGGCAGACCTGCAGACGATTCTTGAGGAAGCGCTGGCGGGCATTCGTGCAGTCGTGGTGATCGAGCAGGGTCAATGGCATACTATTTGACGTCTTGTCTTAATCGATAGATTTCGGGGGCTTTGCAGTGGTCGAGGCGTTTGTGTTCTTGATTGTCTCGTGGGCCATGGGTGCCGGGTTCTTCTGGGATATCCGGGGGTTCGCCACTCACATGCGGGCAAGAGTCGAGGCGCAGCCCATAACGGGGCGGCTCAATCGGCTACTGCCGTCTTGGTTCTATCGCGCCTTCGGGGTGTGGTGCTTCGTCTTTGGGACTGGCGTGTTTGTCTTTCTGTGGAGCCAGGCTCGCCGGTGATAGTCACGGCAGAATGGGTGATTCGTCCCCAATTGCGGCGCGGCGCACTCGTTCGACGGTTCGTTGGACCGCGTCGATGACCACTTGTGGCTTTTCCCGGTGGATGTAGTGGCCTGAGTCGGGCACGATCACATGCTCGCCGCCGGACGCGGCGGCCACGTCTGCTTGCAGCTCGGTGAACTTCGCCCGGATCGCCGCGGGAATCCCGTTGGTCGCGCTCAGGACGACCATCGGGATCGTCAGAGTGGGGCAGATGCCACGCAGCTCGCGGGCTCGCGGCTCGTACTCGTCGCACTCCTTCTCCTCGTCGAAGATGATCTGCACCCGATCCCTGGTGGCGAAGGACGCGATCCAGGACTCGATCACCAGTTCCCTGATTTTCGGATCGTCGCTCAGGGCTGCGGCCCCCTCTTCCCAGGACGTGCGGCTGTCGCTGACGAACTTCTCCGCCGTCATGGTCAGGTACTTGCGCATCATGGCGACCTGGACTTCCCGCAGCTCCGGTGGCACATGCAGCAGGGTGTCCTCGTGTGAGGGATCGATCAAGACGAGTCCGGCGACCTGGTCAGGGTGCTGCCAGGCGGCGATCTGTGCGAATATCCCGCCGAGGCTGTGCGCCACCAGCACACACGGTCCGGCCTTCGTGTCGGCGAGGACTGCGGCCAGGTCGGCCAGGCGGGCGGCCGAGTCGATCTCGGGAGCGGGATCGCTCAGTCCGATCCCGGCGCGGTCGTAGGCCAGGACGCGGCCGATCGCGGACAGTCCGGCGAAGACCGGGGCCCAGGTGGGGACGGGTTCGCCGAGTCCGGCTTCGAGGACTATGGTCGGGCCTGGGCCGGCCGTCTCGACCCAGCGCACGGTGCGGCCGCCGCGATCGGTCTCGCCCCTGGAGACCTCCCGCCCGGTCAATGCGCTGAGCATGTCCACAACGAAGTCTGGCACGGTACCCCCACCCTGGCCTTGGGAAATGGTCCAGCGGCCACGGTACAGATCTCGTCGGCCGGAGTCAAAAAGTTCCGGGAGCAGCTTGACCGGCCGCCTCGATCAGGTCGGCGGCGCGGCCGGATCGGTCCATCGAGGTGAGGTCGGCGGCGAGTGCCACGGCTCGGTGGCGCAACGTTGGGTCCGCGTGGGCGGCCTTGAGGACTGCCGCGCCGTCGTCTGCGAGGTCCGGCGGGAAACGCGTGGCCACGCCCGCTTTGAGGCAGGCCTCTGCCAGCAGGGGTTGCTCCGAGCCGGCTGGGGCCACCACTAACGGACGTCCGTGGCTCAAGGCAGCTAGGACTGGCGCGGAGGTGGCGTTGGTTAGAACAAGGTCCGAACGGTGGACTAGGGGAGCCATCCACGGTTTGCGGATGACTAGCAGGTCGGCGTCAGGGGCGGGATGCGGCTGGCCGGTGCGGCCCAGTTCCACTACGGCTTGGAACGGGCCGTCGGTGAAGGCTGAGTTGAGGCGGGGCCATAGGGCGCCGCCGTCGAAGATGCGGCCGAGGTGGACGTAGACCACGGGTTTGCCGACGCGGTCGAGGGTCGCGGTGATTTCGGCTGTGTCTGTGGGATCGGCCGGGGGCTCCCATAGGCAGGGGCCGACATGATGGATACCGGGCGGGAGGACGCCGCCGGGGTGCTCCAGGTCGGGATGCCCGCGTAGGAGCAATCCGGAGCCGATGAGCGCGCGCTGGGGTTGCGGGTCGTGCCGAGGGCCGAGTCCGACTTGTTCGCGGGTTTGGGCGTAGTTCGCGAGCATGATGTCTTCGCGCCACAGGCGGTCGGCTGGTGTGGAGGGTTCGTCCTCGGCGCCTGACGCATAGCGCCATAGGTGTGCGGCGAATCCTATGACGATGACAGGTAGGTCCAGGACCTCGGCGGCGAGCAGCGCGCCTTGGCAGAGTACGGAGGTCACTAGTAGGTCGGCGCGGAGTGATTTGGCTGCGCGGGATACGGCCTGGAACTGGTCCGCGCCGTGGAAGCCCCAGGTCTTAACGAAGAAGGCGGCGGGGTCGCCGACCTGCGCTGCCGGGATCAGGTCGATGCCTGCGGCCTTTGTCGGCGACGTGGTTGTCTCGTTGCCGAGGACTGACACCATATGGCCGCGGCGTTGTAGGTCGATGCCGACGCGCAGGGTTGGGTAGAGGTAGCCGGGATCGCTCAGCGGGCATAGCAGGATATTCATTCGTCGGTGCTGTCCTCGTGTGCGTCCGGCAGGTGTAGGTGCAGGTGAGCGGCGAAGAAGGCCAGCATGTCGGCGGCCACGGCGATTTCCCGCGAGGACGCGCGCGCACCGTGCCCGACGCCTTTTTCGGCGCGTAGCAGGATCGGGCCCGGACCGGTCGAGGCGTACTGCAGTGCGGCGCACATCTTGCGGGCGTGAGCGGGGTCGACTCGGCTGTCGCCGTCGAAGACTGCGAATAGGACTGCGGGGTATTGCGTGCCTTCGCGGATGTGGTGGTAGGGAGAGTATGACAATAGATTTGTAAATTGGGCGGGGTTGGCGGCGCTGCCGTATTCGGCACGCCAGCTTGGGCCCATTCCGGACAGTTCGTAGCGGACCATGTCGAGTAGCGGGGCCGCGCAGACTGCCGCTGCGTACTTTTCCGGGTGGCGGGTGAGGGCGGCGCCGACCAGCAGTCCTCCGTTCGAGCCGCCCAGAATGCCGAGTCGGTCCGGTGCGCTCCAGCCGGTGGCTACCAGCCAGTCCGCGGCGGCTTCGAAGTCCTCGAAGACGTTCTTCTTGTGCTCGCCGCGGCCGGCGCGGTGCCAGGCTTCGCCCTCCTCGCCGCCGCCGCGCAGACAGGCTACTGCGTAGACGCCGCCTGACTCGGCCCAGGCGAGTGCTTCGGTCGAGTAGTGGGGCAGCATCGGTGCGCCGAAGCCGCCGTAGCCGGTCAGGATGGTCGGGCGGGGGCGGTCTGGTACGCCGTCGGAGGAGATGAGGAACATCCTGATTCGGGTGCCGTCGGCGGAGTCGAACGCGACCTGGATGCTTTTCACGTCCGGTGCGGCGGATCGTGTTGCGGCGTCTGGGGACGCGGGGCTGCGGCACGGCTCGGTGCGCCCGGTCACGCCGTCGAAGCGCAGCAGGACTGACGCGGTCGTGTGGTCTGTGTAGTGGAACCAGGCTTCGTGCCCGCCGCCGGGCGTGGTGCTGATTCCGCTCACCATGCCGGAACCGGGCAGCGGCACGGTCGCCAGCCGTGCGCCGTCCTCCGGGTCGTGGACGCAGATCTCGCTGACGGCGTGCCTTCGCCGGGACACCAGCAGCAGGGGGCGATCGAGGAGGGGACCGGTCAGCATCGCGACATCGGTCAGCACGGCCTGCGGGTCTTCCGGAATCAGTTCGCGCCAGTGCGCGGTCGAGGGCTCGGCGGCGGGGGCCGTGACGATCCGGCCGCGCGGTGCGTCAAGGTCCGTGATCAGGTGGATCGTGTCGGCCGGCTCTGCGCCAGGCAGGATGCGCAGGGCGGAGCGGGCATCGACGTTCTCCTGGACTGGGATCCACTGCGGTCGGTCCGGCGGGTCGGTGGACAGGTCAGCGAGATAGAGGTCGGTGGCCGCCGCGGTGCCGGCTGTTGCCCGGACTGATAGCCAGCGGGCGTCTGAGGTGATTGAGACGGCGTAGAACTGGGTGGCGCCGCGCCCCTCGCCGAATATCAGGACGTCATTGTCAGGATTGGTGCCGACTCGGTGCAGGTAGACGCGCCGGTGGTAGCGTTCCTCGCCCGGTACGGACTCCGGCGGCAGTCTGCGGACGTAGTAGAACGCGTCGCCGCCGGGAAGCCAGGCGATGCTGGAGCGCCGGACCCGGTCGATCGGGCTGCCCAGGAGCCGGCCGGTCTCGACGTCGACGACCCGCAGGCTTGAGTCTTCGGTGCCGTCGACCGATAGTTGGAGTGAGATCAGGTCGCCTTCCCAGGACGGGTCCCAGGAGTCGAGGGTGATGCGTCCCGAGGGGTCGGCGATCGCGGGGTCGAACAGGGGGCGTTCCTGATTCGCGTATGCCAGGAAGAGGACGGGACGGTCGTCAGCGGGCGTCTGGCGGGTGAAGAACACCCGCTCGCCGCGGAATCTGGGGAGGCTGAGTTTGGTCTGCTGGGAGAGTTCGGCCAGGCGGCTGCGCAGTTCGTCGTGTCGGGTCCAGCTGGTCTGCTCGGCTGCGTAGAGCCGGTCTTGGGCAATTGACCACGTGAGGACAGCTGGATCGGTGGCGTCCTCCAGCCAGCGGTAAGGGTCGGCGACGGTCCGGCCGTGGATTTCCTCGGATAGGTCCGACCGCCCGGCCTGGGGATAGCGCAATGCTGCTGGCACGGTGTCGTCTCCTTCTGCGGGTCGTCAGGGTTGCACGGCCGGGGCTGGCTCGCGGCGCGGGTCCCGCTCCAGGCTGTCGGCCGCGGGGCCGGGCCCGGGCACGGCAGCCTCGGCCGTGTCGGCGGCGGGTTCCTCGGGCACTGGAACGACCAGGTTGTCGATGCGGACCAGTGGCAGGATCAGCACGACTGTGGCGAAGGCCGTGACGGCGGCGAAGATCAGCCAGGTGTCCGGCGCCCCGGCCCGCTGGATCAGCACTCCGGCGATCAGCGGCGCGACGCAGTTCAGGCCCCCGGTCGCGGTGCCGATCACGGCGTTGATTCGGCCGAGGAGGTGGCGCGGCGCGTTGCCGATGATCGAGGCGCTGTAGCCGATGTTGCCGAACAAGGTGATCCCGATGAGCACGGCCAGGTCCGGCGCGACGACCCATGGATTGAGGCTGAACCGGAGCACCAGGAAACCGAGTGTCCAGACCACTCCGCTCACCGCGAACCACATCGTCGTACGCAGCTTGGGGGCGAGCTTGGGGGCGATCAGCGAGCTGCCCAGTCCGCCGACGCCCATGCAGGTCATGACCACGCCGATGCTCGAACTGTGCGCTCCGCTCTTCTGCAGGGCCAGGACGATGCCGACGCTGAGCCCGGTGCCCGTGACATTGATGACCAGTGCGGCGGCCAGGACGCGCAGCAGCACCGGTTGGCCGCGCAGCCAGCGCACCCCCTGCGCCCAGCCGCGGTCCGCCGCCGCGCCGGTACGGGCCGGGGGCTTTATCGCGAGGCCGATCAGCAGCGCCGCGGAGATCAGGTAGGAGGCGGCGTCGAGGCCGAACGGCAGCATCCGGTTGAATTCGAACAACACCCCGCCCAGGGCCGGGCCGGCCAGCGCGGCTGTACTGCTCGCCGCGTTGGACCGGCTCGACGCGTCGACGAGGTGCTCCTTGGGCACGATGTCGCGCACCGCGATGCTCGCGGCCGGGGTGAACAGCAGGACTGTGGCCGCGCTCTCGACGAACGCGACGCCCAGCAGCTGCGGGTAGGCCAGGGCGCCGAGCCACGAGGCGAGCGGGACGGATCCCAGGGCGACCATCCGGATCAGGTCGCCGGAGAGCATCAGCCATCTGCGGTCGTGGCGGTCGGCCAGGTTCCCGCCGGTCATCTGCAGCAGGAACCGGGTGGCCAGCATGCAGGTCGCGACGGCGGCGGCCCTGGTCGGCCCTTCTCCGAGGGAGAGCACCAGCAGGGGGAAGGCCAGCATGGACAGCTGCGAGCCGAAGTTGGAGATGATCTTGGCCAGCCAGTAGCGCCGGTAGTCCCGGTTGTCCCGCAGTATGTGCGATCCCGCCATCTCGTCCTCCTGGAACCGGGTAGTGGTGGTGCACCGGCCCGGACGGCGCGGTGCTCTGGCCGCCTGGCCTGGCGTCAGAGCCGGCCGGCCGCGCTCAGTTCGTCGAGCAGCGCGGCGTGCAGGGTGTCCTGGAAGGTCGAGCGCACCGAGTCGTCCTCGGTCTGCTGGTACTGGCTGACGCAGGTCACCCAGCGGTCCTCGGTCTCGGCCGACGGCAGGTAGCCGTCGGCGGCGGTGCCCACTTGCCAGTCCGGTCGACCCGCCGTCTCCCAGCAGCTGGAGAGCGTCCCGTCGGCGCTGATCACGGCGCCGTAGCGGCCGTCGCGGTAGTAGCAGGTCCAGCACACCTCCGAGGCCGACGGCCGGGAGACGCCGAAGCCCAGGTCCATCGCCCTGCGGTACCACTGGACGAACAAGCCCGCCACGTCGCCGGTGTGCCGCAGGCCGTTGCTGTAGCCGATGCCCAGATCGCCGACCCAGGCCAGGGCGATGTTGCAGCGGGCGGGGTCGATCCGTTCGGCGAGGCGGTCGAGCAGCCTGTCCACGCCGAGATAGGAGTCGTGGGAGAGGTTGATCCGCAGGTTCCAGTGGATCGGCGCGGCCTGCGAGACCATGGCCATGTTGTTGACGATGGTGTCGAAGGTGCCGCCGCCGGAGCGCTGGACCCGGATGACGTCGTGCTGCTCCTTGTCCCCGTCGAAGGTGATCTGGATGTCGCGCAGTCCCAGCTCGGCCAGCTGCGCCGCGACCCGCGGGGTCAGCAGGGTGCCGTTGGAGATCATGCCGGCGCCGACCAGTCCGTAGTCCGCCGCCCGGGCGAGCAGTTCGCGGCAGCCGCGCGGGTTCAGCAGCGGTTCGCCGCCGAACAGGGTGATAGAGAGGTGTTCGAAGCCGCCCTCGGCCATCCTGGCCCCGGTGAAGTCAAGGGCAGTCCCGATGGTCTCGGAGGTGAGCCGCGCGTGCTCGATCCGCGGCGGCCGGCTCCCGCCCTTGGGGTCCTGGCCGGTGTTCTGGAAGCAGTACCCGCAGCCGAGATTGCAGTCGGTGCTGGTCAAGACCGTCAGTTGGTAGACGCGGCAGGTCCTTGCCTTCCGCAGCCCCCGCTCGGTCAGGAAGCGCGCCGCGGCGTCGGTGAGATCGCCCTGCGCGGTCAGGTGCGCGGCGGTGAGCCGGGCGATGCCGCTGGGACCGAGATACCACCAACCGTCCCTGCCCCGGAGCACGCGCTCGTTGCGTCCGATCCGCTTGGGCTGAATCGTCTGCATGTCAATCCTCTTCTCATATCTGCACGGTGACTGTGGACGGGACGGGGATGGGGATGAAGGGCGGGGACGGTGCGCAACGGGCCGGCGTGCGCCGGCCGCGAGGTTGTGCGGCCCGCGTCCGCAGGCCGCACGATGAGCCGTTTCAGTCGGCGGAGTTGATGTTGCAGCTGAAGCCGATGAAGCACGGCGGCTCCTCGTCCTCGTCGCTGTGCGCGACGACCTCGGGGTCCGGCGTGGTGGGAGTCTCGTCCTCACCCTCGGGTGCGGCGTTGGTCAGCTTGTCGTCCTGCTCGGACATGGCGGTGGCCCTTCTGTGGTCGCGGGGCGGGTGGAGGAGACTGCCTCACCCGGTCAGGCCGGTGTCACTGGCCTGATGGTGAAGCTAGGGGAGCGGACTTCAAGGGCGCTTCGGGCCGGGTAAGGGACCGGTTAACGCGAGAATTCGCAGCTCAGAGGGTATTTGGCCGCTGTGGCCGGGTCGGCTTCGGTTCGGAGCCGGCCCGGCGGACCACGCCGCATCCTGGGGCGCGCCAGTGCTTTGGCCCCGTGACCTGGGGCGATGGTGTTCCACCGGTGGCGTTGTGCGTTCGTGAACCATTTCCGAACCGTTCTCGAACCGGGGCGCAGGAGAGTAGTCCCACCGGTCACACCGCTCGCTGTGCGGCGCATGCCCGGAGAACCGGCAAGGGAGGTGGTGGGTCCGTGGAACTGGCCGAGATCATCGGGCTACGACCCGTGCCGTGTGCCGGCCTACTCGTCACCGTCACCCGCAGATGCCCGCTCAGTTGCAGCCACTGCTCCACTTCCTCGACCTTGACCGGTGATCAGGTGGCCGGCGAGAGTCTGCTGCGCTTCATGCGCACCCTGACTCCGCGCGAGCATCCCCGCCTGGTCATGTTCACCGGCGGCGAGCCCTTGCTGCGGCCCGGCCTCGTAGCGGACCTCGCCGATGCCGCGCGTTCGGCTGGTACGGCTACGTCCCTGCTCACGGGGGCCTTCTTCGCGCGCGGCGGGGCCAGCCTGCCCGATCCGATCCGCCGAGTGGCTGCCGCGGTCGACCACTTCTCGATCAGCATCGACGCGTTCCACGAGCGCGAGGTGGCCCGCGCCGACGTTTTCGCCCTTCTGCGGCTTCTGATGAGATCCGGGGTTGCGGTCAGTCTGCATATTGTCGGCGTCGGCCCCGAGGACCCCTATCTGGCCGAGGTGACTGCTGATGTCCGCAGGACCTTCGGCGGTTCGGTCCCCATGCTGGTCAGTGAGATCCGGGCGGTGGGGCGGGCCGCCTCCTGGGCCGCGGCCGTGCAGGCTCAGGCCCCCGGTGGCCCGCAGCCCTGCGCCATGGCGGCGTGGCCGGTGATCGCCTTTGACGGGACCGTCACAGCGTGCTGCAACCAGGACGTCGTCGACGGCAGGCCGGTACCAGCCCTGCATCGGCTCGGGCACATCGACACCGACGACTGGGCGACGATCAGAACCCGGTCACTGTCCTCGCCCCTGCTGCGGATGGTGCGCGCAGTCGGACCCGAATACCTCCGCGACACGTACCTGGACCGGGCCGCCTTACGCTCCCTGGCCAGCGACGGGAGCGACTACTGCGGCACGTGCCGCGAGCTGGGGCGCCATCCGGCGGAGGTCGAGGGCCGGCTCGACTTCGCCGCGGGACCGGTCGGCGCGGTTTTCGACCGCGTGGCGGAGCGATTGCAGACTGAAGCAGGGCCGATAGACTTCGTCCGCCGCCACGGCTGCGCACCTTATGCGGAGCTCGTGGCTCTGCCCGGCCGCGCCGAGGGAACCGGGCGCCGGGTTGCGCAGGCACAGCCATGACAGCCATGACAGCCGCCACCGCGAGGTCCGCATCCATGTCCGAATATGTATCAGGATCCGAATTCACCACGGGATCCCCTTCCAGTGTGTCCACCTCCACCACGTCCACCACATCCGTCGTGCCCAGAGGCACGGCCCTACGATTGAAGATCGACGTGGCCACGCCGCTCCTGCGGGTCGCGATGTCCACGTACTGGCGCTCGGGCGACCCCGGCACCCGGTACATCGAGTACCTGCAGACCATGCACATGGTGATCCGCGCGTCTGTCCCCTTGATGGACCTCGCCGTCTCCCGGTGCGCGGAGTTGGCTCCGTACGAGCCGGCAGCCGTGACACTCAGGTCCTACCTGATCCGGCACATAGCCGAGGAGCGTCACCACGACGACTGGATCGTCGACGATCTGCGCGCGACCGGATTCGACCCCACGGCGCTGCTGGCCGAGCAGCCCGCACCGGTCATCGCAGCTCTCGTGGGCTCCCAGTACTACTGGGTCAACCACTATCACCCGGTCTGCCTCCTCGGCTACATCGCAGTGCTGGAAGGCCACGCGCCGTCATCGCAGCTGTCCGAAAGGCTGCGCGCCGCGACCGGATTTCCGGCCGAGGCCTTCCGGGCCCTGGACCACCACGCCGACGTAGACGACCGGCACGCCGCGCAGCTCTACCAGCTGCTCGACGGCCTGCCGCTGACCGCGTCACAGGACGCTGCCGTCGGTGTCAGCGCCCTGCACACGGCCGCGTCGCTCACCGAGCTGTTCAACAACGGCGCCCACCGGGCGCACGCACCACACGGACCGAACCCGCCAGTCTCACCAGTCCCGCAAGGAGCACGGCCATGACCATAACCGGGAACACACCCGGAAACATACCTGGGCCCGGCAAAGATCCAGTCGCCCTGTTGGAGGAGGCCGGATTTTCGCTCGACGCGCTGAACGAGGAGCAGCGGGACGTGATCACCAGCCTCACCGAGGAAGAGGTTCTGCTGCTGCTCTCGCTCAAGAAGCGCTTTGACGTGGCCGAGCCGGAAGTCCAGGCGCACACCGGGATCTACGCGGGCGGCTCGATGTTCTGAGCCCGGCGGGCCGGTGCATCGCACGACCGGCACGGCCGCGACGAGTGAGAGGAGTCGGAGCGTGGAGTGCGTTTCCTGCGACGCGACCCTGACCGAGGGCGCGAGATTCTGCGCGGCGTGCGGCGCCGCTGCGCAGGCGGCGCCAGTCGGGCCGGCCGCCGAGGAGCGCAGGGTGGTCACGGCGGTCTTCTGCGATCTCGTCGGCTCCACCGCCCTGTCCGGCCGGCTCGACTCGGAGTCCCTGCGGGCGGTCCTGCTGCGCTACTTCGACGCGGTGCGCACCCGGATCGAGGCCCACGGCGGCACAGTGGAGAAATACATCGGCGACGCGGTCATGGCCGTGTTCGGCGTTCCGGAGACCCATGAGGACGACGCGCGCCGGGCGCTGACCGCCGTCCTGGAGACCCTCGACGCGGTCCAGGACCTCAATACCGAACTCGCCCAGGGCTACGGCGTGCGGATCGAGGTGCGGATCGGGGTGAACACCGGCGAGGTGGTCACCGCGGCGGGAGGGTCCGCGCGACAGGCCCTGGCTTCCGGAGAAGTGATCAATGTCGCGGCGAGACTGGAGCAGAACGCGGCGGTCGGCCAGATCCTGATCGGCCCGGACACGCTGCGCGCAGCCGGGGGCGCCGCCGTCACCGAGCCCGCGGGCCCGATCCAGCTCAAGGGCAAGGCCGATCCGGTCACCGCGTACCGGCTGCTCGGCGTTCGCGCGCGCGACCCCGAGTTCACCCGCCGCTTCGCCACGCCGTTCGTCGGCAGGGAGGGCGAATTGGCGCACCTGTATCGCTCCCTCGGCCAGGTAACCGGCCGTAGTGCCGCACACATGGTGACTGTTTACGGCGACGCCGGGATCGGCAAGACCCGTTTGGTCCAGGAATGGCTGGCGCAAGCGCCCGGACTTGGACCTGGCGTCCTGATCGGGGCGGGGCGCTGTCATCCGTACGGCGACACCGGCACGCTCACTCCGCTCGGCGACGCGCTGCGTCAGCTCATGGATGTCGCCGCCCCGACGGACCCGCCCGCCGCCGCCCTGGCAATCCTCGAAGCCGGGCTGCTCAAGGACGGCACCCCCAATCCGTCCATGGCGGACACCTGCGGCGCCGCGGCCAGGGTCCTGGCCGAATTCGCCCGCGCACGTGGCGCAGCGGTGGTGGTCCTGGACGACTGCCATTGGGGCGCGCCGGGCCTCTTCGACGTACTCGACCAGCTCGCGGTGGAACTCGCCGGTGAACCGGTGCTCTTCCTGTGTTTAGCCCGTCCTGACCTGCTGGATCGGCAGCCGGGCTGGGGCGGCGGCGTACCGAACAGCGCATCGATCTCACTCGGCCGGCTCACCCCCGAGCAGTCCGCCCGACTGGCAGCGGATCTGGCCGAGGTCTGCGCGCACGACGCCGAATCCTCGGCCCGCGTCCTGGAACGCGCCGAGGGCAACCCCTTGCACCTGGAACAGTTGATTTCTGCGCTCGCCGAGACCGGAGAGGCGGACGAGATTCCGCCGACCGTTCAGGCTTTGCTGGCCACGCGGATCAGCGCCCTCACTCAGGAACAACGAACCGTTCTGCAACTCGCGGCGGTGGTCGGCCGCGAATTCGCCGCCCCGGACGTGATCGCCCTGGCCACCGCCGAGACGGCTCCGGACCTCCGCCACGCACTGCCGGAACTGGTCGGTCGGCGGCTGATCGAGACCGTGCGGGGTCGGACCCCTGGTACCACCTCCTACCGCTTCAGCAGTGGTCTTATCCAAGAGGTCACCTACCGGGGCACGACAAAGCGGGTCCGCGCGCAGTGCCACGAATTGATGGCACGGCGGTGCATCGACGAACAGCGACCTCCGGCAGTGATCGCCGGTCACCTCGAATCGGCGTATCGCTGCCGCGCCGACCTCGGCCCACTGGACGAGCACGCGGAGGCGTTGCGCCGCGACGCGGCTCGCCGACTCGCCGAAGCCGGGGCCGTCGCGCTGTCCCACTCCGACCCGGGTTGGGCCGGGGACCTGCTGGAACGAGCCCTGGCGCTCGCAAGCCCGGCCGATCCAGGTTGGGCGGCGGCGGCCAGGCACGCGGCCGAGGCGAGACTGGCGCTTGGCCGGATCCCCGAAGGACGTGCGCTGCTGACCGAGGTACTGGCCGCCGCGAGCGACGACGGTGACAGCCTGACCGAGATGCACGTCCGGCTCGCCTTGGCGGCGACCGATGGCGACGCCGCGTCCGGCGAGAGTCTCACCGAGACAGCCCACGAGGCGCTCACCTTGTTCACCCGATCCGGCGACAACCTGGGGATCGCCCGCGCGTCGATCCGGATCGCGCAGGTGCAGCAGTTCCATGGCCAGCACGCCGAGGCTGAGCGGCTGCTCACCCGCGCAGTCGAGCACGCGGCACTGGCCGGTGCGGAACCCGAGCGCGCCGTCGCCTTGGGCGCGATCGGCGTATCCCTTTGGTGGGGACCGGTTCCCGCCGCCGAGGCCGCCGAACGCTGCCGGTCTCTCCTGGCCGAACACGGCGAGCGCCGCGCCGCCCGGGTCACCCTCAACTATCCACTGGCGATCCTGCTGGCGCTGCATGAGCGCTGGGATGAGGCGCGAGCGTGCCTCGATATAGCAGGCAGCGGGGCCAGAGCCCTGGGATATGCCGAGGCCGCTGTGTTCATCCCCTTATTCACATCGGCGGTGGAGATCCTGGCAGGCCGCACTGGGCCGGCTGAAGACATGCTGCGCGAGGCGATGGCGGCGGCTCAGGCCACCGGCGAGGCTGGATTGCTCGACCCGATCCGGCGCGATCTTGCCCGGCTGCTGATGGAACGCGGTGAGGTCGAAGAAGCCGCGAGGCTGCTCGGCGGAAGCGGCGGACCCGATGGAGGCGACAGCCCTGGCGACCACCTCCCGCCGTCCGCCGCCGCCGACGCCTATGGAATCGCCGCCCGGATCGCCGTCGTCCGAGCCAATCGGCACAGGCCCTCTGGCCTCGACGCCGCCTCGCTCGCTGCCCGAGCCCTCGCGACCGCACGGCTCACTGATTCGCCAGTGGTCCTTGCCATGGCAGAACTCGATAGTGCCCACGTCTACCGTGGCCTTGGCCGAGTTGAGGCTGCCACTGCGGCCGCAGCTCATGCCGCAGAGCTGTTCCGCCGCAAGCAGCACCTGGTCGGCGAGGGCTGGGCCCTGGCCTTCGCGGCCGAAGCGGGGCAACCATGACCGCCGCCACCACCGGCCGTGACGAGACTCTCACCTGGAAACTCGGCGGTCGAAGCCCCGATGAGATAGCGATCAACACGACCGTCGACCAGCGGATCACCCGCGACTGGGCCTGGGCCGGGGCCACCGGCGAATCCGTCCGGGTGTGCGTCGTCGACAGCGGCGTCCAGGGCGACAATCCACTCGTCGGCCCGATTCAGGGCTCCTACGCCCTGGCCGGAGAAGACCCGGGCAGTGAGCCGACCGTGGTGGAGACCGAGGCGGAGGACGCCTACGGCCACGGTACCGCGTGCGCGAGCATCATCCGGCGGATCGCCCCGCAGTGCAAGCTCTACAGCATGCGGGTCCTCGGCAAGGTGGGCGGCGGCACCGGCGCCGCCCTGCTCGCCGGGCTGCGCTGGGCCGTCGAGCAGCGATTCGATGTGATCAACCTGAGCCTGTCCACCACCCGGCCGCAGTTCGACCGGGAACTGCGGGCACTGGCGGACCAGGCCTACTTCCAGAACACGATCATGGTCGCCTCCGCGCACAACACGCCGGTCGAGAGCTTCCCCTGGCGGTACTCCTCCGTCATCTCAGTGGGCAGCCACTCGCAGAACGACTCCGACTTCGTGCTCGCCAACACCCGTCCGCCGGTGGAGTTCTTCGCCCGGGGCAGCGCCGTCCCCGTCGCGGGGCTCGACGGCAAGCCGACCCGCAACACCGGTAACAGCTTCGCGACCCCTCACATCACCGGCCGCTGCGCGCTCATCCTCGGCAAACACCCGGGGCTGACCCCGTTCCAACTCAAGACGATCCTTTACCTGACATCCGACAACGTGCGAGGTGGGGCATGACCCGGGACGACAGCACAGCCCTGATGGCGGCGGCGGTCGCGGCCGCGCTCGCCGGCCCCGGACCGGAGCTCTCGGCGGCCCGGCGCGAACTGCTCGTCTCGATCGTCTCGGTGGCCCGGGCGGTGTTCGGCGCGGCGGCCGGCTCGATCCTGCTGATCGACGAGCGCACCGGCGAACTGGTCTTCGAGGCCACCGCCGGGGAAGGGGAGGAGCACCTGGTGGGCAACCGCTTCCCGAGCGACCAGGGCATCGCCGGCTGGGTGGCGGCGACCGGCGAGGCGATGATCGTGGACGACCTGGCCGCCAGCGCGGTCTTCGCCCGGGACGTCGCCGAGCGCACCAGGTACGTGCCGGACTCGATCATGGCCGCGCCAGTCACCTGCGCTGGGGTGGTGCTCGGGGTCCTGGAGGTGCTCGACCCCGCGCCCCAGTCGCGCTCCAGCCTCGGGGACCTCGACCTGCTGACCCTGCTGGCCGGCCAGGCGGGCATCGCGCTGCGCGGCGTGGCCCGCGACGCCGTGGTCCGCCCCGACCCTGGTGGGCCGGAGCCGGACTACGAGCGATTGGTGGACCTCATCCGGCTCTACCTCGGCTGGGACCGGCCCCGGCAGGCCGCCGGATTCCGACTGCTCGAAACGCTCGGCAGCGTGCTGAGCGCGGCAGGGCAGTAGGCGCGGCGAACAACGGGCCCATCGGCTACCGCTCTCGACCGGTGGCTCACCACCTGCGGGCAACGAAGCGCAGGAACGCATTCAGGGCTTGCGTCCTCGGACGCTTCGACATCAGCAGCTGTCTCGGCTGGGCCCAGATGAGATCCCGGAACGACGAGAGATCCAGGTCCACGCGCTTCACCAAGGCGTAGACAATCAGTGGGCTGAAAGCGATGGCCGTCGACAGCATGCCGAACCAGTAGCTGAGGAGGAGCAGCGGAAAGAGGGCAACGATGGACAGCCAGACAACCCAGTCATAGATCGCCTTGAGGGCTCCGACCACCCGGATCGCAGTAGGGTTCCTGAGCCGCCCTTGGCGCTCGCCGGGCAATGTGTAGCGGTACCCCACCCGCCTGGCGTCCATAGAACGCTGTGTCCTCCCCATATCTCACAGTATATGAGCTCAGCGAGCTCTACACCATGACACATCAAGCGGTTCTAGTGCGGAATCGGGAGGAACTGCCGGGCCGGTCGCGGGATGGTGAAAAGCGCGGCGTGCGCGCTGACCTCGCATTCCGGCGCGGCGAGGATGTTGGCTTCGAGCAGGGCCTCGATTACCCGGTCCGGCCGCGGTCCGAGCCCGGACAGGGCACTGACTGCGTCCTCGTGTGTGAACGCCTGTCCCGGCAGCCGGGTGAGCTGAAGCAGGGCTCGTTGGTGCAACTTCGGCAGGTGGCGGAACCAGCGGTCGAATCCGGCCCGGATCGAGCTGTCACCGGCGGTGAGCTCCTCCAGCGGGTCGCGCAGCGCGTCGAGGCGGTCGGCGAAGTCGGCGATCGGCACGTGCGGCAGAGCCGAGAGCTTGTTGCCGAGCATCCGCACCGCCAGCGGCGAACTGCCGCAGCCGGCCAGCAGCCGCCGGACCCCGGTCTGCCCCGCGCCGACCCGGCTGCGACCCAGGATCCGGCCGAGCAGTTCGACCGCCTCGTCCGGTTCGAGATCGCCCAGATTGATCCGCAACACACAATTCAGACCGCTGAGCCTGCTGTGGCTGGTCACCAGGATCCGGCAGGAGCCCGACCCGGGAAGCAGCGGATTGATGCTCGCCTCGTCCGGGGCGTCGTCGACGATCACGATCATGCGCCGCTCGCTGAGCCAGGACTGCCAGATCTGCAGCGCGCTCGCCGGATCGGCCGGCAGACACGGGGCCAGTCTGGTCGCCCGCAGGGCCGTGCGCACGGCCTCGGCCGGGGGGATCGGCCGGCCGGCCGGATCGCGCAGCCGCAGGAACAGCTCGCCGTCCGGATACGCCTCGCGCAGGAGGTGGCCGGCCTGGACCGCGAGGGCGGTCTTGCCGGTCCCGACTCGGCCCGATATCACGGTCACGTCAGTGCGGGCGTCGAGGATAAGGTCCAGGTGACTGGTGCGGCCGACGAAGTCAGCCATGCGACGCGGCAACTGGTGGATGCCCGGCCCGCTGCCCGCAGATCCGTTGGCGAGGCTGCCATTGCTACCGAGCTCACTGAGCCCGCCGGCTCGCCGATCTGCAGTAGCGTCCATCCCGTTCATCCCACTTGCCGACCCGGTCCCTGGCAGCCGCGGCGCGGCCTCCTCTCCAGCCAACAATCGCTGGTAGAGGGCGCGCAGCACCGGACTTGGCTCTATCCCGAGCTCCCGGGCGAGCGATTGCCGCAGCCGGTCGTAATGCGCCAGCGCCTCTCCGGTACGTCCGCACCTGGCCAGCGCTGTCATCCGACACACCGACAGTCGCTCCCGAGCTGGGAACCGCGCCGCGAGATCGTCGAGGCTGTCCAGCGCCGCGAGGTGCCGACCGAGGTCGACCTCCAGTTCGACCCAGTCCTCGTACGCGGCAAGGTACCGGTCCTGCAGCCGGTCGGACTCGGCGGCCAGCCAGGCCGAGCTGGTGAGGTCGGCGAAGGCCCGGTCCCGCCACGGGCGCACCGCCCCGGCGAGCACCTGGGCCGCCGTCTCGCGGTCGCCGCTGCGCGCTGCGCGTCGTCCGGCGGCCGCCAACTCCTCGAACCGGAGCAGATCGAACTCGGCCGGCCCGATCCGGCACATGTACCCGCCGCCACTGAAGCCGATCCGGTCGCCGAGCAGTTTGCGCAGCCCGGAGACGTAGACCTGGATGTTCTTGCGCGCGGTCCGCGGGGCGCACCCGTCCCACAGCGCGTCGATCAGCTGATCGACCGAGACCATCTTGTTCGGACGGGCCAGCAGCACCGCGAGCAGCTGACGCTGCTTGGGCGTGCCGAGATCGGCGGCCCGGCCGTCCACCAGCACCTCAAGCGGACCGAGCACGCGGATCTCCAAGCTCGCCCCCGCGTTCAAGGCCGTCCACCCATCTTCGCGCTCCTCGGTCCGGTGTGCCACGAATCTTCAGCTCACCATCCAGCCGATCGGGCACCCGCACATCGGGACCTGACCCCCACATTCCTGTAGCCCTGCACGTGTTACTGCCGCCGCGTACGTAGTGTGAGCGACCTCGCACCCCGCAGGCCGGGCGGCCGTGGAGCGAAACTTGGGTAGCTTCTACCCATCACCCCGGCCCTGGATTGTGGGAGCTTGCACATGTGAAGGACGTCGTGATCTCAGGAGGCGCCGATCCCGCGGCCGGCCGACTCCGAGCCGACTGGTGGATCCCGGCGCTGGCCCGGCATGAGCGGCCGACTGACGTCGAGCCGACCGACGTTGCGCCGACCTCCCTCGCGGCGATCTCCCCGCTGTCACTGGCCCGTCCCGCCTGGTGCGGTATCGCCGAGCAGGCCGTCGCCCTGGCCGATCCGGCCCCCGGAGAGCTGCCGATCACAGACCTATGGCAGGAGTCGCTCACCATTCCATTGCGGCCCTTTCTGGCCCGCGTGGAAGCGCAACTGATCTACGCGATCGAGCGCCATCCAATCCGCACAAGCACCAATGCCCGCGCTGTCGCGCGAACCTTCACCGCAGTGCTGGCCGCCAACCTGGCCCGGATCGCCGTACGTACCCTGATTCTTGAGCTCGACACGGCACGTGCGGACGAAATGCTAACGGGCGAGACCAGCCAAGAACGCTTCGCCGACTTCCTGCGGCGCCAGTGCACGCCCGGCGGGCTGGCCGCGCTGTTCGAGCAGTACCCGGTCCTGGCCCGGCTCCTGGCAACCGCAGCCGGCTCGGCCGCCGAGGCCGGAGTGGAACTGGTGACCCGGCTCGCTGCCGACCGGCCGGCCCTGGTCGACACCTTGCTCGGCGCCGAGGACCCGGGGCCCGTCGTCGCGATCGAACCAGGGCTCGGCGACCCGCACCACCAGGGCCGTTCGGCCACGCTCGTCCGCTTCGCCGACGGTCGCACCGTGATCTACAAGCCGCGCAGCCTCGAAGCGCACCTGCGGTTCGGCGGCGTGGTCGACTGGCTCAACCTGCGCATCCCGGACTGCGACCTGCGCGCGGCGGCCGTGCTGGCCCGGCCGGGCTACGGCTGGATCGAGTTCATCACCGAGACGCCGCTTTCTCGGTCCACCGACGCCAGGCGGTTCTACCGGCGCGAGGGCGTGCTGCTCGCCGCCCTCTACGCGCTACACGCCACAGACATGCACTGCGAGAACATCATCGCCTGCGCCGACCAGCCGATCCTGGTCGACGTCGAAACCCTCTTCCACCCCACCCTGCCGAAGCCGGACCTAGCTTCCGAGGACCCCGCCGTCAGGGCACTGGCCGACTCCGTGCACCGGACCGCGCTGCTGCCCTACCTCACCGCAGGTGAGAACGGCGTGCTTGATCTGTCCGGCATGGGCGGCGACCCTGGTGATCAGTGCCCTGAAGACGTCCTGGACTGGGATCCGCCGGCCAGTGACCGCTCGCGGCTGATCCGCCGCACGATCCCGTTCGACGGTGCCCGCAACCGGCCGCGCTTCGACGGGCGGCTGATCGAGCCGGCCGATCACGAGGCTGAGATCGTCGACGGTTTCCGGCTCGGTTACGACGCGATCGTGCGCGACCGCGAAGAGTTCGCCCGACTCGTCGAATCCTGCGCGGACCTGGAGATCCGGGTGGTCGTCCGCCCCAGCAGCAGCTACGCGCGACTGCTGGAAGAATCAACGCACCCTGACTTCCTGCGCGACGCACGGCACCGGGACAAGGCCCTGGACGTGCTCGACGAAGCCTCCGCCCGGCACCCGCTCTGGCGGCGCCTGGCCCCGCACGAGCGCACCGCCCTGTGGGCCGGCGACCTGCCGCTGATCACCGCCCGAGCCGGCAGTCGGGACCTGTGGACCTGCACCGGACAGCGCCTTCCGAACCTGCTGGAGCGCTCCGGCCTGGACGGCGCGCTGGCGAAGATCGCGGCGATGGGCGAAATCGACCGGGGCGAACAGGAGTGGGTGATCCGGGCCAGCCTGGCCGCTCGCCGACCGGTCGGCGAACACTGCGGCGGACCGGCCGCAGCTTCCGGCACGCCCACCGCCGCCGTGCCCGGTCGGCTGCTCGCGGCCGCGTCCGCGCTGGCGGACCAGATCGTGGCGCGCGGCGCGACCCGCTTGGACGAGGGCGACCGCGGCCGGATCAACTGGCTCGGTCTGCAAGCGGTGGACGACGCCCGCTGGATGCTGCTGCCGATGGGCGCGGGCCTCGCGGACGGCTACCTTGGAGTGGCGCTATTCCTGGCCCAACTCGCCCGGGTCACCGGGATCACCCGGTACGCACAGGTGGCCCGGCGCGCGGTGTGCCCGGTGCCGCGACTGTGGGCCGCGCTGGCCGAGCACCCGGAATTGCTTGCCCTGGTCGGCTGCGGGAGCAACCAGGGTCTAGGCGGGATGAGCTACGGCCTGACCCGCCTAGCCACCCTGCTCGACGACGAAGAGGTACTCGGCTGGGCGATGACCGGGGTGGAACTGGCCACCGTCGCAGCCGACCTGCTCGATTCGGCAGATCAGCCTGCCGCGCCGGGCTGGGCCGAGGGCACTGCCGGCTGCCTGGCGGCGATGACCGCGGTGCACACCGAGACCGGTTCCGCAGCTGCCGGCGCGCTGGCCGCCGCTTGCGCTGAAAAGCTGGTCGACCTGGCTGAACGCACCGGAGGCCGGTGCGCGCCGGACGGCGGCCGACCGCGGCCGGGCTTCGCCGAAGGACCGGCCGGCATCGGCTGGGCCCTGGCCCGGTTCAACGCGACCCGGCCGGACCCCGATCCGCGCTACCTTCGGGCGGCCCAGGCCGCGCTGCTGCGCTCCGGCGAGCAACTCGTCGGCGAGACCGATCGCGCATACCGGGCCGGATACGCCGACAGTACTAACAGTGTCGACGCGGCGGACCCGATCTCCGCCATCGACCATGGCCACGGCTGGTGCCGCGGGACGGCCGGCCTGCTGGTCGCTTACGGTTCCCCGGCCGCAAAACCCGCCCCCGCCGAACTGCGCGCCGGTCTGCGAGCCCTGGCCGAGCGCCCGGTCCTCGAAGACCTGAGCCTGTGCCACGGCGAACTCGGCGTGGCCGAGGCGCTGACCGTCCTGGCTGGCGCCGACCGCAGCCGGGTCGCGCTGCGGGCGCGGCTGCGCCGGGCCGGCCTGGTCCTGGACGCACTCCAACGGCGCGGCCCGCACTGCGCCACCCCCGGCGGGATCCCCACTCCGGGGCTGATGCAAGGCCTGGCCGGCATCGGCTACGGCCTGCTCCGACTGGGCTTCCCCGAACAGGTGCCCTCGGTGCTGCTGCTGGAACCGACCCCCTGATCCGCTCCGTCCGCACCCCCACCCCACCCGATGCCCGCGTCCGGCCGCTCAGCTGGAAGAACCGCGTCGGCATCACCTAACAAGAGAGTTCGAGGAGAACGAGAATCGTGTCCGAGTCGAAGAACCCCCGTCAGTCCGAGACCGACCCCTGGGACGCGCAGCGGGAGCCGCGCCGCGCAGCGGGCGAGCCCCGGCTGACCCCCTCCGTCAAGTTCGGCCTGCAAGCCGCGGTCCTGGCCGGGGTGATCGCCCTCGGCGGCACCTCGGTCGGCATGAGCGGCTCCATCAACGCCCTGGGCAACCTGGACACCACCTGTTGCGGCACCGGCCAGGTAAGCAGAACTATGTGATACGGCGAACGTACCAGGGTAGAGCGGCCTAGAAAGCGAGGACTGATAGACAGGGATGGTCCTCGTCTGTATGTTCGGAAGGCATGCGGACCCGCTCATCGGCCTTGGTCGGCCGCGACGACGAAATCCGTATGATCGAGGCGGCGCTGGCCGCCGCCCGGTCTGGTCTCGGCGGCGCGGTCTTCGTCGTGGGCGAGGGCGGCATCGGCAAGTCGCGGCTGGCCTCGGCCGCGGCCGACCTAGGCTTCGGCGCCGACATGAGCATGCTCAGGGGCCGGGGCAGCTCGATCGGCCCGATGGTGCCGTTCCGCTCGCTGACCGAGGCGCTGATGTCCCTGCTGCGCTCCGGCGAACCGATCGACATCGCCCGGCTCGGCCCGTACCGGCCGGTGCTCGCGAGGCTGATCCCGGATTGGGGCGCGCCCGCGCAGGACGGCGGCTCCCTGGTGGTCCTGGCCGAAGCGGTGTTGCGGCTGACCGAACTGGTCGGCCGGGACCGCGGCTGCCTGCTGATCCTGGACGACCTGCAAGACTCCGACGCCGAGAGCCTCGCCGTGGTCGACTACCTGGTCGACAACATCGATCGTCAGCCCACGATGCTGCTCGGCACGGTACGCACCGAACCGGGCCCGGCGCTGGACCTGTCCCGCTCCTCGGCGCAGCGCGGCTCCGCGGTCCTGCTCGAACTGAGCCGGCTGGACCGGGCCCAGGTGCGCCGCCTGGCCGGATCCTGTCTCGGCTGCGACGCGCACGAAGTGCCGGACGAGGTGGCCGAGCAGCTGTGGGCCGACAGCGGCGGAATCCCGCTGCTCGCCGAGGAACTGCTCGGCGCCATGCTGCT
>Ga0302314_10004766_pt1 | contig 24892 bp, 28 predicted proteins | sample III_Palsa_N2_3_FD_200533 | JGI IMG/M metagenome (GOLD analysis project Ga0302314, IMG submission 200533) | Peat permafrost microbial communities from Stordalen Mire near Abisko, Sweden - III_Palsa_N2_3 | ecosystem: Environmental > Terrestrial > Soil > Palsa > Peat permafrost | place: Sweden... | reverse complement strand
AGGTATATGATTTTTGCTATGGGCGGGCGCTACGAGATTGAAGTCGAAGTCGAGGTACGGGTGTGGCTGCATTCGCTGCCGGCCGATGACTACCTGCGCGTGATGAACCTGTCCGACTACCTGGCTGATCACGCGGAGACCCTCGGCGAGCCTCAGAGCCGACATCTGGGCGGCAAGGTCCGCGAGTTGCGCTTCTCCCTGCACCGCAATGAGCAACGCATCACCTACTGGCTCGCCCCAGGACGGCGGATTGTCTTCCTGACGGTGTTCCACAAGACCCGCATGCGCGAGAGCGCCGAGGTGGACCGCGCCCACAGGGCACAACAGGAGTGCGAGCTCCGACATCAGCCGGCACAGAGCCACGAGATCTACGACCGCGCCGTAAAAGAGGAGGACCTATGAACCACGCCAGTTGGAAGACGCATCGTGCCAAGGAGCTCACCGGCGCGGACACGGATCTCGGCCCCCAGGCCCAGCAGGTCTACGACGAAACCGGCCTGGCCATCGAACTCGGCCGCTCCATCTACCAGCGCCGCACCGAACTGGGCTGGTCCCAGTCCGAGCTCGCACGCCGGGCTGGGATGACCCAGCCGGCCATAGCTCGCCTTGAGAACAGCCTCACTCTCCCCTCCACGCGCACCCTGCTGCGCATCGCCACCGCACTCGGGCAGCCGCTCAACATCACCATCGGCGAAGCCGCTTGACCGATGCACCAATGATCCGCAGATGGTGGGGCGGGCAGGTGCATCTGGCTTCTTTGTTACTCGTCGATCCCGCCGACTGCGTCTATCTCCTCTGCAGTCAGGCCGGTCAGCAGCATGATGTCCGACTTGACCGAGCCGTCGATCACCTGCAGTGCTTCAGCCATGCCGACCCTCAGGTCCTCGCACCGCTGTTCCAGGTAGACCCGTACGGCGTCGGCCACCAGGTCCTTCTTGGTCAGGCCTAGAAAGTGCGCGCCCTGGCTGATCAACTTGTCGGTTTCCGGATCCACTTTCAGCGGGGACTGCCGAGGAGTCTTCGGTGCTGCAGTCGTCATCGGTACACCTTCACAGAGGACGGTACCCAAGTACCTCAAGGTGCATCAGCTCCTCCACGTATCGGAGCGCGGGCGACCCACCCGCACTCCGATACGTGGTGGTCACCCGCATGGCCTCCGCCAGGTTGCCGACGTGGGCACCGAGGTCACGGGCGGTGTCGCAGTCAAATCTCCAAACAAATCACCAATCTCACTTTGATGATTTCCCGAACCCTCTCCTGCGCCGATCCGCCCCGGCCGTCTTCAGAGGCGCGGTACGGAAGGCACTGCAGCCGACAGGGACACGCCCGACGACTCTGCCCTCCCCAGGGACACCCAGCAACGGATGATCGGGGATCCTAGTCTCATCCGTAGTCTCATCCGCCCTGGTTCGCGCTGGTCCGCCTACAGCCTCGACACTGACCTGCACGCGCCCGACCTGCGGTGATGAACCGAAATGAGCAGCTGTGGATCATGCCGAATTGCCCCTGGAGCCCAGGTGCAGACCTCGAAAGCGTGTGTGGGGGCAACTTCACCGTGGGTTCGAATCCCACCGCTACCGCTCTGAGCAGCACAGACGTGAGGCCCCGCCGGGTGAACCCGGCGGGGCCTCGTCTGTTCCACCGGTGACAGGCCACGCGATGGATCGCCGGTCCAGCCCTCGACATCTCGGCGACACGCTCCGTTAGTTGCGTTTCTCCCTGCACCGCAATGATGCAGTGCATCACCGCAGGAGTGCGAGGCCCGCCATCAGGCGGCACAAGCCCACGAGATCTGTCCACGACGAAACCGGCCCAGCCATCGAACTCGGCCGCTCCATCTACCAACGCCGTACCGACCTGGGCTGGTCCCAGGCCGAGCTCGCGCGCCGGGCGGGAATGACCCAGCCTGCCGTGGCGCGTCTGGAGAACAGCCTCACCTCTCCTCCACCCGCACCCTGCTGCGCATCGCCACTGCACTCGGGCAGCCGCTCGCCATCATCCGGCGAGGGTCCCTCCGCGCCAGGTCACGGCTAACGTCCTTCGTGACCTGGGACATGGCTGCTGGGCTCCCGTTGACCCGCACGGATGCTGACCCCGGCTACAACGAGCAGCGCCGGTACCCGACACCTCGATCGGCCGAGCGGTGGGACGGGGTTCGAACGCGGGCGGGCTGTACCCCTGTCGGGTGTCGAACATTCGCACTCGAACGGGGTATGTCCCGCTCCACTTGCGACCGTCACCCTGGATCTGTCGGAAGCATCAAGTGCCTTGGAGGCAACCACAGATGACGACGGAAGCGCAGACGGCGGCGCAGACCGCGCTCAACACGGCAGCGGCGAAGAATCTGGCGACCACCACCAAGACGCCTCCGCAGATGCAGGGCATCAGCTCGCGGTGGCTGCTGAAGATGCTGCCGTGGGTCGAGGTCGCCGGCGGCACCTACCGGGTCAACCGGCGGCTCACCTACAGCACCGGCCGGGGGCGGATCAGCTTCGTCCAGACCGGGGCGCAGGTCCGGATCGTGCCGCCGAGCCTGGGCGAACTACCGCTGCTGCGTGGACTGGACGATCCGGGCCTGCTCGCCGAGTTGGCCGGGCGCTTCAGCCAGCGTGACTTCGAGGCCGGTGAGGTGATCGCCGAGCGCGGTGCCGTCATCGACCACGTCCTGATCATCGCCCACGGCAAGGTCCGCAAGATCGGCGAGGGGAAGTTCGGCGACCACGAGGCCGTCCTCGGCACGTTCGCCAACGGCGACCACTTCGGCGACCAGGCCCTGGTCGCGGCGGACACCACCTGGGAGTACACGGCCAAGGCTGCCACCGCCGGCACCCTGCTCACCCTGCCGCGCCAGGCCTTCACCGAACTCGCTTCCCGCTCCGAGGCGTTGCAGGCGCAGATCGTGGGCTACCTGGCCGAGGCCGCGCTGGACCAGGACCAGCACGGCCAGGCCGCCATCGACCTCGCGGCCGGCCATGAGGGCGAGGAGGAACTCCCCGGCACCTTCGTGGACTACGAACTCGCGCCACGCGAGTACGAGTTGAGCGTCGCCCAGACCGTACTCCAGGTCCACACCAGGGTCGCCGACCTGTACAACCAGCCGATGAACCAGATCGAGCAGCAACTCAAGCTCACCGTCGAAGCTCTGAGGGAGCGTCAGGAGTACGAGTTGGTCAACAACCCGGACTTTGGGCTGTTGCACAACGCCGAGCACGAGCAGCGGATCCAGACGCACGGCGGTCCGCCCACCCCGGATGATCTGGACGAACTGCTGTCCCGCCGCCGGGGATCGAAGTTCTTCCTGGCGCACCCACGGGCCATCGCCGCGTTCGGGCGGGAGTGCAGCAAGCGGGGACTGTACCCGGACTCGGTGGACGTCGGCGGCCACCGGATCCCGTCCTGGCGCGGGGTGCCGATCTTCCCGTGCGGCAAGATCCCGGTCAACGGCGGCCACACCACGTCGATCCTGGTACTGCGCACCGGCGAGGACGACCAGGGCGTCGTGGGCCTGCGCCAGACCGGGCTGCCGGACGAGTACGAGCCGGGCCTGTCGGTGCGTTTCATGGGCATCAACGAGAAGGCCATCATCCAGTACCTGGTCAGCACCTACTACTCGGCGGCGGTGCTGGTGCCGGACGCGCTGGGGGTGCTGGAGAACGTCGAAGTCGCCCACCAGTGAGGCCGAGCGGGCCGCCCGGGGTCGACGAGGAGTCAGCTGTGCCTGAATTTGCTGTCAACCACCGCACCACGATGGGTCATTCGGCCACCCGGATGATCGAGGAGCTGGTCGGCGGCCGACGTCCGACGGCAGCCGGCGGTCCGCTCGCCGTGGCCGAGGCGCCGCCCCAGGCGGTCGCCGGCCCGACCGGGCTGGGCACCTCGGCGGCCCGGCTGCTCCGGGCCCGGCCCGGGGCGGCGGACGAGCCGGAGGACCGGTCCGCGAAACAGCCCACGGGGCAGTCCTCGAAACAGCCCTCGGAGCAGTCCTCGGAGCAGTCGGACCGCTCGGTCCGGGTGCCGCCGCTGCACTGCCCCGACGCCGTCCGGGACGATCCGGCGCTGGGGGAGGAGGTCAACAACCGGCTGGTCGCCTGGGCGGAGGAGGTCGGTCTGTTCAGCGGACGGCTGGAGCGGCTGCGGTCGCACCAGTTCGGGCGGCTGTTCATGCTCGCCCACCCCGACTGCGACGACCCGGACCGGCTGTTGGCGGCGGCCAGGTGCGGTCTGGCCGAGTGGGCCGTGGACGACCACTGGGTGGACGAAGGAGAGGACACCACACCCGAGTTGCTCGGTCCGCGGCTGGCGCTGACGCATGCGGTGGTCGACCCGGTCCGGCTCCCCGCGCCGTACCTGGCGCAGTTCGAGCAGGTGGTCCAGCGGGAGCCGGTGCTGCGCGCCTTCCGCTCCTCACTCGGCCACCTCGAACAGATCGCCAGCCCCACCCAAGTGGCGCGGCTCCGCCACGAGTTGGCGGTGATGTTCGTGGGCTACTCGCAGGAGGCGCAGTGGCGTTCCTCCGGGCGCACCCCGGCGGTCTGGGAGTACCTGCTGCACCGGTACGAGAACGCCTTCTTCCCGTGCATGGTGCTGATCGACCCGGTCGGCGGCTATGAGCTCCCCGCCCACGAGTTCGCGGACCAGCGGGTCCGCCGCACCTACCTGTACGCGGCCACCGCGAACGTCCTGCTCAACGATCTGTACTCAATGCACAAGGAAGACCCGACCGACACCAACCTGCCCAACCTCATCGCCGCCGAGGAGCAGTGCTCGCTCCAGGACGCGGTCAACCGGGCGGCCCAGATCCACGACGAGCTGATGTACACCATCGAGGCCGAGGCCGCACTGCTGAGCAAGGCCGGTTCGCCGCAACTGCGGCGGTTCCTGACCGGCTTGTGGGCCTGGATGGGCGGCAGCAAGGAGTGGCACGCCACCAGCCCCCGCTACAACAGCCCCGCCGTGGGCTGATCGCACTCTCGCAAACTCAGGAGTCCCTACAGCTGGGACCCGACAGACAAAAGGGGTCACCGTGACCACCATGCAGGATTCCCCCGTTCCCGCCCCCGCCCTGGTCAGCCCGTACCAGCGATCCGTCGCCTCGTACTGGAACGCGGAGAAGAACCCGGTCAACCTGCGCCTGGGCGACGTGGACGGCACCTACCACCACCACTACGGGATCGGCGAGGCGGACTGGTCCGTCCTGGAGGGGCCGGAGGACACCCGCGAGGAGCGGACCATCAAGGAGTTGCACCGCCTTGAGTGCGCCCAAGCGGACCTGCTCGCTGACCATCTGGGGGTGATCAGGCCGGGTGACCGGCTGATGGACTCCGGCTCGGGCCGGGGCGGGGGCAGTTTCGTCGCCAACCGGCGGTTCGGCTGCCAGGTGGACGGGGTGTCCATCTCGGAGACCCAGGTCGCCTTCGCCAACGACCGGGCCCGGCAGGCGGGTGTGGACGACAAGGTGCGGTTCCACCTGAAGAACATGCTGGACACCGGCTTCGAGACAGGCTCGTTCCGCGGCATCTGGAACAACGAGAGCACCATGTACGTCGACCTGTCGCTGCTGTTCGCCGAGTACTCGCGACTGCTGGCGCACGGCGGTCGTTACGTCACCATCACCGGCTGCTACAACGACGCCTACGGCCTGCCGTCCCGGGCCGTCAGCCAGATCAACGCGCACTACATCTGCGACATCCACCCGCGCAGCGCCTACTTCAGGGAGATGGCCGCCAACCGGCTGGTGCCGGTCAACGTGGTGGACCTCACTGCGGCCACCATCCCCTACTGGGAGCTGCGCGCCCGTACGTCGGTGGCCACCGGAATCGAGGAGGCGTTCCTCAGCGCGTACAAGGACGGCAGCTTCCAGTACCTGCTGATCGCCGCCGACCGGGTCTGACCAAGGTCAGCACGCACGGACGGTGAACGACCACGCCTCGCCGGGGGTACCCGGCGGGGCGTGGTCGCGCCGCGTTCAGGTCGCGCCGCGTTCAGGGGGTGACGATGGGGAAGTTCAGGTCGCCGGTCTCCAGCAGGGACGTCAGCCGGGCCAGCGCGCCCGGGTCCCCGGTGACGCTGAGGCCGTCCAGGCCCTGGCCCGCCAGCACGGCCAGGAGCTGCGGCTTGCTCAGGGTGAGCGTCAGGTCGGCGACGAGCTCCCCCGGGGCGGGCCGGTCGGTGGGGCGGCTGCGGTGGATCAGTGCGCCGTTGGACAGCTCCAGCCGCCAGGTGCGGCCCTCGTCGGTGAGCACCAGGTCGACGGTCAGCGCGGTGTCCCAGGCGCGCGGGCCGTCGACTCGCACGGCCAGCGAGTCGATCAGCTGGTCCACGGTCAGCGCCAGGGACACCTCCGGGTTGGTCATGTCCAGGCTGGTCCGGGCGATGCCGGTGCGCAGCTCGTGCGCGCCCATCAGGTAGAAGTTGCGCCAGGTCCCGTTCTCGGCACCGTGCCCGAGCTGCTCGTAGACCCCGGCCAGGGCCTGCCGGGCGCCGGTGTGCTCGGGCTCGGCGAAGACCGCGTGGTTGAGCAGGGTCGCCGCGAAGCGCAGGTCGCCATCCTCGGCGTAGGCCAGCGCCTTGGCGACCAGGTCCTCGATGCCGCCCGCGACCGCGACATAGCGCTTGGCCTGCTCGACCGGCGGGTGCTCCCACAGGTGGGCCGGGTTGCCGTCGAACCAGCCCATGTACCGCTGGTAGATCGCCTTGACGTTGTGGCTGGTCGAGCCGTAGTAGCCGCGGTTGGCCCAGCCCTGGAGGGCGGGCGGCAGCTCGATCTGCTCGGCGATCTCGCTGCCGGTCAGACCCTGGTTCAGCAGCCGCAGGGTCTGGTCGTGCAGGTAGGCGTACAGGTCGCGCTGGGAGGCGAGCAGCGCGCTGATCCGCTCGGCGCCCCAGGTGGGCCAGTGGTGCGAGGCGAAGGCGACGTCGGTGTCGGCGCCGAAGAGGGTGATCGCCTCGTCCAGGTAGTGGGCCCAGATCCGGGCGTCGCGGACCACCGCGCCGCGCAGGGTCAGGATGTTGTGCATGTTGTGGGTGGCGTTCTCGGCCATGCACAGCGCCCGGCGCTCGGGGAAGTGGAAGTTCATCTCCGACGGGGCCTCCGTGCCCGGGGTGAGGTGGAAGACGATCCGCACGCCGTCGACGGTCTCCTCCTGCCCGGTCCGGGTGATGTCCACGGTCGGCGGGATCAGGCTGACCTGGCCCAGCGAGGTGGTCTGGCCGAGGCCGGCGCCGATCTGGCCGTCCGGGGCCTTGGGCAGTTCCGCGCCGTACATGTAGACCGCGCGCCGGGTCATCGCGCCGCCGGCGTAGACGTTCTCGCTGACGGCGTGCTCCAGGAACCCGACCGGGGCGATCACCGGTACCGGGGGATGTCCGTGCGGCAGCACGCCGCGTGCCCCGCCGAAGTGGTCGCCGTGCGAGTGGGTGTAGACCAAAGCGGTGACCGGCCGGTCGCCGCGGTTCCGCCGGTACAGCGCCAGGGCGGCCGCGGCGGTCTCCATGGAGATCAGCGGGTCGATCACGATCACCCCGGTGTCGCCCTCGACCAGGGTCATGTTGGACAGGTCCAGGCCGCGGACCTGGTAGATGCCCTCGGTCACCTGGTACAGGCCCTGGCGGGCCACCAGCTGGCTCTGCCGCCACAGGCTCGGGTTGGCGCTGCCCGGGCAGTCCCCGTCCAGGAACGAGTAGACGTCGTTGTCCCAGACCACCCGCCCGTCATCGGCCTTGACCACGGCCGGGGACAGCGCGTCCACGAACCCACGATCGGCATCGGCGAAGTCCTGCTTGTCCGCGAAGTCCCAGTTGTTCATATCTGAGGTATAACCCGAACCTGTCACGCCCGCCCGCGAGGCAGACCCGAGCGGGGCGGGAGCGGAACCAAGGGCGGCACGATCGCGGGACGGGAGGGAGGCGGCTCCGGGGGGACGAGCCGCCCCCCTTTCGGAGTCCCACAACCGGCTGCCGCGTCGGGGGGAAGTCGCGGCTGCCGGTCCCACAGCGGGGGCTCCGGTTCCCTCGTACCGAGAGGTTCCTGCCAGACCCGATCGGTACATCTCCAAGCCTGCTACACGAACAGGTGTCCCGCATCCGGCATTGGGCCCCAGCGCAAGGGACCTTCGTCCCTCTGTGCTGACGCCGTCGTTATCTGCCCGATCGGGCCGAGCCCAGCGGTCAGGGGTGGACATTGCCGGTCATCCACCGAGCCCACGGCGCTAGGCTTCGGCCATCGGGGCGGCACGGGGAGTGCCGCAGGGAGGCGGGCGAGGCCATGGGACAGGCCAAGAAGCTAGCGATGTACATATTGGTCATCTTTGTCCTCTATACGATCATCGCTTCCCCAGTACGCGCGGCCAGCCTGGTGCAGGTCGGCTTCACCGGGATCTCCACCGCGGCCAAGGCCACCGGCACCTTCATGAGCAATCTGGTGAAGTAATGTCGGGGTGCCCATGATCAACCGCCCGCCGAGGAGTGCCCCGATGATCCGCCACCTTGTCCTGTTCAAGCTGAACGAGGGCGTCACCAAGGACGACCCGCGCGCTGTCGAGGGGGCCGAGGTCTTCGCCGCCCTGGGCGGCCAGATCCCGCAGTTGCGCGAGTGGGAGTGCGGCTGGAACGGGACCGAGCGGGACATCGCCTACGACTTCGCCATCAACAGCCTGGTGGACGACGCCGAGGCGCTGCAGTCGTACCTGACCCACCCCGCGCACCAGCGGGGCGTGGCCCACTGGAAGACCATCGCGACCTGGGTGATCGCCGACATCACCGTCTGAGCCCGCACCGCGGACGGCAGGCCGCACCGCGTAGAGCAGCTCGCACCGCGGACGGCAGGCCGCACCCGCACCGGGCCCGCCCGCGGCCTCGCCAGGTCCTGCCCGTGGTCCGCCACCGTCAATCCCCCGCCGCCCGCCGCTCAGCCGTACGGCGGCGCTGATTCACCCGGCCGCCCGGCGCCCACCAACACACCCTTATGCGGTGCTTGCCCGGATAGCATGCGTCTTGTGATGCTATGACCGGTTTGCCGGATGGTGGACTGGGGCAGGCGGTGCGCCTCACGGAGTTCGCGAGGGGTGGCTTGTCGGTGCAGGCAATGGGGAGTGCAAAGGACGAGGGTGACGCACCCGCGCCCCCCACCCCCGTCGACCAGTCACGGGTGGACGTGCGAACGCTCACTCGGGTGCTGTTCGAACGGCTGGCCGAACTCCCCGCCGACGCCCCCGAGCGCGACCGCGTGCGCGCCGCGCTGATCGAGGTCAACCTCCCGCTGGTGCGCTACGCCGCCGCCCGGTTCCGCGGCCGCAGCGAACCGATGGAGGACGTCATCCAGGTGGGCACGATCGGGCTGATCAACGCCATCGACCGGTTCGACCCCACCCGGGGCGTGCAGTTCCCGACCTACGCCCTGCCCACCATCCTGGGCGAGATCAAGCGCTACTTCCGGGACAACGTCCGGACCATGCACGTGCCCCGGCGGCTGCAGGAGCTGTGGGTGCAAGTGAGCGCGGCCATGGAGGATCTGACGGTGGCCCACGGGCGGATGCCCAAGGTCCCGGAGATCGCCGCCAACCTGCGCATCCCCGAGGAGGACGTCCGGGCCTGCCTGGACGCCGGGCGGGCCTACAACGCCACCTCGCTGGAGGCCGCACAGGAGCACGACGGCGGGCTCGCGCTGCTGGACCGGCTCGGCTACGAGGACGCCACGCTCACCCATGTGGAGCATCGGGACATGGTCCGTCATCTGCTCGTACAGCTGCCCGAACGGGAGCGACAGATCGTCATGCTGCGCTTCTTCGGCAACCTGACGCAGTCGCAGATCAGCACCGAGCTCGGAATGTCACAAATGCACGTATCCCGCTTGCTGGCAAGGATCTTCACGCGCCTGCGCAACAGCAACTCCTGGGAGCTCTAGGCCCGTCAGCCCCCTGCGGCGACCCCTGGACAACACTCATTTCGGGTCAGATTCCTACTCAAACCCAGCCTGACGTCACGTTACCGCCACGTGACATCTGGTCCTGTTCGGGTTTGCAGTGGATGCTGTGCCGGTATCCCAGTGGAGGTACATCGAGTCGTCGTCTTGTCGACTCTTCGACAGTTGTGCAGACCCGAGGGGGTAGCGTGTCCGTCAATCTGGACAGCCCTGAGCTTCACTCCAACGCGTCGGTCCTCCCCGCACCCCGGGCGGCCGGACCGGAGACCGCGATTCCCGCCGCCGTTCTGCCGCAGCTGGTCGAGGAGGCACTGGTGCAGGCGGCAGTCATCGGGCAAGCGGTAGCCATCGCGCCCGACATCATCACGACCGAGATCATCACCTCCGAGATCATCACGACCGAGACCGTCGCCGCACCGACGACCGCGGGCGAGCGGGACGGGCTGGACACCCGCACCCTGTCCCGCTCGCTGTTCCACCGCTTCGCCACGCTCACCCCCGAGTCCCCCGACTACACCTACGTCCGGGACACCCTGATCGAGCTGAACCTGCCGCTGGTGCGCTACGCGGCGGCGCGCTTCCGCAGCCGCAACGAGCCGATGGAGGACATCGTCCAGGTCGGCACGATCGGGCTGATCAAGGCCATCGACCGGTTCGACAGCGAACGCGGCGTCGAGTTCCCGACCTTCGCGATGCCCACCATCATCGGCGAGATCAAGCGCTTCTTCCGGGACACCAGCTGGTCCGTCCGGGTCCCCCGGCGGCTCCAGGAACTGCGGCTGTCGCTGACCCGGGCCGGGGACGAGCTGGCCCAGCGGCTGGACCGCTCGCCGACCGTGGCCGAGCTGGCGACGGCCCTCGGCGTCAGCGAGGAGGACGTGGTGGAGGGCCTGGCCGTGGGCAACGCCTACACCGCCAGCTCGCTGGACACCGCCCCCACCGACGAGGACGGCGAGGGCCCACTGGCCGAGCGGCTCGGCTACGAGGACGCCGCGATGGAGGGGGTCGAGTACCGCGAGTCGCTGAAGCCGCTGCTGGCCCGACTGCCGGCCCGGGAACGGCGGATCATCATGCTGCGCTTCTTCGGCAACATGACGCAGTCGCAGATCGGCGAGGAGATCGGGATCTCGCAGATGCACGTCTCCCGGCTGCTCACCCGGACCCTGGCCACCCTCCGCGAGGGGCTGATCACCGAGGCCTGACCGCCGCGCGGGGCGGACCGACCGGCAGCCGCCCCGCAGCCACAACCCAACCGGCGGGTTCGGTCAGACGGGTTCGGTCAGCAGGTGCTTCCGCAGCGCCGCCAGCGTCCCGCCGTCCAGGCCGAGTCCCTCGGTCAGGAACTCCTCGAAGCTCGCCCAGCCCTCCGCCACCGCGGCGAAGGACGCGTCCAGGTAGGCGGCGTCGGCCCGGAGCACCGGGCCGATCAGCGAGGGGTCCTCCAGCACCCGGCGGCTGGTGAACATCCGCAGGATCCGTTCCATGGCGGCGGCCGAGCGCTCGTTGGTGAGCAGGTAGTCCGCGTAGACCGTGGCCCGGTCCACCCCGAGCGCGGTCAGCACGATCGCCGCCGTCCAGCCGGTGCGGTCCTTGCCCGCGGTGCAGTGGAACAGCAGCGGCGTCCGGTCCGGGTCGGCCAGCAGCCGAACCGTTTCCGCGAAGTAGCGGCGGATCACCGGGTCGGTCACGAACCAGCGGTACATCTCCGACATGATCCGCTCGCCGCCGCCGTCGCCGAGCAGCGCCCGCTGGGCGGCCGGGTCCTGGTTGGCCAGGACGTCCCGCAGGGACACGTAGATGTCGTGCTCGGCCGAGTAGACCGGCAGGTGCAGCAGGCGGATCGGTCCGGACTCAATGCTGGTCGCGCCGTCGCTGAGCTCCACCCGGGCGACCTCGTCCGGGTCCAGGCCGGGCAGTCGGTCGCTGCCGTTCTCCCGGACCTCGTTGATCCCCCGCAGGTCCACCACTTGGCGGATACCCAACTCGGTGACGACCGCGAGGTCCCGCTCACTGAGCCGGTGCAGCGCGTCGCCGCGCAGGGCCAGGCCGGGGCGGACCGTCCGGCCGTCGGCGGTGCGGTAGCCGCCCAGGTCGCGGGCGTTCACCGCGCCCTCCAGGCCGAGACTGCGCGCGGGCTCGGGCTCGGGCTCGAATGGGGGCTGCGGCTCGCTCACGTCTGGTTCCCTCCTGGCCGAGCGCGGGGTGCCGGACGCCGGATGCGGCAGGCGGCGCGGCGTCGCCCAGTCTAAGTTGACCCGTCAGTAGTCAGCACGCAGCCCCGCGGGCGGTCAGCACGCAGCCCCGCGGGCGGTCGACAGGGGGGCCGACGACCGGTCGCGGGGCTGCTGCGGTGCTGCTGACGGGGGCGCGCCACCGCACGGGCGCGCCACCGCACGAAACGGGGCTGCGGGGGAAAACGGGGGTGCGGGGGAAAGGGGAGGAGGTGCTAGTTCAGGGCGAGGACGGCCACACCGACGATGACCACCAGCGCGATGATCACACCGATGGCGATCATCCCGGTGCGGCTGCCGCCCTCGCTGGGAGCGGTGGCGGGCTTGGGCTGGGGCTCGTCGACGAAGGCACGGAACATCTGCGTGCTCGCGGCGGTGTCCTCTACGGGGCGGTTCTGGTAGTCGGCCATGGCAAGGCACTCTAGCCAATGCGGACGCACCGTAGTCACTTACCCGTGTCGCATTCCTGTACCAGTAACCTCGCCCGCCCACACCGGATGTTCACCAACCCGGCGGCTTCGGCTGGAAGTCGGGGTCGATGCTGCGCATGTACCCGGTGTCGTCGCGGCGGCGCAGCCCGCAGTCCAGGTACAGCTGGTGCAGCCGGGCGAGGGCGTCCGGGTCGAGTTCCACGCCCAGCCCGGGGGCGTCCGGCAGCGGCACCGCGCCCTCGGTGAACCGCAGCGTGCCGGGGACGATCACGTCCTCGTCCGCGCGCTTCCAGGGCCAGTGGGTGTCGCAGGCGTAGCTGAGGTGCGGGGTGGCCGCCGCGACCTGGACCATGGCGGCCAGGCTGATCCCGAGGTGGCTGTTGGAGTGCATGGACAGGCCGACGCCGAAGTCGGCGCACAGCCCGGACAGCTCCTGGGTGTGCCGCAGCCCGCCCCAGTAGTGGTGGTCCGACAGCAGCACGCCGATGGCCCGCTGCCGCAGCGCCGGAGCCAGGTGCTCGGGGGCGACCACGCACATGTTGGTCGCCAACGGCATGGCCGCCTCGCGGGCGACCTCGGCCATCGGCCTGATCCCGGCGACCGGGTCCTCCAGGTACTCCAGCACTCCGTCCAGCCGGTCGGCGACCTTGATCGCGGTGGGCACGCTCCAGGCGGCGTTGGGGTCGAGCCGCAGCGGCAGCCCGGGGAAGGCCGCCCGCAGCGCGCGGACCGCCTCGATCTCCTGCTCAGGGGGGAACACCCCGCCCTTGAGTTTGACGGCGCCGAAGCCGTACTGGTCGATCATGCGGCGGGCCTGCCGGACGATGCCGTCCGGGTCGAGCGCCGCGCCCCAGCCGTCCTCGTCCGCGCCCGGATGTCCGGCCCACTTGTAGAAGAGGTAGGCGGAGAACGGGACCCGGTCCCGGACCGCGCCACCGAGCAGGTCAGCGACCGGGCGGCCGACCGCCTTGCCCTGGGCGTCGAGGCAGGCGACCTCGAACGCGGCGAAGACCGAGAGCACGGTCTTGCTGCTGGAGCTGCCGCCGGTGAGGCCGTGGCTGTCGGCGAAGGCCCCGCCGCCGACGGCCGTCGACACGGCCTGCTGGATCCGGCCGAGGTGGAACACGTCCAGCCCGGTGACCGCCTGGGCGGCGGCGTCCAGCAGCGCGAGGAACGCGTCGTCGCCGTAGGACTCGCCGAGGCCGACGACGCCGTCGTCGCAGTGCAGTTGGATGACGCTGCGCAGGGCGTAGGGCTCGTGCACGCCGACCGCGTTCAGCAGCGCCGGGTCGTGGAAGGCGACCGGGGTGACGGTGACCTTCCGAATCCTCAGCTCGGCGCCGCTCGTGCCGGCTCCGTTCACGGCGGCCCCGCTCATGCCAGCACCGCCCGGCCCGCGGCGATGATCCGGGCCAGCTCCTGGACGTGCTCCGGCGAGGCCTCCACCAGCGGCGGGCGGACCGGTCCGACCGGCAGCCCCTCCAGCCGGGCGGCGGCCTTGACCAGCGCGACGGCGTAGCCGGGGACCTTGTCGCGCAGCTCGGCGAGCGGCAGCAGGAAGGCCGCGAGCAGCGCGTCGACCAAGGCGTCGTCCCCGGCGTCCAGCGCGCGGGCGAAGGCGTGGGCCAGGTCGGGCGCGAAGCAGTGGACAGCGGAGGAGTAGCTGCCGACGCCGATGGCCCGGTACGCGCGGGCGGACAGCTCGGCGGTGGGCAGGCCGTTGAGGAAGGCGAACCCGGCGGCCCGCGGGTGGCCGCTGGTGCGGACGGTGGCGACGATCCGCTGCATCTGCTCGACGTCGCCGAGGCCGTCCTTGAGGCCGACCACCTCCGGCAGGTCCAGCAGCGCCAGCGCGGTGGCGGGGCTGAGCCGGGCGTTGGCGCGCTGGTAGATGATCACCGGCAGCGCGCTGTCGCGGACCACGTAGCGGATGTGGCCGAGGATGCCCTCGGGGGTGGAGGTCACCAGGTAGGGGGGCAGCAGCAGCACGCCGTCCGCGCCGGCCTCGGTCGCGTCGGCCAGGTATTCGCGGGCGGTGGCCGGGCCGCCGCCGACCCCGGCGAAGACCGGAATCCGTCCGGCCACGGTCTTCACGGCGGTGGCGACCACCTGCCGGTACTCCTCGCGGCCGAGGGCGGTGAACTCCCCGGTGCCGCAGGCGACGAAGAGCGCGGCGGGACCGGCCGCGACCTGCTGCTCGACGTGGGCGGCCAGCACCTCGACGTCGACCCGGTCGTCCTCGGTGAAGGGGGTCAACGGGAAGGACAGTGGCGGGACCAGGGCGGCTTGCAGATCCATGGGGCTCCTCAGCGGCGGTAGCAGGGGCGCTCGGAGTGAGCGTTCATGTTCGTGAATTGGGTTCAGTGTACTGAACCTTTGCCGATCACGGGAGACCCCCCTCCCGAACTGGCATCCGTCCGCACCTGCGGTGCGGCGGAAATACCTCCCGACCGTCCGCTGTTGTTCCCGATCATGACTACTACCCCCGGTTCCCGACTCGGTTCCAGCGACCTCACTGTCTTCCCGCTCGCCCTCGGCGGCAACGTCTTCGGCTGGACCGCCGACGAGGCCGAGTCGTTCGCCGTGCTGGACGCCTTCGCGGCGGCCGGGGGCGACTTCGTCGACACCGCGGACGTCTACTCCGCCTGGGCCCCGGGCAACAAGGGCGGCGAGTCGGAGACCATCCTCGGTCGCTGGATCGCCGCGCGCGGCAACCGCGACTCCGTCGTCGTCGCCACCAAGGTCGGCGCGCACCCGGACTTCAAGGGCCTCAAGGCCGCGAACATCGCCGCCGCCACCGAGGAGTCGCTGCGCCGCCTCGGCACCGACCGGATCGACCTGCTCTACACCCACTTCGACGACGAGACCACGCCGGTGGAGGAGATCGTCACCGCCCTGGACCAGCTGGTCCGCGCGGGCAAGGTCCGGTACGTCGCCGCGTCCAACCTCTCCCCGGCCCGGCTGACCGCCTCGCTGGAGTTCGCCCAGCGCGAGGGCCTGGCCGCGTACGTGGCACTACAGCCCAAGTACAACCTGGTCTCCCGGGACAGCTACGAGGGCGAGCTGGCCGAGGTCACCGCGCGCTTCGGGCTCTCCGCCGTGCCGTACTCGGCGCTGGCGTCCGGGTTCCTCACCGGCAAGTACCGCCAGGGCGGGCCGGCCGTGGACAGCGCCCGGGCCGAGGGCGCGGGCAAGAACCTGGAGACGGAGCGCGGCATCAAGGTGCTGGAGGCGCTGGACGCCGTCGCCGCCGAGCACGGTGCCGAGCTCGCCACCGTCGCCCTGGCCTGGCTCGCCGCCCAGCCGACCGTGGCCGCGCCGATCGCCAGCGCCCGCACCGTCGAGCAACTGCCGTCCCTGCTCGCCCTGGCCGACCTGAAGCTGACCGACAGCCAGCTCGCCCTGCTCACCGCCGCCTCGGCCTGACCACCAGCCGCCCCCTCGGCCTGACCACCAGCACTACTACCGTCCCGGCCTGACCGCCGCCGCCACTGTCTGGAGTCCGGAGTCCGTGCAGGTCCGCCCGCTCAGTCCGGAGGCACTCGCCGATACCGTCGCCGAGCGGGTGGCCCGGCTGCCCGCGCCCGAGGGCGGGCGGCTGCGGCTGGCCGTGGACGGCGCTCCGGCCGCCGGTACGGCGGGGCTGGCCGACGCCGTGGCCGAGCGGCTGCGGCTGCTCGGCCACCCGGCGCTGCGCGTCAGCGCGGGCGACTTCTTGCGCCCGGCCTCGCTCCGACTGGAGTTCGGTCACCAGGACCCGGACGCCTACTTCGACGGCTGGCTGGACACCAACGCCCTGTTCCGCGAGGTGTTCGACCCGCTGGAGCCCGGCGGCAGCGGCCTGGTGCTGCCGGCCCTGCGGTCCGCCCGCGCCGACCGCGCGTTGCGGACCGCGCCGGTGCCGCTGCCGCCCGGCGGCGTCCTGGTGCTGGACGGGCCGCTGCTGCTCGGCCGCTGGTTCCCGCTGGACCTCAGCGTCCACCTGCGCCTGGGCCCGGCCGCGCTGGCCCGGCGCACCCCCGCCGACCAGCAGTGGACGCTGCCGGCCTTCGCCCGCTACCAGGACGAGGCCCGCCCGGCCGACACCGCCGACCTGGTCGTCCGCGCCGACGACCCGCGCCATCCGGCCCTGGTCGTCGGCTGACAGTCGTTCGGCTGACAGTCGTTCAGCCGACCGCTGATCTCCCGGTCCGCTGATCTCCCGGTCAGGGGCCGACCGGGCTCTGCTGCGGCACGCCCTGCCGGGGCGCCAGCTCGACCGTGCAGAAGGCGCAGCGGGTGGCCGCGATCGGCACCGCGCTCAGGCACTCCGGGCAGTCCTTGGTGGTCACCAGCGGCTCCTGCTTCGGCGCGAAGCGCGCGTGCAGGGTGTTGATCGGCAGTACGACCAGGAAGTAGACCACCGCCGAGACCAACACAAAACTGATGGCGTCCCCGACGAAGTCCCCATAGCCGAACGTCTGGCCGTGGAGCAGGAAGGTGCGCTTGTTGAAGTCGCCCTTCGACCCGCCGAACAGGCCGATGATCGGGGTGAGGAAGTCCTTGACGAAGCCGTTGACGACGGCGGTGAACGCGGCGCCGACGACGATGCCGACCGCCAGGTCCACGACGTTTCCACGCAGCAGGAAGCTGCGGAAGCCCTTCACTATGTCCACTCCATACTCTCTTTCAACCCTCTTACGCCCGGTCCGGCGCGGCAACACCTTCCCAGCACAGCGTTCGAACATGCCAATGGCCCTGCTCGGAGAGCAGGACCAGTGGCTGGTGTTCGAATCCGGGACCGGTATCCGGAACCAGGTCGTTCAGATACTCGGCTCCTCAGGCACCCACTCCAGCTCGTCCAGTTCCGCGTCCAGCCCGTCGAGGGTGTCCCGCTCCTTGGCCGCCGCGTCCTGGGCCCGGGCCTGCATCGCGGAGACCTTGCGCAGCGGCACCTCCTTGATGAACAGGACCAGCACGAAGGCGAGGGCGGTGACGATCGCGCCGAGGAAGAACACCGTGTGCATGGAGTCGGCGAAGCCCTGCTTGAAGGGTTCCGCGAACACGGTGGTCAGCTTCTGGATGAAGGAGGAGTCGTTGAGCACCGCCGACGAGCCGCCGCCGGTCGGATTCTTGATCATCTCCACAATCGGCTGGTTGGCCGGATTGGCCATCACCGCCTGGTCGTGCAGCGCCGCCTGGAAAGCCGGGGTCTTCGCGTCGGCGGTGAACGCCGACGAGATCTTGCCACCGACGTTGCTGAACAGCACCGACAGGAAGATGGCGGTACCGGCGGTCGCGCCCAACTGCCGGAAGAAGGTGGCCGAGGCGGTGGCCACGCCCATGTCCTGGGCCGGCACCGCGTTCTGCACCGCCAGCGTCAGCGTCTGCATGGTGAGGCCCAGGCCGACGCCCAGCAGCAGCATGTACGCCATGGTCTCCAGCAGCGGCGTGTTCCACTGCACCTCGAACTGGAACAGCAGCATGGCCACGGTCATCAGGGCCGTGCCGACCACCGGGAAGATCTTGTAGCGGCCGGTTCGGGCGATCATCTGACCGGTGGCGATCGAGGCGGTCATCATGCCCAGCATCAGCGGCAGCATCATCAGGCCGGACTTGGTCGGGCTGGCGCCCTTCACGATCTGCAGGTACTGCGGGATCATCAGCATCCCGCCGAACATGCCCGCGCCGACCAGCACCGACAGCAGGCTGGTTCGGCTGAAGACCTTGTTGCTGAACAGCCGCATGGGGATCAGCGCGTCGTCGCCCATCCGCCGCTCGATCAGGATCCAGGAGACCACGCCGAGGATGCCGACCGCGAAGCAGAGCAGCGAACGGGCCGAGGTCCAGCCCCAGCCCTGCCCCTGCTCGGCCACCAGCAGCAGCGGGACCACGCCCACCGCGATGGTCACCGCGCCCCACCAGTCGATCCGGTGCTCGCGGCGGTTGTGCGGGACGTTCAGCACCTTGGCGACCACGAACAGCGCGACGATGCCGATCGGCACGTTCACCAGGAACACCCAGCGCCACCCGGCGATGCCGAGGATGGTGCTCTGTCCGGCCAGGAACCCGCCGACGAGCGGCCCCAGCACGCTGGAGGTGGCGAAGACCGCGAGGATGTACCCCTGGTACTTGGCCCGCTCGCGCGGCGGCACGATGTCGCCGATGATCGCCAGCGCCAGCGACATCAGACCGCCCGCGCCGATGCCCTGGAAGGCGCGGAACCCGGCCAGCTCGATCATCGAGGTGGAGAAGGTGCAGGCCGCCGAGCCGGTGATGAAGATGGTGATCGCGGCCAGGAAGAACGGCTTGCGTCCGTACAGGTCGGAGAGCTTGCCGTAGAGCGGGGTGGAGATGGTGGAGGTGATCAGGTAGGCGGTGGTCGCCCAGGCCTGCTCGCTCAGGCCGTGCAGATCGTCGGATATGGTGCGGATCGCGGTGCTGACGATCGTCTGGTCGAGCGAGGCCAGGAACATCCCCATCATCAGACCGCTGAGGATGGTCAGGATCTGCCGGTGGCTCAGGCCGCCTGGGGCGCCTCCTGGAGCCCCGCCCGGGGTCGCTGGGGTGGGTGGTGCCGTGGACGTGCCGCTCACTCGTCGTCTCCTTGCTCTGGTACTGCGTGCTGCTCTGGTACCGCACGCTGTGGCGCTGCCGCCGACTGGGGGGTGGCCCCTGGATGCCCGCCGTACAGCTGTTGGTAGTTCTCTGCCAAACCGTCGTTGAAGCGCCCGAACAGGTGGACCAGCTGGTGGCGGTCCTCCGGCTGCCAGGCGTCGAAGATCAGGGCCAGGTGCTGGTTGCGCTGCTCCCGGTAGTGCCGGTACGCGGCGACCCCGGCCTCGGTGGCCGACAGCAACGCGCCCCGGCGGTCGTCGGGATCGGGCCGGCGCTCGACCAGCCCTCCGTCGACCAGGCACTTGATCTGCCGACTCACCGTCGACAGGTCGAGCAGGGTGTCGGCGGCAAGATCCGTCGCCCGGCGAGCGCCGTCGTTCACCAGCCGCCCGAGCAGGACCCGGTCGCCCCCACCCGGGGCCTCCCGCAGCCGCTGCTTCATCGCGGTGATCAACCGCATGAAGCGCGCCACCTGGTCGTTCATCCCGGTAGCCGCCTCACTCGCCGACGCGGTCCCGCCCACGCGCCCACGCTCACCCACCATCGCGCCCCCTGCTCCCCTTCTGCTCTTCTGCTCTTGAACTAAGTTGCTTGTTCCCAGCAAGTAACTGTAGCTCACACTTTTCCCGTCCCGTTCCCGGCTGCCGCGGCCTGGAGATATACTCATCGAACGAGTTGATATCAAAGGAGGTGCACCAATGAGCCGGACCGTGATCGACCTCGATGACGAGCTGCTCGCCGCCGTCACCCAGGCCCTCGGCACCAGCACCAAGAAGGACACCGTCAACACGGCCCTGCGTGAGGTCCTGGAGAACCGCAGGCGGGCACTCGCACTCACTCGGCTGCGCGCCACCGCGGCCGATGGGGCCTTCGACCTGGAAGCCTTCGAGGACAAGCGGAACTACCGTCGATGAGTGCGGCCCAGTTCCTGATCGACACCAGCGCGCTGGCCCGCTTCCTCCGCGCCGACGCGGAGCAGTACGGCTGGGACCAAGCGGCGGCGGCCGGTCTCATCGCCACCTGCCCGATCACCGAGCTCGAATTCTTCTACAGCGCCCGCTCCGCCGCCGACCGAGCGCAGGGCATCGCGGACATGCGCATGATCTTCGGGTGGGTCCCGGTGGACGATCGCGCCTACAGCCGGGCCTGGGCCGTCCAGGACGCCCTGACCGAAAGCGGGCAGCATCGCAGCGCGGGGGCCGTCGACCTGGTCGTGGCCGCCACCGCCGAGTTGCAGGGACTGACCCTGCTGCACCGCGACCGGGACTTCGACTGCATCGCGGCCTTCACCGGGCAGGCACTCCAGTGGTACGGGCCCCCGGCTGGCAAGTAGCGCCACGCTCCCTGTATCCCCCCTGCCTACTCCCTCAGTCCGGGTCGCGCACCGCTGCGGCGATCGCCGCAGCGGTCCAGGCACCGCGTGCGCCTGGCCGGGAGGCCAGGTAGGCGGCGGCCCGGTCCGGGCCCCAGCCGTGGGCCTCCCGCAGCCCCGCAGCCAGCTGCCGCAGGTACCCGGCGGACGGCGGGGCGTACCCGGCCGCGCCGCTGCGCCCGGGCGCGGTGAAGGTCAGCACCGGCCGTCCGTCCAACGTCCCCGGGCAGATCAGCGTCTCGTACCGCCCCGGCCCGAGCACCGCCCGTCCGGTGGCCAGCGCCTCTCGCAGATCGATCCCCGCGCCCGCGCCCGCGCCCGGCCGGCGGTGCATCTCCTGGGCGGCGATGTCAGCGAACTGGGACACCGTCACCAGGTAGGCCCGCGCGGGCAGCTCCCCCGGGGCGAGCGGATCGTAGAAACCCATGCCGCCGCCCCACACCAGCGACTCTCCGGCGAAGTACAGCTGCCCCGGCAGCACCACCGGCACCGACCGTCCGGGCAGCCGCCGGTCCCGGCAGCCCGGATACACCCGCGCCGCGCCGAACGGCCGCCCGCCGACGATGTAGCACGCGAACCGCGCGGCACACATGTTCGACCCGTAGGCGGCGTACCAGATCTGCCCGACGACCGTCACTCGTCCAGTCACTCGTCCAGTGTCGCGGCGAAGCCGGTGCGCAGGGCGCCGACAGCACAGGAGAACCTTCCGCGTCGTCGATGCCCTGCCCGCCAGGGAATTCGGTACCCCCGGTCCTCACCCGACCGGCTCAAAGGGCGGTGCCGCAGCAGGCGGCCGGGGCGCCGGCGGCGGCGCTCCTGCCGAGGGTGTCGGCGTCGGCCTTGACGACGTAGACCTCCCAGGGCTCCTTGCCGGGACCGGTCACCCAGACCTTGTCCTGAACGGCGTAGCAGCAGGAGGCGTCGTTCTCCTCGAAGGTGGCCAGTCCGGCGTCCTTGAGCCGGTCGGTGGCGGCGGTGACCTGGTCGGTACTGGCGACCTCGACGCCGAGGTGGTCCAGGCGGGTGTCCTGGCCGGGCTCGCCCTCGATCAGGACGAGCTTGAGCGGAGGCTCGGCGATGGCGAAGTTGGCATAGCCGGGGCGGCGCTTGGCGGGCTCGGTGCCGAACAGCTTGGAGTAGAAGGCGATGGAGCCTTCGAGGTCGGCGACGCGAAGGGCGAGCTGAACGCGGGACATGGGGGTTCTCTCCGATCCGATGATCCGATGCTGTATCGACAGTTGTCGATACACGCAAGGTTGCCCCTGGATTAGATGGCTGTCAACATAGACACATGTCGAATCTGGAGCTGCCCGTGCTGGGCCAGGACGCGGCAGCGGCGTGCTGCTCACCGCTGGTCCGCGAGCCGCTGGTCCGCGAGCCGCTGGTCCGCGAGCCGCTGGGCGAGGAGTCCGCCGCCGAACTGGCGCGCATGTTCAAGGCGCTGTCGGACCCGGTACGGCTGCGACTGCTGTCGCTGATCGCCTCGCACGAGGGCGGCGAGGCCTGTGTCTGCGACCTCACCGGACCGTTCGACGTCTCCCAGCCGACGATCTCCCACCACCTGAAGGTGCTGCGCGAGGCCGGCCTGGTCGGCTCCGAGCGGCGCGGCACCTGGGTGTACTACTGGGTGCTCCCCGCCGCCCTGGCCCAGCTCTCCGCCCTGCTCCAGGCACCCGACGGGACCACGGCCGCGCAGGCAGCCAGATGACGGCGATACCGCTCGCCCGCCGAGTCACGGCCGAGCTGGTGGGCACGGCCGCACTGGTCGCGGTCGTGGTCGGCTCCGGCATCCAGGCCACCGCCCTCACCACGGACGTCGGCTTGCAGTTGCTGGCCAACTCCCTGGCCACGGTCTTCGGCCTCGGCGTGCTGATCGCCCTGCTCGGCCCCGTCTCCGGCGCGCATTTCAACCCGGCCGTCACGCTGGCGGCCTGGTGGATCGGCCGCCGAGGTGACGACGGAACCACCTCGCGGGAGCTGGCCGCCTACCTGCCCGCCCAGATCGTCGGCGCGATCGGCGGCGCGGTGCTCGCGGACGCGATGTTCGCCAAGCCCCTGGTGCACTTCTCCACCCACCACCGCTCCGCCCCGCACCTGTGGCTCGGCGAGGTCGTCGCCACCGCCGGGCTGATCCTGCTGGTCTTCGGCCTCACCCGGGCCGAGCGCGCACACCTGGCCCCGGTCGCGGTCGCCTGCTACATCGGCGCGGCCTACTGGTTCACGTCGAGCACGTCGTTCGCCAACCCCGCTGTGACGATCGGCCGTGCGTTCACCGACACCTTCGCCGGGATCGCCCCGGCCTCCGTGCCCGGGTTCGTCGGCGCCCAGCTGGTCGGCCTGGCCCTCGGCCTCGCTCTGGTCGCCCTGCTGTTCGGCCGACCCGCCCGAGCCGGCGCCGACGAGATCGTGGTGCCCCACGACGCACCACCCGCCCGTGTCGGCTCCACCCACTGAACCTCCACCTGAAGCCTCCGCCTGAACCTCCGCCTGAACCTCCGCCTGAACCTCCGCCGCCGCGAGAACGAGGATCCCCCCCGATGAGTGCCCCTGCCGTCCCGTCCGTGCTGTTTGTCTGCGTGCACAACGCGGGCCGCTCCCAGATGGCCGCCGCCTTCCTCACCCACCTCGCGGGGGATTCCGTGGAGGTCCGCTCCGCCGGATCCGCACCGGCCGACACGCTGAACCCCGCCGTGGTCCAGGCCATGGCCGAGGTCGGCATCGACCTCTCCGGCCGGAAGCCAAAGGTCCTCACCGTCGAGGCGGTGCAGGCGTCCGACGTGGTCATCACCATGGGCTGCGGCGACACCTGCCCGATCTTCCCCGGCAAGCGCTACCTGGACTGGACCTTGGAGGACCCGGCCGGCCAGGGCATCGAGGCCGTCCGCCCGATCCGCGACGAGATCGCCCAGCGCATCCGCACCCTGCTCGCCGAACTCAACATCCGGACCCGCACCTGACGGTCCGTCAGAATGGTTCGATAGCAGCGTCTTTGGACTGGTGCATGACATGCCGGCAACCGGGCATGCGACAGCCGAGGGCCCCGCTGCCCCCGTCGGCGGGGCCCTTCAACGCACCGGAGCGTGCGATTCGGGTTATAAAATCACCGCGCCTGCTGCATCTCGGTGCGGCCGATGCCATGATCCCCTCCGTGAAGTTCACAGGGGGATTCAACAGTCCGGGCATCGGCTTTGGCCGCAGGAATACGACCTGGCCATTCGGTCAACTGGAGTTCGGGTCGGGGGTCGTCGAGCTCAGGAGCACGCTGGGCTGGGGTAGCGCGCAAAGGAAAGTGCGATTCTCGCCGGCCGACGTGTATGAGACCTTCTACTGCCGCAACTACATGTTCGGCCAGGGTGTGGCGTTCCAGCTGGACGACGGCACCGAGTTCTACTTCTGGACGATGACGAGAGCCACGGCGACGAAGATCCTCGGCGAACTGGAACGGGAGGGCTTCAACACGTCAACAGCGGTGCGGGGGCCGATGATCATGAGGGCACGCCGTCCCCCCTCGGACCGGAACTGACGCACCGAGTACCGCGATGCGCCGCCGAGGTCGCCCCGACCTGGTGCACGCTGACGCGTCCAGCGCCGGCCTGCATCTTCACTGCTGCCAGTCGGGTACCCGGCAGATCAGTGTGCGCGGTACGGTGCCCGCGACAAAGGGGGTTGCGGTGTCGGCTTGGTTCGGGCTGATCGGTGCGGTCGGCATGGTCGTGTCCGGGATCGTCGTCCTGATGCGGCGGCGAGTGGGCCCGCCAGGGACCCGGGAGAACGGAGCCGGCCTCGTACTCATTGGCCTTGGGGCAATCCTCGGGGCCCTTCGAGCGGCAACAGGTTGGTCCGGTGGCACAGCGAATGCCACGACGACCGCCTCGCTGGTCTGCCTGGTCCTTGGGCTGGTACTTGCGTTCCGAGCGGTGCGGACAGGTCGGGCCGCACGCCGTTCGACCGGAAGCGCCTGAGGGCACCGCGGCGCGCCCGAGGCTCACCCTTCCCGACCTGCGTCCTTGAGACCACCCTCAACACCCCGCGCCCGTGCCGCCGCTGGGCGATGACCAGCTCGTCGGCGGCCTGCCGCAGCCGGGCCGCGTAGCCGCTCAGCATGTCGGCGAAGGCGATCACGCCCGAGGGGCGGTTCAGCGTGGCTTTCGCCGTGCTGTGCGACCAGGCGGGACGTTGCGCCTGGCCGGGTCCGCACGTCCAGCACAACCGGCTACCGGTACACCGGTCAGGGCACGGCAGGTTCGGCTTGTCGTCGGTGCCGGTCATCCCGAGTACGTCCTCGGCTTCTCGGCGTCCGGGCCGACGGGCGCGTTCCGTTCGCACGGCGGGCATACGATCA
>Ga0302314_10004765_pt1 | contig 24896 bp, 22 predicted proteins | sample III_Palsa_N2_3_FD_200533 | JGI IMG/M metagenome (GOLD analysis project Ga0302314, IMG submission 200533) | Peat permafrost microbial communities from Stordalen Mire near Abisko, Sweden - III_Palsa_N2_3 | ecosystem: Environmental > Terrestrial > Soil > Palsa > Peat permafrost | place: Sweden... | reverse complement strand
GCCAGCACCTCGGGGGCACGCAGCGCGACGTCCCAGTGCTCGAAGCGCAGCAGCCGCCGGTACTGCAGGGACCAGAACGCGGCGCAGTCGCCGCCCGCGAAGACGCCCGGCAGCGAAGCGCGCAGCTGTTCGTCGGTCTTGACGCCGTTGTCTGTGGCAACGTCCGATCCCTCCAGCCAGCGCACCTGGGGCCTGACCCCGATCGCCGTCACGACCTCGTCGGCGGCCAGCCAGCCGCCGCCAGCCATGGCCAGGCCGCCGGGTTGCACCGAGGACACCAGCTCGCCAAGCCGCAGCTCCACGCCGGCCGCTGCGTACCAGGGTGACGTCTTTGCCCCGGCCTCCGCACCGATCGCTGCCACCAGTGGCGCCGTTCCGGCCTCCACCACGGTGACCAGGCAGCCCCTGGCCGCTGCCGCGGTGGCTAGCTCCGCGCCGATCCAGCCGGCTCCCACGACGGCAAGCCGCAGCCCGGGCCTGAGCACCGCCCGCAGGCTCAGCGCATCGTCCAGGGTCCGCAGGGTGCGCTGCGGGCCGGGGCCTGGCAGCGCCACGGGCGCGGCGCCGGTCGCCAGCACAAGGCGGTCGAAGGCGTACTCGCCCTGCCCAGTGCGCAGCACGCCGTCGGCCAGGCCGGTGGCAGGCTCGCCGAGCCGCACGTCAGCGCCGAGCGCCGCCAGGTCGTGCCGCAGGGTGGTGTCGTCGACCGTGCCGGCCAGCACGCCCTTGGACAGCGGCGGACGGTCGTACGGCGGCCGGGTCTCGGCGCCGATCAGGGTCACCGCGCCGTGGTAGCCCCTGGCCCGCAGCTCCTCCAGCGTGCGCAGGCCCGCCAGCCCGCCGCCGGCTATCACGACTCGGTTGATCCGCACGATCACTTAGGCTAAGAGCAGCGCGCGGGAGTCCGGTACTGACCGGACTGAGAGGGCGGCTGGAAGCCGCCGACCGCAGGAACCTGATCCGGGTCATGCCGGCGAAGGGAGCGGAGATGAGCACCTCAGCCAGTGCCGACGTAGCGAGTGCCGACGTAGCGAGTGCCGACGTAGCCAGCCCCGACGTGGCCAGTGCCGACGTAGCCAGGCCCGACGTGGCCAGTGCCGACGTAGCCAGGCCCGACGTGGCCAGTGCCGACGTAGCCAGGCCCGACGTAGCCAGTGCCGACGTAGCCAGCCCCGACGTGCTGGTCATCGGCGGCGGGGTGATCGGCCTGAGCATTGCCTGGCGCGCCGCGCAGCGAGGCATGCGGGTGACCGTCGCCGATCCCGAGCCCGGCCGCGGCGCGTCCCGCGCCGCGGCCGGGATGATCACTCCCATCTCGGAGGCCGCGTACGCCGAGAAAGAGCTGTTCCGGCTCGGCCGGGAGTCGCAGCGCCGCTATCCGGCGTTCGCCGCCGAGCTCACCGGAATTACCAGCGAGCCGACCGGATACCGCCAGACCGGCACGCTGCAGGTCGCCTGTGACGCTGATGACCTGGCACTCCTGCGCGAGCACCAGGCATTGCAGGAGTCCTTCGGAATGACCGTGCGCCGCCTGGACGCGCGCGAGTGCCGCCGGGAGGAGCCCATGCTCGACCCGTCCGTCCGCGGCGGGCTGCTGGCCGCGGAGGACGCGTCCGTCGATCCGAGGCTGCTGACCCGGGCACTGCTGGCGGCCGCGGTCATGGCTGGGGCGGACGTCGTCCGGCAGCCTGCCGCGGAGATCCTCAGCGCCCGCGGCCGGGCCGCCGGCGCCGTGCTGGCTGACGGCACGCGGATCCTGGCCCGCTGGGTAGTCCTCGCCGCAGGCTGGAACTCGGGATCAGTCGCCGGATTGCCGCCCGGGACAGCGCCGCCAGTGCGGCCGGTCAAGGGCCAGATCCTGCGCCTGCGGTCATTGCCGCGCGGCCCGGACAGCCCGCCGGGCCTCCTCGCCAGGTCGGTGCGCGGCATGGTGCACGGCTCGTCGGTCTACCTCGTACCCCGGCAGAGCGGCGAGCTTGTCGTCGGCGCGACCCAGGAGGAGCTCGGCGCGGACACCAGGGTCACCGCCGGCGGAGTCTGGGAGCTGCTGCGGGACGCCCGGACGGTGGTGCCGGGGATCACCGAGCTCGAGCTCACCGAGGCCGTGGCGGGGCTGCGGCCGGGCACTCCGGACAATGCGCCCGTGCTCGGCCCGTCCGCGCTGCCCGGGCTGGTGCTTGCCACCGGTCACTTCCGCGCCGGGGTGCTGCTGGCCCCGGTGACGGCCGACATCATCACCGGTTACCTGACCACGGAGCGGCTGTCCGGCCTGGCTGCTCCGTTCACGCCGCAGCGCTTCTCTCGGCCGGCCGGAGCCAGGCTATGGAAGTGATCATTAACGGCAGGGCGCACGAGCTAGCCAAGGCGACCAGCGTCGGCGATGCCGTCCGGCTGGTGACGACGTCCGCCAGCGGGGTCGCCGCGGCCGTCAACGGCGAGGTGGTGCGCAAGGCCCGCTGGGACACCACCCCGGTGTCGGACGGCGACCTCGTCGAAGTGATCACCGCAGTGCAGGGAGGCTGACCGTGGACGACCCGTTGGTGATCACCGCAGTGCAGGGAGGCTGACCGTGGACGACCCGTTGGTGATCACCGCAGTGCAGGGAGGCTGACCGTGGACGACCCGTTCGTGATCGCCGGGGAGGCGATGGGCTCGCGCCTGATCATGGGCACCGGCGGCGCACCGAGCCTGGACGTGCTCGACCGGGCGCTCGCCGCGTCCGGCACGGAGCTGACCACGGTCGCGATGCGCAGGGTCGATCCCGCCGCGTCGGGGTCAGTGCTCGACGTGCTGGCGGCGCGCGGCATCCGCGTGCTGCCGAACACGGCCGGCTGCTTCACCGCGGCCGACGCCGTGCGCACTGCGCGGCTGGCCAGGGAGGCCATGGAAACGGACTGGGTGAAGCTCGAGGTCATTGCCGACGAGCGCACCCTGCTGCCCGATCCCGTGGAGCTGCTCGACGCGGCTGACCTGCTCGTCGCGGACGGATTCACGGTGCTGCCGTACACCAACGACGACCCGGTGCTCGCCCGGCGGCTTGAGCAGGCGGGCTGCGCGGCGGTGATGCCGCTCGGCGCGCCGATCGGGTCCGGGCTCGGGATCAGGAACCCGCACAACATCGAGCTGATCGTCGAGGCGGCCGGCGTACCGGTGGTCCTTGACGCGGGCATCGGGACGGCCAGTGACGCGGCGATCGCAATGGAGCTTGGCTGCGACGGGGTACTGCTGGCGACGTCGGTGACCAGGGCACATGATCCCGAGCTGATGGCCGAGGCGATGCGCGCGGCAGTCATCGCCGGGCGGCTCGCCTTCCTGGCCGGCCGGGTGCCGCGGCGACGCTACGCGACCGCCTCCTCACCGTTCGCCGACTGAGCCAGCAGGGCCGTTACCTGGGCGGGGACGAGACGGCACCAATACACTCGACCCGATGGATACGACCCTGGCGCGACCGCCGATCGGGCAGCTGCTCGACGCGCGCTACCGGGTGGACGCCCAGATCGCGCGTGGTGGGATGGCCACCGTCTACCTCGGCACCGACACGCGGCTTGAACGCACGGTGGCACTCAAGATCGCTCACCCGGAGCTGGCCCATGACGCGGACTTCGTCCGGCGGTTCATCGACGAGGCCAGGTCGGTCGCACGGCTGTCAAGCCCGAACGTCGTCGCCGTCTACGACCAGGGATCCGACGGCGACATCCTCTTCCTGGCGATGGAGTACGTTCCTGGCCGGACGCTGCGCGAGCTGCTGACCGATCGAGGCAGGCTCAGCCCGCGCGAGTCGCTCGACATCATCGAGGGGGTCCTCACCGGGCTGGCAGCCGCTCATCAATCGGGCATCGTGCACCGCGACGTCAAGCCGGAGAACGTGCTGATTACCGCCAGCCACACGGTCAAGGTCGCGGATTTCGGGCTGGCCAGGGCCGCTTCCAGAGTCGGCCACACCAAGACCGGAATGATCATCGGCACCGCGGCCTACCTGGCGCCCGAGCAGGTGTCGCAGAGCGCCTCCGACACACGGACCGACGTGTACGCGGTCGGCGTGATGCTGTTCGAGCTGCTGACGGGGATGCAGCCGCACCGGGGCGAATCACCGCTCGCGGTCGCCTACAAGCATGTCAACGAAGTCGTCCCGGCCCCATCGAGTGTCACGCCAGGCCTGCCCCCGGCCCTCGACGCGCTGGTGGCGCTGGCCACCAGCCGGGATCCCGACCTGCGCCCCGCTGACGCCGGCCAGTTCCTGCATGCCATCACCGAGGTCCGGCGCGGGCTGCCGATCGCTGGCCCGCAAACCGCGGGTCAGCCGGGCAGCCCGGAGCTACCCCGTGCGTCGCTACCCCGTGCGTCGCTGCCCGGCGAGTCGCTAGCCGGCGCGTCGCTAGCCGGCGCGTCGCCACCCGGCGCGTCGCTGCCCGGCATGAGCGCAGGCCCGGCGGCCCCGACTCCGGCCGGGGCCTCCGGACAGGCCGTCCCTGTCGTCCCGGGCCTACCCGGTGCGTCGCTGCCGGGCGTGAGCGCGGCCCCGGCACCCCCGGCCACCGCTGGGGCCCCCGGAGAGGCCGTCCCGGCGGCACCCGGCGCATGGTCCCTGCCCGGCGGGCCACCACCGCTTGGCGGGCCACCACCGCTTGGCGGGCCACCACAGCCTGGCGGGCCACCACAGCCTGGCGGGCCACCACCCCTGGGCGGGCCACCACAGCCTGGCGGGCCACCACCGCTTGGCGGCCCGGCTGGCCGCGGCGAACCGCGGCACGGGAGATCCGGGCGCGGCAGGGCAGTCGAGATCCTGCCCGCGGTGACCACGGGACAACCAGCCGATCCTTACGGCGGCACGAACCACACACTGATCGTGCCGGGGGCGGGACTGGGCGGCGGCCATCCAGACGAGCCGATCAGCGGCCTTGTGTACGGGCCGCCGGACTTTTCCCGGGAGCCTCGGCTGCAGCGGTGGCTGTTCAGCCGCAGACTGGCCTATCTGGCCCTGGCATTTGCCGTCATCCTGATCATGGGCCTGGTGACCTGGTGGGTGGTCGACGGCCAGTACGTGTCGATCCCCCAGGTGGGCCGTCTGACGAAGGCCACCGCAAGGACCGAGCTGCAGAATCTCGGCTTCAAGGTAAAGACCGGCCATGGCCTGCATGACAACGCGGTATCCCGCGGCGAGGTCATCCGCACCGATCCGGCGATCGGGTCGCGCGCCCATCGTGGCGCCGTCATCACGCTCATCCCGTCACTCGGGCCGGTCCTTGTCCGGGTTCCGTCGGTGACCGGCCTGACGCTCGCCGACGCCGAGGCAGCCCTCAGGCGAGCAGACCTGACTCCCGGCAAGGTGACGAGCGCGACTTCTACCACGATTCAGGTCGGCATCGTGATCAGCACCAACCCCGTCGCCGGGCTCTCCTGGCCGCAGACACGGCCGGTGGCGATCGTGCAGAGTGCCGGCATACCGCTGCCCAACCTGGTCGGCCAGCAGCAGTCCGCCGTACAGCAGCAGGCGCAGCAGGACGGGTTCCAGCTGAACCCGGAGCAGGACACGAAGAGCAACCAGAGCGCGGGAACCATCACCGCCCAGTCGCCGAAGCCAGGAACTCCGATCACCCACGGCGAGGTCGTGACCATCCGGGTCTCCGCCGGGCCGCAGATGGTCAGCATTCCCAACGTGGACCATCTGAGCGCGCAGCAGGCGATGAGCGTCCTGACCCAGGCCGGGTTCCAGGTCAGCATCGACCACGTGGGTCCTGGCCAGCGGGTGTTCAACTACAGTCCGACCGGGCAGGCGCCGAAGGGCAGCACGATCACGCTCTTCGTCGGATTCGGTTTTCTTTAGGGGACGCGGCCAGCGCGCAGATGCTGCTGCGCCCGCCGCGCTGCGGGATCCCGGGCATGCGCTATGCTGGCGCCCGTGCGTAACCAGTACTGGTTCTTTTATGGCTACCGGCCCGGCCTTCGGACGGTCGCCCGCCAGATACTGCACTGACGCGAGCGACGTAAGGGAAGCCCCGGGCCGGAACGGCCCGGGGCTTTCGTCATGAGGGAGACCTTTCGTCATGAGGAGACAGGGAGTGGTGACATGGTCGTCGTGATGGCCCCAGAGGCCGAGCAGGCGGACGTCGACACGATCGTGGATCTGGTGCGCGCGGCCGGCGGGGAAGCCTTCGTGAGCCGCGGGGTGTCCAGGACGATCATCGGCCTGGTCGGCGACGTCGAGCAGTTCGGCGCGCTTAACCTGCGCAGCAGGGCCGGAGTCGGCGACGTGGTGCGGATTTCCGTCCCGTACAAGCTGGTCAGCAGGGAGCACCATCCGAGCCGGTCGGTGATCACGGTCGGCGGCGTCGCGATCGGCCCGGACACCGTCACGGTCATCGCCGGGCCGTGCACGGTCGAGACCGCGGAGCAGACCGTCGCGTCGGCCCTGATGGCCAAGGCGGCCGGGGCCTCGATTCTGCGGGGTGGCGCGTTCAAGCCGCGCTCCTCGCCGTACGCGTTCCAGGGCCTCGGCGAGGCCGGGCTGAAGATCCTGGCCGAAGTGCGCGCCGAGACCGGGCTGCCGGTGGTGACCGAGGTCATCGACCCGGCCAGCGTCGACCTCGTCTGCTCCTACGCCGACATGCTCCAGGTCGGCACCCGCAGCATGCAGAACTTCGCGCTGCTGCAAGCGGTCGGCTCCGCCGGGAAGCCGGTCCTGCTCAAGCGCGGCATGAGCGCCACGATCGAGGAGTGGCTGATGGCCGCCGAGTACATCGCCCAGCGCGGGAACCTGGACATCGTGCTGTGCGAGCGCGGGATCAGGACCTTCGAGACGGCGACCCGTAACACGCTGGACATCAGCGCGGTCCCGGTCGCGCAGCGGCTCTCGCACCTGCCGGTGATCGTGGACCCGTCGCACTCGGGCGGCCGCCGCGACCTCGTGCTGCCGCTGAGCAGGGCGGCTGTCGCGGTCGGGGCCGACGGGATCATCGTGGACGTGCACCCCGAGCCCGCCGCCGCGTTGTGCGACGGCGACCAGGCGCTGACGGACGCCGACATCAGCGAGCTTGCGGCGGCGATGTCGGCGCTGCCGCAGCTGATGGGCCGCACGCTGAGCCAGGCCCCGCAGCCGATGACCGTCGGCTGACGCCGCGGGGGGATCAGAGCGCGGCGACTGCCGGGATCACCTCGGCGCCGATGATCTCCAGCGGGGTGACGTCCCAGACGCGTGCCACCGCACCGATCGCGGCCTGGAATCCGAGCTCGGCCAGGCCGCCGAGCTGGTCGACGACCTGCCCGGCGTGCTCGCCCTTCTCGCCTACGTCGAAGATGAAGTAGCAGGTCTTCTCGATCTCGTCGTAGTCGCGCCCCTCGGCGTCGCAGTGCGTGCGCAGCACGTCGAGCTTGCGGGCCAGGTCCGGGCCGGGAAACAGGTTGCAGGCCTGGGCGTAGCGGGCGACGAAACGCAGCGTCTTCCGCTCGCCGGATCCGCCGATCAGGATCGGCGGATGCGGCACCGACAGCGCCTTGGGGTAGTTCAGCGGCCGCTCCAGCTGGTAGTGCCTGCCCTGATAGGGCGACTCGTCGCCGCGCCACATCTGCAGGCAGATCTGCAGCGTCTCCTCCAGCCGCTCGAACCGCTCGGCGACCGGCGGGAACGGGATGCCCAGGCCCCTGGACTCCTCCTCGTTCCAGGCTGCGCCGATGCCGAGCCACGCCCGGCCGCCGGACAGCACGTCCAGCGTGGTCACGACCTTCGCCAGGATTCCCGGATGCCGGTAGACGGCGCCGGTCACCAGGGTGACCAGCTTCGCCCGGGACGTGCAGCCGGCCAGGTACCCCAGCGTGGTGTACGCCTCGAGCATGTCGTGCTCCGGCGGGCCCACCATGTTGATCTGGAAGAAGTGATCCATCACGCTGATGAACTCGAACCCGGCGTCGTCGGCGGTCCTGGCGACGGTCGCCAGGTCGGCGCCCAGCCGGGCCGCGCCCGGCCCGGTGAAGTCAGGGATCTGCAATCCGATTTTCACGTTCGTTACCTCCATCGACCAGCCTGCCACATGGGGATGCGGGGACCGGCCAGCGCTGGCGACTTGGCTAGCGCAGGAGACTGGGCGGGACGGCTCGTTAAAAATGAAGTTAGGACCGTCCTGGCGTGTGCTCCTGCGCGGCTGCCGCCAGCTCCTGCGCCAGGTCGTCGGCGTCCAGCCGCGCCTCGATCCGGCGGAGGTCCTCGATCCTTGCGCGGGTCTCCACCTGGCGCGGCGTCAGCAGGCTGCAGCAGTCCTGATCGGGCAGCTCGGAGATGCTGAGCGTCTGGATGCGGCGAGCCTCCGCCATGATCTCGGTCTTGTCCAGGCCGATCAGCGGCCGCAGGATCGGCAGCGTCACGGCGTCGTCCAGGGCCGTGATGTTCGTCAGCGTCTGGCTGCTCACCTGGCCCAGCGAGTCCCCGGTGACGAGCGCCGCGGCCCGCTGCCGCCGGGCCATCACCTCGCCGGTCTTGAGCATCAGCCGGCGCTGGGCCATGATCTGCAGCCTGCCCGCGCCGGAGGAGGCGAGCCGCTGCTGCGCCTTGCCGAACGCGACGACGAACAACCGTGACCCGCCCTGGAACTTGTCCAGCTCGCGGACCAGGCCGTACGCCTTGTACACCGACTCCGGGCCGGTCAGCGGCATGCCGGAGAAGTGCAGGTAACTGCAGCGCAGGCCGCGGCGCATCATCCGGTAGGCGGCGACCGGCGAGTCGATGCCGCCGGACATGAGCACCACGGCCCGGCCGCTCATGTTCACCGGCAGGCCGCCCTGTCCCGGCATCCCCTCGGTGAAGACGAAGACCTCGGACTGGTCGACCTCGACGAAGACGGTCGTATCCGGCCGGCGCAGGTTGACCGGGTAGCCGTGTTCCCGCTGGATCCGGGTGCCGATCAGCCGGGCGAGCTCGGCGGAGTTGACGGGGAAACGCTTGTCGCGGCGCCTGGCCCGCACGGCGAACGATCCCGGCCGTCCGGCGGTCAGGTCCACCGCCGCGGCGATGGCCGCCTCCACGTCCTTGGCGACCCGTACCGCACGGCAGACCCGGGCGATGCCCATCACGGTGCTCATGCGCTCGGCCAGCAGGTCGACCGCGGCTTCCGCGGCCATCGAGTCGACACCGCCGCCGAGCGCTCCGCCGGAAAGGCCAGCGCCCGGCACTCCGCCGCTGCCGGGGATCCCGCCGTCGGCGATCGTCAGAACGATCACGCCCTCCCGCTGCCGTAGCTGCGTCGGGATGCCGAGGTCGCGGACCGCGCGCCTGATGTTGTCGTGCAGGAGGTGCTCGAACCGGTGCCTGTTCTTGCCCTTGAGCACGATCTCGCCCAGCTTGAGCAGCACGCATGGCTCGTGCAGGGCCGTGATGCGGGGCGGCGTGACAGGATCAGCTAGGGGCAAGGCGGGCATTCCCCTAGTCTGCCAGCTAAGCAGTGCTCCAGGGCTGCCCGCAAGCTCGATCCCTTCCGGCCGGCCGTGGAAGCAGGATTGAGGAAGGCAGAGATCAGGATGAGGAAGGCAGAGATGACGCAACCCAGTCCGCCTGACGGCAGGGGTTCCCGGCCGGGGAGCGGACAGCCCCCGGCCGCAGGCGCCGAGTCCCCGGCTCCGAGTGCCCAGCCCGGTCCGGGGAGCGCTCCGGTTCCGGCGGGCCCGCGGTCCCCGGCGGGCCCGCGGTCCCCGGCGGCCCGCGCTGGTGGCACCAGCCGGCTCAACCGGCTCGGGTGGGCGTCGGTACCCGTGTGGTCTCTGGGGTTCCTCACCTTCGCGCCGTTCCTGCGGCTCGCGATGGCTAGGCGCGGCAGGAAGGACTGGGCAATTTTCGCCGGCTACCTGCTGGCCGTCATCCTTGAGATTGTCCTGGTATCGGTCGCTGGCAACAGCGGCAGCACGTCGGCGGCGGCCGGCGGACTTGTCATCGTGCTGATGGGCGGGGGCGCTGTGCACTCCTATCTCGCATCCGGCGGTGACCAGGCCCGCGCTGCGGTATCCGGCCCTGCCACTGCGGAGCGGCTCAACCGGGAGGCGCTGGCGACTGCCCGCAGCCGGATGGAGCGCCGCCGCGAGGCGCGCGAGATCGCCCGCAAGGACCCGGCGCTGGGCCGCGAACTGCGAATCGGCCGGCCCGATCTGGCACGTGAGTACGACGACGGCGGGCTGGTTGACGTCAATCATGTGCCTGGCGAGATCCTGCAATCCCAGCTTGGGCTCTCTGCCGGTGAGACGGCCGCGGTCCTCGACGCCCGGGCTAAGCTCGGCAGCTTCACCAGCCCGGACGAGGTGACTGCCTATGCGCCGCTACCGCCAGACCGGCTGGATGCCGTCCGCGACTGGATGATCTTCGGCTAGCAGCGCGGCTCCTGCTCCCGGCGACGGGCGAGACCAGCCGCTTATCACGGCGCAGATCTGCCGCTTATCACGGCGCAGATCAGCCGCCCATCACCGCGCAGAGCAGGCGGTTCTCGCCGCGCTGCCAGAGCGTGCCGATTTCGGTGAATCCGGCCGCCCGCAGCGCGTCAACGTGCGTCGCGAGCCGTCCCGACGCTGAGCCGTGATGGTCGCTTTCGATAAATCGGTTCGCGCGCGCCGCGATCTCGTCGGCGAGGGCCGGCTCGGCCGCGATCGCCTCCCACCAGCCGCTCCACGTTTCCGGATGACCGCCAGGAAACCGCCTGGACTCCTCACGCTCGATCAGCGCCCTGCCGAGCCTGGCCAGGATCGGCGCGGTCTTGTCGTCCTCCGCGAAGTGATCGCCGTTCAGCAGCAGGCCACCGGGACGCAGCACGGTGCCAAGCTCGGCGTACATAGCGGCCAGCGCCGGCGCGGGCAGCCAGTGCAGCGCCGTGGTACTGACCGCCACGTCCGGCTGCCGGTCCAGGCCGAGCGCCGCCGACCAGCCGGCCGTGCGCAGATCGGTCTCGGCGAAACGCAGTCCGGTGCGGTCCGGCCAGGCGATACGGCCCAGCGTGAGCAGCAGCGGGTCCGCGTCGACGCCGACGACGGTGGCCCCGGGAAGCCGGTCAAGCAGCCGGACGGCGAGCGAGCCAGGGCCGCAGCCCAGGTCGAGCACGAGCGGGTCCGGAATCTGAGTGCCTTCTTCTGCCGCGTCGATCAGTGCGGTGAACCGCTCTTCCCGGTCCGGCAGGTAGCCCAGCTGCTGGATGTCCCAGCGGGCAATCCAGTCAGATGCTGCCCGGCGGTCAAGGACTGGCACGGCCTGTCTCCTTGTCACTGACGACTGTTACTTCGACAGTTACAACATAAAGCGCGGGCCGGGCATCCTGGCGGGCCGTCCCGGACGGCGCAACGCGAGAGACGCGCGTCAGCCGAACAGGACCTCGGCTTCGTCATACCGGTCGGCCGGCACGAGCTTCAGCTCGCGGGTGGCCTCCCCCAGCGGCACGCGGACGATCGCGGTGCTCCGCAGCGCCACCATCGTGCCAAAGGCGCCATCGTGCACGGCGCCGATCGCCTGCAGGCCGAAACGGGTAGCCAGCACGCGGTCGAAGGCGGTCGGCGTGCCGCCGCGCTGGATGTGCCCGAGTACCGCACAACGGGCTTCCTTGCCGGTGCGCTTCTCGATCTCGTCAGCCAGCATCTGCCCGACCCCGCCCAGCCGCACGTGGCCGAAGGCGTCCAGCTGCTGGCCGGCGGATGACGCGCTGCCGTCAGCGGGAAGCGCGCCCTCGGCCACCACCACGATGGGCGCGTATCGGGTCTGGAACCGGTGCTCCACGTACGCGCAGACCTTCTCGATGTCGAACCGCTTCTCCGGGATGAGGATGACGTTGGCGCCGCCGGCCATCCCCGCGTGCAGCGCGATCCAGCCCGCATTCCGGCCCATCACCTCGACGATCAGCGCCCGGTGATGGCTTTCCGCAGTGGTGTGCAGCCGGTCGATGGCCTCCATCGCGATGTTCACGGCGGTGTCGAACCCAAACGTGTAGTCGGTCGCGCCAAGGTCGTTGTCGATGGTCTTGGGCACGCCCACGATCTTGACGCCCTCTTCGTGCAGCCGGGTCGCGACCCCGAGAGTGTCCTCCCCGCCGATGGCGATCAGCGCGTCGACGCCCAGGCTGTCCAGGTTGTCGGTGATCCGCAATACCCCGGAGCGACCGCCGAGAGCCGCGGAGTCGGCTAGCGGATTCGTCCGTGACGAGCCGAGGACCGTCCCTCCGCGTGGCAGGATGCCGCGGACGGCCTGGACGTCCAGCGGGACGGTGTCGCCTTCCAGCGGGCCGCGCCACCCGTCGCGGAAACCGATGAACTCGTAGCCGAACTCTTTCGCTCCTCGGCGGACGATGGCGCGGATTACTGCGTTCAGCCCGGGGCAGTCACCGCCACCGGTGAGGACTCCGACTCGCATGTGGGCTCCCTCTCGTGTTCTCTCGCCGCCACACTAGTCCTGATGGGCGTCCCGCAATTCCGGACGGCTGTTCCGGCGACCGACGCGGGACGACGGGCGTCGCCGCAGCTGACCGTCGCCGCCGACGACACCGTCGCGAGCCGCAGGCACCAGGAATCCCGGCAGTGCACCCGGAGCGGAGATGATCAAGATTACCCGGGCCGGCTGGCGGCCAGCCGGCCTCAGCACCGGCTACGGGCGGCCAGCCGGCCTCAGCACCGGCTACGGGCGGCCAGCCGGCCTGAGCACCGGCTACGGGCGGCCAGCCGGCCTCAGCACCGGCTACGGGCGGCCAGCCGGCCTCAGCACCGGCTACGGGCGGCCAGCCGGCCTCGTCACCGGCTACGGGAACGCTGGCAGGGTCCTGATCCCCGCCGGACTGCCGCATGTCACGCCGAGCGCGGCCTTGATGGCCTCGATGACCGTCACGGGCTCGGACCTGATCTGGTGCGGAGAGAAGTGCAGCACCACGATGCCGCAAGCGCTCATCCTGGCGTGCCGACGCATCGTGCGTTCCCAGTCTGCTGGCAAGAGATGCCACTCGCGGGAGTCGACTTCCACCGCAAGCCCGGCGTCAGGCCACCACGCATCTGGGACTGCTATCAAGACATCGCCGCGGTACAGCCGAGCGTTGAACAGAGGACGGGGAAGACCGGCCCGGATCAGCAGTGCGCGCAAATCGCCCTCGGCGGCCGACCGGACACCTCCGGCTACCTCGATCAACGCAGTGCGCAGTAACGCCGATCCGCGGATCGGCCCCTCGGCCAGTTCGTCCATCAGGTCCGTGACCGTGCAGCGCCGTCGTTGCACGGCGCTCGCCATGACGGCTCGCGCCTCGGGAAGGGCGGTCAGGCTGCGAATGGCATCGACAACCGCCCGAGACGGCGCAGCGAAAATCAATTCGCCGCTCGCATAAGACATCTCCGGCAGCCTGGTCGTTCGTTGAACCCGGACGAAACTGGTATCACCGCGTCTTCTCTTGGCGGGCACAAGGACGTCAACGACCTTCGTCTCGGGGGCGCGCAACCCATGACGGCGCAAGGCTGCTGCGCCAGTGATGACGCTCCCTGGTCCGGCGTAGAGCAGCGCGGCCATGTCCCGTTGATCAGTGGTTGGCGTGCCCGTCACGGTCAGATAGACACCCGGCAGGACGCGCTGCCATGGACCGCCGCCACGGGTACGGCGCTGCAGCATATTGGGAGTCAGCCCGGCCGCTAAGGCCTGACGGCGTGATATGACGCCGTGCTGGCCGGCAACTGCCCGCCTCAATGCGGCCGCCTTGAGCTTTGTCAGGTCCGTCACGTCAGCAGCGTGCCAACAGGCACTGACATCCTCATTCCTGGCTGGTGACGCTGCTGACAACGCTTGACATGCGCGGATGGATGTCCGGTTGCTATGCGCCGGCGCATAGCAACCGGACATCCATCATTCGGAATCCTCCCGTCGCAGGACGATCCGACGACATTAGTGGTGGAGGGGGCCAAAGTGACTTGAGTGACTCCGTGGGTCCGGCAACGCTCGCTGGAGCCGGCCGCCAGGCCCGCTGGAGCCGGCCGCCAGGCCGCCGACCGCCAGGCCGCCGCGCGTGACGGAACCGGGCACGGCGCATGACGGGATGCCGCGCAGGGAAGGGCACTTGCCGGATCCTCACGGGTCGCCTGGCGCAACGGGTTCCTGCGCGCCGCGACGGCGTGCGACGATCGAGGTGATGTAGTAACGCGCGGAGAGGATCTGCTGCCCATGCCAGTGATGCCCGGCGCCGAGCCCTTCAGCCATGACGGATCAGACACCGGCGTCTTGCTCTGCCACGGTTTCACCGGCAGCCCGCATTCGCTGCGTGCCTGGGCGCAGTACCTGGCCGATGCGGGCCTTAGCGTCTCGCTGCCCCGGCTGCCCGGACACGGAACGACATGGCAGGAGATGGCGCGGACCCGCTGGGAAGACTGGTACGCCGAGGTCAACCGGGCCTTTGAGGAACTTCGCGGGCGGGCGGACCAGATCTTCGTGATGGGCCTGTCGATGGGCGGCTGCCTAGCGTTGCGGCTGGCCGAGGTGCAGGGCGACGCGGTCAGCGGGCTGGTGCTCGTGAACCCTTCGGTGACCGCTGACACGAGGCTGTTCGCGCTGGCGCCCTTGCTGAAGCTGGTCGTGCCGTCGCTCAAGGGCGTCGCCAGCGACATCAAGAAGGAGGGCGTCACCGAAATCGGCTACGACCGGACACCGGTGCGGGCGGCGGCGACACTGCCCGGCCTCTGGCGGGCTACCAAGAATCAGCTCAGGGACGTAACGCAGCCTGTTCTCGTCTATCACAGCACCGAGGACCACGTCGTCAGTGCCGCCAGCATCAACGTCCTGAGGCAGGCGCTGCCGCCGGACCAGCTGACCGTACGAGACTGCGAAAACAGCTTTCACGTCGCAACCCTGGACAACGACGCCCAGACCATCTTCACTGGCAGCCTGGAGTTCGTTCGGGCGCATAGCCGTGCGGGGAGGGAATAGGGGTTTGGCGGACAGGGATCGGGCGCAAGACACCAGTGGCGAGGACGCGGCCTGGCGCGATCTTGTCGCGCGGTTCGACCTGCCGGGCGACCCTGACGGCACGCCACCTCCCTGGCCAGAGCGCGAGGACCTGCGCACGGCGCGGCACCGCCAGCCGGTCATCGATACCAACGTGCGGGAAGGCACCGCGGCTGGGGAGGCGCCGGAACCGGAGGGTGCCGATCTTTCCGTGGCCGATCTTTCCGTGGCCGATTATTCTGACACCGGTATATCAGACACCGATATATCAGAACCGGATATTTCAGAACCGGGTAACGCTGATGGCCAGGACCGCGAGGACGAGCAAGCCGCTGCGGACGGTCCCGGCACACCAGAAACCGCGGTCGCGGATCGCACCCGAATCATCAGGCCCGCCAGGCCGGCCCAGCTCCCAGCGGACACCTACGACGAAGACGACCACTACGTCCCGCCCCCGCCGCCGCCGCTGCCCGCGCTCGACCCGGTAGCCAAGGGCGCGTGGACGGCGCTCTTCGGCGGACCCGCTTACCTGCTCGTTGCCACGACGGCCGGCTGGGTGATACCCGGCTGGGCAACGCTTGGCGCCGTCGCGGCGTTCGTCGGCGGCTTCGCCGTCGTGGTCATCAGGATGGGGGACAAGCCGTCCCGCGGCTCGGGGCCCGACAACGGCGCGGTGGTGTAGGACTCGGTTGGCCGGGCCGGCCAGGTCCGCCGACCTGCGCCGGGTCCGCCGCGGCCAGGCCTGGCCTGGCCTGGCCAGCGCGCGCCGGGCCCGGGATCAGGCTCTGCGGGCCAGGTCCGCGGCCCCGACCAGGCCGGCGTCCTCGCCAAGCTCGGCGAGCACGATCTCCGCGAATGGGCGGTAGTACCTGCCGGTCAGGCCCCCCTCGAAGGCCACCCGCGCCGGCCCGATCAGCAGATCGCCGGCCGCAGAGACCCCGCCGCCGATCACGAAGCAGCCGGGGTCGAGTATGGCGGCGAGGTCGGCCAGTCCCTGGCCCAGCCAGCTCCCGATGATCTCAAAGCAGCGAAGCGCCGCCGGGTCGCCCTCGTGGGCCGCCTGCGTGATGGCCGGCCCGGTGATGCCAGCCGGACTGCCCCCGCCGAGCTGAAGCAGCCGGACGGCTCCCGCTGGCGAGCGGCCTGCGAACTCACGCGCCTCCGCGACCAGTGCGTTCCCGCTCGCGTACTGCTCCCAGCAGCCGCGGTTGCCGCAGCCGCACAGGCGTCCGCCCGGCACCACCCGGTAATGCCCTGGCTCCCCCGCCACGCCCCACCTGCCCCGGTAGAGCTGACCGTTGATCACTATGGCGCCGCCGATGCCGGTACCAACCGTGACGAGCACGACGTGCTCAAGGCCCCGGGCGGCGCCGAAGACGGTCTCCGCCCAGGCGGTGGCGTTAGCGTCGTTCTCGACGAGCACCGGGAGCCCGATCCGGTCCTGTATCTGCTTCTTAAGTGGCTCATCGCGCCAGGCAAGGTTCGGCGCGAACAGCACGGTGGCCCGCGCCTCGTCGATGAAGCCCGCCGCGCCGATGCCGACGGCGCCGATGAGGTGACGACCTAGCAGTTCGATCACGGTGTCACTGATGACCTGCGCCGTCTGCTCGGGGCTGCCTGCCGGGGTGGAACGCTTGAGCTTCTCTATGATCTTGCCCTGCTCGTCTACCACACCGGCGGCTACCTTGGTGCCCCCGACGTCAACTCCGATCGACAGGCCCATCGGCTGGCCTTTCCGGCAACTCTCCCGGCCTAGCCAGCGGCTCCGCGTCGTCCGGCGGCGGACCAGCTTCCGCGTCGTCCGGCGGCGGACCGGCACCCGCGTCGTCCGGCGACGGACCGGCAGACGCGCCGTCCGGCGGCGGACCGGCAGACGGCGGACCGGCACCCGGACCGGGCCGCGCCGTGCCAGCGCCAGGGCCCGTAGCGATGACGGCCTCGAAAGCATTAACGGCGTCCTGCACGACCGTGGCAAAGACGTCGCCCGCGGTGGACAGATGCGAGCTCAGGCCCGGGCCTGAATCCCGCAGCTTGCGCGCGGCCCGGCACAGCGGGCACCATTCGCATTCGGGCGGATCCCCGCTCTCCGGCTCGTTCGTCGCACTTCCCCACACGTCATCCCGGCCGGCGTCGCCATAGCCGAAGGTCTTGCGGAGATTGCCGCGTACCTCCCGGCCAAGCCCGCGCGCGCCTGACCGCATCAGCCATCGCTGGAAATCGGCGACCGGGTCGGTGCCCTGCCGCCTTGAGTCCTCGGTCACGTCGAGGCGCCTCCCCCATTTTCGGCCCGTTCCTTGAGGCCCTTCAGCGCGGTGTCGATGATGGCCTTCTCCGCCCTTCGCTTGAGCATCCCTGGCATCGGGATCCGGACGCCGATGGTGAGGTCGTAGGTGACGTCGGTGCCGCTGCCGTGATCGGCGAGCAGGTAACCGCCGGACAGCTCGGAAATCACCGTGCCAGGCTCAGCCGGGTCGAAGTCCCAGCGGACCCGTGCGTCGTCGTCCCACTGGTAGCGGAGTACGAACCGATCCTTGACCGGTCCGGCGTCCAGGGTGAAGCGCACGCGGCTGGCCCGGCCATCGCCGCTTTGCTCGACGATCTGAGCGGCCCGCACTCCGGTCGCCCATTCCGGGTAGGCGGCGAAGTCAGCAATGACAGCCATCACGGAGGCTCTCGGCACCGCGACAGTAATGCTCGACGTAGTCGTGTCCGCCATGCTCGGAGCGTACCGCCAGACTGGCGCGGCCAGATCTACCAGGCCAGCACGTGCGGCGTTCCGGTGGCACGGAAATGGCCGACGTTGATGCACTCGCTGCGGCCAATTCGCAGTCGACGGGCGAGCGGCTGGTGCACGTGGCCGAACAGGACGTACCGCGGCTGCGTCCGCCTGACCGCATCGAGCAGCGCCGCACTGCCCCGTTCCATCCGCTGGGCGACCGTGTCGAAGAGCAGCTCGGGAACGTCAGGCGGTATGTGCGCACAGAGAACGTCGACCTCGCCGACGGCAGCCACCTTGGCCGCGTACGCCTCGTCGTCGATCTCGTACGGCGTACGGTACGGCGACCGCAGCCCGCCGCCGACGAAGCCAAAGGACCAACCGCCAAGCTCGATCCGCTCCCCGTCCAGTACGCGCTGGCCTGGCCTCAGGTGCGCGTCCCACATGCGCGGAATATCGACGTTGCCGTATGTCAGGTAGGACGGCGCCGGCAGGGCCGCGAACAGCTCCGCGTACTGCCGCGCCGCCGCAGCCTCGACGTGCAGGGCGCGATCGCCGCCCAGCGTGGCCCACAGCCGCGCCGACATCGCGCTGGCCTCGTCGAATCGCTGCTCGGTACGCAGCGCGATGTACTGCCGCGCCGCCTCCGCGCCGAAGAGTTCGGGGAAAATGCCCTGCCGGTGATCGGCGTAGTCGACGAACAGCAGCAGATCGCCGAGGCAGATCAGCGCGTCTGCGCCGTCGGCTGCGGTGGCCAGCGCGTCGGCCCTGCCGTGCACGTCGCTGACCACGTGAATCCGCATGATCACCAGCTTAGGCAGATCGGCCGACCAGCGAGACGCCCGGCTGACGGCACAGGCCGCCGCCTGGGCCAGCCGGCCGTGCGGCCGCGCTGCGGGTGGCACCAGGCCGGCGCCCCGGCCAGCCGGCACCTGGGCCAGGCGGCGCCTCGGCCAGGGATGCTGCTGGGCCAGGCCGGCACCGCAGGCGCGCTGGGCGCGGCGCCATCCGGCGCGGTACGGTCCAATCAGACCGTGACAAGTGCGGTCTGCCGAGGAGAACCCGTGCGCACTTACAGCGCTCCCGCAGTGGCGGCAGTACCGGACTCTGCCTGCCTCGCGGATGTCGTCTTCAGCCGCGCCGACTCCGAGCCTGCCGCGGTCATGCTGCGCAGGCGGACCGAAGGCGGCCAGTGGCGGGACGTGACCAGTTCCGCGTTCCGTGATGAGGTGACGGCGCTCGCCCGGGGGATCATCGCGGCCGGGATCGAACCGGGTGACCGGATCGCGCTGATGTCGCGGACGCGTTATGAGTGGACGCTGATCGACTACGCCATCTGGACGGCTGGCGCCGTCACGGTACCGGTCTACGAGACATCATCGGCTGAGCAGGTCGAGTGGATGCTCGGCGACTCGGGCGCCCGCGCCGTGTTCGCCGAGACGAGTTCGCATGCGCAGATCATCGACGGCGTCAGCGGCAGGCTCGCGGCACTCGACCTGGGCGTCTGGAAGATCGACGAGATGGACGCGCTGCTAGCAGGCGGCACGGCAGTAAGCGATGACCAGCTCGGATGGCGCCGGGCCGAGCGCGGCGCAGCCGATCTGGCGACGATCATCTATACCTCGGGCACGACCGGGCGGCCGAAGGGATGCGAGCTCACCCATCGGAACCTGCTCGCCGACGTGCGCAACGCGGTGGCCGGCTCGCTGTCCGAGGTCTTCGACACGGCCGGCAGCGCGACCCTGCTCTTCCTGCCCCTGGCGCACTCCTTCGCCAGGATCATCCAGGTCGGCTGCATCGAATCCGGTGCCGTCCTCGGGCACTGGCCGGATACCAGCACGCTGATGCAGGGGCTATCGGAGTTCCAGCCCAGCTTCCTGCTCGCGGTGCCCAGGGTGTTCGAGAAGGTCTACAACGGCGCGCAGCAGCAGGCGGCTGCTAGCAAGGCCAGGAGCACGATCTTCGGTGCCGCTGCGGAGACCGCCATCGCCTGGAGCAAGTCCGCAGCCGACGGCGCCGGGCCTGGTGCGCAACTGCGGCTGCGGCACGCGCTGTTCGACCGGCTGGTCTACGCCAGGCTGCGGGCGGCGGTCGGCGGCAAGGTGCAGTACGCGGTCTCCGGCGGCGCACCGCTCGGCGACCGGCTCGGCCATTTCTTCCGCGGCGCCGGCCTGCCCGTCCTGGAGGGCTACGGGCTCACCGAAACATCCGCCGCCGCGACCGTGAACAGGCCACGCCGCAACAAGATAGGGACTGTCGGCATGCCCCTGCCCGGGGTCAGCGTGCGGATCGCGGACGACGGCGAGATCCTTATCGGCGGGCCGAACGTCTTCTTCCGCTACTGGCGCAACCCGGAGGCGACCGCCGACGTGCTCGATGCCGACGGCTGGCTGCACACCGGGGACATCGGCGAGCTGGACGACGAGGGCTTCCTGCGGGTCACTGGCCGCCAGAAGGAGCTGATCGTCACCGCGGGCGGCAAGAACGTCGCGCCCGCCGTGCTCGAGGACAGGATTCGTGCGCACCCCTTGATCAGCCAGGCCATGGTGGTGGGCGACGGCCGCCCCTACATCGCCTGCCTGATCACGCTTGACGCTGACGCGCTCAGCTTCTGGAAGGAACGCCACGGCCGTCCGGCCACCGCCAGCGCGGCGGACCTTGCGGACGACCCTGAGCTGATCGCGGAGATCCAGGAGGCCGTGGATGACGCCAACAACGCGGTCTCCAGGGCCGAGTCGATCAAGCGGTTCAGCATCCTTGGCGCTGACTTCACCGAGCAGAGCGGCCACCTCACCCCGTCGCTGAAGGTCCGCAGGAACGTCGTGGCCAAGGACTTCTCCGCCGATATCGACGCGCTGTACAGCTAGCGCGAGGCTCAGCCGGCCAGGATCCGTTGCAGCCGGGCCGCGACAAGCTCCCAGCGCCACTCACGCTCCACCCAGGCCATGCCCTTCTCGCCCATCGCCGCCGCGGCGGCCGGGTCGGCGAGCAGCCCGGTCAGCCGGTCGGCGACCGCCGCCACGTCTCCGCCGGGCACCACGTAGCCCGATTCGCCGTGCAGGATGGCGTCCGGCGCACCGCCCGAGTCACCGCCGATGACCGGCAGGCCCGCCGCGGATGCCTCCAGGTAGACGATCCCCAGTCCCTCGACGTCCAGGCCGTGCCGCCGGGTGCGGCAGGGCATCGCGAACACGTCGCCGGCGTCGTAGTAGGCAGGCAGGTCCTCCCAGGAGACCGGCCCGGTAAACACGACCGAGTCGGCGACGCCCAGCCGGTCAGCCAGCCGACCGAGCTTGGCCCGGTAGGGCCCGTCCCCGATCAGCAGCAGCACCGGGCCGCCGGCCGCGCCCCGAGCAGCGGACCGGACTTGCGGCCAAGCGCGGAGCAGGGTGTCCTGGCCCTTGCGCGGCACCATGCGGGAAACGCAGAGGACGACGGGACGGCCGGTCAGCCCCAGCCGATGCCGCATCGCGGCTCCCCCGGCGCCGGGCCGGAACGCCGCCGTGTCCACTCCTGGCGCCAGCCGGACCATCCGGCGGGCGGCCTGCGGAGACAGCGCCCTGGCCAGCCGCACCCTGAAGTACTCGCCGAGATAGGTGACGACATCCACCTGGTCGCCGATCCTGCGCAGCAGCGACCGGGCGCCGGGCAGTGCCGCCCAGCCCGCCTCATGGCCGTGCGTAAGCGCGACGATCCGCCGGGCGCCGGCTGCCCGCAGCGCCGGGGCCAGCAGCCCGAGCGGGGCTGCGGCGCCGAACAGAACCGTGTCGCAGCCGCTGGAGGCGAGGATGCCCGCCGCGCGACGGGCCACCGACGGCACCGGCAGCATCAGCGAACTTTGGTGGCGGATCACCGGGAACGGCTGCCGGGCATCGTAGGCGGCGGCCCCCTCCCAGGCCGGCGCGTAGACGGTGACCGTCCCCGCGGGGAGCCGGGAGGCGAGCGCATGCACGAACGACTGAATCCCGCCGCGGCGCGGCGGGAAGTCGTTGGTGACGATCAGGACCTTGGGCATCGCGCTCCCGTGCCCGTGATCCTAGCGGCCAGCGCCGCCCGGCCTGGCCATCAGCCACCGCCAGCTCGGAGCGGCTGAGCACGAGAAGCTTGGCGGGACTCTCGGCCTCGGACGCGTCACTACCGGCAACGGCCAGATTGCCTCGGCGGTACCGAGGGTGGCGTCGCGCGAGGCTGGACCATCCTCCAAGCCGATTGCCATCACGGGCTTCCGACCGTGACCGGGTTGCCTCCCGTCAAGCCGACAAGCGCGAGAGCAAAAGACACGACGGCGAGGAAGGCCCAGCCCGCGCCGTAGCTCGTGCGGGGCACGAGGTGCCCGAAGATGATCGGAATGAAGAAGCCGCCGATCGCCGCAAGCGTGAGCATCAGACCGGTCGCCGAGCCAATGTGCTCGGCGCGGATGTTGCTGACCCTGGAAGGCACCGCCAACCAGGCCGCGAAGCCGAAGATGAGGAAGAAGCCGATTCCTATCCCGAGGGGCCAAAGCAAGACGTTGGGCGCCACTGGGATGAGAGCCAGCAAAGCGGCGACGGTGACCAGCGGTCCGACCACGAACATCCGCAGGTTCGTGCTGCGGTCGGCCAAGTGCCCTCCGAGCACGCTGCCCGGGATGCCGGCCAGGAGGATGAGGGCGGACAACAGCCCGCCCGCAGACGGGTCGAAGTGCCGATCTGTCGTCACGTACTGGCTGAACAACTGCGATGTGGTGAAGTAGGCGCCGTATCCGCCGAGAAGCGCGATGCCGTAGACCCACAAGTCCCGGGTCATGAGCGCGGACCACAGTGCGGCGCGGTCGAACTTCACGCCACCGAGCGAGTGGCCGCCTTCAGGGAGCCGAAACGCCGCAACGGTTACCACGGCGACCAGCAGCTCGAACACTCCGCCTAGGACCATCGAGGTGTGCCAGCCCGCAGAGCGCTGGACGTACAGCCAGACGTAGAGGGCAAGCGCGGCTCCCGCGCTGAAGGCGGCCCCGCCGGTCACCCCGAGCGCAAAGGTGACCTCCTTCTCGCGGAACCAGACGACCATCGAGGCGGCGGACATGGCGACGAACACCGACCCCCCGACACCGCTCGCAATCCGGAAGAGGGCGAGCTCGACGTAGCTGTGCGAGAGCCCGGACATGACGCCAGCTGCCCCCTGGACGAGTAGTCCGAGCACGAGGGTCCTTTTCATGCCGATCTTCGTGGCGAGCACGCCGCCTGGGATGTGCGTGAGCCCGTAGCCAACGATGTAGAGCGAGATGAGGAGACCGAGCGACCCGAGCCCGACCTTGAACTCGGCGCCGATGAGAGGGAATGCCGTGGCGACGTCGAACCAGTTCAGCGTGAGGGCGACGATGCCGAGGCTGACCACGGCGAGCATGAGCCAGCGATAGGAACTTCCCTCGACGCCACGGGCGGAGGTCATGTCCGTTTCCTTGCCGGCATGGCCGCCCGGGTGGCCATGCCACAGGTGAATGATTTGCCGGCCGTCTGCCGCAGGACTGCTCTTCAGCCGACTCGGGCATAGCCTAGCCAGGTGCTCTCCCGTCTTGACCGCGGCTGGGGCCCCCGCGGCGTCGAGTACAGCGCGCAGACCACGTCCGGGATGATCCGACACGGGCAAAGAGTGCTGAAGCCCGGTGAAAAGCCAGGGTTAGTTGCTGGGCTTCGGCGCGTTGCACGAGATCTTCGGATTGACGCCGACGTAGTTCAAGGGGCCGGCCAGGATCGTCACCGCGATCGTGGTGTTTTTGGCGCAGCTCTTGTGGGACCCGCTGTAGTAGTGGCGCTGGCCACCTGCGATCGCACCAATGACCAGCCACACGATGAGCAGTACCGTTCCGATGCGCATTACTTTCTCCCGGGGGCTAACGTTCCCTGGACGTCAGTGCTTGAAGGCGTCCTTTACCTTGTCTGCGGCCTGCTTGACGTTGCCCTTGGCCTGGTCCGCGCGTCCTTCAGCCTTTAGCCGGCGGTTTCCGGTGATGCGGCCTGTGCCTTTCTTGGCTTTTCCCTTGGTCGTCTGTGCCTGGTGCCTGATCTTCTTCAGGATGCTCACAGAACTCTCCTCTTACGGAGTCGCTTACTTACGAGCGTAACTGGACCGCTCGGGTGATGGATAAATGGTTCTAGTTAGTGCCTTCGCAGGAACATGATGGCAAGCACGATGATCAAGATGATGATGATTGTTCCGAAACCGATAAACATCGGATGGCTCCTCCTCTCCCGTTGCGCCGTCGCGGGACGGCGTTGTTGGCGCTACTCGGGCCGGGCCGGTGAGCTGGGTGATTTACTGCGGGCTGTGCGGTGATCCGAAAGGCCGCCGGGGCCGGCCTGGGCTAAGCCGGCCGGAACACCTGGGCCCGCTCCGCGCCGTTGCGCGTTGGCGGCCCGCGGGCCGCTCACCGGAAGCGGGACTGTCGGGCGGACTGGTGCTGGCATGGCCACCTCGGTCTGACTGCGCGCAGGGCGCCGCCGAGGTCCAGAGCAGCCGGAGTCGCAAATCTCGCGTACGCGTCGGCACGCCGAGCGCGACCTTCCTGATTAATGAGGCTACGCCCGATTTGCCGGGATCACAAACGCCGTGGCAGATTGGCCCACGAACGTTACCTTCTCACTCACGGCAGCGCTGGTGCCGCGTGCGCCGACAGCCCGCGCCCTGCGGCCGACACACCGCCGCATCCACCTGAGCGACTACCTGATGCGGCAGGAATCAGCCCGTCGCCTTCCTGGATCAGCGGCGGGCCAGACGACGGCCACTTTTCGTGCTGATCGGCGTGTAGTTCAGCTCGAAGTGGTGGTAGAGCGCCGATTCATCAGCCTGCGAGAGTTCCTCGCCGTGCATTTCGATGTCGGGCGCGGACCGGACCTGGTCCTTGGTTACCGCCACCTGCAGCTCATCGGGACCCACCTCGATCCCGCCTAGCGGCACGAAGGTAAGGTGCCGACCGATGAAGCCCTCCTTGACCGTAGCGAACTGCGGCTCATCGGTCTCGACGTCAACGTAGACATCTTGCAGCTTTCCGATCTTCTCGCCATTGCGATCGACGAGCATCTTGCCGTGCCACTCGGCCACGTTCCACGGGGGCTGTCCCTGAGCGTCGGTCATGTCAATCTCCTCGTCGTCTCGAGCAAAGCCAGCCGAGAACGCGATCACCGCAGAAAGTCCGGTGCTGCCTCTTGCGGACCATCGCAAGATCCTCTCGCCCATGCTACAAAGCAGGTCGCGACCGCACACGGCGCGGTGAGCACTGACCGGTAT
>Ga0302314_10004764_pt1 | contig 24901 bp, 21 predicted proteins | sample III_Palsa_N2_3_FD_200533 | JGI IMG/M metagenome (GOLD analysis project Ga0302314, IMG submission 200533) | Peat permafrost microbial communities from Stordalen Mire near Abisko, Sweden - III_Palsa_N2_3 | ecosystem: Environmental > Terrestrial > Soil > Palsa > Peat permafrost | place: Sweden... | reverse complement strand
CATCCGCTCAATCACACCTAACTTGAACCGCGGGCTGAACACCCGCCTTCGCTTCGGCTCGGACATCTGGTCTGCTCATTCCAGAACTGTCCCTTATATCCCTGTCTCAAATCAGGGGGTCACTCCACCCCGAAAACGCCGTCGCCTCACACCCCAAATCCCGCTCATCCCGGCGCAGGCCGGGACCCAGGAAAAACTCGCCGCCGCGCGCCGCGCCCGGAAGAATTCAACACGAAGGACACCAAGGACGCAAAGATCACCAAGGCGCGCTTTGCGCGCATCAAATCGAAAACCGCCGCATCAGGAAGGAATCGGCGCGCCCTTCGTGCCCTTGGCGTCCTTCGTGATCTTTGTGTCGCCCTTCTAACGGCGCTATTCTGGCTCCGGCCTTCGCGGGATGAGCGGGGTCAGAGGTCACTCCGGGCCGCCGCCACCGTAGATTCACCGTACTTTACGGTGAGTTCGATACATCTTGCGACGCGCCGAGCCCTGCCGCGGCGACCGTCGTTTCAGCTCACGATGTCGAAGACCGTCCCGCAAGCATTGTGCGGAGAACATCATGTTACCATAGGTACAACTCATTGTCCAGCCCCGCGGCGAACGCCGCTCCGGTTGAGCGCGGTGCGCGGCGGGGCTACCGTGCCGCGCGGACGGTGAACATCGTCGCGCCGACCGGCCAGATCGTCGCCTCGGGCGCCGCCGGAAGACTCTGACGCGTCGCCGCGCCGGCCCGCCGGTTCCGGCGCGCCCTGCTTGACCTTGCGCGGCAAGGGCGTAGCGAACATGCTTAACTATTATTCGACCGAAGCGCCTTCGGCGACGTCCGGAGGCGGCGAAACCCAAACGCCAGCTGCGATCCCGCGAAGGGCTGACCGATGACCATCACCGTTTCCTCCGGCGTCCAAGACAACTACCTGAGTATCTCGAGCGGCGACCCCCTCGTCGTGCTCTCCGGCGGCGTGGTGTACGCCCCCACCATATCGAGCGGCGGCTCCGCGACGTTGTCGTCGGGCGCGGTGGGATACTACCTGACGGTATCTTCGGGCGGCGTCGTGGTCGGGCCGGGGACCCTGGAATATTACAACAACGACGCCGGCTCGATGAGCGGGATCACGCTTGCCGAATACGCCGACCTCACGATCAGCGCCGGCGGCGTGGCCGCCGCGACGGTCGTCTCGTACGGCGCTGACCTCTACGCCTATGGCTCGGCCTCTGGCACGATCGTCGAAAGCGGCGGCGCCGAACGGATAGAGTCTGGCGGCGCGGCGTCCGCGGACACTGTCCAGAGTGGCGGGCTCCTGTACCTGCTGTCCAAAGGAACGGCCAGCGACGAGACGGTCCTGAGCGGGGGCACGCTCGATTTTCAGGGCAGTCTGGCAACCAACTTCGTCGTCGCCCCGAACCCGGTGACGAGCACGACAGAGCTCGCGGGCGTAACGGTCTCGAGCGGCGGGTCCATCAATCTGGAAGACGCCGGCGTGCTCAGCGGCGTGACGCTGAGCGTGGCCTCGGGGGCGAGCGCGGCCTTCCTGACCGTGTCTTCGGGCGCCGTGGTGCTAGGCCCAGGAGAACTGGACGGCGACAGCGACGTCGCCGGCCTGGTCAGCGGCGCGACGGTTGAAGACGGCGAGCTTGAGCTTCTGTCCGGTGGGGTCGCCCGCGGTGTGACGGCGTCCACCTATGGAACCGAATATGTGCTGGCCTCGGGAACCGCCACGGGAACGGTGCTGAGCAGTGGCGGCGCGGAGGTCATCGAGTCGGGCGGGATCGCGATCGGAACCGAGGTGCTGAGCGGCGGGGCTGAAACCGTCCTCTTCTCGGGGACGACCACCGGCACGGTGGTGAGCGCCGGCGGCAAGGCGACAATCAGTTTGAGCGGCGTCGCAAGCGCGACCACGGTGCTGAGCGGTGGACAGGAGATCGTCTCGAGCGGCGGCGCCGCCATCGGGGCGTCGGTGTCCAGCGGCGGGATCGAACGCGTGTTTTTCCGCGGGACGACCACGGGGACGGTGCTGAGCAGCGGCGGCAAGGAGATCGTCTCCGGCGGGTCCGCGAGCGGGACCACGGTGCAGAGCGGCGCCCTGGCCTATGTCTACAGCGGCGGCGTGGCCGCGGGAGAAACCATTCAGGGCGGCGGCGAGGCGTTCGTGTCGTCCGGCGGCGTGGCCTCGGGGGACACCGTCCAAAGCGGCGGAATCCTGTCCCTGGAGTCCGGCGGGAACGCCAGCGCCGACACGGTCCTCAGCGGCGGATATCTGAATCTCGGCGGCGACCTGACGACCGATTTCACCGTGGAGCCTGGCGCGGCGGCCAGCACGACGGTGGTGGACGGCGTCACGGTCTCCAGCGGCGGCGTCATCGACCTGCAGGGCGCCAGGGTGCTGAGCGGCGTCACCGTCAGCCTGGCGGCCGGCGCGAGCGCGGGCGCCCTTATCGTCTCCCAAGGCGGCGTGCTGCTGGGGCCGGGCGTGCTGAGCGGCTCCGGCTACGACTACGGCTTGGTCAGCGGCGTGACGGTCGAAGGCGGCCATCTTGAACTTCTGTCCGGTGGCGGCGCCAGAGGCGTGACGGTTGGCCTGGGCGGGGCCGACTATGTGGAGTCCTCCGGGACGACCACCGGCACGGTGCTCGGCAGCGGCGGCGTGGAGGAGGTCAGATCAGGCGGCGCCGCCAGCGGAACCCAGGTGCTGAGCGGCGGGGCCGAATATGTGCTGGCCTCGGGGGCGACCACCGGCACGGTGCTCAGCAGCGGCGGCGTGGCGTTCGTCTCGGGCGGCGTGGCCGGCGGGACCAGGGTGCTCGACGGCGGCGTCGAATATGCCGTGCTCTCGGGGACCACGACGGGAACCGTGGTGAGCGGCGGCGGCAAGGAGATCGTCTCGTCAGGCGGCGTCGCGGCGGCGAGCGAACTGCTGAACGGCGGCCTCGAATATGTCTTCGCGGGCGGCGGCGCCGTCGACGCGATCGTCTCCAGCGGCGGCAAGGAACTCATCTCATCGGGCGGCGTGGCGAGCGGAACCGTCCTGCTGAGCGGCGGCCTGCAGTACGTCTATGCGAGCGGGACGGCGCTGGGAGCGAACGTCTCCAGCGGCGGCCGGCAATTCCTGCTTTCGGGCGGCGTCACCAAGGAGACCGTGGTGTCAAGCGGCGGCGCCACGACAGCCTATTCCGGCGGCGAGGCGATCGGACTCAGCCTGCTCGCCGGCGGCCGGCTGGTCGACGACGGCGAGGTGCGGATCTCGGGCGCCGGGACGCTGGCCGGCATCGTATCCGGAACCGGCGAGATCGCCGAAACCGGCAGCGGCGACCTGGTGATCAGCGGGGCGGGCGCGGGATTCAGCGGCAAGGCGGTGATCAGCGGCGGAACCATCGAGCTGGCGGCCTCCGCCGCGATCGGAGCCGGCAGCGTGGCGTTCGTCGAGCCCTATGCCGGCTCGGCGACCCTGCAGATCGACGCGGCGGACGCGCCGGCGGCGGGCGGAACCTTCGCCAACGTCATTTCCAACTTCAGCGGGCCCGACGAGGACATCGACCTCAGGAACATCGGCTTCGTCTCGGGCGCCACCGCCACGCTGAGCGGCGGGGTCCTGGTGCTGACCGAGGGCGGCAAGACCTACAAATTCGATCTGGCGGGCGACAAGGCGAGCGCCTACGCCGTCACCAGCGACGGTGAGGGCGGCACGCTGATCGACCCCTCGACGAGCGATCCCAAGGTAGCCCGCTTCGCCCAGACCGCCGCCGCCTTCGCGCCGACCGACGCGGCGAAGACGGCCCTGGTGTCCAGCACCTCGCCCAGCGGCCAGACGCCGTTCCTGCACGCCGCGGCCGGACATAGCTGATCCGGCCGCCCCGCCTCAGTCGATCGTGCCAAACAGCTCCCCATGCAGCGGCCGCGAGACGAAGCCATCCGGCCCGCGCGGCAGGTCGCCTTCCACCGTGGTGCGGTGGACGATGCGTTCGCCCTCGATCAGCTTGCCGTCGATCGGGCCGGCGTGGGCGACGGCGCGGTTGTCCCAGACCACCAGGTCGCCCTGGTTCCAGCGCACCCGCGCCTGCAGGTCGGCGCGGCCGGCCAGTTCCTCGTTGAGGAAATCCAGCAGCGCGGCGCTCTCGCGGCCGCGCAGACCGTGGATCGCCTTCACGAAGCCGGTGGCGAGGAACAGGTGCTTCTTGCCGGTCTCGGGGTGGACGCGCACCAGCGGGTGCAGCGCGGCGAACGGTCCCGGCTCGCGGCCGTCGAAGCGCGGGCCAGGCGGGCGGCCGACCGCGGCGTCGTCGCGCACATGGATCGCCTGCAGGGTGTCGAGGTAGCTGGCCAGCGATGGCGAGAGGCTGTCGTAGAGCGCCTCCAGATTGGCGAACAGGGTGTCGCCGCCGACCGCCGGGATCTGCACCCCGCGCAGGAAGGTGATCGAGGTGGGGTTGGCGACGAAGGTGATGTCGATGTGCCAGCCGGCGCGGGCGCGGGGCCTGAGCGCCGGGCGCAGCGGATGGGCGACGTCGAGGTCGAACGGCGCATATTCGCCGCTGTCGCGGCTGAGGATGTTCTGTTTGATCTCCGGCTGCTGCTCGAGCCCGTTGGTGATCGGGTGGGCCGGGGTCACGCGGCCGAAATAGCGCGAGACGCGGATCTGGTCGGCGTCGCTGAGGTCCTGCTCGCGGAACACCAACACCTTGTATTTCAGCAGCGCGGCGCGGATCGCCGCCGTCGTGGCCGGGGCCAGCTCGCGGCTGAGATCGACGCCGAACACGTCCGCGCCGGTGATCGGGGTGATCGGGCGCAGCGTCAGGCCGGCGGCGGCGCGGGTCAGTTCAAGGGTTTCGGACATGGGAGGCTCCTGGGGATGAGCGGGATGGCGCCGGCGCGATCGGACGCGGGGTCCGGATCGAGCCGGCAGACGAAGACGACGGTCGCCTCGGTTCCGGCGAAGAAGCCGGCCTTGAGGGCGGCGGCGTCGAAGTTGGCGAATGGCGTCGCGACGAGGCCGAGCGCGGCGGCGGCCCGCGCCAGCGCCTCGCCCTGCAGCGCGGCGCTGCGGGCGGCGGTGCGGATCGCGAGCGCCGTGGCGGCCACGCCGTCGTCCGGCTGGCCGGACAGCACCAGGTTCACCGCGAACGGGAAGTCGTAGCCGACGACGGCGCAGGCCGGCGCGCCCAGGATCCGCTCGCGGACGGACGGACAGGCGCCGAGCGCCAGCCGCGCCTTATTGGCCTCGCTGACCACGAACAGCGTCCGCGCCGGCGAGGCGCCGGCGATCGAATCCAAGGCCAGCAAGGCGTGCAGCTCACCCAGCCGTGAGCGTTCGAGCGGCGCGGGATTGCGGGGCGAATGCGCCGCGGCGTCGAGGCGGAGGAGAACGGCGCTCATGGGGCTTCGGCTCCGGCCAGTTCGTCCTCGACGCCGAGCAAGCCCAGCAGCTCGCGGCGCAGGCGGGTGAAGGTCGCCACCCGCACGGGGCCGCCCGGCGGCAGGCGCACATCGAGATCGGCGACGATGCGGCCGGCGTCCAGCACCACCACCCGGTCGGCGAGCTCGATCGCCTCGTCCACGTCGTGGGTGACCAGCAGCACGGCGGGATGATGGGTGTCGGAGAGCCGCTTCAAGAGGGCGTGCATGCGGATGCGGGTCAGGGCGTCCAGCGCGCCGAACGGCTCGTCGGCCAGCAGCAACTCGGGTTCGCGCACCAGCGAGCGGGCCAGCGCCACCCGCTGCTGCTCGCCGCCGGAGAGCTCATAGGGCCAGGAGTTCGCCCGGCCGCCGAGTTCGACTTCCTCCAGCGCCCTGAGACCGCGCTCGCGGACGTTCGGACCATCGAGCCCCAGGGTCACGTTCTCCAGCACCCGCTTCCAGGGCAGCAGCCGCGCGTCCTGGAAGACGACCGAGATATTGGCCGGCACGTCGATCTCACCCGAGCCGGAGGCTTCGAAATCGAGGTCGGCCAGCGCCCGCAGCAGCGTGCTCTTGCCCGAGCCGCTGCGGCCCAGCAGAGCGACGAACTCGCCGCGCGCGATGTCGAGGTCGACGCCGTTCAGCACCCCGCGCAGGGTGAAGGCGCGGATCAGGCCGCGGATGCGGACGACGGCGGTCATGGCGATATCGTCCGGCGCCAGCGCAGCACCCGCGCCTCGACCAGGCGCACGAGCGCGTTGGAGGTCAGGCCCAGCAGGGCGTAGACCACCAGCCCCACCACGATCACATCGGTCTGGGCGTAGGTGCGGGCGAGGTTGATCATGTAGCCGATGCCGCTGGTGGCGTTGACCTGCTCGACCACCACCAGCGCCAGCCAGGCGGCCATCACCGCGAACCGCATTCCGAGCAGGAAGCCCGGCAGCGCGCCCGGCAGCACCACGTGGCGGATGAACCGCCAGCGGCTCAGCCGCAGCGTCTCGGCCAGCTCCAGGTATTTCACCTCGGTGTCGCGCAGCGCCGCCTGGGTCTGGATATAGATCGGGACGAAGACGCCGATGGCGATCACCGTCACCTTCATCGCCTCGCCGATGCCGAGCCAGAGGATCAGCAGCGGGATCAGCGCCAGCGACGGGATCGATCGCTTCATCTGCACGGGGCCGTCGAACACATAGCCGCCCAGCCGGCTGAGACCGGAAATGAGCGCCACGATCAGGCCGGCCACGACCCCGAACGCCAGCCCCTCCCCGGCCCGGATCGCCGAGACGGCCAGGTTGGACAGCAGCCGCCCGTCGAGGGTCAGGTCGCGCGCCGTCGCCAGCGTCGCCCAAGGCGACGGCAGGATGCGGGGGTCAAGCAGGCCGGTGTAGGAGAACACGCACCAGAACAGCAGCAGCAGGCCGGGCCCCAGCAGCGGCCCGAGCACCAGCGGCTCGCCGAGGCCCAGACGGCGCTGGCGGACCTTCGTCACCGGGCGAGCCGCCGAGGGCGTCAGCGGCTCGGCGCCGGGCAGCTCTTCGGCGATCTCGAGGACGGCGCCGGTCATGGCGTTCATGGCGCGGCGCTCCTCAACGCGCGGCCAGCCGCGGCGCGGCGGTCGGGCTTTCCCTGGCCCACTCGGCCGCGGCGGCGCCGGCGGCCACCGGCTCGAAGCGGCGGTCGAAGAGGCTGGCGGCGGCGAGGTGCGGTCGGCCGGTCCCGCGGCCCACCGCGTCGGCCGCGACCTGCTCCATGCCGATGGCCTCGGACCAGTCGGCGGGGATATCCGGCTCGCCGGCGGCGGCGACCACATAGCGGGCGTCGTCCGGCGCGAGGCCCTGGTTGCCGACATAGTAGAACTGCGCCCACTCCTCGGGATGCGCGCGCACCCACTCGGCGGCGCGGGCCCAGAGCGCGATGTAGGCCTTCAGCGCCGCGGCCTTGGCCGGGTCCTGCAGGGTCTCCTGGCGGACGTAGAGCACCGTCAGGTCGTCGCGGAAGGGCGCATGCGGCAGCACGCGAGCGCCGTCGGCGGCGTATTTTTCGAGATAGTGCTTCACCTGTGTCCCGACACCGAGCGGCGCGACATCGACCAGGCCGCCCGCCAGGGCGCCGACATAGACATCGCCGCCGGTGCTCGGCAGCTCGACCAGTTTCACGTCCTTGGGCGTCAGCCCCTCGGCCGCCAGCGTGCGCAGCACCACCTCGCCCTGCACCTGGCCGGGGCTGAAGGCGATGCGCTTGCCGCGCAGGTCGGCCAGCGACTGGATGCCGGACTTGGGCGCGATGCCCAGCTCGTAGAGCGGGTGGTTGAGCGGATCCTGGCGCAGGCGCACCGCGATGATCTTCACCGGGATGCCGACCCAGGTGGCGTGGATCGGCGGGATGTCGGCGGCCGAGCCGACGTCGAGCGACCGGGCGTGGAACGCCTCGGTGACCGCGGGTCCGCCGGCGATCTCGGCCCATTTCACCTTGAACGGCAGCTGATTGATCCAGCCGGTGTGCTCGAGCACGCGCTGGGTGGTTGGATCGCCGATGGTGAGCGTCACGCCGGGCGGCGGCGGCCCGGCGGGCAGCGGAGCGTCGAACGGCAGTTGGCCGAGCGCCGCCGTCTCCGGCCGCCTGGGCCCGGAGATGGCGACGATGGCGACGGCCGTCGCGATCGCCACGCTGACGATCGCGACGGCCCCGGCGCGCGTGGAAGGCATGGGGAGGTCCCTCCCGGCGCTTGCGGCTAACCGATGACGTTGAAAAGCTCGCCCTCGAGCGGGCGGGAGCGGAAGCCATCGGGTCCCTCGGGCAGATCGCCGGCGACGGTGATCCGGCGCACGGTGCGCCCGAGGCTGAACTGGGCGTAGTCGATCGGGCCGGCGTGCGAGACCGCCTGGTTGTCCCACACCACCAGCGACTTCGGCTGCCAGCGGAAGCGCACCTGGTACTCGGGCCGGGTGACCTCGTGGAAGAGCAGGTCGAGGATCGCCTGGCTCTCCGGCTCCTTGAGGCCGGGGATGTGGGTGGTGGTGCCGGCGTTCAGGAACACCAGCTTCTCGCCGGTCTCCGGATGGATGCGCACCAGCGGGTGCAGCGAGACGAACGGGCCGGTGGCGCGGCCGTCCTTGCGCGGCTTGCGGTCGCCGCGGTCGTAGCTGGAGGTCTGGTGCACAGCCTGCAGGTCGTCGATCAGCCGCTTGATCGGCGGCGAGAGGCCGTCATAGGCGGCGATCAGGCTGGTGAAGATGGTGTCGCCGCCATAGGGCGGGATCTCGACCCCGTAGAGGATCGAATAGCGGTTCGGATTGGCGACGAAGGTGATGTCGATATGCCAGCCCTTGTAGTCGCGGGGCGGCTTGGCGCTGGCCGGCGCCGTGTCGCGCTCGGCGCGGCGGGTGCGGTATTCCTCGATCTTGCGCTCCCAGATCTCGGGATGGTCGTCGAGGCCCTCGGAGATCGGGTGCGCCGGGGTCAGCGGGCCGAACTGGCGGCCGAACGCCTTCAGCTGATCGTTGGTGAGGTCCTGGTCGCGGAAGAACAGCACCCGCCACTTGAGGAGCGCGTGATGGATCTCGGCCTGGGTCGCGGGATCGAGCGGACGGCTGAGATCGACGCCGGAAATCTCCGCGCCGATCACCGGCGTCGCCGGCTCGATGACGAGACCGCGGCTTCGGTCGCGGGTGGCCGGTGCGGCTTCCAGGGTGGCGACGCTGCTCATGGGATAGTTCCTTCGACGAACTGAAGACGTCGAAACCCTATCGTCTGAATATGGATTGTCAAAGCACGTAAGCGGCCCGAAATGGCCGAGAAATTCTATCCGGAGCCGCAGCCGCGCTGAGTCAGCCGTCCAGCAACAGCGCCGCCGACGGGGCCACCAGCGCGTCGGCCAGCGTGGTCCGGTCGAGGATTTCCGAGGCTTCGTTGCGCACCCGCGCCAGCACCCGGCGCAGGATGCAGGTGGCCTCGTCGGTGCAGTCGTCGCAGCGGCGATAGAAGTTGCGGCTGACGCAGGGCGCCAGCGCCAGCGGCCCGTCGGTGAGCCGGATCACCTCGCCGAAGGTGATCAGGTCGGCCGGCCGCGCCAGGCGATAGCCGCCGAGCTTGCCGCGCGCGCTCTCCACCAGCCCGGCGCGGCGCAGCTCCGACATGATCGCCTCGAGGAACTTGCGCGGGATGTTCTCCTCGGCCGCGATACCGCTGACCTGCCGCGCGCCGACGTCGTTGCGCGCTAGGTTGATCATCGCTTTGAGGGCGTAGCGCCCACGCTGGGACAGCACCGGCAGATCACCTCGAAACCGCGAACGCTCCGCAAGAAGCGTGAGCGCCACCCGCCTTAGATAGTCGATCCGGGCGATCGTGGCGATGCGGGCCCAATGCGAAGCTCGTTCATAGCAAATCTAAGCAGGGCGCCAGAAGCTCTGCCTTCATTTCATACTTTACCGATGTGAATTAGCGCGCCGCGTCGGCGGTCGGCCTGCGCGACGGATATCACAACGGAAAAAAGCATGCTCTCTCCCCTTCCCTTCCGTCGTCTGCTGTTCGCCTCGGCGGCCATCACGGCGTTCGCACCCGCCCTCGCCCTCGCCCAGACGGCGTCGGCGCCACAGCCGGCCGACGCGCCGGCCGCCACGGCGCCGCCCGCCGCCACCGACGCGGCCGCCAGCGACGTCACCGCCGACGCCACCGCGGACACCTCGACCTCCGGTCTCGCCGAAGTCGTCGTCACCGCCCGCCACCAGGCCGAGCGCGCCCAGGACGTGCCGCTCGCCGTCACCGCCCTGCCGGCCGCGGAACTCACCCAGACCAACGCCTACGACCTGGCGGACGTGCAGAATCTCGTCCCCGACCTGACCGCCTATCAGTCCAACGCCCGCAATTCCTCGCTGGGGATCCGCGGCATCGGCGTCTCCTCCGCCGCCGATGGGCTCGACACCACCGTGGGGGTCTACGTCGACGGCGTCTATCTGGGGCGGCCCGGCATGGCGCTCGAGGACATCGTCGACGTCGCTCAGGTGGAGGTGCTGAACGGGCCCCAGGGCACGCTTTTCGGCCGCAACTCCGCCGCCGGCGTGGTCAACATCACCACCCAGGGCCCGAGTTTCACGCCGGGGATCGACCTCGAGGGCTCGTACGGCAACTACAACTTCGAACAGATCAAGGCGAGCATCACCGGCCCGATCGTGAACGACGTGCTCGCGGCGCGGCTGACGGTGTTCGACACCCACCGTGACGGGGTGCTGCCCAACGCCTTCAACGGACTTTCGGACAACAGCATCGGGCGCTACGGCGCGCGGCTGCAGTTCCTCTACACCCCCACCTCGAAGCTCAGCATCCGCATCATCGCCGACTACTCGGAAGAAAACGACACCTGCTGCGTCTCGGTGTTGAAGTCGGTGCTGCCGACAACCTTCAGCAAATCCACCGACGCCACCTTCGAGGCGTTCAACGCCCTGGGCTACACGCCGAGGGCCAGCACGGACTTCACCCAGATCAACTCGCCGCAGGACATGCTGACCGACCAGCACTCGGTCTCGGTCGAGGCGGACTATGACCTGGGCTGGGGCAAGCTGACGTCGATCAGCGCCTACCGGTACTGGCACTTCGATCCGCTGCAGGACAGCGACGGGACGCCGCTGGACATCATCCAGGTCAACGTCGCCCAGACCAAGGACAATCAGTACACCCAGGAATTCCGCATCGCCTCGAACCCCGGCCGTTTCAGCTGGCAGGCGGGCGTGTTCCTGTTCTCCGAGGACCTCTACGACCACTATATTCTCAACCAGTTCGGCTACCAGGCCAGCGCCTTCTACAGTCAGTACAAATTCTTCGACGCCGGCGCGCCGTTGACGCCGGGCGTCAGCATCGCGCCGGGCTCGCAGTACGTCGGCGTCACGCAGATGGGCGAGAACAGCGAGGCGGTGTTCGCGCAAGGCAACTACAAGATCCTCGACAACCTGATCCTGACCGCCGGCGTGCGCTACACCTACGACTGGAAGCACGGCATCACCAACACCGGGGTCAATGGCACGCCCTACACGGCCACCTCGATCCAGTTCAACGACAACGCGGGGGTGGCCGGGAACAACGTCTCCTACCTCGGCAGCCTGTCCTACAAGGTGACGCCGGACGTGATGGCCTACATATCCTATTCGACCGGCTACCAGGCCTCGGGGCTCAACCTCAACGCCGCGCCGGCGCCGGGCAGATCCATCATCCTCGCGCCGGAGGACGTCACCGACCTGGAGGGCGGCGTGAAGTCGACCTTCTTCCACGACCGGGTGCTGTTCAATTTCGACGTCTTCTCCGAATACCTCACCGGCCTGCAGGCCAACATCTCCCCGCCCACCGGGAAATCGTATCTCGCCAACGTCGGTGACATCGAATCGGAAGGCGTCGAGGTCGAGGGCGACTGGAAGGTGCTGGAGGGCCTGACCCTCTCGGCCAACGGCTCCTACGACCACGCCTACTACACCAGCTACCCCGACGCCCCGCCGCCGGTCGGGGTGCTCGGCGCGCCGGCGAACCAGAACCTCACCGGCAGCCAAGTCTACCAGGCGCCGAAGTGGGTCGCCAACGTCCTGGCGCGCTACGAATGGCAGTTGACCGACAAGATCAATCCCTACGCCCAGGTCCAATACACCTACCGATCCAGTGTGTTCGGCGACGTACAGGAAAGCCCGGGCGCGGTGATTTCTGGCTACTCGCTGGTCAACGCCCGCATCGGCGCGCATTTCGGCGAGCGTTACGATGCGTCGCTCTGGGTCGATAACCTCGCCAACCAGGTCTATTTCCAAAACCTGGGCGCCGCGAGCATCACCGGCGCGGGGGTGTTCGGATTCTCCGGCGCGTTGGGCGAACCGCGGACGTTCGGGGTGACGGTTCGGGCAAACTTCTGACCTCGGCGGCGCAATCCGGGGCCGAGGATTGCGCCAAGGCCAGGCTTGTGAACTGATCGCCGCGAGACCGGAGCCGCCCATGCGTACGCCACTACTCGCGACCCTTCTGGCCCTTTGGCTGACGGGGGTCGCGGGCCCTGGCCTGGCGGCGCCGGACGCCGCGCCCGCCTACGACCCGGCGCTGACCTTCGCGCCGCTGCCGGCGGACGAGCCGGTCAATCGCTATCGCTCTGCCAATGGCGCGCCGGGGCCGGACTATTGGCAGAACCGCGCCGACTACCAGATCGCCGCGACGCTGGCGCCGAAGACCAAGACCCTCTCCGGCGTGGAGACCATCACCTACACCAACAACAGCCCCGACGCGCTCGACGTGCTGTGGCTGCAGCTCGACCAGAATATCTATCGCAAAGGCTCGCGCGCCGGCGCCGTCGGCGGCTTCCCGCGCACCCAGTTCACCGACGGCGACGTGCTGGACGCGGTGGAGATCGAGAGCGGCGGCAAGTTCGCGGCGGTGAAGCACCTGGTCGACGACACCCGGCTGGAGATCGAGCTGCCGGCCGAGCTGAAGGGCGGCGGCGGCAAGCTCAGGCTGCGGATCGCCTACCACTACACCGTGCCCGGAACCTTCGGCGGCCGCACCGCCTGGGTCGATACGCCCCACGGCGAGGTCTATTCCATCGCCCAGTGGTATCCGCGCATGGCGGTCTATGACGACGTGCGCGGCTGGGACCCGCTGCCCTACCTCGGCAATGAGTTCTATCTGGAATATGGCGATATCGACTACGCCATCACCCTGCCCGCCGACATGATCGTCGCCGGCTCGGGGGCCTTGCTGAACCCTCAGGATGTGCTGACGCCCGACCAGCGCGCGCGGCTCGCCGAGGCGCGGACCAGCGACAAGACGGTGCTCATCCGCACCCCCGAAGAGGCCGCCGCCGCGCAAGCCTCGGACCAGACCAAGACCTGGCGCTTCCACATGGACCACACGCGCGACGCCGCCTTCGGCGCCTCACGCGCCTTCGTCTGGGACGCCGCGCGCGCCAACCTGCCGGACGGCAAGACCGCGCTGATGCAGTCGGTCTATCCGGTCGAGGCCGCCGGCGACGCCGGTTGGGGGCGCTCGACGGAGTACCTGAAGTTCGCCATCGAGGAGTTCTCGCGGCGCTGGTATCCGTACCCCTATCCCAACGCGATCAACGTCGGCGGCCCGGTGGACGGGATGGAGTACCCGGCGGTTCTGTTCGACAGCTACGAGGACAACGGCAAGCGGCTGTTCTGGCTGACCGTGCACGAGATCGGCCACACCTATTTCCCGATGGTGGTCGGCACCGACGAGCGGCGCTGGGCGTGGATGGACGAAGGCCTCAACACCTTCATCGACACCTATGAGTCCGACGCCTTCCAGGGCGGCGTCTACGGCCCCAAGCGCGACCAGGAATATGCGCCCGGCGCCGGCGCGCCGGCCGACCAGATCGCCGCCCTGATCGCCGATCCGAAGGCGCCGCCGATCATGACCCGCGCCGACGCGATCCCGTTCACCTACGGACACCCGGTCAGCTACTTCAAGACCGCGTTCGGCCTGCACCTGCTGCGCGAGAGCATCCTGGGGCCCGAGCGCTTCGACCTGGCGTTCCGCAAGTTCATCCGCGACTGGGCCTACAAGCACCCACAGCCGTCGGACTTCTTCCGCGCCATGGACAGCGAGAGCGGCGAGGACCTGTCCTGGTTCTGGCGCGGCTACTTCTTCCACAACTGGGCGCTCGATCTGGCCGTGGACGGCGTCAGCTACGTTGGCGGCGATCCGGCCAAGGGCGCCAAGATCGCCCTGACCAGCCGCGGCCAGATGATCCTGCCGGTGTCGATCAGGGTCACGTTCAAGGACGGCGCGACGCGAGACGTCGCCCTGCCGGCCGAGACCTGGATCCAGTCCGCCAGCCACGTCGTCACCCTGGACTCGACCCAGCCGATCGCCAGCGTGGTCGTCGACCCCGACCACCTGGTCCCCGAAAGCGACCGCGCGGCGGGGACCTGGACCGCGCCGTGATACGGCGAGGCCGAAGCCCCTCACCTTCCCACGCCTTCGGCGCGGGTCCCTCCCTCTCCCTTCGGGAGAGGTAAAAAAGCGAGCCGCAGCAATATCTTACACCTCTCCCGAAGGGAGAGGGAGGGGCCCGATCGCGTGGCGATTGGGAGGGTGAGGGGCTACGCAATCCGCCGCTATGGCTTCACCGTCCCGCCGCCACCACGCCCCGCCGCGCCAGATAGATGTCGCGGTGGTGGCCGCTGACCTGGCGCTCGACCCGGAATCCGTGACGCCTGAGCAGGCTCGTGGCCACATCCGCGCCAGGCGCGCCACGCCGCGTGCCGAGGACGACCAGCCCGTCCGGCTGCAGGTGCGAGGCCTGGGCCAGAATCTGCTCCAGCGCCTCGGGCGGACAGGCGCTCGGCACCAGCACCACCTCGGCCGGCTCGGCGGGCGAGGCGCCGCGCATCAAGCCCACCTGTTCGTAGCCGTGCCGGCAGAGCCAGAGCAGGGCGTGCAGCCCGCTCTGGCCCACCACCCGGATGACGCTGGTCTTCAGGACGCCCGCGCTCTTCAGCAGCGCGCACAAGCCCTCTGAGAAGGACGTCTGTCCCCCCGAAGGTTCTGATGGCATGGATTTTTACACCGGTAACCGGCGCCGGCGTCAGTCCCGATGGCTGGCAGGCGTCTCAATGAGCGTTGTTTTAGGCCGGACACGCATCAGCGATCGAGACGAACCCCGCCCCCGGCGCCTAAGCAGCTCGTAAGCGTCATGCCGCCCGCACGATCGGCAGGAACTCGGCCGCGGTCAGCGAGGCGCCGCCGACCAGCGCGCCCCCGACGGTGACCGAAGCGAGGATCTGGGCGGCGTTGTCGGCCTTCACCGAGCCGCCGTAGAGCACCGGCGGGACGAAGCCGGCGCCGCCCCAGCGCGCATAGACCGCCGCGCGGATCGCGCCGTGCATGTCCTCGATCTCGGCGAGGCTCGGCATGCGCCCCGAGCCGATGGCCCAGATCGGTTCATAGGCGAGGCAATAGGCGGCCTCCCCCGCCGCATCCGGCAGCGATTCGGCCACCTGCCGCAGCACCACGTCGAGCGCCTCGCCGGCGTCGCGCTCGGCCGCCGTCTCGCCGACGCAGACGATCGGCTCCAGGCCGGCCCGGAGCGCCGCGCCGAACTTGGCCGCGACCAGCTCGCTGGTCTCGCCGTGGTGGGCGCGGCGTTCGGAGTGGCCGAGAATCACCAGGCTGGCGCCGGCGTCGACCAGCATCTCGGCCGAGATGTCGCCGGTGAAGGCGCCCTCCGGCTCCGGCCGGCAATCCTGGCCGCCGACGGCGACGCTGGAGCCGGCCAGACACTCCGCCAGACGCTGGATCAGGGTGGCCGGCGGACAGATCGCCACACGCGCGGCGGGCGGATGCGCGTCCACCGCACCGGCGATCGCCCGTGCTTCGTCGAGCGAGTCGGCGAGGCCGTGCATCTTCCAGTTTCCGGCGATCAGCGGCCTGGGTGTCGTCAACGGATCGTCCCCGAAACATGGCCGAGCGGCCGGCGGATAAGGCCATAGCGGCGCCGGCGGGGCTCGGCAACGCGGCGGCCCGGCGAAGCCGAAGCGCTTCGCAAGCTGGACGGACGCGCCCGCGGGCCTCTATAGGGCGCCAATGCTTCGTCTCTTCCGCTCCTTCACCAAGTCGTGGTTCGGCCCGGCGATCATGGGTCTGCTCGTGATCGCCTTCGGCGTGCTCGGCTCTGGCAGCGTGCGCAGCTTCCTGAGCGGCCGGGTCGCCGACTCGGTGGTGCAGGCCGGCTCGCACAGCGTCTCGCAGGAACAGTTCGCCAAGGTGTTCGAGCGCCAGCAGCAGGATTATCTGAAGCAGACCGGCCAGCCCTACCCGCTCGAGGAGGCGGTCAAGGAAGGCGTCGACCGGGACATGCTGGAGAAGCTGTCGGCCCAGTCGGCCTATGCCGAGATGCTGACCCGCTCGGGGATCGCGCCGTCGGACGCCGTGGTGGCGCTGGAGCTGAAGCGCATGGCCGAGTCCGGCCATGCGGAAGGCATCGCGCAGCTGTTCGACGCGGTGACCGGCAAATTCAAGCCCGAAGGCCTGGCCCAGCTGCTGCAGAGCAACGGCATCAGCATGGACGAATTCCAGCGCGAACTGTCCGACGAGATCGCCGACAACGAATTCGGCGCGGCGATCGGCGCCGGCTTCGAGCCGCCCCGGATCTACGCCGCGACCGAGGCGACGCTGCTGCTGGAAAGCCGCGACGTCACCTATTTCGTCATCCCGACCACCAGCGTTCCCGCGCAGCCGCAACCGACCGACGCGCAGCTCACCCAGCTGATGCAGCAGCACCGCGACCAGCTGATGCTGCCCGAGCGGCGCAAGCTGACCGTGCTGCGCTTCAGCGCCAAGGCGCTGGCCCCCAGCATCACCGTCGACCCGGCCGCGGTGGAGCAGCAGTTCGAGGCCAAGAAATCCACCTACGCCAAGCCGGAGCTGCGCTCGCTGGTCGAGATCCCGCTGAACGATCCGAACGCCGCAACCGCCGTGCAGGCGGCGCTGGTCAAGGGCCAGGATCCGGAGGCGGTGGCCAAGACGGTCGGCGTCGACGCCATCACCTACACCGACCAGCCGGAGACCGGCATCGCCGACCGCAAGGCCGCCGCCGCCGCCTTCGGCATGGCCGCCGGCCAGGTCAGCGGGCCGGTGCAGGGCGACTTCAAGACGGTGATCCTCAAGGTCATCAAGATCACCCCGGCCCAGACGCCCGACCTGTCCGCCGCCAAGGCCCAGATCACCGCCGACCTGCAGAAGTCGCAGGCGATCGATAAGGTCTACGACCTCAGCCAGAAGTTCGAGGATCTGCGCAACGGCGGCGCCAGCTTCGCCGCGGCGGCCGCCAAGCTGGGCCTGACCCCGGTGACGGTGGGACCGGTCTCGGCCGACGGCAAGGACCTGATCAGTGGCCAGGTCGATCCGGTGCTGAGCCAGAAGGTGGTCGCCGCCGGCTTCCAGCTGCCTCAGAACGGCGACAGCGACGTCACGGCGGATACCGACAAGGGCGAATATTTCGCCGTCCACGTGGACCAGGTCACCCCGCCCAGCCTGCCCAGCCTCGACGAGCCGGGCGTGCGGGCGGCGCTCAGCCACGCCTTCCAGCAACAGGCCATCATCACCGGCCTGCAGAAGGAAGCGACCGATGCACAAGCCGCGATCAAGGGCGGCCAGACCCTCGACGCCGTCGCCGCCAAGTACAGCGCCCACGTCGCCCACCAACTCGGCCTGCAGCAGGCCAGCGCCCAGCAGTTCCAGCAGACGCTCGGCCAGTCGTTCCTGGGCGCGGTGTTCGACCAGAAGGCGGGCCAGGTGTTCGCCGCCGGTTCCGATCCGCTGAAGGGCATGGTGATCGCCCGCGTCGACGCGATCCACGTGCCCGACCCGAAGCAGATCGCCCTGGTGCTGGAGACGGTCCGCCAACGCACCGCCCAGGCCTATCTGAACGGCGTCCAGGGTCATGGCGGCCTGCAGAGCGCGATCCGTGACGCGGCCGTGCACATGATCAAGCCGAGCACCGACCTCGCCCTGGCGCGCACCGCCATGGGTGTCGACTCGGCGATGGCGGCGCGCCTCTCGAAAGCCGCCGCCACCAACAGTCTCGCCAAGTGACCCTGGAGCCGGCGTTCGACGCCTTCGCCGCGTCCTATGCGGCCGGCCGGGTGCAGGTGGTGTTCCAGCGTCTGATCGACGACCTGGAGACGCCGGTCTCGGCCTATCTGAAGGTCGCGCACGGCAAGCCCTACAGCTTCCTGTTCGAATCGGTCGAAGGCGGCGCCTGGCGCGGGCGCTATTCGGCGCTGGCGATGGCGCCGGAGCTGGTCTGGCGCTGCCGGGACGGCGCGGCCGAGATCGCCGAGGGCGATGACATCGCCGCCGGCCGCTTCCGCCCCGACGGCGAAGGCGCGCTGGAGAGCTTGCGCGACCTGGTGGCCCGCTCCCGTCTCGACCTGCCGACCGGCTTGCCGCCAATGGCCGCCGGCGTGTTCGGCGTCATCGGCTACGACATGATCCGGCTGGTGGAGAAGCTGCCCAACGTCAATCCGGACCCGCTGGGGCTGCCGGACGGGGTGCTGATCCGGCCCTCGATCGTAGCGATCTTCGACGGCGTGGCGCAGGAGATCATCTTGGTCACCACGGTGCGGCCGTCGCAGCTCTCCGCCGAGACGGCCTACGCCGCGGCGCAAGGCCGGATCGGCGCGATCGTCGAGGCGCTGCGCCAGCCGCTGCCGCCGCCCGGCCCTCGGCCGGAGCCGGCGCCCGACCAGTTCGCCTCGCCGGTCAGCCGCGAGGCCTATGGCGAGATCGTCGAGAAGGCCAAGGCGTACATCCGCGCCGGCGACGTCTTTCAGGTGGTGCCGAGTCACCGCTTCCGCGCGCCGTTCCCGCACGATCCGTTCGCGCTCTACCGCTCGCTGCGCCGGACCAATCCGTCGCCGTTCCTGTTCTTCCTCAACTTCCCCGACTTCCAGCTCGTCGGCTCCTCGCCCGAGATCCTGGTTCGCCTGCGCGACGGCAAGATCACCATCCGCCCGCTCGCCGGCACCCGGCCGCGCGGCGCCACGCCCGACGAGGATGCGCGGCTCGCGGCCGAACTGATCGCCGATCCGAAGGAGCATGCCGAGCACCTGATGCTGCTCGACCTCGGGCGCAACGACGTTGGCCGCGTCGCCATGCTGGGCCAGCAGGGCCGCAACGCACCGCGCGGCGCCGGCAAGGGTCCGCATGTCCGCGTCACCGCCAGCTTCTTCGTCGAGCGCTACAGCCACGTCATGCACCTGGTCTCCAACGTCGAGGGCGATGCGCCCGAGGGCCTGGACCCGGTCGACGTGGTGATGTCCGCCCTCCCCGCCGGCACCCTCTCCGGCGCGCCGAAAGTGCGTGCGATGCAGATCATCGACGAGCTGGAGAGCGAAAAGCGCGGCGTCGCCTATGCCGGCGCGGTGGGCTATTTCGGCGCCGACGGCTCGGTCGATACCTGCATCGTATTGCGCACGGCCCTCTTCAAGGACGGCGTGATCCACGTCCAGGCCGGCGGCGGCGTGGTGGCCGACTCCGATCCGGTCGCCGAATACGAAGAGACCCTCCACAAGGCCCGCGCCATCCGTACCGCCGCGGCCGAGGCCTGGCGCTTCGCCTAGAGGCGGCGAGCCGCGTAACCCCTCACCCTCCCAATCGCTACGCGATCGGGCCGCTCCCTCTCCCGCTGGGAGAGGTGTAATTAGTCGTGACGGCTTACCTTTTTCACCTCTCCCAGAGGGAGAGGGAGGGGCCCGCGCCGAAGGCGTGGGAGGGTGAGGGGCTTCGGTCTCGCCGCTGTAAGCCCCCTACTTCGGCCAGGGCGTCGGCATCATCACCACGGTCGTGGCGAGTGCCAGGGCGGCGACGGCGAAGAAGGCGGCCGCCGCGGCGAGGCCGCCGAGGCCATCGGCGCGGCTGGGCTCGGCCAGCATCGCGCGGGCTTGGCGCAGCGGTTTCGGATCGAAGGGCGAATCGGTTGTGGCCATGGCGCCGAGTCTGCGCCCGGTGCGACGGGGCGCCAAACGCCGGTGCTTGGCCTTGCGCGAGCTGGGGCTTAGAACCGCTCCGAAAGGCGGCGTCCATGATCCTGGTGATCGATAACTACGACAGCTTCACCTACAACCTCGTCCACTATCTGAACGAGCTGGGGGCGGAGACGCTCGTGCATCGCAACGACGCCCTCACCGCCCAGGACGCCCTGGCGCTGCGGCCGGAAGCGGTGGTGATCTCGCCCGGGCCCTGCACCCCCAATGAGGCCGGCATCTGCCTCGCCCTGATCGCCGGCGCCCCGGACGACCTGCCGATCCTGGGTGTGTGCCTCGGCCACCAGTCGATCGGCCAGGCGATGGGCGGCGAGGTGATCCGCGCCAAGACGCTGATGCACGGCAAGACCAGCCCGATCCATCACGCGGGCAAGGGCGTCTTCGCCGGCCTGCCGAACCCGTTCACCGCCACGCGCTACCACAGCCTCTCGGTGCGGCGCGAAACCCTGCCGGACACGCTGGAAATCACCGCCTGGACCGACGACGGCGAGATCATGGGCTTCTCGCACCGGACGCGGCCGCTGCACGGCGTCCAGTTCCATCCCGAGAGCATCGCCACCGAGGGCGGCCACCAGCTGTTGGCCAACTTCCTCGATCTGGCCGGCGCCCGGCGGCTCGAAGAGGCCTGACGCCCGCCGCCATGTCCGACGCCTTCAAACCCCTGCTGGGCCGGCTCGCCGACGGCGCGACCTTAAGCGAAGCCGACGCCGAGTTCTTCTTCGCCGCCGCCCTGCGCGGCGAGCCGACCCCGGCCCAGGTGGCCGCGGCGGTCACCGCCATGCGGCTGCGCGGCGAGACGGTGGGCGAGATCACCGCCTGCGCCCGGGTGATGCGCCGCGCCGCGCTCACGCTGAAGCACCCGCACCAGGTGATCGACGTCTGCGGCACCGGCGGCACCGGCGTCTCGACGTTCAACGTCTCCACCGCGGTGGCCATGGTGGCCGCCGGCGCTGGGCTCCGGGTCGCCAAGCACGGCAACCGCACCATGACCCGCCGCTCCGGCAGCGCCGACGTGCTGACCGAGCTGGGCGTCAACATCTCCGCCAACCTGGAGCAGCAGCGGCGCGCGCTAGACGACGCCGGCCTCTGCTTCCTGTTCGCGCCGGCGCACCACGGGGCGATGCGGCACGTCTCGCCGATCCGCGGCGAGCTCGGCTTCCGCACCATCTTCAACCTGCTGGGCCCGCTGTCGAACCCCGCCGGCGCGCAGCGCCAGGTGCTGGGCGTGTTCGACTCCCGCTGGGTCGAACCCTTGGCACGGGTGCTGGGCGCGCTGGGCGCCGAGCGGGCGTGGGTCGTCCACGGCGACGGGCTCGACGAGATGACCACGACCGGGACCACCCAGGTGGCCGAGTGGCGCAACGGTGGGGTGCGCCTCTTCAACATCACCCCCGAGGCCGTCGGCCTGCCGCGCGCCGTGCCGGCCGACCTGGCCGGCGGTGATCCGGCCGCCAACGCCGAGGCGATCCGCGCCCTGTTGGCCGGCGCGCCGGGGCCCTATCGCGACATCGTGCTGCTCAACACCGCCGCGGCCCTGCTGGTCGCCGACAAGGTCGAGACCCTAGGCGAGGGCGTGACGCTCGCCGCCGCCTCGATCGACGAGGGCCGCGCCGCAAACGCCCTCGCCCGCCTGGTCGACGCCACCAACCGCCCGTGAGCGACATCCTCGAGCACATCGCCGCCTACAAGCGCGAGGACGTGGCCGCGCTCAGCCGCGCCGAGAGCCAGGATGCTGTCGAGACCCGCGCCAGGGCCGCCGCGCCGCCGCGCGGCTTCATCGCCGCCTTGGAGCGCGCCGCCGCGCCTGGCCGCCTCGCCCTGATCGCCGAGATCAAGAAGGCCTCGCCGTCCAAGGGCTTGATCCGCGCCGATTTCGATCCCCCCGCCCTCGCCCGCGCCTATGAGGCCGGCGGCGCGGCCGGCCTCTCGGTGCTCACCGACGGCCCGAGCTTCCAGGGCGCCGACGCCTATCTCGCCGAGGCCCGCGCCGCCGCCGCGCTGCCGGCGCTGCGTAAGGAATTCCTGGTCGATCCCTGGCAGGTGGCCCAGTCGCGGGCGCTGGGCGCCGACGCGATCCTGGTGATCCTGGCGATCAGCGACGACGCCCTGGCCGCCGAGCTGCTGTCCGAGGCGGCGCGGCTGGGCATGGATGTGCTGGTGGAGGCGCACGACGAGGCCGAGGTCGACCGCGCCCTGGCGCTGGGCGCGCGGCTGATCGGCGTCAACAACCGCGACCTGCGCAGCTTCGTCACCGACCTAGCGGTCACCGAGCGCCTCGCCGCGCGAATCCCGGCGGACCGGCTGTTGGTCACCGAAAGCGGCATCGCCGCCCCCGCCGACGTCGCCCGCCTCGCCGCCGCCGGCGCCCGGGCCATGCTGGTGGGCGAAAGCCTGATGCGCCAGGTGGACGTCGCCGCCGCGACCCGCGCCCTGCTGGGTTGACCCAGCCTCCAAGATGAACAAATCCTTAACAATCGCCTCAGGTGAGGTTCAAAGCGCGAAACCAAAGTGACGCTCAGCGAATTAGATCGCCAAGCCACAGGACAAGTTCAGTCATGAAAACCCTCGGTAAGTTGCTGACCGCCGCCGCCGCGGCCGTCGCCCTCGGCGCCCCGGTCGCCGCGTCCGCCTTCGGAGGTCATGGCGGCGGCTTCCACGGCGGTGGATTCCATGGCGGCGGGTTCCACGCGGCCGCCTTCCATGGCGGCGGCGCGGGCTTCCGCGGCGGTCCGGCGTTCCGCGGCGGCCCAGGTTTCCGCGCCGACGGCGGGTTCCGCGGCGGTCCCGGCTTTCGCGGCGGACGGGGCTACTACGGCGCCGGCTATCGCGGCGGTCCCGGCTGGCGCGGGTACGGCTACGGCTGGGCCGGACGCCATTGGTGGGGCGCGGGCGCCTACACCGACCTCTGGTACTACGGCATCCCCGATGCGGCCTATTACGAAGGCCCGCCGGCCGACGAAGAACCGGGGCCGCCGCCTCCGCCCGAGTACGCCGCTCCGCCGCCGTCGGCCGTCGCGCCCGCCGAATATCGCTACGAGCGTCCCGCGCCGCCGGTTCGGCACGTCCGCTACGTCCGTCCGCACGCGGTGAAGCATTCGCGCCGGGTCGCCGCCTGCCCCACGCCCGCCCACCGCGGCTGACTTAGCCGCCGTCGTCCGCACGTCGACCGTCCTGTCGCTCCCGGACGGACGGCGTGCGGCGCCGCGAATCGAACGGCGACTCAAGCTTCGGCCACGACCACCGCCGTCCCTCAGCCATCTGATTCAGCAGCGGTTTTCGTTTACTTGACATTTACCGGGAACACCTAGAGAACATCGCCAAGAGTTTTTGCTTTGTTCCGGCCCTGCCGGCGCGACAATCTTGAGGCGGACGACATGCTCACGCGCAAACAGCACGAGCTGCTCATGTTCATCCATGAGCGGATCAAGGAAACCGGGGTGTCCCCCTCCTTCGACGAGATGAAGGAGGCGCTGGACCTGGCGTCCAAGTCGGGCATCCACCGGCTGATCACCGCGCTGGAGGAGCGCGGGTTCCTGAAGCGCCTGGCGCACCGCGCCCGCGCCCTGGAGGTGATCAAGCTGCCCGAGCAGGCCACCGCCGCCGCGCCGCCCAAGGGCCGCGGCGCCTTCCGCCCGCAACTGGTCGAGACCGCGCCCGGCGCGCATCCACAGTCGGCGATCGCCAACGACGTCCGCGAACTGCCGGTGCTCGGCAAGATCGCCGCCGGCACCCCGATCGAGGCCATCCAGCACGAGCGCGACCGGCTGCAGGTGCCCGAAAGCATCCTCGGCGCCGGCGAGCATTTCGTGCTCGAGGTGCAGGGCGATTCGATGATCCACGCCGGCATCCTCGACGGCGACTTCGTGGTCATCCGCAGGACCAACGCCGCCAACTCCGGCGAGATCGTCGTCGCCCTGGTGATGGGCGAGGAAGCCACCCTGAAGCGCCTGCGCCGCAAGGGCGCCTCGATCGCCCTGGAAGCCGCCAACCCGGCCTACGAGACCCGCATCTTCGGCCCCGACCAGGTGCAGGTGCAGGGCAAGCTGGTCGGGCTGATCCGGCGCTATCACTAGCGGGCTTCTTCGGCCTTTCGTTCGTCACCCAGATTCGAGGTTGAGCTGGCCATGGCCCAGTCCTTCGCCGCAGTCGCCTGCCCGGGCGTCCACAATTTCGCCCACCAAGGCGACATCGAACTGATGGCGCAGGCCGTCGTCGATATCGCGCCGGCCGATTGGGCGCGCTTCGAAGCCTGGGTCAACGAGCCCAGCAGACACATCTCCGCCCTCGCCGACCTGGCGCGCTACTCGCTCCCACCCGTCCACGGCCGCTGACCGCGCAGCGGCTGCGACCAGGCGATCCGCCAGCCGCGCGGACCTCTGAACACCTCGGCCGCGCCGCCTGAAGCGAAATCACCTGGCCGCAGCACGATGGCGTTGCGGCATGACCCTGGCAGGTCGACCACCGCGCGCAGCACCAGGATATCGGAGCGGGCGCAGAGCTCCGCCAAGCGATCCGGCTTCGGCTTGCGGCGCGTCCACCAGATGCCGAGGCCCGGCGAGACGCCCGGCCGCGCGGCGCAGGACCAGTAGTCGCAATCGAACAGCGCGCCGCGGGCGCGGGCCATGTCAGCCGGGATCGCCAGGCCGCGCCGCTGCGCCCAGAGGCCGGTGGCGTAGGCCTTGACCCCCGGCCGCACCACCACCTCCTGGCCGCGCGAGATCACCGCCGCATCGCCGCCGTCGCCCGAGATCCACATCACCGGGGCCGGCGGTCGGGGCCAGAACGCCACCGCGGCGGCGAGCGGCAGGCCCAGCCAGCGCAGCCAGCCGCGCCACAGGCAGACGAAAAGGATGCCGAAGTAGGACAGCTCCAGCGCCAGTTGCGGCGCGGTGGAGGCGGTCGCCGTCGCGGCCGGCGCGGTGGCGAAGAGGTGGCCCAGCGCGATGATCGCCTTGGCCGACCAGCCGGCGACGAACAGCGC
>Ga0302314_10004761_pt1 | contig 24911 bp, 15 predicted proteins | sample III_Palsa_N2_3_FD_200533 | JGI IMG/M metagenome (GOLD analysis project Ga0302314, IMG submission 200533) | Peat permafrost microbial communities from Stordalen Mire near Abisko, Sweden - III_Palsa_N2_3 | ecosystem: Environmental > Terrestrial > Soil > Palsa > Peat permafrost | place: Sweden... | reverse complement strand
TACACCAAGGTGTCTCCGATCGACCTCGTGAAGCAGACTCCCAAGGGGCAGATCAAAGATCCTTACAAGGACACGCAGGCGGATATCGTCGCGCAGGGTGAGACCCTGTTTCGCAGCTACAGCTGCAGCGGATGTCACGGCGGAACGGGCGGCGGCGGCATGTGTCCGCCCCTTACCAACGACACCTGGGTCTATGGCGGCGACGACGACACGTTGTTCCGCTTGGTCACGCTCGGCAGCGACGAGTTGCAGAAAAATGGCTATTCGCGCACCGGCCGCGAGAATGTGGTGGGTCCGATGCCGCCCTTCGGGGCCATCATCAAGAACTCCGATGATCTGTTTAAAATCATCACCTTCATTCGCGCTCACTACGACGGCGATCCTTCGTACAAATACGGGGCGCCAAAGAACCCATGAGATTAAGCCATTCGGGGTGTCCCGAGGACGACACTCGGGCGGCCCGCTTTTGCTGCGGTGCGTATTGCCTGTTTAAGTGAAACGGCACAGGCTTCCAGTGGGCGGCTGAGGAACGAACGTTGCAGAAATGCAACGCCGTGCTGGTGGGCAAGAGAACGACGGATCGCATCTCGTTCCAAAGGGGGAGCTCTTGAGAAACGAAAGTCTGGTGACGAGCCATGCTTCGCGCATTATTCAGGCAGTCGAAAGTGGTCTTCAGCCGGCGGGAATCGAGCCGCTCGTAACCCGGTCGTGGCACCGGTGTCTGCGGGAGTACGGAATCGAGCCTTCCGCTCCGCGCCAGATCAGCGTACTCAACCCGCAGTCCGTCAAACAGCTCCAAGAGGGCTTGGGGCAACTGCTTCCCGTCGCACGCGCCGAGATGGAGAGCCTGTACGAGCAGATCGCCGGCTCCGGCTTTGCCGTCATTCTTGCCGATACCCAAGGGGCGGTGCTGAGCACCATCACCGACCCGGCGCTGCAGCGCGAGTTCCGACACGCCGGATTGTCTTTGGGCGCGCTCTGGGACGAGCGCCACGAAGGTACCAACGGCATCGGTACTTGCCTTGCCGAGACGGGGCCCGTCACGGTGCATCGAGAAGAGCATTTCCGCGGCTACAACCTGACGTTGTCGTGCTCCGCGGCCCCGATCCTCGATCCACACGGCGGCATCCTCGCGGTACTCGATGCTTCGACCGCGAACTCGAGCGATAGCCGGTTGATCCAGCGCCACACGATGGCGCTCGTCAACATGTCCGCGCATCTCATTTCACGATGGAATTTCCTGAACGAATACCGTCATTCGTGGATCCTGCGCTTTCACAGCCGGCCGGAGTTCGTTGGCCTTTTGCATGAGGCGCTGATGGCGATCGACGACGAGGGCAACATCCTCGCCGTCAATGAGAGTGCGCTGCTGCAGCTCGGCTGCTCGACTCGCCGCTCTCTCGTCGGGGAGCCGATCGGAAAGTATTTCCAGTTCAACTTCGGCGCGCTGGAGCAGCGCGCGAGATTCGAGCCCAGCGCGATCTGGCCGGTCCGCGACGTCGCACACGGCCGGCGCTTCTTCGCCATAGCGCGCGAGCCTGCGCGCGTCGCTGATCATGCACAGGTCTCGCTGCCGAACGCGCTCGGCGCTGCCGAGCCGCCGGTCGAGCGCGAGCACGTGGGGGAGGACTCGCAGATGCGCAAGAATCTCGCTTGCGGTCGCCAACTGTTCGCCAAGCAAGTTCCGATCTTGCTGCACGGTGCGACGGGGACCGGCAAGGAAGCGTTTGCCAAGAGCCTGCACCGCGGTAGCCTCTGGTCCGACAAGCCTTTCGTGACGGTGAATTGCGCGGCAATCCCCGAAAGTCTCATCGAGAGCGAGCTCTTCGGCTACACCCGCGGCGCCTTCACCGGAGCTGCGAAGGAAGGACGAGTCGGCAAGATTCTCCAATCGAACGGCGGCACGCTGTTCTTGGACGAGATTGGTGACATGCCGCTCATGCTGCAGACCCGGCTCTTGCGCGTGATCGAGGAGCGCGAAGTGGTGCCGCTCGGCAGCGAGCAGGCGATTCCCGTCAACTTGCACGTGATCAGCGCGACTCACCGCGATGTGCTGCAGATGATCCAGAACGGCGAGTTCCGCGAGGATCTGTACTACCGGCTGAACGGCGTCACGCTCCACCTCCCGCTGCTCCGCGACCGCGGCGACAAAGCGGATCTGATCCGCACGCTGCTCCGCGAGGAAAACGCAGGGCAGGACTCCATCAAGATCGACGAAGACGCGTTCCGCAAGCTCATGCATTACTCGTGGCCCGGCAATATCCGGCAGCTGAGAAATGTGCTGCGAACCGCTTCGGCCCTGTGTCGCGACAGCGTCATTCGTGCCTCGAACTTACCGCAGGAAATTCTCGATACCGATCCGCGGCCGGCGCCTCTGTCGGCGCCCAACACCGAGCCGGCAGCCGCGGCTGCGGAGAGTTCGCCCTCGGCGGCGCTGCGCGAGGCCGAGTGCGCCGCGCTGTTGCGCGAGCTCGAGCGGATGCGCTGGAACATCAGCCGCACGGCGCAGACCCTCGGCATCAGCCGCAATACCCTCTATCGCAAGATTCATAAGCACCGCATCCTGCTCGAGCACTAGGCCGCGTGTCGGCCTACCGGCAGAGGGTCAGGGTGATGGCGCCTAGTACTCGATGACCGAGCGGACGATCCTGCCCTCGTGCACGAGGTCGAATGCTTTGTTGATCTTTTCGAGTGGCAACACCTTGCTGATCAATGGATCGATCCGGATCTCGCCCTGGAGATAGCGCTGCACGTAGGCGGGGAGCTGCGACCGGCCCTTGACGCCGCCGAAGATGGAGCCGCACCACACGCGGCCGCCCAAGAGCTGCGCCGGGCGCGTTGCGATCTCCTGACCGGCTCCGGCAACGCCGATGATGATCGATTCGCCCCATCCCCGGCAGCATTCGAGCGCCGCACGCATGACGTGCACGTTGCCGATGCACTCGAACGAATAGTCGACTCCGCCGTGGGTCATCTCGATGATGATTTCCTGGATGGGCCGCGCGAAATCCTTCGGGTTGACATAGTCCGTCGCGCCGAGCGACTTGGCGAGAGCCCATTTGGCGGGATTCAAGTCGACAGCGATGATTCGGGACGACCGCGCGAGCACGGCACCTTGCACCACCGATAAGCCGACGCCGCCCAACCCGAAGACCGCGACGCTTGCTCCGGGCGTCACCCTCGCGGTGTTGAGGACGGCGCCGATGCCTGCAGTGAGGACTCCGCCGAACAGGCACACCTTGTTGAGCGGCGCCGAGGGATCGATTTTGGCGACAGCGATTTCAGGCAGCACGGTGTGCTCGGAGAACGTACTCGTGCCCATGTAATGCCACACCGGCTTGCCCTTGACTGAAAAGCGCGAAGTTCCGTCGGGCATCACACCGCGCGCCTGGGTCGCGAGCAACCGCTGGCATTGATTGGTTTTGCCGGAGCGACAGGCGGCGCATTCGCCGCATTCGGGGGTGTAGAGGGGGATCACGTGATCGCCGGGACGAAGAGTCTTCACGCCCGCGCCGATCTCCTCGACGATACCGGCACCCTCGTGCCCCAGGATCGCGGGAAACAAGCCATCCGGGTCTGCGCCTGAAAGAGTGAAGGCGTCGGTTTGGGCCACGCTCGTCGCTACCATTCGGACCATGACCTCGCCGGCCTCGGGGCCCGAGAGGTCGACGCTTTCGAGTCGCAAAGGGCTTCCGGCCTCCCAGGCAACAGCCGCTCTCGTTTTCATCCTCTCGAGCTCCGCGCATGCGCCATCGCGTGATGAGATGAAGCAGCTTGCGTGCCAGAGACGCTTCGGCCGCGCGGCGTATTGAGCGTTGCGGCATTTCGCGCACTCATTTCGCGCGCCAAGGCGCGTCGTTGGACACGCGTCGGACGGGAGAGTCCCGCCCGGGCGTGAGATGTAGTTCCCCCCGGCCTCCCTCGCTGTATCTAATCCAACACAGAGTGCGACAAAACTGGCCCTGCATCGGGACAGTCGCGGCAGCGTCACACACGATACCGGCGAAACCAACCTTTTGCGCGGACGCCACAACTGGGAACATGCGCGGCGTTCGGGGCGCCGGCGGGCGAATTCTCGGTAGATGGCTCTTTATTCGCGGCAGAGCGCCGCACCTGCACCCGGGCGCCGGTCCGCTCGCGCCCGGGCAAGTCGCCCTCGTGGCGTGATTGGTACAGCTCTTGCAGGAGTCCCCGGCAGGCTGGAATACCGCGGTCGACGGATCCGCGACGTGAAGAATGAATCGAAAACTCGTAACGGAGGGAGTTGTTGTATGAAAGCTAGAATCAAGTGTGCGATCGCTATCGGCGCCGCCTGCTGGCTGGGTCCATTGACACAGGCGGTGGCCGGAGTCGATGTGGAGGCCGGCGATTGGAAAATAGACTTCTCCGGCAACATCAACGCGTTTTATGTCGACGCCAATTGCGACCATGGTCCGGTCACGCAAACTGCGGTCGACGGTGGCCTTGCGTGTACCGGCGATAACTCGACCGCCGTGCGTAACGGACTGCTGCCCGCGGCTTTCGTGTTCAGCGTGAGCACTCGCCAGGACAATATCGATATCAGCGCGACCATCGGGTTGTATCCCGGCATCAATAGCACCGGGCTAAACGGCGTAAATTCGCCGGGCCAGCCCTCTGCGCTCGCCACCTCCGGAATCGACGCCCGCCAGGAATTTCTGACCTTCGGCGACGCGAGCTGGGGAAAGGTGAAGATGGGCCGCGACATCGGATTGTTCGCTCAGGATGCCATCCTCGACGATATGACGTTGCTGGGAGTGGGGACCGCGGGCGGTGCCAACGTGGCGCCAGGCAATACGAGCCTCGGTCGCATCGGACTCGGTTACATCTATACCGACTGGGAACCGCAGATCACCTACACCACGCCGAACTTCTTGGGATTCACCGGGTCGGTGGGCGCATTCCAGCCGCTGGATAATGGAGAGTACACCTCGCATGCCTCGCCCCAGTGGCAGGCGCAACTGGCTTATAAATGGGGCGATCCGAAGACTGATCTGCTCACTGGCAAGGCCTGGTTCGACGTCGTCACCCAGCAGTCAAAGGCGCCCACCAATTGCGCGCCGGGTACCGATTTCTGCGTGCCGGTGAACAACGCACTCGGAATTCCGAACGAAGTGCACGGCACCGCGGTGGACGGCGGAGCCAAGATCGACGTGGCCGGTTTCGAGGGCGTCGTGTATGGGTACTACGGCAAGGGCGTTGGTACCACGGGCTTGTATCTTTTTGCGGTATCCGCAGGCGGCCAGGAGCGCGAATCCAACGGTGGGTACGTGCAATTGACCTACAAGATCGATCGCTTGAAGGTCGGAGTGAGCTACGGTATCTCGCAGCTCAAACTCGCGAGCGACGAGCAAGCCTACGGTATCGTCCCCGGCACGGGGGCGTCGACCGGCATGCCCGCGAGCGATCTCGTGAGCAAGAACGAGTCGGGCGTGTTCGGTCTCTACTACAGCCTCACCAAGAGTCTGACGCTCGTGGGCGAGTTCATCGACACGGAATCCAAGGCGTGGAACGGGAACGAAGCGCAAGAGAAGGACGTCGCACTCGGCGCTATTCTGTTCTTCTGATTCGAATCGACGCGGGGCCAGGGACGGCCCCTTGCGGTTGGAGTAAACTCGCGGCATGAGAGCAGCCTCTGCCGCGATCGCATTGCGCGTGTGGGCCGCCGCCTGCGGTGCGGTTCTGCTCGGCGCCGCGGGCGTCTCGTTCGCGGACGATCAACAGCCCTCGGGCGCCATGTGGGATTTCCTGCGCGCAAAATACTACGGCGACAGGCCCATGGGAGTGGTCGATGAGACCTACATGAGTCTCGAGGTGCCGGGCAATACGCCCGACCCCGCGGCCACACCGCTCACGTTGCACTTCGCCGACGATCCGGCCGCCCGAATCAAGCGCGTGCGCGTGTTCGTCGACAACAACCCATCACCCTTGGTGGCGACCTTCGAGCTCGGCGCTCCCGCCGTGACACAGATCGACTTGCATGTGCGCATCGACCGGTTCACCTCCGTGCGCGCCGTCGCCGAGAGAGCCGACGGCCGACTCGAGATGCGCAGCGCCTGGGTCAAAGCGAGCGGTGGCTGCTCGGCACCGCCCAGCGCGGCGCCGGGGGGCACGCTCGGCGAAGTCCGGCTGCGTCCCGGCGAGGATGCGAAGTCGCTCCTCGTGAGCATCCGCCATCCCAACAGCTCGGGCTTTCAAATCGATCCGCGCACGGGCGACAACATTCCCGCGCACTACATTTCGCACATTCGCATCGAGGCGGGTGGTCGCACGTTGCTCGATGCGGAGACCGGCATCTCGGTGAGCGAGAATCCCACCTTGCGCATCGCCTCCGATCAGAGTCTTCCGGCCCCCGTTACCGTGGAGGCCGTCGACTCGGTTACTCAGGCACATTTCACCGCGAGCACCTCGAGCCCGCGCACGGCCGCGACGGAGCTTCCCGCACCGGCGAATGGCCGGCGCTGAACAGCCGATCGGCTGCGCTGCGCGGCCAATGATCTTCCGGCGTCGCCTCGCGCGGTGCCCCATCCCGAGGCTTCTCGCAACGACGCTCCTGGTCGCGATGCTCGGCGGAGCGGACAACAGCGATATGCTGGCGGTGGACGAGCTCGCTGCCGGCGTGTACGTACACCGTGGCGCGCAGTTGCCGCTCGATGTGCCCGGGCATGACGACATCGCCAACATCGGCTTCATCGTCGGCAGCCGTTGCGTCGCCGTCATCGACACGGGCGGTTCGGTGCGAGTCGGGCGAGCGTTGCGCGCCACCGTCCGGCGACGCACGTCCTTGCCCATTTGCTACGTGATCAACACTCACGTCCACGTCGATCATGTGCTTGGGAACGAGGCCTTCAAAGACGATCGTGCGAGTTTCGTCGGTCACGCGGTGCTCGCGCAGGCGATCGCGCGCAGCCGGCCGTATTTCGTGAAGGAATACGCGCAGGATCTCGATCCGCCGGCGACACCCGAGCAGGTGATCGGTCCGGATCGATTGGTCGAGACCGAGCTCACACTCGATCTCGGCAACAGATCCTTGACGCTGCAGGCGTGGCCCACCGCGCACACCGACTGCGATCTCACGGTGTACGATCAAAAGACCTCGACCTTGTGGATGGGCGATCTCTTATTCATCGAGCGCCTGCCGGCGCTCGATGGGAGCCTTGCGGGCTGGATTGCCGCCATCGATCGGTTGGCGATGCAGCGCGTGAAGCTCGCGGTGCCCGGGCACGGACCGCCCACGGCACATCCAGGGGATGCCCTCGCGCGTGAGCGGCGCTATCTGGAGTCCCTGCTGCAGGGGGTGCGGCGCGAGCTGTCCGAGGGCAAGTCTTTGCAGGACGCGATGCTGCACGTCGGCGGCGACGAGAGGTCCGGTTGGCTCCTTTGGGACGAGGTGCACCCGCGCAATGTGGCGCGCGCCTACGAGGAGCTCGAGTGGGAGAAGTGAGCCGCCGTGCGTTTCTCGCCTCGGCTGCTGCGCTGGCGCTCGCCAATCGGGTGCGGGGCGGCGGCGCAAAGGCGGGCCGCCCGGGCGCGGCGCGGGTGCTCGTCGTGGGCGGGGGCTTCGCGGGCGCCGCGTGCGCGCTTGAGCTACGCGGCCTGCGGCCTGCGCTCGAGGTGCTGCTCGTGGATCCCGACGAACGCTATGTCACCTGCCCCATGAGCAACAGCGTCATCGCGGGATTGCGAACGATGAGCTCCATCACGGTGTCGCGCGCGGGGCTCGCGCGTGCCGGCATGCGCGTCGTCCGCGATACGGCCGCAGCCGTCGATCCCGAGCGCCGGCAGGTGCGCCTTCGCAGCGGAGCGACGCTCGCTTACGACAGGCTGGTGCTCGCCGCCGGCATCCGCTTTTTGTGGGGACATCCTGAAGGCTATTCCGAGATCGTGGCCGAGCGCCTGCCGCACGCCTGGCACGCGGGCGCGCAAACGCAGCTCCTCGCCGCGCAGCTCGCGGCGCTGCGGCCGGGAGGCGTGGTCGCCCTCAGTGTGCCCGCGGGCCCCATGCGCTGCCCGCCCGGACCCTTCGAGCGCGCGAGTCTCATGGCTGCCTACCTTGCGCGCCGCGCGCGTCGTGCGAAAGTCCTGATCTTCGACGCCAACAATCATTTTCCGCGCCAGGAGGCCTTCAGCGCCGCGTGGCAGGCACTCTATCCCGGCGCCATCGAGTGGATCCCGGTGACCGAGGGCGGGGCGCTCGAGCGCGTGGATCCCGAGCGGATGACGCTTTACAGCCCGCGCGGCGCGCAGCGCGCGGACGTGATCAACATCATTCCGCCGCAGGCCCCTGCAGCGATCGCCGTGCAGGCCGGGCTCGCCTCCGACCACGGATGGTGCCCCGTCGACCCGTCGACATTCGAGTCGACCCTCGTGCCCGGTGTACACGTGATCGGCGATGCCTGCATCGCGGATCCGATGCCGAAGGCTGCATCCTCGGCGCGCGCCCAGGCACGGCAGTGCGCACTCGCCATCGCTGCTGCGTTCGGCGGCGGTGCTCCGCCGCCGACCGAGATGGACAGCGTTTGTTATAGCTTGCTCGCGCAGGATCGGGCGCTGTCCATTCACGCGCGCTTCGAGATACGCGAAGGCGTGATCGAGTCACTCCCCGCCGTCGCGGGCACGGCCAGGGTGAGCGATCAGGAGGAGGCGCGAAACGCCGCGTCGTGGTATCAGCGCGTCGTCGCCGAGTCGTTCGGTATCTGATCAGGCGCCGGGCCGGCCCTGCAGCTTGCGCCATGCCGCGCGGGCGCGCGCGATGCTCGCGTGCGGTTTGTCCAGGAAGAACTCGAGCGAGGTGCCGCTGGAAAAGCAATAACGCGTGCCGTCGTCCGGATTAACCCAGTTGAGAGAACAATCGGTCTTGATACGGGCGCCTGCCGCGATACCGATGGGATCGAAGCCATCGAACTCGCTTTTCATGGGGGTCGGCGGCACCACTGCTTTCCAGATGCCTTCTTCTCGCGACGCTCGGGTCGAGGCGGAAGCTGGGTCCTGTGCGTTCGCGTGCATGCAGACCCAGAACGACACCGCGGCGAGGGCAGTGAAACGCTTGAATGCGCGCATACCTCGATTATGCCTGGGTTTGACCTCAAGAGGCGACCGAGTATCATCGGCGCCGGGAGTTTTTTCTGATTGATTGTTGTTGGGAGGCATGCAAGGGGGCGCGTGTCGCTATCCCTCGCCGGCCTGAAGGCCGGCGTTTCTCGCGGAGAAATTTAGGATGAAGGTCCGGACGAAGCGCGCATTGCAGTTCGCCTGTTACGCGACCCTTTGCTCCCTGGCCTTCGCCGGTGACGACGACGCACCCAAGCCCGCAGATGCGTCTCAAATCCCTGCCCTCAACGCCGAGCAGCAACGCGCAGTCAATCTCCAAGTGGCGCATCCCGTGGCGGTGACGGCGCCGGAGCGCACCCCGGCGCTCGGCGTGGTGCTCGACGCCACGAGCCTTCTGTCCGACGCGGGCGAGCGGGCGGTCGCAGAGGCGCAGCAACACGCGGTGTCGGCGGAAGCCTCTCGATTGCGGGGTCTATACCAGGCCGGGGCGGGCCCCTCGCTCAAGGTGCTCGAGACGGCGCAGGCCGAGGAAGCGAAGGCGCGCGCCGAGGCTGAGCTTGCCGCCGTGCGCTTCACGCAGCACTGGGGGCCGCTGGCGAAGGAATCACCTACGGTGCGGCAGCAGCAGTTGGATGCCGTGACGGCAGGGCGAAGTTTGCTGGTGCGGGCCGATTTGCCGGGGCAGCACGTCGTCGGCGCATTGCCGGTACGCGCGGTGCTCGACGTGGACGGCATCGAGGTTCCGGGCCGTGTGCTCGGACCCCTCACCCAGTTCAGCGACTCGCAGAGCGCAGGCCTTCTGCTTCAGATCGATCACCCGCCGCTTGGCCTCGCCGCCGGGGCGCGTATACCCCTGTGGCTCTATGGCAGGGAACGCGCCGGGATGTTTCTGCCGCGCGAGGCGATTCTTTACGATGAGAGCGGCGCTTACGTCTACAAGCAGGTGGCCGCGCGAACGCCTGCGGAAAAGACGCGCTATTTGCCCGTGAAGGTGACGCTGCTCATGCCCCACGGTGACGGTTGGCTGGTGCATGGGGTCGACGATGATGACGAGATCGTCGTGCGCGGCGTCGGAGTCCTGTGGTCGCTCGAGGGCGTCGGCGCGCGTGCCGCCGACGATGAGGACGAGGACTAGCCCCGAGCATGCTCGCTGCCATCGTCCGCGCCTCGCTCGGGCACCCGCGCATCGTGACCGCGCTCGCGTGTTTGATCGCCCTGCTGGGATTGGCGGCGCTGGTCTCGGCGCGGTTCGATGTGTTTCCCGATTTCGCGCCGCCGCACGTGCTGGTGCAGACCGAGGCGCCCGGCCTCGATGCGACGCAAGTCGAGGCTCTGGTCACGAGGCCGCTCGAGGATCTTCTTGCCGGCACCGAGAATGTGAAAACGGTGCGCTCGACCTCGAGCCAAGGCCTCTCGGCGATGCAGGTGGTGTTCGCTCGCAGCGGCGATCCCTACCGGCAGCGCCAAGTGGTGACCGAGCGCCTCGCCGAGACTGCGGGCGTACTGCCCGAGGGAACGGGCGCGCCGCTCCTCTCGCCTTTGAGTTCCTCGATGGAATACCTGGTGCACTTCGGCTACACCAGCGACCGGCTGTCGGCCGTGGAGCTCCGCGACATCGTGCAATGGATCGTGAAGCCGCAGATCCTCGCCGTACCGGGCGTCGCGCAAGCGCAGATCTTCGGCGGGGCCGTACGCGAGCGCCAGATCGAAGTCGATCCGGTCAAGCTCGCCGCGGTTGGGCTCACGCTGGACGACGTGGTCGCGACCGCGAAACGCGCCACCAAGCTCGTCGGCGGCGGCTACCTGGAAACTCCGACGCAGCGCATCGTGATCCGCGCGGAGGCGCCGGGCGCGACGCTCGAGGCCCTCGGCAGCGCTGTCATCAGTTCGCGCGCGGGATTACCCGTACGCCTCCGGGATGTCGCCGAAGTGCGCGACGGCGCAGAGCCGCGCTTCGGCGATGCGCTCATCGCGGGCAAGCCCGGAATTCTCATCGAGACCTCGACGCAGTTCGGCGCGAACACGCTCGACGTCACGCGCGCGCTCGAAGAGCGGCTCGATGCGCTCGCACCGGCGCTCGCCAAGCAGGGCGTCGAGTACCATCCGGCGCTGCTGCGTCCCGCGAGTTTCATCGAGAGCGCGATCGAGAAGCTGCGCAACTCGCTCCTCATCGGCACGGTGCTCGTGGTCGCGTTGTTGCTCGTGACGCTGCGCGACTGGCGCGGCGCGCTGGTGTCCTTCAGCGCCATCCCGCTCGCCTTGTTGACCACCGTCTGGATTCTGGAGGCCGTGGGCTTGTCCTTGAACACCATGACCCTCGGAGGCCTCGTGGTGGCGCTCGGCGTGGTGGTCGACGATGCCGTCATCGACGTCGAGAATATTCTGCGCCGCCGCCGCGTGTCGGGACCCGACGTCGATCTCGTCGCGCTGTTCATCGGCGCATCGCTCGAAGTGCGCCGTCCGGTTTTCTACGCGACCGCCGCGGTGGCCGTCGCTTTCTTGCCCATCCTGATGATGTCGGGATTGCAGGGCGCATTCTTCCGGCCGTTGTCGATCTCGTTTCTGCTGGCGGTGGGTCTTTCGCTTCTCGTCGCGATGAGCGCGACGCCGGCGATGAGTGTGCTCATCATGGCGCGGCATCAGCCCAGGCCCGAGGCGCGCTTCCTCATGTATTGCAAGCGCGGCCAGCTGCGCACGATCGCCTGGCTGCACGATCGTCCCCGCGTGCTCATCGCCATCGTCGCAGCAACGGGCATCGCGGGAATCGTGTTCTTGCCGCTGCTCGGCGCGCGCCTGCTTCCGGATTTTCGTGAGAATTACCTGATCGCGCACGCCTCGTTGCGCGCCGGCATCTCTCTTACCGAGACCACGCGGGTGGGCGAGCAGATCTCGAAAGGCCTCATCGCCATTCCCGGCGTCAAGAGCGTGGCCGAGCAGATCGGTCGTGCGGAGAACGGCCAGGACCCCGACGCGCCCAACAAGAGCGAGTTCGAGGTGCAGATCGATCCGACGCTGCGCAATGCCGGCGAGATCGATGCCGCCATCCGCGACGTGTTCGACGATTATCCGAACCAGCTCGTCGAGATCTATTCCGTGCTGGCGGAGCGCATCGGCGAGACCTTGTCGGGTGAATCGGCGCCGTTCTCCATCAGCGTGATCGGCTCCGATCTCGACGCCGACGACCGGGTCGGTGCGCAGATCGTCGAAGTGCTGCAGCATCTCCCAGGCAGCGGCAACGTGCGCCTGACCGTGCCGCCGCGCGAGGCCGAGCTGCACGTGGAGCTCGAGCCCGAGTTGCTCGCCGCCAACGGCTTGCAGGCGGCGGATGTGCTCGAGACTCTGAATGCGGCGTATCACGGCACCGTGGCGGCGGAACTCAAGCAGGCGGACCGCAGCGTTCCGGTGGCCGTGCGCATCGCCGGCACCGGCGCCGATCCGCAGTCGGTCGGCGCCCTCTTGCTGCGGGGACCGGACGGCGCTGTGACGCGCCTGTCGGCGGTCGCCAAGATCACGACGGAGCTCGCGCGCAGCCTCGTCGATCACGAGGACGGCCTGCGCCGCCAGATCGTCGTGGCCACGCCGACAGGCGCCGACCAGGTCGGCTTCGCCCGGGCGGCGCGCAAGGCGGTGGCCGAAAAGGTGCCACTGCCGACGGGAGTTTACCTGCGCTATGGCGGCGCGGCCGAGGCCCAGGCGGCCGCGGCACGAGAGCTTCTGCTCCATTCCGCGGCGGCATTCGTGCTGATCGTGCTGTTGCTCGCGCTTGCCTTCGGATCCTCCCGTCACGTGCTGCTGGTGCTGCTCGCGTTGCCGAGCACCTTGATCGGCGGCGTGGCGGCGGTCGCCGTCACCGGCGGGACCCTCACGCTCGGAGCCATGGTGGGATTCGTTGCGCTATTCGGTATGGCCGCCCGCAATACCATCCTGCTGGTCTCCCATTACGACCACTTGGTGGCCGAGGAGCACGAGCCGTGGACACTCGCGACCTCCCTGCGCGGCGCGGAGGAGCGCCTGACACCGGTGCTTCTGACGGCCTTGCTCACGGCGCTCGCCCTCCTGCCGGTCGCGCTGCAGCTGCATCAGCCGGGCCACGAGATCGAAGGGCCGATGGCGGTTGTTATACTGGGAGGCCTGGTATCCTCTACCCTGGTGAGCCTGCTGCTGATACCCCCGTTGGCGGCTCGCTGGTTGCGGCCTTCGGCGCCAGCCGGCACTTAGGAAAACAATCAAGGAGAACGCATGAAAATAATCAATGCAATCGCAGTCGCCACCTTGTCGATTGCCTCAGGCCACGTTTATGCCGCCGCACCGTGGCTGCACGTCACCCAGACGGTCCACATCCAGGCCCCCGCGGGCAAGGTCTGGGACGCGGCGAAGAATTTCGATCAGCTGAACACCTGGCTGCCGCCCGTCGCAAAGGACGAGATCGTCGAGGGACAGAACAACACCGTCGGTGCGGTGCGCCTGTTGACGCTGAAGGACGGCGGCACCGTCAAGGAGAAGCTCCTCGCGTACAATCCCGCCGCCCGTACGTTCCGCTACCAGATCCTCGAGAGCGTATTGCCGGTGAGTCATTACACCTCGGTGTTCACCGTGAAATCCGCCGGGCACGGCAAGTCGACGGTGACCTGGTCCGGCCGCTTCAAGCGCAAGAACGAGAGTGCCAGCCCCGGCGACACCGAGAACGACAAAGCCGCAACGGACACCATCACGGGCGTCTATCAAGCGGGCTTGTCGACGTTGAAGAAGAACCTCGAGGGCCAATAGCTCGATGGTGAGCGCTCTCGATTCCTTTCATCCCGCGGTCGCCTCGTGGTTCACGAGAACCTTCGATGCGCCGACCCCGGCACAGGCAGAGGCGTGGCCGGCGATCCAGTCGGGACGCAACGTGCTGGTGGCCGCACCGACGGGGTCGGGCAAGACTTTCGCGGCCTTCCTCGCCGCGATGGATCAGCTCGTGCGGGAAGGGATCGAGGGCGCGTTGCCCGATGAGACGCGCGTCGTCTACGTCTCGCCGCTGAAGGCACTGTCGAACGATATTCAGCGCAATCTCGAGGCGCCGATCGAGGGGATCGGTGCGGAGCTCGCGGCGCTTGGGCTCCCCGAAGTGCCGATCCGCGCCATGGTGCGGACCGGGGACATGCCGCAAAGCGAGCGGGCCCGCATGCGCCGCACACCGCCGCATATTCTCGTCACCACGCCCGAGTCGCTTTACATCCTGCTCACCTCGATCTCCGGGCGAGAGATGCTCTCGACCTGCCGCACGGTGATCGTCGATGAGATTCACGCCATCGCCGGCAACAAGCGCGGTGCGCATCTCGCGCTTTCGCTCGAGCGCCTCGAAGCGCTCGCCGGCCGCGCGGTCACGCGCATCGGATTGTCGGCGACGCAGAAGCCGATCGAGGAAGTCGCGCGGTTTCTGGTCGGCGCGACGGCCGGCGCGCCGCGGCCTGGCGCGGCCCGGGATTGCCGCATCGTCGACGCCGGCCACCTGCGGCGGCGCGATCTCGCGCTCGAGGTGCCGCCCGCGCCGCTCGAGGCGGTCATGTCGGGAGAGGTGTGGAGTCAGGTTTACGACCGACTCGCCGAGCTCGTCGGCGAACATCGCACCACGCTCGTCTTCGTCAACACGCGACGCCAGGCGGAGCGTGTCGCGCGCCATCTGTCGGAGCGGGTGGGCGAGGAGCACGTCGCCGCGCACCACGGCAGTCTCGCGCGCGACCGGCGGCTGGACGCGGAGCAGCGCTTGAAACGCGGCGAGCTCAAGGCGCTCGTCGCGACGGCCTCGCTCGAGCTCGGCATCGACATCGGCGATGTCGACCTCGTATGCCAGATCGGCTCGACGCGATCCATCAATGCTTTCCTGCAGCGCGTGGGACGCGCCGGTCACTCCGTCGGGGGCATCTCGAAGGGCCGGCTGTTTCCCGCCTCGCGCGATGAGTTGGTCGAATGCGCGGCGCTCATCGATGCCGTACGGCGCGGCGAGCTCGACCGTCTCGAAGTGCCCGCGGGCCCCCTCGACGTTCTTACGCAGCAGATCACGGCGGAGGTGTCGGCGCAGGAATGGCCGGAGGATGCCCTGTACGATCTGGTGCGCCGGGCCTATTGCTACCGCGACCTCACGCGGGCCGAGTTCGACGAATGCGTCGCGATGCTGGCCGAGGGGTTCAGCACGCGCCGCGGACGGCAGGGCACGCTCATTCATCGCGACGCCGTCCACAAGATGCTGCGAGCACGGCGGGGCGGGCGCCTCACGGCGATCACGTCGGGCGGGGCGATTCCGGACAACGCCGACTATCGCGTCATGCTCGAGCCCGAAGCGCAGTTGGTCGGCACGGTGAACGAGGACTTTGCCGTCGAGAGTTTGCAGGGCGACGTGTTCCAGCTGGGCAATACCTCATATCGCATCCTGCGCGTCGAGCGGGGCACGGTGCGCGTCGAGGATGCGCGCGGTCAGCCGCCGTCGATTCCGTTCTGGCTCGGCGAGGCGCCCGGGCGCAGCACCGAGCTTTCGCTGGCCGTCTCGCGCCTGCGGCAAGAGATCCAGCAGCGTCTCGGGACGCATCCCGGCGCGGCAGTCGACTGGTTGACCGAGACGGTCGGTCTCTCGCCCGAGGCTGCGTTCCAGATCGTCGAGTATCTCGCGGCGGGACGCGCCGCGCTCGGCGCCCTGCCGACGCTCGATACCGTTTTGTTCGAGCGCTTCTTCGACGAGTCGGGCGGGATGCAGCTCGTGATCCATTCCTGTTACGGCAGCCGCGTCAATCGGGCATGGGGCCTCGCGCTGCGCAAGCGCTTTTGCCGCGCGTTCAACTTCGAGCTGCAGGCCGCGGCAACCGAGGATCACATCGTGCTCTCGCTCACTCAGGCGCACAGCTTCGAGCTCGGCGAGGTGGCCCGCTATCTGCATTCGGGCTCGGTGCGGCACATCCTGGTGCAGGCGCTGTGCGCCGCGCCGATGTTCGAGGTGCGTTGGCGCTGGGACGCGGGCATCTCGCTCGCATTGCCGCGCTTTCGCGGCGGCAAGAAGGTGCCGCCGCAAATCGCGCGCATGCAGGCGCAGGATCTGCTCGCGTCCGTGTTCCCGGACCAGGTGGCGTGCGCCGAGAACCTGTCGGGCGAGATCGAAATTCCGGATCATCCGCTGGTCCGCCAGACCATTCGCGATTGTCTCGAGGATGCGATGGACATCCGCTCCTTCGAATCGCTCCTGCGCGCGCTTGAGCGGGGCGAAGTGCGGGTGATCGCGCGCGACCTCACCGAGCCCTCGCCGCTCGCGCTCGAGGCGCTGAATGCGCGTCCGTACGCCTATCTCGACGATGCGCCGCTCGAGGAGCGCAGAACCCAGGCGGTGATGAGCCGGCGCTGGATCGATGCGGCGTCCGCGGCGGATCTGGGCAAGCTCGACGCCGATGCGATCGCGCGCGTGCGCGGCGAGGCGTGGCCCGACGCGGCGACGCTCGATGAGCTGCACGATGCGCTGTTGTGGCTGACATTTCTAACGCGGGAGGAGGCCGGCAGCACGACCGCCTGGCCCGAGCTCCTGCGCGAGCTCGAGGCGCAGGGCCGCGTCGCACGGCTCGCCGACGGCGCGGGACGGCCGCTGTGGGTCGCGACCGAGCGCCGCGCACTGTTCGAGCCGCAGGTTCCCGCCTCGGATGAGGCGCTCGTTGAGATCGTGCGTGGGCGCCTCGAGGGCCTGGGTCCGATGAGCGCGCAGGCCATTGCCGACTCGATCGGTGTGCCGCCCGCGCCGGTGCTGAGCGCGCTCGCGGCGCTGCAGGGCGAGGGCTTTGCGATGCGCGGCTGGTTCACGCCGGATGCGTTCGCGGAGGAGTGGTGCGAGCGGCGCCTGCTCGCGCGCATCCATCGCTATACCGTCAAGCGCCTGCGAGCGGAGATCGAGCCGGTGGCTGCCCGGGACTTCTTGCGTTTTCTGTTCGAGTGGCAACGCGTGCTGCCCGATGCCCGCATGCAAGGATCGGACGCCGTCGCCGCCGTGCTCGCGCAGCTCGAGGGTTACGAGGCTCCCGCGAGCGCCTGGGAGACCGACATCCTGCCCGCGCGCATCACCGAGTACGAGCCCGAATGGCTGGACGAGCACTGTCGCGCGGGCCGCTTCGTGTGGACCCGCCTCGAGCCGCGCGCCTTCGACCGTGATCGAGGCGCCTCGCCGATCCGCTCGACACCCATCACGCTGTTGGCGAGACGCAGCGTCAAAGCCTGGTCCGCTTTCACCGAGGGGCATGATCCGGAACACCTCGGCTCGCGTGCCCGCGCGGTCATGGAATACATCAAAGCCTCCGGCGCGTCGTTTTTCGACGAGATCGCCGAGCACGTCGGTATGCTGCCGGTCGAAGCCGAGGAGGCGCTCGCGGAGCTCGTCGCGCTCGGCGTGGTGAACTCGGACAGCTTCGGCGGCCTGCGTGCGCTGCTGGTGCCGAGCAGCCAACGGGGCCGAGCCTCGGGCCGCGGCGGCCGAGTCGCCAAGCGCCGCCTGGCCTTGTTTGCGATGGCCGACGCCGGGCGCTGGGCGCTGGTGCGCCGGCCCGGTGCAAACGATCGGCCCGACGAGGAGTCGATCGAGCACGTCGTGCGCACCTTGCTGCGGCGCTGGGGTGTGATTTTCTGGCGGCTGCTGGCTCGTGAAGCGGCGTGGCTGCCGCCGTGGCGCGACGTCGTGATGTGCTGCCGGCGGCTGGAGGCTCGCGGAGAGATTCGCGGCGGCCGTTTTGTCGCCGGCTTCTCGGGCGAGCAATACGCCGCGCCCGAGGCCGTCGCGCCGCTGCGCGAGGCGCGCCGCCGGCCTCACACCGGTCAGCTGATCTCGCTCTCGGGGGCCGATCCTCTCAATCTCCTCGGCATCGTCACGCCCGGGGCACGCTTGCCCTCGCTCGCCGGCAACCGGATTCTCTATCGGGATGGCCTGCCGATCACGATCTATGCGGCCGGAGAAGTGCAGTTCCTGGAGAAGGTCGAGCCGCAGGAGGAGTGGGAGGCGCGCAACGCCGTGCTCCGTCGCCACGTGCCCGCAGCGCTCATGGCCCTCGACGATGCCGGCTGAAGAGCGAATCACGTGCGATTCGCGCTCCGAATTGTCTAGAATTAGTCCTCCACGCGCGCGCGTAAAGCACGGAGTATCGATGAAGGCACTTGCACGGGTGATCGCTCTTTTGTCGTTGGTCTCGTTTGCGGGCGCCGCGTCCGCACAGGCGCCGGCCGCGGCGGCACCCAATTGGGTCGAGGGCAAAAACTACTTCCTCATCGCACAGCCGCAGCCGACTCATCTGCCCAAGGGCAAGGTGCTCGTCACGGAGGTCTTCTCCTATGCGTGCCCTGCGTGCAACCAGTTTCGACCGTACATGCAGAAGCTGGTCAAGAGCCTGCCGCCCAATGCCGTGGTCGACTACGTTCCGGCCTCGTTCAATCCAGCCGAGGACTGGCCGATGTTTCAGCTCGCTTACGTGACCGCGCAGACCCTCGGCATCGCCGATCGCACCCACGAGGCCATGTACGACGCCGTATGGACGACGGGCGAGCTCGCGACGACCGATGGGAGCACGCTCAAGTCGCCCTTGCCGACCATCGAGGACGCCGCACGCTTCTATCAGAAGTCGACCGGCGTGCCGGCGGCGAAGTTTCTCGAGACCTCGAAGTCCTTCGGTGTCGATACGCAGGTGCGCCACGATGAGGACCTGATGAAGGCCTACGGCATCGACCGCACGCCGACCCTGATCGTCAACGGCAAGTACCGGGTGACCGTGCAGGAGGCCGGCGGCCCCACGCAGATGCTGGACGTGGTCACTTTTCTGGTGCACAAAGAGAGCCAGTAAAGGCGCACCGCCTGACAGGACGTCGGCGACATGACTGAGTCGATCTTGCTATGGGGCCTGTTGTTCGGCTCCATAGGTTTTGGTTTTGCGCTGTACGGCAAGCAACAGCGCGCCGCAGTGCCCTTGCTGTGCGGCATCGCGCTGATGGTTTTTCCCTATTTCGTCCCGAACGTCATCGCACTGGTCGTTATCGGCATCGCGCTGATGGGCATCCCATATTTTTTCCGCCGGTGACCGCGCATCCGACCCGTGGGGACGCCCGTGAGATAACTTGTCCGCACCCTGACCTTTCTTGTCGGTGTTGTGACTTCTTTACTCTCGCTTTCGAGCAAACTGGCGGGCCGTTTTTGGTCTAATGTTTGGTCGCGTGGAATCATCGCTCAATGGACAATGACATCCCTATCGCCGCCGGGCCAACCGCCCGCCGGCGCCGGTTGCGCTGGACTCTCATCGGCGCCGCCGTCGCGGTAGCGGTCGCGATCGTCGTCTATCGATCCGTGACGTTCGTCAACCAACCGCAGCAGCAGGGGCGGCGCAGGTTCCAGGATGGGGGAAATCAACCGGTCGGGGTCGCGCACATCGATCGCGGCGATATTCGACTGACCCTGCGCGCCCTGGGCGCGGTGACGCCGCTCGCGACCGTCACCGTGACCACGCAGATCAGCGGATATTTGATGAGCGTGGGCTTCAAGGAAGGCCAGCTGGTCAAGAAGGGCCAATTGCTGGCGCAGATCGATCCGCGTCCCTACCAGATCGCGCTCGAGCAGGATCAGGCTCAGCTGGCCCGCGACGAGGCCACGCTCAAGCAGGCACAGATGGATCTAAGCCGCTACGAGACGTTGTCCGGCCAGCAGTCGATCGCGCGCCAGACCTATGAGGACCAAGTGTGGACCGTCAAGCAGGATCAGGGCACGGTCGATTACGACAAGGCGCAGATCAAGGCGCAGCAGCTCAACCTCACCTACTGCCGCATCGTCGCACCGACGGATGGCCGCGTCGGATTGCGCCAGGTCGATCCGGGCAATTACGTACAGACGGGCTCCGCCACCGGCATCGTGGTGCTGACGGTGCTCAAGCCCACGACCGTGGAGTTCGCCGTGCCGGAGGACAATGTTCCGCAAGTGATGGAGCGCGTGCACGCGGGCGCCCAGCTGCCGGTCACGGCATTCGATCGCGCCAACGTGACGCAGCTCGCCGTCGGCCAGTTGGCGGCCGTCGATACCCAGGTGAACAGCACCACCGGCACGGTGATGCTGCGGGCCGGTTTCGACAATACGGATGAGAAACTCTTTCCGAGCCAGTTCGTCAACGTCGTCATGCTGCTGGACACGCTCAAGGACATCGTCCGCGTACCGGCGCGGGCCGTGCAGCGCGGCGCTCCGGGAAGCTACGTGTACCTGGTGGGCGATCAGAACACGGTATCGGTTCATCCGATCAAGCTGGGCGCGCAGGACGGAGACTTCTTTGCCGTTCAATCGGGGTTATCGGCCGGCGATGTGGTGGTCACCGACGGCGCCGATCGCTTGCGCGACGGTGCCAAAGTGAGCATTCCGAACCCGTCTGCGACTCCCGCGACTCCGGCGGCGCCGAAGGGCCAGCGCGCGCATGGACATTGGCAAGGCCAGGGCCAGGGCGGTGCGGCAGGGGGTCACGGTAACGGACAGCACCACCATCGGCAGCCCGGCAGCGAGGACCAGCCGCCGTCCGGGCAGCCTCAGCCCGGTCAGCCGCCCGGGCCAGTGACGCCGCAGCCGCCGGCGCAGCAGTGAACCCGTCCCGGCTGTTCATCAAGCTGCCGGTTGCGACCTCCCTGCTCATGGTCGCGGTCCTCTTGTCGGGCCTGTTCGCCTTCAAGTTCCTGCCGCTCTCCTCGCTCCCGGAGGTCGATTATCCGACCATCCAGGTACAGACGTTCTATCCGGGCGCGAGCCCGGAAGTCATGACGTCCTCGGTCACGGCGCCGCTCGAGCGGCAGTTCGGTCAGATGCCCGGTCTCAATCAGATGACCTCGGCGAGCTCAGGCGGCGCCTCGGTCATCACGCTGCAGTTCAGCCTCGATCTCGGGCTCGATGTCGCGGAACAGGAGGTGCAGGCCGCGATCAATGCGGCGGGCAACGTGTTGCCGAACGATTTGCCGACGCCGCCCACTTACGCGAAGTTCAACCCGGCCGATGCGCCCATCATGACGCTGGCCGTGACGTCCGCAACGCTCAAGCTCATCGACGTCGAGGATCTTTCCTTCACGCGGCTCGCGCAGAAAGTCTCCCAGCTGCCGGGCGTGGGCGTGGTCAGCATCTCGGGAGGGCAGCGGCCGGCGGTGCGCATCCAGTTCAATCCGCGCGCGCTCGCGAAGTACGGGCTCAATATCGACGATCTGCGTACCACCATATCGAACGCGAACGGCAACTCGCCCAAAGGCAGCTTCGACGGACCGTCGCAATCCTCCTCCCTGAACGCGAACGATCAGATCACCGATATCCAGGGCTACCGCGACATCGTCGTCGCCTACAGCAACGGATCGCCGGTGCACATGTCGGATGTGGCCAACGTGATCATGGCGCCGGAGAACAACAAACTCGCCGCCTGGGCAAACGGTACTCAGGCGCTCATCCTGAACATTCAGCGCCAGCCGGGCGCGAACGTGATTCAGGTCGCGAACGCGGTCAAGAGGCTCCTGCCGCAGGTGAAGGCGGATATGCCGCCGGCGCTCGACATCACCGTGTTGAGCGATCGCACCGAGACCATCCGGGCATCGGTGGCGGACGTCGAGTTCGAGCTGGTTCTCGCGGTGGTTCTCGTGGTGCTGGTGATTTTCGTGTTCCTGCGCAACGCGCCGGCCACCATTATTCCGAGCCTCTCTGTGCCGTTGTCGCTGGTCGGCACGTTCGGCGTGATGTATCTGCTGAACTACAGCCTCGACAATCTGTCGCTGATGGCGCTCACCATCTCCACGGGCTTCGTCGTGGACGATGCCATCGTGATGATCGAGAACATCGCCCGGTACATCGAAGCGGGCGACGCCCCGCTGGCCGCCGCGCTCAAGGGGTCCCAGCAGATCGGCTTCACCATCATCTCACTCACGGTATCTCTGATAGCGGCATTGATTCCGCTGCTGTTCATGGGGGAGATCGTCGGCCGCCTGTTTCACGAGTTTGCCATCACGCTGGCCGTGACCATCGTGATCTCCGCCGTGGTCTCGCTCACCCTCGTGCCCATGCTGTGCGCCCGGCTGCTGCATCATCGCCCGCAGGAGGCCCGTGGCGGGTGGGATTTGCGTGCCGAGCGCGGTTTTCAGTGGATCATCGGCCGCTACGAGCGCGCCCTGGCCTGGGTGCTCGACCGCCAAGGGCTCACGCTCGCGGTCGCGGGCTTCACCCTGCTGGTTACGCTGTTGCTGTACGTGTTCATCCCGAAAGGGTTCTTCCCCGTGCAGGACACGGGGGAAATCCAGGGCATCTCGGAGGCCGCGCAGACCATTTCCTACCCTGCGATGGCCGAGCGCCAACAGGCGCTCGCCGCCGCGATACTCAAGGACCCGGACGTCCAATCCTTGAGCTCGTTCATCGGCGTCGACGGCACGAACTCGACCTTGAACAGCGGGCGCTTCCTCATCAATTTGAAACCCTATGGGGCGCGCAGCGCGAGCGCGAGCGAAATCATCCGCCGGCTCACGCGCGAGACCGCGGGCGTGGTCGGCATCACGCTCTACATGCAGCCGCTGCAGGACATCACCATCGATTCGGCGGTGAGCCGCACGCAGTACCAGTTCGTGGTGGAGAGCACGGACAACAATGATTTTGCGGCCTGGATTCCGCCGCTCGTGCAGAAATTGGGGTCGCTCCCGGAGCTCGCGGATGTCGCCAGCGACCTCGAGCAACAGGGCACGGCCACCGACCTCATCATCGACCGCGCCACGGCCGCGCGTTTCGGCATCACGCCGGCGACCGTGGACAACGTGCTCTACGATTCGTTCGGGCAGCGCATCGTGTCGACCATCTACTCGCAGTCCAATCAATACCGCGTCATCCTCGAGGCGGACCCGGCCATCCAGCTCTCGCTCGCCGGGCTGTCGGAGCTTTACCTGCCGTCCTCCACCTCATCGAGCAACGGTCAGGTGCCGCTGGCGGCGATCGTGCGCGTCAACCAGCGCGCCGGGCCTCTGCAGATCACGCACCTCGGACAGTTTCCCGCGACCACCATCTCCTTCAATCTCGCGCCCGGCGCTGCGCTCGGCGGCGCGGTCGACGCCATCCGCAAAGCGGAGCAGGACATCAAGCTGCCGGGCAAGTTCGTCACCGCGTTCCAGGGCACTGCGGCGGCGTTTCAGCACGTGCTCACCAACCAGGCACTGCTGCTCGCGGCATCGGTGATCACGATGTACATCGTGCTCGGCGTGCTCTACGAGAGCTTCATTCATCCGATCACGATTCTCTCGACGCTTCCTTCGGCAGGCATCGGCGCCATGCTCGCGCTCATCCTGGCGGGCCACGATCTCGACGTGCTCGGCATCATCGGCATCATCTTATTGATCGGGATCGTCAAGAAAAACGCGATCATGATGATCGACTTTGCGCTCGATGCGCAGCGTAAGGGCGGCCTCGGGCCGCGCGAGGCGATCACCCAGGCATCGCTCCTGCGCTTTCGCCCCATTCTGATGACGACGATGGCCGCGTTGCTCGGCGCGCTGCCGCTGATGCTGAGTTACGGCGCGGGATCGGAGCTGCGCCGACCGCTCGGCATCGCGATCGTGGGCGGGTTGATCGTGAGTCAACTCCTGACCCTGTTCACCACGCCGGTCATCTACCTCGCCTTCGATCGTCTGGCGGTCGCGCGCCGCCGCCGGTCCGGTGCAGGCCCGCTCGAAGAGCGCGAGGATCGGGCGCCGGCATGAATCTTTCGCGGATCTTCATCGAGCGTCCCGTCGCGACCACGCTGTTGACCTTGGGTATCGCGCTCGCCGGCGCGTTCGCCTATGTGCACCTGCCCGTCTCGCCGCTGCCGCAGGTCGACTACCCCACCATTTCGGTGTCGGCGTCGCTCCCCGGGGCGGACCCCGAGACGGTCTCCACCAGCGTCGCCGAGCCGCTCGAGCGCTATCTGGGCGAGATCGCCGACGTCACCGAGATCACCTCGCAGAGCTCCACCGGACAGACCCGCATCACCCTGCAGTTCGACCTCGACCGCGACATCAACGGCGCCGCACGCGACGTGCAGGCGGCGATCAACGCGGCCGCCGCGGACGTATCGACCAGTCTCTCGAGCAATCCGACCTACCGCAAAGTGAACCCGGCCGATGCGCCGCTGATGATCATCGCGCTCACCTCGAAGACCCTGACCCGCGGCCAGCTCTACGATGCGGCGAGCAACATTCTGCAGCAGCGCCTCTCGCAGCTCGACGGGATCGGCCAAGTGTCGATCGGCGGTGCCACGTTGCCGGCGGTGCGCGTCGAGCTCAATCCGACCGCCATGTTCCACTACGGCATCGGCCTGGAGGACGTACGCGCCGCGCTCGCATCCGCCAACGCGAACAGCCCGAAGGGGGCGATCGAGGAGGGCGCGCATCGCTACCAGCTCTACACCAACGATCAGGCAAGCCGCGCGAGTGAATACCGCCCGCTGGTGATCGCCTATCGCAACGGCTCCGCGGTACAGCTCGCCGACGTCGCCGACGTCGAGGACTCGGTTCAGGACCTGCGCAACGAGGGACAGGCGAACGGCCAGCCTTCGGTGCTCGTGATCCTGTCGCGCCAGCCGGGCGCCAACATCATCGACACCGTCGATCAGGTGAAGGCGGAGCTGCCGCAGCTGCAGGCGGCGCTGCCGAGCGACGTGAATCTCACCATCGTGTCGGATCGCAGCGGCACCATCCGGGCGTCCTTGCGGGATACCAAATGGACGCTGCTGCTCGCCGTCGGGCTGGTGACGTTCGTGGTGTTTCTCGCCTTGGGCGATGTGCGCGCCGCGCTCGTGCCGGCGGTGGTCGTGCCCATCTCGCTCATCGGCACGTTC